>Ga0265797_10001629_pt1 | contig 39336 bp, 34 predicted proteins | sample P2T30metagenome_FD_192433 | JGI IMG/M metagenome (GOLD analysis project Ga0265797, IMG submission 192433) | Plant litter microbial communities from East Loma Ridge, Irvine, California - P2 T30 | ecosystem: Environmental > Terrestrial > Plant litter > Unclassified | place: USA: California...
CCCTATAGCGCAACAATTCACGAATTTACGGCCGAGGCTGTACAACACTCTCGAAATGACGACTTCAGTTCATACAGTAAAAGCTTTTTGAAGGCAGGCCGGACGATAGACAACTTTCTCTACCACAGTATAGAGATTCAACGAAACACGTTTGGTATCGCACCAGGCTTACATTTCATCAATATCGGAGCCCGAGGCCCATATTTCTCATTGCCTTGTTTCACCTTTTCTTACGGCCCAACCTCGTGGGCCACACAATCACGACCGCACTGGAGGCAGCGACGACGGAAACACACGTTCAACGACACTGAGCTCCTTCACGAACGACAAAAAACAAATAGAGTATAGATGGACCATGGATCACACAAAAAAGGAGGGAAAGAGGAATGAGGGCAGAGTGACGTGGAGCCGTGCGTTTTGGCCTTGCATCGTGGTTCCGCCGGCCCTGCTCTTGCGCCCCTTCCCATGAAACGGTGTTTTTTTTTCCTGCATGCACTTACATCGGCGTTTTTCATTTTATTTTCCTATGTTTCTCATCGCTTGGTGGTGGTGGTGGTGCTTTGCTTTGCTATTATGGAGGAGCTTGTGTTTTACGATGTCGAAGCAGATTCCAAGAAACAAAAATGCGGCTGTCTCGTTTTTGCTTGCTTGTCGACTTATTCGCTGGCTGCTCTTTTTGTTCTCTTCGCGTCTTCTTGCTTTCGCACCGAGTAACACGATGTAAAATCCTAGCAGCTTTGCATTTTGGAGGAAGTTTTCTTTCCCAGAAAGAGGGGAGAGAGAAAAGATGGGGCGAAGAAAGACTTACCTGGGAGAGAGAATGTTTCCGGGAACTTTTTGCTAGTTGACGATTTACTCTTAGGGTGGCTGCCAACTGCGGAGGTTCTGGGGGGTTTCCTTTTCTTAGGTATGCACTTTCTCTTCGCTGGTATATTAAAAGCTGGTTCGCGCTCGCGCGCAAATGAAAGAAAATTGTGCCTTGTTCTGCTTTGATAAGTGTTAGCGATCGTTGTACAAAGTAGCTGCAATTGCAAGCGAGAGTGTTATTATTCAGCCCTCCCTCAACAAGCCTATCTGCATCATCACCTAACATGGAACTGGCGATGCAGCCTTACTGACACAATAAGTTAGCCTAGAAGTGCAGGCGAGGCTCAACGGACGCACATTTGCAAGTTCAGCCTCGTTTCAAGATTTCGGCGTCTCAAATACTGGCAAGAAAGGTTCGAGGCTCTTGGATCTCGCACCCCTGGACGACTATCTTATTATTGCCCATCTCGGGCATCTTTGTTCTCGAGGACAGCGGTGCCACTTCGTCTCCATTCGGCACAGGATCCTTGGTCAGCTGGGTGATACAGCTAACGAACAAGGCTGGCGCGACGCCTTTTTCCAAGATGGCGGTTCGCATGTATGCACTGCGCCTCCACGCAGCGGCTCATCAGGGCTGAAATTGGCCAGTCGGTGTGATAGCGCACTTACATCATGAGACAATGCCCTCTTCCGAGTATACATACCAGTCTCTGTGACCGCGAGCGTGCAAAGATGCTGCTTTCCTCCACGCAACGCATTGCGTGACCCAAGAACGCGAGACCGACGATTCCTCTGAAACGAAACGATGGCATCCATCGGCAAACTTACAAATGCCATGCTGCATTTGTCGCAAGAAATGCAGCTCAGCCTCGCATCTCTGAACTTCGACTTCTCACTCATCAAGTGTGAGGCACCGAAAGAGTATCGCGAGCTTGGCATGCGACTTTCGCATTCGCGCAAAGAGGTGGCAGAAGATGGTAAAATACATAGCACGGCGAGGAAGCTCGGCGCTCTGTTCGAAGGAGAGATCCCGCAAGTTCCAACACTCATCGAAGCATATGGCCGGAGAGTTAGCGAAGTAGCGGCAATGCCAACCGCAAACCCGCAAGGAACAAAGTCTGATGGAGCTTTCGCCGACCACGTCGGTGTGGACGGAACTACTATCTGGGCTTCGGCGACTTCTGGAGAAGGCGTGGTCACTATGCATCTACTGGCCTGCATGCTTGCGCGCATGTGGAAGGGATCCGAGGCAATATCGATCTGGAGCGAACTTGTGCAGCATCGCAAAGCGGTTCTGGAGACGCACGTCGCTGCGTCTACGTCGTTCCATACCTCTGATGCACATGCATCTCGTATCGAGATCACGAGGGACCAGCTGGCCGACTGGGATGCCAGCGCTCGGTAAGGCTTGCGTGAGCCCTGAGCTACCGTGGGAAGTTCAGCTAATTCTGAAAACAAGATCGTGGATTGCTTCTGCGGACAAAGCAAAGAGCGTCCAGCAGGTCCAGCTTCGCCTTATCATGGACCGTGTATCGTTGCCGGTCTCGAATATGCCGACATTGTACCCGGCCGTGATTGAGACGTGGAAAAAAGCTATGCTGGCGCTTGAAAACCTCATCAATGGACAACCGCAGCGCATTCAAAGCGGTGCCGTGCTCTTGGGAATATCGGCATGGCACATCTATCCCGACATGACCGTGCTGCTCGACAAAACATACACAGTCGTACAAGATGATGGACTCGTTGGTTCCGGTGGTGTCGTCACCGTTGGATTGGAGAATCGGCCGGATCAGTCGGGTGACGGCATCTTTTGGTCGCTACCGCTTGCACATTTGCGATACTATGGCACGCCTTCAGTGACCAAACGATACTCTGGCCTGCTTGAGTCACAGGTCTCTTTCGATGACTTTCGCTACGTCATTCTGGGAATCGTCCTCTCGGGTTGGGGTCCTCAAGAGTCAGACTGGAGTTCGGCTTTTCGACTCATAACTCGACTCAATACAGCTGCTGTCGAATGCGACCAAAGAAAGATATCCAAGAATCGAATTTCACAGACTGGGCTCAACGCCAGCGGCACAGCAGCAACATCGCTACCATGGCTGGAGTCTCTGGCGCGTAGCTGTTCTGCCGTCGATCGATCGTCGGACACCGAGCGAAGAAAGCAAGCCAGTCTCATAGGACTCGGTCAACGAAAATGCAAAAACTTTCTCAGCCCACAGATTGAACAACCTTGCCCGGGATTTGGACTCACGGACTTCGAGCTGCTGCTGAGCACAGTCGGTGACTTAGAGCCAGATGGGAAGAAGACCGAACTCGTCGACGCCGCAAAAATCAAATTCATCCGCACCTGGGCCTACATGAGTTTGGACCGCGAGACCTATGTAGACGCCATCATCCGGTATCGTCCACAAACCGGCTATGGTAGTTTCAGATATACCAACGTGTTCGACAAGACAGTTGATGGGACGAAGAAGAGAAGGAAGCTGCGCCACGAGGATTCCGGCTTCAAACATTGGAAGGACGACGTTATTGCTCCGATCGTCCGTGGGGTGGGGCCACAGGATGTCCGACAATGGAGAAAGGAATATAGAGTAGGATTGGGAGCCCCCAAAGAAGGAGAGGGGAGCCTCGATTGGGATGACAACCATTACGAAGATGCGGCCAATCGATGGCTGCCTACCGGAGAGGGGCAGGATAAAATTGAATGCGAGTTCGTCTGTGGCGATCCTGGCTCCGTCGCTATCTTTCAGCCAATCGGTGCTGCTGGCGGCAGTCGACAACATCCAAACCACATGAGCACTGCTTGTCTCCTGCATTGTCTGGAGCAAGGCTATCTGGATACCTCTCGCGTGGCCACAGTACTGCTAAGCGCGAAACATTTGGACAAGTTCGCCACGTACTTTGGTTCCCTGCTCTCGCTATACGGTGTGGAGCAGTTGTACCACCAACTACCCGGCGCGAGCATTGATCTTCAGGTTACCAAACGTCCCATACACGAATACTCGTGGTCACCGGCTTTGCGTGATACAGTTCCGTCTGCCTCGAAGCTGCACCGCAGTAGACTGAGCGCTCACCCTCCTCTGGACCAAGCCCTCTCTTGCATCGCAACCTTCGAGACCGGCTCCCTTAACCTCGACACCGAAAAAATGCAAGGCGTCATAGCCTTGTCCTACAGAGATTCTTTGTACGTTGCAAGCTATCTCGTAGAAGATCCCACAGAAGCACACGTGGCTTTCCCTGTGCGACGGGTGACGGGCAATGTGGGAAAGCCCGGATTCTCTCTTGTGACCACGCCGCCAGCGAACCCTGCGGTCAAGCAAGTCGAACTCGACGAGTGGCACTTGGTGGAGCACAAACCTTGCGACGGGCGGCCAGTTGACCATTTTGCCAGCACATCGCTTCACCTGTGTCTGACCGGCTACGAGCTTCCACTCGACGTCGGTCCACGAGGAAGCCGCGATGCTGAAGTCGCGTACATCGAAGCGGCGATATCTGTACACGAGAAGGGCAAATGGGTCGCCGACCTCGACGTCGTGACCTTCCGTAAAGCGTGCGAAAAGGCCGAGGAGTCGAACTGCCAGCACGGCGACGAACAAGGAGCCTCGTTCCCGACCCACGAAGGGCTTGTCACGATTGAAAACTGGACCGAGCTTCTCGACCCGCCCACTGGCAATTGCGTCTTTCTGGCGAACAAGAACCCTCTGGCTCGCTTTGCGGCGGCAGCTTTTTGTGTTCAGCAGGGCCACGGCTGCCGGGTGGTAGGAAAAGCTGATTGTTGGCCGTGTGCGAAGCCACTAGGTTCGACGCAAGGAACGACCATTGAGATAAAGAGAAAGACTTCTTGCGCGTCCGAGGACAGTAACAGCGACGCGAAATCTCAAGACGAGGCATCTGACCAAGAGATGTCCGATGATGGGCTGACACTCCACCACAACGATTTGGAGCTCTTTCCCGGCGCCCACTCACTCTTCCACACGCGCGAAGAAGACTCTGGGAGCAACGAGAAGTGCCTGACAGTCTTCGTATGGTAGGCAGTGTCGGGACGGGCTTTTTTTGAAATCGTGAAACGATTTGGTCCCTTTGTGAAAACGGTCATCGATCGCTGGCTATATATAAGTGCTGGTCCTTGCGCTTGGGTATCCGCGTTGAACTGAGTGGAAGCTTGAGGCTTGGGGGCTGGCTTGGTCCTTTCTTCTCCTTCCTTGTTGAGTGATGTCACTGATGTGGAAAGAGCAGGTGAGTGTACGAGTTGATCAATCAATCAGAGAAAAATTACAATCATGACACCGGGTCCCTACTGCCAAGTGGAGTCAGAGGACAACCCAGAAATCTGGAGGCAAAGGAAGCCCAGCTAAAACACAGACACAAGATCATCCTCATCCAAAAGTCTTTGCAGCTTCAATGCTGACACACCGATCATCGACAATGCCATTGCGGTATCTCCAGCTGACAGCAGGCAGTCCCGCTGTAGCACGGAATGGCACACAAAAATTGTTGTGGCCCTATGTGGCACACAATGAAACACGAAGATTGTCGAGGCCGTCGCTATGTAGCGCAAGATGGCATGCTGTGGTTATCGAGATGGCCACTATGTAGCACAGCCATCATGCAGAATGATTGTTGAAGAAATCAACCAAGTCGTAGTAAGTATAAAAACATGATTGAGGAGGCCGCCGCTACGTAGTGCAGCCAGCCATCATGCGAAACGGTCTTTCTGGCAATTGTCTTGGAGCACAGAGCGGCACTCAACGATCATTAAGGCCGTCACTATGTAACACATAACGTTAGGCTACGATCGTCGAGGCGGCTACCTTTGAACTTGATGGCTACAAAGAGTCTCGCAGAGGCAGCTACAAGCTTAGAAATGTCAGCCATCTTTTCAAGATACCTGTACCTTCACAACTTCGACCCAAGTCTTAAGCCTTTCCACAACCTGGATTACCTACATCAGCTTCCCGAAATGCACCTCGTCGTCGTTACTGCCTTGGCACTCGCCTTCCCGGCCGCAGTCAATGCTGGCTCTGTCATAGCGTACTTCTGCAGCTCCGGCCCATTTGGACGCGCGCAGTCAGTGTCAATTCACGTCTACTACAACAACAAAGACGACGGCTGCGAGAACCTTTCCACCTTTGATGCCAGGACTGGTGTTACAACTCCCCTCTTCGCCTACAAGAAGTTCTGCGGCGACAACGGGTTCTGCGCCAATGTTGAGGTTTTCGGCAAGGAGGGGTATCATATCATTCTGGATGGGAAGGATGTAGCGCTAGGGGCCCCGGATCACCACCAGGAGGGTTACAACGCAATTACGACGGACGTTTTTTGTGAGGACATGAAGAAGTTTGACCGGCTTTACCTGAGCACGTCGAGTTGGTTCCATGTTCCGAAGACGAAATGCAAGTGATTGACGAGGTAAGTATCTGTGGAGTTTGGTCTGTAACGCAAGAGAGCCTTGTTGATAACCTGCGTCTAGATCGTTGAACGTCCAAGGAACGCATCAGTATACAACAACAGGACAATTCGTCTATGTCATGATGACGTTTCTTCTACCATAGCCGTGTTGATGGAGTACTGCTCGTAGGCCTGTCGTGCATGTACGCAGAATGCGGCTGGCGCTTGGCGCTTGATGTATTTGCTTTCTGCCTCAACGATACTCTTTTGGACGTTGGGAACGATGGATATCAGTGTTTTACGCAATAGATATCCAGGTATATCTTAGTACTTAAATAACCTGTTTTGATTAGTTGCGATAACTTGTCTGCTAGGCGTCGGGCAACCGCGGATAATGCTTTGGACTAGCAATGAAAGCAGTCCATCGCCAGAACGATGTGAAAACTGACCTGTTGCCGCAGATACAACTGCCAAGGGCTTGTCTGACCGTCAGAGGGTAGACTGTGCTTCTTTTGGCGAAACCATTGCTCGCGCTCCATTGGATTTTGCTCAGATTTGCATCTGACAAGTATCTCAATATCGCAGCTGTGTTCGTTATAATTGTCCATAGGAATCCCTTTGCGGCAAGGAGGAGTATCGTGGTATTATAGGTAGAACTCACAGAGCACATCAAAGTCGCCGTGGCAAGAATTTTCGTCAGGCCCATAGTGTTTGAGCTCCTTGTTCGCTTGACGTAGTCTGCAATCAGCCTTTTTCCGCTGTTTCCTGTCGATCAATCGCTGTCTTGATCTCGACTCTGCAGGTGGTACCTTCTTGGCTATGTAAGAGCAACTAATAATGATCAGCTAAGAATCTTGATCTTCTCGAGAAGCAGATGCCTTACCTCTACTACAAAGTAAGGTCCATATAGGCGAGCTATCTACATGTACGGACGCTTGTACCTCCTACAATCATAAACTATCGGACAAAAGTCAGACCATCCTAGATACCCTAGGTTATCCTTGTAGGATAATACCGGCACACACTCTAGTATGATTGCATTCGAACGCTCGATGTGCCTATACCCGCAATGTAGCGGGGTAGACTCTGTTGTACTACGCTACTGGATAAACTCAATACTAGGTATGCCTAAAGATCTATATAGAGAACATTTGCTCCGCCGAGACTTGGCTTCAACTCTATACCTTATCAAAACCGACAATGAAGTCTGGAGTCTACCAATTCCTAATTGGCTGTTTCGCAGCTATTGGATCCTTTCTCTTTGGATATGACCTGTGAGTAGACAACCATGATCGCCATTCACTGGCCTGACTGACGTTTACATAGTGGCGTCATCGCAGAAGTCGTAGCTTCGGACTCGTTCAAGCAAAGCTTTCTACAGACCAACTCAGACTCTCGATCAGGCACTGTTGTCGCCTTGTTCACAGCGGGATGCTTCTGTGGCGCTTTTCTCGCCTCATACTCTGACAGTCTTGGCCGTCGTGGCACTATACTTACAGCATGTTGCATCTTCGTCATCGGCGGCATCGTTCAGACTGCGGGCGTTGTGATCGCAATGCTTTACATTGGCCGCCTTATCGCAGGCATCGGAGTCGGAGTCTTGACTATGATCATACCGATCTACCAGTCTGAGATTGCCCATCGTAGCATTCGAGGAAGAATCACTAGTCTCCAACAACTGTTCAATGCTCTTGGCCAGATCTTCGCGACCTGGATTGGGTACGGCTGCTACATGACTTGGGCCGGCACTGGTAATAGCAAGGAGTGGCGCATACCTCTCGGCTGTCAGATCGTTCCTGCTCTCATCTTAGGAGCTCTGATCATGTTGTTCCCCGAATCTCCTAGGTGAATTTCTCTTAGCAAGACTCCGAAGATCTAGCTGGCTAACCGAGCTTAGATGGCTATGTGCTCATGACCGTGCCGACGATGCTCTGCGAACGCTTGCTAAGCTACACTCATATGGAGACATCAGCGATCCATATGTGTTAGCTGAATACGACCTTATCCAGTTCCAAATCTCAGAAGAGCGATCGCAAAAGAAAATCACATACCTCGATCTCTTCCGTGGCTGGCCAAACCTCCGCCGTACCATTCTAGTAATGGCCATTCAAGCAAGTTGCCAAATGACTGGAGTCAGTGCCATTCAATATTTCTCGCCACAAATCTTTGCCCAGATTGGTATATCTACGAGCCGCTCCTTGCTTTTCCAAGCTGTCAACGCGATAATCGCATTTGTGGGTACTTCCATTTGCATCATGACGATCGACTCGCTGGGTCGTCGACCGCTACAGATCTTCGGATGCTTGTTCTTGTGCGTTACCTTCATTATAAACGCAGCGATCATCAAGATCTACCCTACGGATTCCAACAACACTAGTGCTCACTGGGCTTTCGTCGCCTTCACATGGCTCTTCAACTTGGGTAAGACATGCTGAATGCTCTCTCTAGTACCATCACTGACCCTCGTTGAAGTCTTCTTCATCACAAGCGGCCCACTAAGCTGGGCAATCCCAGCAGAACTCTTCGGAACAGCAATGCGGTTGAAAGGTGTATCATGGGGAGCAATGACCTCTTTCGCTTTCAACACAATGATTGGCCAAGTGACGCCGATAGCGATCACATCTATCGGCTGGGTAAGAATCAACACAATCTCGCAGATCTGGTGAGCATACTGACACGTTTGCCAGAAATTTTACCTCGTCTTCGTGGTCTGTAACTTCTTCAACGCTATATTCTTCTGGTGCTTCCAACCTGAAACAAAAGGTCTTAACCTTGAAGACATGAACGAGCTGTTCCGCGAAAGCCCGACGTTCGTGCCTGGTAGCAATTGGGTGCCGAGCTCGCATGTTGACGAAGTCGCCGACGGAATTGCGAAGCACGATAAACACGACGGTGATGGTGCTGTCGAGCACGTTGAAGGTCTCGTCGATGTAGAAAGAAGTAGATGAAGAGAGCGTCCTGAGGATACTGAGAGATTCTGGAGCAGGTACTTGGACAAATCAGCAGTACTTATGATACAAAGAATACGAAATGTGGATATATCTCTACTCGTTCTGAGCTTCTCAAGATGTAAAGCACCGCCCACTCTACGTTCCATCATCAGGCTTAGCATTAGCGAAAGCAACACTTCCGCAAACTTCAGCCACAAAAAGACCCGAACCAGGTTCCATGGGGTGGTTAGGTCCAGCGCCGTAGTACACCTGGAGTCCCAGACCACAGCTCAAAGCGCCAGTATCGAATTGCACAGGGAACGCGAGCGTGCACTTGCCAGTCCTAGAGTCCCAAGAGCTAGCAGCGCACTTCTCAGCTTCCGCGCAGATCTGGCAGCAGGAAGATGCGTCGGTAGAGTTTGTGCTGTAAGTGGCGCCGGAAGAAGTGAGCTGCGCGTACGACAAGCCGTACTGAGTCGTGTCTTCTCTGACACCGGCAGCGGAGATCAGGGCAGAGGGCGCGCAGCGGGCGTCCTGAGTGATAGTGGCGGCCGATGTTGGGCACGCGGTTGTGGTGGCAGTGGCAATCGCGTATGCTGTGAAGCCGGAAGTCGTGCTTGTCACAGTAGCCTGGGTGAATTCGGTGAAGGCAGTGTACGTGCTGGTGCCGCTCGCCTGTACGAACGTATATGTTTGGCCGTATGTGTTCGTCGATTTCTTAGTCACCGTACAGTCGGCGTTTTCACGGGCCACAATGCCTCGTGCATATTTGCTGGGGCCCGAAGAGCCTTCAGAGGAGGCACCGGCAGAGGTGTAAACAGTGGTCGTTGGCTGAGCCACACTTTCCGTGCACTTTGATGAGGTCAACGTCTCAAGGTTCTTGGTCGAACTGACGCGAATGATATCGGTGTATGTGCCCAGGTCGAACGGGGTGGTCGCTGTAACTGTAGTCACATATGTTGAGAGATATGTGGCAGTGCTAGTGGGCACAATGACTTGCTCGGTTGTAGTATGGCAAGCTTGAGGCAACGCGTAGCCAATGGCTGCCAGCAAAGGAGCCACCGTGTAAGCCTTCATGATGTATGCAGTGTTACAATCGGTATATGTAAACACAAGAAACAAGGACAAAAAGAAAATTGCAGAGCACAAGTTTGCGCGACCTGCTTTGATGACTTGGAAAGAAAGATACGAGAAGGATTCGAGTCTAACGATTCAGTCCTTGCAAGAGACGTCAGGGAGTGCGGTCTGTCAAGATGGCAACGGGTCCGGCGGAAGTCTCTTGCAACAAACGGGTCTGAGACATGCAGAGACTGGAGCAGGGCTCCGAATAGTAACCAAGGTCGTTGGGGCTGTATCTGCATGCAGGTGGGCATGTCGGCGAGCACTTTCAGATGAACAGGCGGCTTGCATGGCGAGAGCTATATTCGTCTACAGGGCACTATCAGGGATATTGCAAGTGACGAGGAGGCCAATCAAGTCTGAAGTGCGCTGAGACGCAGATTCGCTGGACCTCGAGGTTTCCGGGGCGTTGGAACTTGCCCGGGTGCGACATCAGAAAGGAAAAGATCGACAGGGACGATGAACAAATTCGACAGATCTCGTATCATGTTGGGTCTCAGTAGTATTCGAAGGATCTAGTGTGAAGCCACTACTACATCATGCAGCGGATCGAGCGGCTGCTAAAAGCAGAAACCAGGACTCGCAAGTTTCTATCAATCTTGTGATTCTTGTCAACCATCTTGTTTGAAGGGGATCGAAGGCATTTTTAATTCAAAGATGTGCAATGTACACATAGGAGTGGCTGGGTGTCTCACCAACTCCGCACAACAAAGCAAGACACGGTAGATTGGCGTCACCCTCGAAGGCTACCCTTGCAATCTTGCAGCAGTCTTGGTGACACAAACCCTCAGCCCGCAGTCATAATCAAATGGGTCGCGTGAGACGTGACACACTTTGACACATTAGGTAACGAGATGAAAATGAATTTGGAAAGGATGAACGCGGGAATAGTTGTGAAATAATCGTAGAAATTCATTTCGTGAGAAATCATAGACGCGAGACACATCAACCTGCTTCCACAGAACATAACTTTTACCACTCGAGCGGCTCGCTCTTCTCCTCGCCACGGTTGGTCTTGGGTACAGGAACAGCCTCCACCTTAACGGGACCCGTACGGTGACGCGACAGGTATCCGCTGCCATCCAACCAAGGAGTCTCCTCCGTCCTCCTGCGCTCAAACTTGGTGATGATGTCGTCCTTCATCATGGTCAGGCCAATCTCATCAAGGCCGTTGACCAAGCAGTGTCTCTTGAAGCCATCAATCTCGAACTCGGCCAGCACGTTGCCTTGCGCGTCTTTCACGGCGTTTGCCTCAAGGTCAACTTCGATCTCGCGACCGGCCTCGGCCTCGGCGTAGATCTTCTTGAGCTTCTCGGCGTCGTCGATCTGTAGCGGCAGCATGCCGTTCTTGAAGGTGTTGTTGAAGAAGATGTCGCCGAAAGAACCGGCGATGATGCACTTGATGCCAAAGTCGAGGAGCGCCCAAGGGGCGTGCTCGCGACTGCTACCGCATCCGAAGTTAGGGCCGGAGACGACCATGATCTTGGAGTTGGTGTAGGGCTCCTTGTTGAGGACGAAATCGGGGTTCTTGCTTCCGTCTTCGTTAAACCTCCAAGCGTGGAAGAGACCGGCGGAGAGACCAGAACGCTTGATGGTCTTGAGGAACTGTTTGGGAATGATGGCATCGGTGTCGACGTTAGAGCGATCAAGGGGTGCAGCAATGCCCTTCAGTTGTGTGAATTTCGGAAGGCCACTGCCGTTGCTCGCAGGCGCGCCAGTGGTCACTGTGTTGCCCTGACCCTCTTCGGGAAGGTCGAGAATATTGTCGAGATCGACGTCGGACTCAGGCTCGTCAAGCTGGCTTGTAGGTGACTCCACGCGGTTGTTGGCGCGCTTTGCAGATGGCACAGCCTGCTCGTAACCAGACAGGTTTCTGACGTCGGCGAGCTTGCCGACAAGGGCAGCGGCAGCGGCCATGGCGGGAGACATGAGGTGAGTACGGCCACCAGCACCCTGGCGACCCTCGAAGTTGCGGTTTGATGTGCTTGCACAGCGCTCGCCGGGTGACAGAATGTCAGGGTTCATGCCCAAGCACATTGAGCAGCCAGCTTCTCTCCACTCGAAGCCAGCATCTGTGAAGATCTTATCGAGACCTTCCGATTCAGCCTGCTTCTTGACCAGTCCGGAGCCGGGCACGATCATGGCGCGCTTGAGGTTGGGGGCGACCTTCTTGCCCTTGGCGATGTACGCTGCAATTCTGAGATCCTCGATACGGGCGTTGGTACATGAGCCAATGAAGACCTTGTCGACCTCGATGTCGGTCATCTTGGTTCCCGCTGTGAGACCCATGTATTGCAGGGCACGCTCGCAAGCCTTCTTTTTGTTGTCGTCATCGAAATCGTCAGGTCCAGGAACCACACCAGTGATGCCGATGACATCCTGAGGAGATGTGCCCCATGAAACTGTAGGCTCGATGTCCTTTGCGTCGATGAAGATGTCGACGTCGAATTTGGCGCCTTCGTCGGTTTGGAGGGAAGTCCAGTACTTGACCGCCTTTTTCCATTCGGGCGAATCGAACTTGGGAGCAAGAGGCCTGCCCTTGAGGTACTCGAAAGTCGTCTCGTCGGGTGCGACCATGCCAGCACGCGCACCGCCCTCAATGGCCATGTTGCAAATTGACATCCTCGCCTCCATACTGAGGCTGCGAATGGCGCTACCGCAGAACTCAATGACGTGGCCAGTGCCACCAGCAGTGCCAATTTGTCCAATGATGTAGAGAACGATATCCTTGCTGCTGACACCAGGTGCAAGTTCGCCGTCCACTTGCACTCTCATGTTTTTGCTCTTGCTTGATCCCAGAGTCTGAGTCGCGAGCACGTGCTCGACCTCTGACGTGCCAATACCGAACGCAAGAGCACCAAAGGCACCGTGTGTGCTGGTATGGCTGTCACCGCACACCACGGTGGTACCCGGGAGGGTGAAGCCCTGCTCGGGGCCAATGATGTGTACAATGCCTTGTCTCTTGTCGCCCAGACCAAAGTAGGTGAGCTTGAAGTCCTTAACATTCTGCTCAAGGGTCTCGCACTGGGTCCTGCTGTCGTCCTCCTTGACGAAATCGCTCACGTTCTTGAAGTTTTTTCTGGTCGATGTCGGCACGTTGTGGTCGGTGGTGACAAGGGTGTTGTCAGGTCTGCGGACTTTTCGGCCAGCGTTCTTCAGGCCTTCGAATGCTTGAGGTGAGGTGACCTCGTGGACCAAATGACGGTCAATGTAGATAATGCAAGCACCGCCATCCTGCTCGTCGACAATGTGGTCCTCGAAGACCTTGTCATAGAGGGTTCTGGGGCCCTTTACTACGCCAGGCATTTTTGTGGTATGTGCTCTGTGCTCTGCCGTGGGGTTTTGTGTGGTGGTCGTAGGGGTATCGGCAAACGCAATTGGTTTGATTAAAGAAGTGGTATTTCAGTGTGAAGTGAAGAGATGATTCAAGTGTACGGAGGAGGTGAAAGAGTATGATTGTGCCTGTCAGAGAAACGTCCTTATTCATTTACCATTTCCACCCCACCCGACATCGGATTCTGTGACAACCAGCTTGCTCTCATTCGCTGCCGGCTCTCCTCCTCCCACGCAATACGCCCCCGATCGTCGGGAGTCCATCACCGCCACCACCTCGCCGAGATCGCAGTGGCATCGACGCTAGTACCGAAACGCGCGCTTCGGGTATATCCCGTACTATGACGCCAGCCACCAGGCAAGATGCGTGACGCGCCCTCGGCTTAAGCAGGTGATAGTGATAGACGAGCTCAGGTACAGCTCCAAGCTTGCTTGCTTACTGCTACTGCCAGGCAACGACGTGCTACAATCAACAATCATTCAACTTATTATAGCACTCATAGTACAACACATCCATCACGATGAGGACGTCTCTAATTGCTGCTGGCCTTGGTGCCACACTCGCAAATGCCATCTATCTACCAGCCAACCTGCAGTCCGGCGTCGACTGGCTCCAAGGCAACCAACAACCACTGGCCGAAGTCGAGAAGTTCTTGATCGAGCTCGCACCCGGTGAGACCAGACTCGTGACTGAAGACGGGAAATGGCAGCTCAGAAGGGAGGGCAAGAGCTTCTTCGACATCACCGGTCTGCCAGAACGCGACGCATCCATCCGATCCCAGACAACTGTCAAGTACCCTAAGGAGACTGCATACAACAAGACAGTGTCACCACTTCTGAAAGAGCTTGACCAGAAGAATATGCGCAAGCATCTGGAAACGTTCACCTCGTTCCACACGCGCTACTACAAGTCCGACTACGGCAGGCAGTCGTCTGAGTGGCTGTTCGATCAGGTCAACAAGACTCTAGCGCACGCCGGCGCTGGCGTCGCACATTTCTTCGAGCACCCATGGGGTCAAAACAGCATCATCGCGACTCTCCCCGGCAAGAGCGAGAAGACCGTTGTTATTGGCGCACACCAGGATAGTATCAACTTGTTTCTGCCGTCCATCCTCGCTGCTCCCGGCGCCGACGACGATGGATCTGGAACCGTCACCATTCTCGAAGCGCTTCGCGTGCTTCTTCAGGACAAGGATATTGCACACGGCAAGGCCGAGAACACCGTGGAGTTCCACTGGTACAGTGCCGAAGAGGGAGGTCTTCTTGGTAGCCAAGCCATCTTCAGCGCATACGAAAAGCAAGGTCGTGATATCAAGGCTATGCTTCAGCAGGATATGACGGGTTATACTCATGGCACTATCGCTGCCGGCGAGAAGGAGAGCGTCGGCGTTATTACCGATTTCGTCGACCCAGGTCTCACCACATTCATCAAGGAGGTTGTCGGCACTTACTGCACAATTCCCTACGTTGAGACCAAGTGCGGGTACGCCTGCTCTGATCACGCAAGTGCCAGTAAGCACGGCTACCCATCCGCCTTTGTCATCGAGTCGGACTTCAAGTACAGCGACAAGAAGATCCACACGACCGAGGACAAGATTGAATACTTGGACTTCGACCACATGCTTCAGCATGCGCGTTTGACTCTCGGACTGGCTTACGAGCTTGCGTTCGCGAAGTTTGACTAAGTAAGATGCGATGCATTCTTGAATGGCGTGTGTAGGCTGTCATCGCTAGCTGGAACTGAAACGAGCATAGAGCATTCGATAGCATTTGTGAATTTGTAGCTTATTCTCAACAAGATACTGTGCACAAGTAGAGGTGCGGTACAATTTGGAAAAAGTACGTCCTCGTTGCGCATTCGCTGTCGCTCATGAAGTGTAAACATCTACGAACTCCACTTTGCCTGCCAAGAACCGTGTCTAGATCTCCAGCTGGCATCCTCGTGCTCCTTCTCCAGACACATGACCCCAGAACACACGACAACCACAAAACCCAGGTACCATCTTCGTGCCATCGGGCAAAACTCGCGAGCATCTCCAACAACGTGTCTTATTGACCATCCCAAAGAGGAGCTGCTCACGGTAACTCACCTAGGCATTCGCGGGACGCCACCCTTGGAGCGGCGCGTGCCCATTCGCCAGATCGTCAGAGCTATGCGCGCGGGAATAACTGCAACACGGCAGCGTTATGCACGGGGTTACGGCAATCCTGGCGCGCCCAGGCCCTGCCAGATCTGCTTAGACCGGTGTAATGGGCTGATGAGATAATACGCGATAGACGAAAGACGCAACAGCTCGAGAGAGCATGCAAGATGCCCACGCATAATCACGCGAAGCAAGCCTGCAGACTTGCATAGAGCGGACCCGACCTCAAGCCGACCATGCCGACCGACTTTGCGACCAAAACCCAAATGTCACGCACATCTGCGAGATGCTCTGACTATTTGGAAGATCCACACCACTCTGGTAAGAAGTCTCAAAGTCCATATCGACTCCTCATCTACGGCAACGGTTTCTGCTTGTTCCCGTGACTCTGTGACTGGAAACCGCTGCACTAAAGAGATACCCCATGGGCGTCTCTCCGCACCCCGCAATGATCGACGCCATTGAGGCGTGAGTGAGACAGTATGGATGTTGACTTCCCGCGACTCTAATCCTTCCGTATGCCCGGCATCAACATCCTGTCGACGACTCTGCATACCATGAGCAAGGGAGCTTCAGCCTGGTCTGCGCCCCAATTCTACGGCAACATCGAGGTGGAAGTTCTCATCTGATGCCTTGATGACAAGACAGTCATCTCATATTGATTGCAACTACTTTCAACAAGTGGCTGATGTCTAGTTGAAGCTTGTCGCTCATTCGCCAGCATGCTAGGATCCCGCTACGCAAGCCTGTGCAAGACTCGGCTCGCTTCTCATGCCGGGCAGCCTGCGCGGACGAAACGAGGCGGACGCCAGGCCACTTTGGGATAGCTGTAGCTACATGCGTTGATGTTCCTCGTACGTTTGTGATGAATCGTCGACAGGCGTCCGAGTGGAGATTTGCTCGATGAGGGCAGTCTCGCAGGGCATAGGTTTGGCGCCGCGTCTCCGTTCCAACCGGTCCAGCGCATCTCAAATCGATGCTGGTGTGGTAGACGACCTAGACTCACGGACGCACAAGTGCGGAGCCGCTCCTTGTGCTTAATTCAGGGCACATTCATAAGGTAAGGGATAGCCTCCTCTTTTGACGCTTCCCAATCTTGCCAATATCGATTCTTGAGATTCATTGGGGCCTTGATTGTTCCCGCAGATTACTACTACCAGCCAGTACCATTGTGTCCATCATCAACATAGCAACGTAACAAGTCGCCACCATGACAGACACATACAACGCCACTCACAACAATACCAACCTCACGGCAGGCGATGGCCCGCTTGAGAAGGACTTCAGCAACGGCAGCAGTGGTCACAATGGTATGTCCGTATCGCAGCAGTTCTCATTCACAAATAAGCTGACGGTACATGAGGAGAATATCATCTCGACCGAGACATGGATCCCGCTCATGCACTCAACCGTATCAGGACGACTGGCAGCCTGTCAATCTCTCCCGAGCTGTTCGAGAAGATCTATCTATCACCGCAGAACCGAGTCGCTGGCGAGCTCCGCAAGACTTTCGGTAACCCGACTCCCTTGTAAGTCTACATTGGTGCGTAGAGGTTTCGTGTTCAAGGTACTAATCTTGACATAGAGCACTTTCCGGTTTCTTGCTCTCCTTGACACCTTTGGCCTGCACCCTCATGGGATGGCGTGGTGCTGGCGGTAACGGTGCCGCAACCATTGGTACCTACTTCGGCTTTGGCGGCGTACTCATGATTCTTGGCTCAGTCGGCGAGGTTAGTATCCACACGCCGACTCTCTACACCCCTTGAAGCATGTCTAACCAGCACAACTCGCAGTGGATCATCGGCAATACTTTCCCCTTCGTCGTCTTCGGCACCTTCGGTGCTTTTTGGCTCACGTTCGGCTTCACCAACGTGCCTTTCTACAACGCTACCGGAGCCTTCGTTACCTCGACCTACACAACCGGAGCGGAAAACCCAGAGTTCAATGCAAGCTTTGGTAAGCTATGCGTGTGCCCAGAACACCCAAAATACGAAGCTGACTCGTTCTTCTCCTTGCAGGATTCTTCCAGCTCTGGATGGGTTTCCTCTGCTTCATCTACATGATCTGTGCCCTCCGCACTAACCTCGTCTTCGTCGGCATCTTCTTGTTCTTGATTCCGGCCTTCGGATGTCTTGCTGGTGCATACTGGCACCTCGCTCAAGGCCAAGTCAGTACTGCAATGACATTGCTCAAGGCTGGAGGTGCTTGCTGCTTCGTCGTGTGCGCACTCGGATGGTGGATCTTCTTCGCCATCTTGCTCGCTTCTCTCGACTTCCCGTTCCAGCTGCCCGGTAAGTCGAAGCTCATCCGTGTACGTCTATCACCACTGAGTGGTTACTAACTCCGCATTTACAGTCGGCGATCTATCGACTGTGATCAAGGGCGCCAGCCAGAAGAAGAAGGAACGCGAGGCACGCGAATATGGAAATGGATCCGCTTAAGTGGTATTATGTCGATGGGTGCGGGTTATGAGGGCTGCGAGTGCGAAGCCCATCACTCGTGGCGGCATGGCTTCTGTGAGAATGATGGCGAATTACCAGAATCAGATCGCCGCAGTCGTGTTTATGGTCTACGATTATTAATAAGTTATGATACTGTCTATATGTTTTGGAACATTCCATACCTTCTTCGTGATAAGTCTTGGTATAGTACCATCACGTGATACTGTGGTACGTGATGTTGCTTGAATGCCTAAGGCATCATTTCTGTGAAGACCAATAACCCCGCGGTCCAGGTCCCACGACTCGAGCTCTATCGACTGGGGGTGTGCAGATTACGTCGTTGGGCATCCCACTCACTTTCTTGTTCCTCCCTACAACAGTCCCAACCGAAAACACCACACTCCCACGAACCAACAACCCAGCAACTAAAACCTCACAAACCGCAAACATGGTCGCCCAATCCGCCGAGTTCAAGAAGGCCATCGAGGACAGCCGCAGCCTCACCCAGACCCCCACCAACGACGAGCTCCTCGAGGTAAAGAAACATCCAGGAGAAACCGCGACACCACCCTCTGCATAACTAACAGTCTCTTCTTTCCCACAGATCTACGGCCTCTTCAAGCAGGGCAGCGGCGAGAAGCACGACGCCGCCACCAAGCCCGGCATGTTCGACCTCAAGGTAAGACAGACTTCTTCTATCTCCCGGACGAAATTGATACGGCGGCGGATACTGACTGGTATGGCACACTCATAGGGCAAGGCGAAGTACAACAAGTGGGCAGAGTTCAAGGACCTGAAGCCGGAGGAGGCGCAGAAGAAGTACGTCGAGGCTGTCAAGAAGCTCGTTGCCAAGTACAAGTAGATGGATGATCCTGGGATTTGTTTGCGAGGTAGCATTATGCAGCGACAGGAACGATAATCATGTGTGAATACGCGAGTACGAGAATGGATTGTTAATTTGCATGATATTGGGATATTTGTGTGGGGATTGAGGTTTTTGGAGCGGTCTGCCGTCTATCAAGGCTAGGGCGCCCATAGCCTGCGCTCGTCGGAAGCATACGATTGACCTAGTATGCATCTATTTCATGATAACGACATTGCACGATAGTACGCGTGTCAAGATCTCATGCTACCAATTCGAGCTCGAAAATGACGCAGATCAGACGGATGACGGTCTTATTGGCAGGGTCCACGTGTTGTAGGGCGTGGACTGCCCTTCTTCAATGTCAGGTATTATGAGCAACAGCATAGCGCCTAACATCGGCCTGGGCACTTCTTGTGAAGATAAGAAACTCCGTGAGGGCTAATTAGTTCAACGCCGATGTCCGTGATGCGGAGTCATCGTAGTTACTAATTCTATAAGAACTGAAATCTACAGGTCAAACCGAGAGCACTCCTTTCAAGGCATCATCTCAATGGAAGACAAGATGAACGCAGAACCAAGGCAGAGTACCGGTGCCGTACCGGCTCCCATCATTCAACCGATGCACGTCGATTGCGAGGATTTGCAAACACGGCCGTTACCTCGCGCAGATGGTGGCAAGGACGCTTGGTTGGTATTGGCAGGCTGTTTTGTGCTGGAGGTGTTGGTATGGGGGTATGCATTAACACAATTCCACTGAGAACTCAAAGCAGTCGAAGGCTAACGACGCTGCAGCTTTCCATACTCTTTCGGTGTCTTTCAGAACTATTACTCCACCCATGAGCCGTTCGACCGCAGCCCATCTGGCATCGCAGCCATTTCAACTACTTCGAGTGGCATCATGTTCATTGCGTCGCCACTGGTGGCACTTGCGTGTCAGCGCTTTCCGAAGAGCAGACGCATTGCAAACTTTGTCGGCCTAGCCATCATGACAATTGCGTTGGTCGCTGCCTCATACACCAACACGACTGGTGCTCTGCTCGCAACGCAAGGCATCTTGTTCGGTATCGGTGGATTAACGATGTACTTTCCTGCCATGTATGTCATAGACGAATGGTTCATCGCACGAAAAGGCCTTGCCTTCGCTATTATCTGGACTGGAACCGGAGTAGGAGGGGCTATCTTTCCATTCGTTTCGCAATGGCTTCTCGATACTTATGGGTTCCGTACAGCATTACGGGTCTGGGCCGTGGTCATTGTAAGCTACATGGTTGTATTCGATTTTTCATTGAGCTGACAATAGCTGCAGGTTGTCTTTGCTCTGCCATCCATCCTCGTCATGAAGAATCGCCTACCAATAGCCCACTCTAGTACCCTGCGGCCCGTGGACCTCTCATTCCTCAAGATGGCACCTTTCTGGATATACTCGTTCGGAAATATGATGCAATCTATCGCCTTCTTCCTGCCTCAGATCTGGCTCCCATCATTCGCTCGCGAAATCGGCATGCCTGCTGTTGCCGGCCCACTCGCTTTGTGCTTGCTCAACCTAGCAGCATGCGGGGGTTATATCTCACAGGGCATTATTGTCGATCGATACCACGTCACCGTGGCCATTTGCTTTGCAACTCTGGGATCGATGCTCGCAGTCTTTGTTTTCTGGGGCCTCACCACCTCCCAGGCAATGCTCTATGTGTTTGTCATTCTGTGGGGCCTGACTGGTGGAGGGTTTGCAGCCAACTGGGCAGGTTGTGCCAACGCCATCAGACAGTCAGGTTATCATGTCGACACTGGCATGGTGATATCACTGCTCTGCGTGAGCAAAGGCGTTGGGTCTGTGGCATCAGGACCCATCAGCGAGAAGTTGATCAATGTGCAACCTTTCTTAGATGCCGGCTTTGCATATGGAACTCGTTACGGCGTTTTAATTGTATTCACGGGTATCAGCGCGACTCTGGGTGGCATAGCTTGTGTTGGGAGGCTGGCTAAGGTGGTCTAATATCTTAGGCGTATGATGGATAGTTTGAACAACGTCTTCACCACATTCGAATATCGAGGCTATTGTATCTTTTAGATCATGTCACACACACTGGCAATATAGATTTCGTCTTCAGGCATCTTATCATTACACTCTCTCATATCGTCAGCCTTGAACCCGTTTCAGCCATCGCTCGCTTGAACAACTTGAGCCCAGTCTGCATCACTGTACGCTCCCGGAACCTGATCTCCATCGAACAGGCTCGCCATGATGACGCGATCTCCCTGCTCACCCTCCCAAGGCTCTCTTCCGTGTTGCGCGATCACATTGTCAAACACCAAAACATCGCCCTGCTGCCACTTGTGCAGGACACGGATCTCGTCCGTGATCTTTGCAAGATGCGCCAAGTACTTCTCAGGAATTGGTGTACCATCGCCATACAGTTGTTGCGTGATGTTGCGACCAGCACCGTTTACCTTTGCATTCTTGTAGTAGGCAGCCAAACCTGTGAAGAGGGTCGGCAGACCCGTATGAGGTTGTGTGCGGATAGCCGGAAGACGGTGTTCAAGGATTAGACCACCGTCATCGGTCCACTTCCACGTAGTATGCTTGCCTCGCCCATATCTGGCAATTTGAGCTTCGATCTTGGACCGTCGTGTGGCATCGTCATCTTCAGGCTCGACCAGTTTACCGAATGCCTGCTTCAGTGTCGCTCCGCCCTTGTATTGCTGCTCGACTTTGTAGGTGACCCTGCTGAGTATGCCCTTCTGGGCCAGCTCATCAATGAACTCGGATATTTCCTGCTGAGCACGGTGGAACAATTCCAGTGACGAGGAGATCGGTGACTCGCCGCCTGTATGCGGTGCCTTGTGGCAATAGAAGAAGATGTACTCTGGTGCATGAGGAACCTGCGGCGACTCATTGTGGTTGTAAACGAGCACTTCTTTAGGAGCTTCGTTCGCAGGTGCTATGTTTGGTGCAAGAACCGGTCTGTCCACGACAATTCCGATGATCTCGTGTGGCTTGTACCCGAAAGCGTGAGCGAATCTGCTGAAATCATGGGCGCCATTGATGGGCAGACCTCGAAACAAGAGAGTCCCGTGCGTGGCGAGTTGCTTCGTTAGAATGCCATCTTGTCCCTGAAGAGCCTTGATAGTGTCGACGGTGGAGTCAAGGTCCAGAGACGAGTGTCCAAGCTCAACTGGGCGTAGAGCGAGAGGACTGATACTTCCTGGTGTATGAGGTAGATCTAGTTTCTTCTGATTCCCGCTCGGCAGGTCGAATGCTTCGAAAGACACCCCGGAGTGACGGGAACTGTTTGTTGATGGCAACTCCGTGCCTTGCGTCAGGTTTGTCAAAGTCGCCATTGAGAGATCGCAACGTTTGTTTCAATCCTCGTAGAATTGCTTTCTTCTTACTCTCCGGGGCAGAGCACTCCTACTCCATCCGAGAACGGTGATAACAGCACACTTTTATCTCTCATGTCGGAGACTACCGCCGAGTCACGGCTACGGCTGACGTCGACGAAGGAAGGAGCACGCAAGTTGAGGGGATTCTCAGAAGCCAAGAGAATGGGAAGCTCACGAAGCCTTGATGAAACCATAGGGGAGTCGTGATAATAAGACTATTTGACAGAACAATGTACTTGGACTTCACAGCCTCAGAAACAAGTTTCGACCAGCCAAAGCGAAACGTGGAAGAACAATGAATAACGGCAGTCTCGTGGTCTTACTGGTATGTACTCCAGATCAATCGTATTCTTGATGATATCGGGAGAGATACACAAAAGGCAATAGATCACCACGAGGTTGCCATGCTATAAAAGGCTTGTTCATATGGCGTGCTCGACCTCATGGAATCTCATTGGACGGACGATTAGAAGACGCCGCTTATCGGCTTTTGGTCTTGGATAATCACATGGATCAAGTATGATTAATAGCTGAAGACGTGTCTCCGTCCGTCAATCACACGATTGGCACACTGGATCGAAACGAAAAGCACAATGACGGATCATCAAACACCACACGACAAAACACAACCACAAAGCGACGTGGAGCTTCAGACTCCATCGCCAGACTCATTCTCTGACCATGACGCAACACGAAGTCCTACAAAAGCCCGCATACCATTCTTTCGGAGTACTTTGTTCCAGATCTTAGTCGTTGGATCATGCGCTTTTTGTGCACCAGGGATATGGAATGCCATGAATGGCCTAGGAGTCGGAGGCTCCCAAAGTCCCGATCTCGTCAACGCGGCGAATGCTTTGCTCTATGCTTTCATGACCGTCACCTGCTTCTTAGGACCGTGGCTGACCAACTTGATTGGCTTCCGATGGACTTTGGCCTGTGGAAGCATTGGATATCCGCTTTACGCTGCTGGCTTGTACGTGAACAACAGAACCGGAGCGACATGGTTTGTCTACTTCGGATCCATCGCATGCGGCATCAGTGCTGGATTTTTCTGGAGTGTCGAAGGCGCCATTGCTACGGGGTATCCTGAACAAAACAAACGTGGACGATACATTGCGACTTGGTTCACGTTTAGAAACTTCGGCAATGTCGTGGGCGGCTCGATCTCGCTGGCTCTCAACGTCCACAGGGCAGAAGCTGGGTCGGCGGGCTACCAAACTTATCTTGCTTTTATCGCTATCCAATGCTTAGGGTTCTTCATCGGCTCGCTTCTTTCGAATCCTGAGAAAGTACAGCGCAAGGATGGCACAAAAATTGCAGCACCTAAAGGCACCAACTGGCGCGTCGAATTGAGGGAAATGTGGCGTCTGGCTCGTAGCAAGTCTATTCTCTTGCTTGTGCCACTCTTCTGGTATTACGGCTGGTGCCAGGCTTACCCAGGAACTTATCTCGCTACTTACTTTACCGTTCGCTCACGGGCTCTTGGTAGCCTGAGTTTTGCCATCAGTGGCACTTTCGGCACATGGCTCGCTGGAGCTCTCGTTGATGTAAAATGGACGAAAAGTCGTCAGACGAGAGCGATAGTGACCTATGTCATTATTGCCTCGCTCAACAGCGGATCTTGGATTTGGGCAGTGTACATCCAGAACGAGTTCAGGCATACCAAACCGAGATTGGATTGGGCCGATCAATCGACTTTCGGTAGAGGATTTGGGTTGTACGTGTTTGAGCGCGTGAGCGTCAGTATGGTAAGACTCTCGTCCATTTCGATCCAAGTTCCTGTTAAGATCATTCGCTGACTTGTGCCTTCTGATTCTCAGGTCGAGAATTATATTTATTGGTAAGCACTCCGTCCTGCGTATTTTTAGTACTCCCAGATCGGCCGCTAATCACATTCTGTCGTACAGGTGCATTTCGAATCTCAGCGACTCCCCTGGAGACCAGATCAGGTACAGCTCGTTGTTGCGAGGCATCGAGACAGCGGCTGTGTGCTTGGGCTTCGGTATTCAAGCCATACCTACACCGTTGATTGCCACTGCTAGCATCAACTGCGGCCTTTGGTTTATTGCACTGCCCTTCAGCTATTTTGCTACCGTTCAGGTGGTCAGGAAGTTCAAGGAGTTGGAGAAAAGCAAGGCTCCAGAAGGCTTCCATCAGAAGTAAAGAGGTTGATATGCGTAAACCGCGCGATACAGAACACGAGATAAATGGCAAATAATGCTCAATATCCATATTATCTTATTCAAAACATTGGGTGAAGAGTGATGCCTCGGAAGTGCTCTCCAAGTCCGCACCAATCGCCGCCAATGACGTCCCTCCCACCTTGCGCTCACGCTGTGCTGCAGAAGCTCCCGTCTTGAGCTCTCGAGCAATCATTTACTTCTATATACTGATCGCATACTGTCACAAATCGCAACCACGTGATTATTGCCTCACTTACCACTTGCGAAAACATAATGGCCGCCAAACTATCACCACTGAGACTGGCCTCGCCTCTGTTCGTCTTCCGCGCCGGCTTCCGTCCAGCAATCACGACTGCAACTCCTCTGAATGCGCGCCTCGCTACACAATCTTCTTCACCAAACAGCCCTCTCACACCCAAAAGGCGCTCTGTCACCGTAGTAAACGATACTGGTGCCGTACCCTGGCAGAACCTTTCCATCGGCGAGAAGGCCGCCCGCACAACACAGCAAACGTTCAACCTCGGCCTCGTGATCGTAGGACTAGCAGCAACTGGCGCGGTCTTCACAGTACTCTACCTCGAAGTATTCAGCACAGACAGCAAGACCGCAGTATTCAACCGCACCGCAGACCGCGTGCGCAAAGACCCAAAATGCCTTGAGATTCTAGCCGGGCAAGGCATGCACACAAAACGCGAGATCGAAGCGCACGGCGAGCCTTCACACAGTCGATGGGCGAGAAACAGGACGATTGCGAGCAGATTGGAAACAGACAAGGCGGGCGTGGAACATTTGCACATGCACTTCTATGTTGAGGGACCAGCGGCAAAGGGCACAGTGCAGGTACACATGACCAAGGCGCCTGGGGATAAAGACTTCGAGTACAGGATGCTTGCGCTGGATGTACCTGGCCATCAACGACACTACTTGGTGAATGCTGATGGCTCGTCATCTGGGCTTTCGAAAGCCGGTGGAAGGCTGTTTGGCGTCAGGTGGAATTGAAGAAACAGAAAATATCTCAATTGTATAGCATGCAGAAAAAGCCGTGTATACTACTGTCATTTCGCAAGGCGAATCCACCCGAAAGCTGCACTCAGGGCTCAGTTGGTGCTGGCACAACAGAAAACTCACTTGGCGTTGGATCAGGATCACACCCCCCAAACCCATTGCAATAACGTCCCGACCACACCTGTTGCCCGCAAGCACCGTTCGAAAGTAAAACACCATCATTGGCCGAAACTTCGCGGCTCACGTCAAACGATATCATTGCTTCGCTGCCGTCGCATTTTTCGGTGTTGACGATAAAGACGCAGAGGTTCTGCAACCAAACACTGCCAGCGCACGTCCTATCGGTCTGCGACATGCAGGCTTCGCAGCAGCTTAGAGCCGAGTCCACCCCCGGTATTTGAGGTGTAGTCACGCCGCTTCTGTCAGGAGGCTGCAGATGAAGGTCCACGACGCCATAGCCTGCAATTCCACCAATGAAGTTGTCTGCGCCGCAAGCAGCGTACTCCGTGGAACGTGGCAACTCGTATGTGGGCGTGATAGTTGTGGTCTCGTAAACCAGTGACGTCGAAAGATCAGTTGTCACCTGTATCTCGGTGGTTTCCTCGTAATCAACAGGAGTCTGTGTCGTGGTCGACACGCTGTCTTCGAATACGGTCGTAACGGAGTTAAAATTGAACCACGTGACGGTGCTTGTGAGAATCGAGTGCCTGACCGTGAAGGGCTTGACGCCCGTTGTATAGAAGCGAGTCGTCTCGTCGCAGATGACCCGGTTGACATTGCTGAAAGACTTCTCCGCGCGGGCATGCAACCCGGTAGCGAGCAATAGCCTCCCTGGAGGAACCACAGTTGCTGGGTCCATCGTGTCGTCTGTTGTGGTCGGTTCGTTTTGTGTCGTGGTTGTCGAAGACGCCACTGCCGAGGGTGTGAACGTGTCCGCACCAGCGTTCATCGGATTGGATGCGATGGGAGTGAAACTGATAGGCGCGGGCACTATATATGGTTCCGGTGTGATGGTCGTGGTAGGAGCTGTCATGGTCTGCGTGATCGTTTCACTCGTTGTGCTGTACACTGTAGAGCTCACGTATGCGGTCCCAGTGCTCGTAGGAATGCCGACTGTGCGTGGTGCCGTCTCGGTCACAATGATCTATCCAAAACTTAGGTCAATTACACCGTCCTTACTTCTAAATGTTACTTAGCTATAATAACTTATAGCAGCTTGCAAAGATAGTAGAAGAAGAATATCTAGCGATATTCTTTCGGATAGGAAAGGGTAAGACATACTGCGAGATTGTTAGCAAATGTCTCACGGCCATCGGTGTATTTGTCCTAAACTTTACCAAAGCGCTCCTCCGTGAATGTAACGGGGACGTCGGTGTATTCACATGTTGTGCTCCATTGGAGTGGCCTCTCGAAGCTGACGATGCTGGAAGTTGTGGTTCTGGTTGTCGTTGGGATGCTTGTCAAGTATCTTGGGCCGTATGTCGATCGACACGTTGTTTCAAAAGCAATTGAAATGGTCTCATACGATGCGACGGTCGATTGCTGGCAACCCATAACGGCAGTTCTAAGGACGTGGATTCGCGATTTTTAGCTATGCGTGGCAGGCGAGCTTCTATGAGGTCGTGTTGCGATGTGCTTGGCATGACTATCGTGCATTCCAGAAGAGCATGCTAAATCTACAACAGCCAGATTCGCTTGTCTCCCCTTGCGTCGGTGGTTCCCTTTGCGTTCATGCGGCCATAGAGGAAACGCAGACCAAACGCGATAAGTGCGGTAGCAAAACTACACGCTGCGCATGTGAAGTTTCCCGTAGGATATCCATTATCCTTTTCGCCCGCAATCCAGATCCATTGCGCAATGACTTGGCTCACACCGGCGCCACTGTTATTGAGCGCAGCCGCGATGCCCATCGTGACGATAGATGGAACGTTGCAAGTCACCCATGCGCTCAGTGGACCTGAGCTGGGGAAAGCTCCACAAGCACAGAGGAAGAGACAACCATAGCGTGCAGTGTATGCGTCAGCTGGCAAGAGACCAGCTGTGAGCCAGCCAATGCCACCGATAGTGGAGCTTGCGGTGACATGCCAGCCGCGAGCATTGAAGTGGTCTGCACTCCAGCCAAGGAACAAGCAGACGAAGTAGCCACAGACCCATGGCGGCACTGTTGAGATGATCAGTACATGCAAGCAATCATAATATCAAGATTGGCGATGCACAACTTACCGGTCATGAGCTGAGCTTCAATCGACGAGAACCCCAAACCATTCACAATAGTGGGCGTGAAGAACGTCAGCGATCCCAACGGCACACAGTTGCAGATGTAAGCCAGATAGTGCGAGAGCATTCTGGGGCTGAACAACGTCTCCATCACCTCCCTCCTCGAAGCATGTTCATTGGTATATCCTCCTCCTTTAATCTTGATGCGGGCCTCAATGAACTTCTTGTCGTCTTCGGTGAGCCACTTGGCGCGTGAGGGATAATCGGGCAGGAAGAAGAGGGTCAGAAGAGTGCAGAAGACAGTGATGAGACCTTCGATGATGAACTAAAGACTTGTCAGCTTGTCTTCGTTTGTGGGAGTGCATCACTTGGAACAGTGGTTTAACCACAAGTGAGGACTGAGCAAGACTTACCAACCAACGGAAGCCCTCCAGCCCAGCTGCGCCATTGATGTGGCCGACGCCGTCTGAGTCAAATGTGTCAGCAGGATGCCATACACGATAGTACTGTCGGGTGCTAGTACTCACAAGCAATACACCCGCCAAAAGCGCCAGCGGCAGTAGCTGATGCTAGAACAAAAGCAATACGAACGGATCGCTCTTCGACCGGGTACCAGAAAGTAATCAGGTAGATGATACCTGTGGCACGTTAGCTTAGCCTTTCGATGATGTAAGCTATATCACAAACCTGGGAAGAATCCAGCCTCGAACATTCCAATAAAGAATCGCAAGATCGTGACCTGCGCGAAGTTCTGTACGCCAGCAAACCCAATGGTGAATATTCCCCAGAGCAACAACAGCGTGGCCAGCCACCTCGAAGGGCGGACGTATCTCTTCATGATCCAGTTCGAAGGCACTTCGAACAGAGCGTAGGCAACGGCGAAGAGAGACACCGCGATGGCGTACTCCAGGTTGGTCATTCTGGTCTGTTCTATCAACGAGTCGCCAGTCTCAGAATTGAGTAGCTTGGAGTTGCCGATGTTTCCTCTGTCTAGGTAGTTGAGGAGATACATCCAAGCACAGAGCGGAAGGATGCGCAAGTCCATCTTTCGTCGTAGCTTGCGTGCGCGTGGCTTGTCGTTGAGCCAGGAGTCATGTTCTGCTTGTGCTGCATCTTTGGCCTAGCAGAACATCAGCATCGATACATTCGTAGCAGCGGCCTTATGAGTACGAAAAGGCATACCAATGCATCGCCAGCATCCTCCACTTGCATCACTTCATCTTTCTTAGTCTCGTTCATGGTGCGCGAATCAGCAGTTGTTGAGGTCTTCTCAGTTGATGGATAATCAAGGTTGAGACGGAGGAGAGCAGGATCACATAAATACATATCAAGACGTTTGAGGCATGCTTTCAAGGCCGCCCGGGTATAGGGCCGCAAGAAACCCACAACATACTTGGCCGCCCACGGCAAGAGTGTAGATCTCCGCAGAGGAAGTAAGAATGCAGTATACCGGCCTGTGGACCTGACGCAGGATGCACGATGGCGTGGATGGTCAGCTTGTGAGTGGAAGGAAAAGACATCTGTGGATACCAGAACGTGGAGAGGTGACTGCGGGGGAGACAGGAAGGCATAAGATCGTCGGTTCAATGTACCTTTTCCAACTTCAATATCTGCAGCTTTGGACTAAAGTCGGTCCGAACATTTACTTCGCGCTTCAGTTCGGTGTTTCGCCCTTCCAAGTATAAGCGCTGGCAGAATGCCAGTCTCTGACTCTGGGCCCTTTACCATCCTGCAAGTAGTTTTCCCTCATGCTTGATCCGGCATACTTCTCCTGCAGTACACCTCTCTTCTTCAGCTCAGGCCACAGGTATTTCACTATGTCCTCGAACGTGCCAGGAGTATGGGCGTAGCTGATGTTGAAACCATCGACATCCGCCTCCTCAATCCACTGCTGCATAATATTTGCAACCGTTGTAGGGCTACCAATGGCGCGGGGGTGAGCGCCTGAGATAGCGAGATGCTGCAAGACCAGCTTCTTCGTCCACTTCAACCCAGCTGTACCTGGGACAGACTCAGTCCAAGAAGTGATCATCGACTGGATAGCTGGCAGCTTCGCCCCAAATGAAAAGTCCTCGTCGTCGGAGAATTTGGACAGATCAGTGCCTGACCATCCACCGAAAAGAGAGGCAGTGCCTTCGAGGTCGGCATACTGCAGCAAGTTGTCGAACTTCGCCTGCGCTTTCTCATCGGTTTCGTCTACAACGATGAAAATCCCGGCGATGAACTTGACGCTGTTCTCTGGCTTTCCGAGCTCCCGAAGGAGTGCCCTGGTGTCTTGCACGACCGCTGCGGTCTTCTTAGGGATCATTCCAGGGAGGAACATCGCTTCTGAGTGCTTCGCCGCGAAGTCTTTTCCAGCTTTTGAGGCGCCTGCTTGCAACAGGAATGGCGTACGTTGGGGCGATGGGTCCACGATGCTTGGGCCAGCGCACTTGAAGTACTTCCTGGCAGGATGTTAGCACAGCTCGTTACAAAATGAACAAGAACACTTACCCGACATGATCGATCTTCCTAACTTTGTCGGGGTTGGTCCAGACACCACTCTGCTTGTCTGCTTCGACTGCGTTGTCTTGCCAGCTGCCTTCCAAAAGTTTGTATACCACATCCAAAAATTCGTCCGCGATCTTGTATCTTTCGTCGTGCTCAATGCCTTTCTCAAGGCCAAAGGACTTCGCAGCACTTTCTAAGTAGCTGGTTACAATGTTCCATCCTACTCTCCCATCTGTGATGTGATCAAGCGTAGCAAACTTCCGCGCGAGGGCATATGGGTTCTCGTAGGTCGTGGAAGCCGTAATGCCGAAGGAGATGTTCTTGGTGGCGTACGCCATAGCCGAGACAAGCAAGCTGATATCAAGGATTGGGACTTGAGCTCCCGACTGCAGAGCGGGACCGTCGCCTTTGTAGACATCGTAGATGCCTAGTACGTCGGCGAAGAAGAGACCGTGGAAGCCATTGTCGTCCAGAAATTTGGCTAAGCGGACCCAATGGTCAAGCGTCTGCTTCTCCTGATCAGGGTGCCTCCATAATCCTTGGATGTTATTAGTGAGATGCCAGGAAACCACAATCAGGCTGAGTCTTTGGACATACCTGGGGCTAGAGGCCGGGAGCAGTCATGGCGAATGCATTCATGATCCATGGCTTACGCCCGGAGTCCTCGTTCGTTGATCCCATGGTAGTAGTCGTCTGTAGCTAGATGTTCTGGTTGTGATGCTGAAAGCTAGTAAAAAGAAAGATACCTACCTGAATTGTGCTGACATGCATTACATGCAAGAGCTCAAGAACTATGATGGCTCGGTGGGTACTCGCAGCAGCACGTGAATCAGAGAAGTGGCGTGCTCGCACGTCTTACGCACTTCTGCACGCTGGAACGTGAAGATGCTGGACATGCTTTCCCCCATGCGGGAGTTATTATCGCGTTACGTCGTATCGCGTTGTGTTGGTGTAAAGTTACACGCTGAGCACACGTGGGAGGCAAGCTTGCAAGAGCGGATCATCTCCACCCGAGCTCAAGCACGACATCTCACGGGCACGGCACTTTCCATGCTCCACGACTCTACTTCTGTGGACATGAAGATCATTCAACGTGGTATCAAAAACGTTTGCTCAAGCCCAACTGGTTTGCAAAAAGGGTCGACAGCACGCGATAATCGTGACAGACAAGAGTGTACATCAGCGTTGTTTAAAGCATCTCTGACGAACAGCTTGTGTCTCTGCCATTTCGGTTGACTGATCAGTAATGACGGGTCTGTACAATCACGAGAATCTTCAGTAGCGACCTCCCCACAACAACCCTACTTCGTACTCATCGCTCAGATGAACAGGCAAGAAAAGTTCATGAATCGACTGCAAACATCCCTAAGGCAATTGATCAAAGCCCCCATCACAACCCCAACCCGCTCCCTGATGTGGATCCCACAGCATTTTACATGGAGGATGTAAGCACATGTACGTCCATGTTATATCGACACCATGTTCACCTCAAGTATGAACCAGGTCATGCGGACATGCAGAGCGTATCTGAGTCGTCTGTACTCCGTGTAGTAGTAGTTCGTGTGAGTCCCCAAAGCTATAGCAGTCACGCATTGCAAGCAAATGTTTCATGTCGACATTGTTGACGTAAAGAACAAGCAGGCATGATTACACCATGGTCGGAACTCGATCAAGCGATCTCAACCACCCCACCCAAAATCCCATTGCGCCGCCAGAACCCATGCATGGTCTCCTCGATCTCCCGGGCCCGAGCCAGCATGCTGAACGAATCCCAGTCGCAACGCTCCAGGAGCACAATGCGCTTAGCAGTTCCCAAGCCAAGGGAATGCACGACCACGTCGTCATACCGACCCGTCAGGCAATCAACGACTTGTCCGGCTTCCTCGTACCCTGCCAGCACTTCACGCTGCTCCGAGACCAGGATGGCGACGTAGCAAGGCTTCGGCTTCGTTTCCTGGTTGTAGACGCCATCGATAAGCTGACTCTCGACCCTCGCCGTGTTGTCCAAAGCGAGCACGGCCGGTTTGCACTCTCGCAGCAGGCGAAGGCTGAGCTTGAGCTTGAGCTTGAGAGCTGCGGCGCGGCTGGTTCGGTCGATGCGGTAGAAGGTTCTGGAGAGTTTCCAGGAGCGTTTTTCGAACGCGGGAAGGGTTTGGGCGGCTGCGGCGGTGTCGCCGTGGAGGGCGAGGGAGGTCTTGTAGACCATGAGGACGGGTTGGCGGGCGTAGTCTTCCGGGTGGATGTAGTCTAATATACGCATCCATACCTCGACTGGGAGGGTGCTTTTCGTGGGGGGATTGGTGGGGTCGTTGTTTCGTTCCATGGGATGATCTGTGGTTGGCGGGTCGGTCCCAATGTCAATTTCGATTCCAGTGGAAATATCGGTAGCAGACGTGGTGAGTTCGCTGAGGTTGGTTTTGCTATCAAACGCCATCAGGTCTGGTGAGGTCGTCGTCGGTATCATGTCGTTTTGACATGCCTCAGACGTTTGGGTTTGATCGAGGATAGTATGCTCGAGCTGAGGTGGTGTGTCCATGGCTGTGGTGTGTTGACGAAAAGAAATGCTTTCGTTGGAGCTACTCTTGTATTGTTCTAGCATGCATGGACCTGTTGAAGCAAACAAGTGACTGCAAAAGTGACCGGGTACAGCATGTGATAAGTAATCCACGGCAGGCGAGATCATTTACATAGACGGGCAGTTACTACAGACCTGAACAACCATGTCAAACGCCTTATCACCCGCAAATTGAGATATGTATCGTTGTTCGATCAATGAATAGGGAAACATCAGGCTTACTTGCTTGCCGGTAACAGGCACTAGTGTCGAGCCGAGTTAAAGGGAATAAAGAAAAGGAAAGAAAATAGTACCGTCTTGCGGACTCAAGGTAGTTTCCTTTGTCTACACCCTTCAGTGATTAAGTCTGCATTGCAATAAGCAGACTCATGTGGAAGCCACTAGTCATTCCAGTGAGCTTGTCCCGCTGCTACTCATTGAGATAGAAATGAGGTCAGCTACCAACCTGAAGATTCATGTACCTCACCACCTACCAGGCAAGGTTGTACCTCTTGATTGATCGTTGAAGCACGGGACAGACAGACACTGGCTTCGCTTCGATTGGCAGTCCGAAAGAAACGATGTGCCAGTCCTGGGTGTTCGTATCGCGTTCTTATGCAGTACTTTTCCAACATTCGTCCGTCGAAACTCCTGGATGAGAAGGGTCAATAGCGAATCAAAAAAGGTAAACAGGGCAACCGCAATGAGACAAATCCACAGATTTTACGCTCTAGCGAGCTCGGTCCCTCTTTTATCATTTCCCAGCGCCTCTATCGAGAGTACATATATACCCCAGCGCTACCGAAAGCTGTTGAGAGCCTCTAGCAATCAAATGCCAATGCTAATGTTCCCCACCAACGCCATGCTTTTCAAATTCTTGTCGACATTACATCCATCCATCCAATCCGTTCATCTATTCCTTCCTTTTCATCCAAGGCCATAAATTACCACATTCCTACTTCTGACCATTCTGGTTGATCCTGCCCTGCCTCACAAGCCAGGTAAGGAGATCAACCTTAGTAGCGACAGCAACAGCCTTGAGGCCCTCGGGGCCCTCAACGCCAGAGTTGGCGTCCTTCTCGGTGATGACGGCGGCGGCGTTCCACTCGAAGAAGCGCGCGAGGACGTTGAGGGGAGTCTGCATGGTGATCTCGACGTAGGAGCGCTTGCTCTCGTCGCCCTCGGCAAGGCCGGGGAACTTCTCGAGGGGCTTGACCTCGTCGAGCTTGGAGAAGCTGAACATGACCTTGGAGACTGGCGACGAGACTTGCACGCGACCGGAAGAGAGGTAGGACAGGCAGTTGCCGAGAGTGACCATGCCGACTAGGCGGGGACCCTTGGCGGAAGTGACGGGGATCTGGTCGAAGCCCTTCTCGCGCATAAGCTCGACGGCCTCGTCGACGGTGGAGGTGCTAGGAATGGTCTGGATGGGCTTGAGGCGGAGGTCGGAGACGGTGCCGTGGGCGTAGTCGTCCTTGGCCTTCTTGGGCTTGTCCGCGGAAGACTTCTCCTTGCCCTCCTCGTCGACGACAAGCTTCTTCTCCTGGCCAACGGCATCGGCGGCCTTGAGGTCCGGGGTGACGGGTGCGGTGAGAGGAGGCGAAGGAGGGAGGAGGTCGTTGGCTGCGAGCCAGTCGTCGTCGACGAACTTGGAGAGGTAGGAGCGGATGCTGTCGGGGAGAATGACAACAATGGCGTCGTCCTTGCCCAGATTGAGGGCCTTGATGGCCTTGACGCAAGCGCTCATGGCGGAGCCAGCGGAGCCACCGACAAGCAGACCCTCCTCGCGAATAAGCCTGCGAGCCCAGTAGAAGCTGTCCACGTCGTCGGTCTTGAACCACTGGTCCACCTCCTTCTGTGCGAGAACGTCGGGGATGAAATCGTAACCAATACCCTCAACCTTGTACGGCTTGTCCTTGCCCTCGTCGTTCAAGCTGGCGGGCACAGCCAGGATGGAGCCCTTGGGGTCGGCCGCAATGATCTTGACGTCCGAACCGTGGTGCTTCCTGATACCTCTTGACAGACCAGTGATTGTGCCGCCGGTACCAGCGCCTGCAACGAGTGCTGCAAATCTTCCCTCGACCTTTGAAATCTGGTCGCAAATTTCCTCTGCGGTGCCCAACTCGTGCGCGAGCGGGTTGTTGGGGTTGACGTACTGGTCGAGAATGACGCCGCCGGGAATCTCCTTCTCCAGTCGCCTGGCGACACCGATGTGGCTCTCGGGAGCGTCCCAGGCAGCGCTGGTGGGTGTGCGGATAATCTCAGCGCCGAGGGCCTTGAGGACTGAAACCTTCTCGCTGCTCATCTTCTCGGGGAGGGTGATGATGGTCCTGTAGCCCTTGACGGCGCCGACGAGGGCGAGGCCAATGCCAGTGTTGCCGCTGGTGGGCTCAATGAGCACGCTGTGTCCGGGAGTGATGCGGCCTTCCTTCTCGGCGGCCTCGACCATGCGCAGGGCAATGCGGTCCTTGACGGAGCCGCCGGCGTTGAAGAACTCGCATTTGGCGTAGATCTTGCAGTCGACTCCGAGGGACTTGGGGATGCTGTTGAGGCGGACCAGCGGGGTGTTGCCGATGTTCTCGAGGATGCTGTCCATGATGGCGGGCGGCTGGCGCGGGGCGCGCGATGTGACGTGAGACATGGCTGCGGGTGGTTTTGTGTGTATTGTCCTAGACAAGACAACAAGAAAAAAAGAGAGAGTAAGAGAGTGGTGTAGAAACAAGAGAACCTACCACAAGATGCTTGCAGGGTCTAGCGGGACAGAAAACAACGGATTCGTGCTTCGGCGTCTTTGTCTCGTCAGGCAGGCATCCTCCGATGGCCCAGCTAGCCCGGGAGTAAGCGTCGCATTTTTTGCTGCAGACTTTTGGTTAAGCCGGGCTGGTCAGATGATGAGACGGTGAAGAGACGGACAGATAGTCCAGACATGTGAAGTCGCGCGTCTTTTGCGTTTGCGCATGGCGGGCAGGCGGGAGTAATAAATAACTCTCCCCTGATAAATGTTTAGTTCCTCCGACCACGCGGCAGGGCTGATGATCAGTGATGCTGCAAAATGGCGCTCATCCTCGTTGCCGCGACCCGGCGCGCATGATAAGATGCTGCGTACCGCGATGATGTGTCACAATTCGTGATTTGTTTCGATTGCTTGCTTCCCCCAGCCCGCCCATCTGCCCTCGAGCCCTCCGCCAGCGCCGTTGTTGGTCGAGGCTGCAGACGCATACACCAGCGACAAGTCATATTCCTGTAATCCCACACCGACCTCGGCCGACAATGGCTCACTCTGCGCCGTGCATGATCCACTAAGCCTGTGCAACCAGCCTTGCCCTCTTCCCTTCTGCAACCATTGCAACGCATTTCTCACCTGTGTCCCGATCAGTCCAGGCATGGAAAATGACTACCTCTATGTTGGCGTCTGGAAAGGCAAGCGCGTTCGGGGCACTTAAAAAATCCGTCGTCCCGAGTCTTACTGCCCATGATCCATCCCGCCATTTTGGCCACGCTGCCAATACCCGCAACAATGGCAAACATCCCGCAGCTCGCATGGAGGAAGATGCCCAAGCTTCCAGAGAGCTGTTCATGGACGTCTTGACCGCCAATGCCACCAAGCGCGACGCCAAACAGTACCTATCTAGGTTTGACGAACCCAAACCATCACCACCCAAACCTTCTGCCCAGGATGAACGAAACGCACGATGTCGTCGTTACCAGGACCGCGTCGACAGGATGGGCGTAAATCTGGGTGGTCTCTATGCACCAGCCAGAGCCATCGCCAACACTCCTCAGTTCACCAGAGAAATCATTCCGGAAAAGGTGCCTCTAGTACGCAAAACTTTGCACACTGCTTTGGTGTCACTACGATCACCCGAGAGTCTGAGCGATGAATTGCTGGATGGACTTGCCGCCACCCTATCGCAGCTTGTGAGGCTTGACATGCGCATCTTGCTGGCAATCGACTGTGTGAACCTAGGAGATGCACACCACCAGCACTTACACGCCAAGAGACAGATGCTGTCTGATCAAGGCGGACGACTGGTACAAGCCATCGCGAATCACAGTCCCGAAGGCGCTCGCTACGTGCCCGATGCTATGACATGTGCAGATATGCCAGACTCACTGGGAGGAACTGGCGTAAGTGTAGGCATGCCCAAGCTTCTGCTGCACCCACTGAAGCGAGGCGCTGTCACTATTGTGCCCACCATTGCCTACTCAGAATCCGGCCATTTGACCTCAACAAGTCTGGCTGAGACGATGAGGGCTTTGACTGCGCAGCTTGCTGGCCAAGGATTATCTCCGACCGTCGGTAGAAACACCGAATACCCTGACCCTGTCGCCCTCGATCGCATCATCATGTTGGATCCTGCCGGCGGTATCCCGAGCAAGGACAGAGGCGATGGCGCCCACATCTTCATCAACCTCGAGCAAGAATTTGACGCGATCAACAGAGAGCTAGCAGATGGCAATACTGGTCCACAAAGGGCTTTGTACAGACAGCATCAGGCCAATCTCGACATTTCCCGCCAGTGCCTTACTATGTTGCCTTCCGCATCATCTGCAATCATCATCACTCCCCAAGAGGCAGCAATTTCGTCGCGTGGCAGGACCGAAGGCGAACCCATCAGGGCTGGCACAAGGCAGCAGAAGAATACTTTGATTCACAACCTGCTCACCAACAAACCGATGGTATCTTCTTCCCTGCCGCTTGAACGTTTACCTTCAGCATCCGGGGTGAATGGCAGCTTGGCGACTGAAACCCGACCTGCTGCCACGCTGGTGAAGAAGGGTATGCCGCTAACGATCATACCGTCGGCCGATCGATGGGTTGGCTGGACCGCGCCCAAGTCAGGTCGCACCAACATTAATCTTCGAGAAGATCCTCGCATCAACTTCCCACGCCTGGTCGCTCTCATCGAGAACTCCTTCCGTCGCAAGCTTGACGTTGAGCATTACCTCGATCGCATAGCAGGTCGCACAGCAGGTATCATTGTCGCGGGTGACTACGAAGGCGGCGCAATCTTGACATGGGAACAAGCACCCGGATCCAACGACCCGACGCACCTCGTCCCATACCTTGACAAATTCGCAGTCTTGCAATCTTCCCAAGGATCCGCAGGTGTTGCAGACATCGTCTTCCAAGCCATGGCCCGTACATGCTTCCCGCATGGCGTGTGCTGGCGCAGCAGGAACGACAACCCCGTCAACAAGTGGTACTTTGAGCGCGCATCAGGAACGTGGACGATCCCGAACAGCAACTGGACCATGTTCTGGACTGGCGAGGGTGTCGTGGAGGACCAGAAGAAGTGGGAGGAGTATGTCGGAGTCTGTACCAGTGTTATGCCGAGCTGGGCGGATAAGGGACAGAGGCCTGATTGAGGCTCTATAAAATGGTACAATGTAAGACATTTAACTCCCATTCTTCCTTTTGATGTAAGCTCAATTTATCGGTCTTTTCATGTTTGCTGCATTTTAATCTATGGTGGGTGACGAGAAGTGAAGGGAGCTTTCGCGCGCTTCGAGACGTCGCTGGAACCTTGACTTTGAGCAGGCGCCGACTGCGACGGCAAGCAAATACAACGCAGCCGACTGCTGCGCCTCTGCTTTTTACGTGCGCTCAACAACATCCGCACCCAAAACGAAAACTTCACAACACACATTCGCTGCTACGTACGACCGACCAGACACCGCCCATCAGAGCAAAAGGCAGCCAACTTCACGATCACCTTTCAAGCACACACTCACATTACGTCCGCGACTCACACTCGCCAGATCATTCATCCACGACTCTACCAAAACCACACCAAAACTCATCTTCCGGAAACCTGCAATCGCTCACAAACAAATCTCACCAACGAAAGACAAAAAACCATGCCGCCGCTCCCCTACGAACTCTACCTCCGCATCCTCGAATCCCTCTCCCACGCCCACCTCCTCGCCCGCCCAGCGTACGTCAACTGCTTCGTCAAAGCCATCATCCGCCACCGCGCCACGGAAGAGGAACTCGTCGGTGCGCTACCGGAATTCGAACGCCGCGCGTGGAGAGCTACGAGGCCTTACTACGCTGTTAATAGAGAGATTCGGAAAGCGGCGCAGCAGGTTTTCTTGTCGGGAGTGTTGTTGCAGACGTGCAGGGCGCCGCTGGAGGAGGTGCCGAGGAAGAGGAAGGGGAGGCGGAGGGCGAGGGGGATGAAAGCGATTGATGGTGAGGATGGGCCATTTTGGGTGCCGGAGGTGCTGGCGCGGATGAGGCTGATGGAAAGCGAGGACGGTGCAGCAGCAGGAGGAGGAGGCGGAGGAGGTGGTTTGGTGCCCACGTACCTCCCCCTCGAAGTCTTCAGGTGCTTATTCTCTGCGCCGCCAAACCACGCGCGCAGACTGAAGAGCGTGCTCGTACAGCATGTTTTAAGGATTGTGGAAGATGATGACTCTGTGCTGAGGATGGTGAGGAAAGTGGAGTTGTTGGCTGCGGCGCCGGAGGAGGAGTT
>Ga0265797_10001630_pt1 | contig 39326 bp, 30 predicted proteins | sample P2T30metagenome_FD_192433 | JGI IMG/M metagenome (GOLD analysis project Ga0265797, IMG submission 192433) | Plant litter microbial communities from East Loma Ridge, Irvine, California - P2 T30 | ecosystem: Environmental > Terrestrial > Plant litter > Unclassified | place: USA: California...
CATACCGAAGAGCCTTCATGGCCGCAGTCGATCGGCGTGGGTGCTTTTGGGGCCGCCAACGCGCTGTCGCAATGTGGCCGTTTTCTGCTGACGAAAGACGAAGCCCGAAACATGATCGATCACGTCAGGCAGGTGGTTGCCGGGTGGCGCACGGTATTTGCCGAGGCCGGCGTCTCCCGACAAGACATCTACGCGTTGACGAATTGCTTTCATGTGGCCGAAGCGCCCGATACGGTAAAGAATCCATGAACGATGACGGGCCCCATCCATTACAATGCAAGGATTGGTGCGCTGCACAAATCCACGCCTGAACAAGCATGCAGGACAACCCCCTCCGCCGCTGGCTCAAAAGCCTGAAAGTCAAGAACGGCCGCCAGCCGGTACTGGTGAAAGCCTTGAGCGAACGCGACCACCGCCGCGTGCTGCGCCATTTTCTTGCCCTCGACAGCAGCGACCGCCTGCTGCGCTTCGGCAGCATGCTGCCCGACGAGCGCGTGGAAGCCTATGTGGCCAAGCTCGATTTCACCAACGACATCGTGTTCGGCGTCTACAACCGCGTGTTCCAGCTGGTCGGCGTCGGCCACCTGGCCTTTACTTCGAAAGAAGCGCACCCGGACAGCATCAACTACACCGACAAGGAAAAGGTCGCGGAATTCGGGGTGTCGGTGTCGACATCGGCGCGTGGGCAGGGTGTCGGCACGCGCCTGTTCGAGCGCGCCGCCATCCACTGCCGCAATGTGGACGTCGACACCCTGTACATGCAGTGCCTGTCGTCGAACCGCACCATGATGCACATCGCCAAAAAGGCGGGCATGGAAATCCACCGGGAATACGGCGAGGCCGACGCCCACCTGCACCTGCCGCCGCCTAGCCCCTCGAGCGTGCTGGCCGAGGCGCTGGAAGAGCAATTCGCCAAGATCGATTACGCGGTCAAGGCGAACGCGCGCGCCGCGGTCCGCCTGTTCAAGCCGAAGAAACCGGCCAAATAAGCCTCAGCGTTCCAGCACGCCCAATACCTCGTAGCAAGCCCCCATCGTGTGATAGTCGACCTTGCCGGCCGGGCTCTTTTCGTCGGTGAGCGTCTCGTTGGCCGGACCCAGGATGCGGTACCAGGCACCGTGCCGATGGTCGACGAAATGTTCCCAGCTGTAGGCCCAGATGCGGTCGTACCAGTCCCAGTAGCCGGCCTCGCCGGTGCGCGCACCCAGCAGGGCAGCCGCCGCCAGGCTCTCCGCCTGCACCCAGAAATACTTGTGGCCGTCGCAGATGCTGCCATCCGGCGCAAAACCGTAATGGATGCCGCCATGTGCGCCATCCCAGGCTTTGGATAAGGCCGCGTCGAACAGCGCGCGTGCACGCGGCAGCAGCCAGTCGGAGGGGCCGCTCATTTGAGCACTGTGTCGTTCCAAGATGAGCAGCAACTTCGCCCATTCGGTCAGGTGGCCCGGCTGGTAGCCCCAGGGGCGGAAGATGTTGGTACTGTCGTGGCGGTTGTAGTCGGGATCGACCGACCAGTCGGCATGGTAGTGTTCCCACACCAGGTTGCCGTACAGGCCGGCCTGGCGCACGGTGATGTTGTGGGCCAGCGTCTCGGCGCGGTGCAGGTAACGGACATCGCCGCTGGCCTCGAAGGCCGCCAGCATGGCTTCGCAGGCGTGCATGTTGGCGTTCTGGCCGCGGTAGCTGTCGAGCCGCGACCAGTCGCCGCTGGCTTCGTCGGCGTACAGGCCGTGCTGCGGCTCCCAGAAGCGCTGCTCCATCAGATCGAAGGTTTCGTCGATCCATGCCCGCGCCTCGGCGACGCCGGCCATCGTCGCATGCGCGTACGCCAGCAGCACGAAGGCCAGGCCGTAGCAGTGGTTGGTATCGTCGGTGACGGTCTTCTCGCCATCCTGCCAGTCCAGGGTCCAGGCATAGCCCCCAGTGACCGGGTTGCGGTGCGCCTCGCGCAGGAAGCGCAGGCCGTGCAGCACGCGCTCGCGGTCGGCCGCTTCGCCGAACTGGCGCCAGGCCATGGCGAAATTGAACACGAAGCGGGTGCTGCTGACCAGGTGGCGGGTGCGGGCATCGTAGATGCTGCCGTCGTCCTTGTAGAAATGGTAGAAGCCGCCGCTGGGGTCGACGCAGCGCGGATCGTAAAAGCTGCGGGTATGGCGGATGTGCTGCAGCAGCACGGCGCGCGATCGGAAATCTGGAAGCATGGTGGGGTGTTCTCGTCGTTGTACGGTGTTGTTTTAATGGTGAGGACGGCGCCGCACATCGTCGTAGACGGTGCTGGCGCGCACGATCAGTTCGACCGGCGCGACCTGTTCGAGCGGCGGTGCCGCCTCCTGGGCATCGCGTAGCAGCAGATCGACGCCGAGTGCGCCGAGTTCCTTCTTGTCGATGCGCAGCGTGGTCAGCGGACGGTGGCCGAGCAGGGCGCCCGGGATGTCGTCGAAGCCGACGATCGAGATGTCGTGCGGGACGCTCAGGCCGGCCGCCAGGCAGCAGCGCATCGCTGCCAGGGCGGCGGCGTCGTTGTAGCAGAACACGGCGTCCGGCGGATGCGGCAGGGCCAGCAGGGTCTGCATCGCTTCATAGGCGCCGGTTTCGAGGTCGACGCCGTCGGCCAGGGTCACGTCAAGGCGCGGGTCGGCCAGGATGGCGGCGTCGAACAGGGCCTGCCGGTAGCCGCGGTTGCGCTCGCGCACGCTGTAATGGCTCAGGGGGCCGGAAATCATCGCGATGCGTTCGCGTCCCAGCTTGATCAGGTGCCGGGTGGCGAGCTGGCCACCCATGTGGTTGTCCGGATTGACGGAACTGTAGCCGCGCAGCTTCATGTCGATCAGGACCAGCGGCTTGCCGGTGGCGCGCAGCGCGGCCAGCAGCTCCGGTTCGAAGAAGCCGGCGCAGACGATGGCGTCCGGGGCGTGCATGCGCAGCTGTTCGGCCAGGCCGTCGGCCGGTCCTACCGCCAGAAAGGAGAGCGCGATGCCGCGCGCACGGCAGGCTTCCTCGGCGCCATGCAGCACCGGCGAATAGAACGGGCTGCTGGCGGCGGTGTCGTGTTGTCTATGCAACAGGAACGCCAGGCGGCGGATGCGCTTGCGGCGCAGCTTGCCGAAGTCGTAGCCGAGATCGTGCGCCGCCTGCAGGACGCGCTGGCGCGTCGCTTCGGTCAGGCCGGGCTCGTTCTTGAGGGCGCGCGAGATGGTGCCGGTGGAGACGCCGGCAAGGCGCGCCAGGTCGCGGATCGTCACCGCCGGCCGTTCGCCGCCGCCGCTGTCGCCACTGCCGCCGCTACTGCTACCACTGTCGCCGGCACTGGCGGCGGCAATGATATCGGCATCCGGGCCGGCTTCGGCGGCGCTGTGCGGGGCGTCGGCATGCACGCTGTCTTCGATGATGGGCACTGCGGACATGGACGTTTTATCGTTTTGTTATGAAGAATGAGTGTAGCCGCCTTTGCTAAATAGTGTAATCCCGGCTATATTTTATGCGCAAGAAACCGATTTCATAAGAGTGGCAGCATCCAACAATAATCACAGAGAGACATCTATGCGTTTTCGTCGTCTGACCCTCGTGGCCGCGCTGGCCGCCGTTTTCCCCATCGTTGCCGCCGCCCAGGCACCGGCCGCCCCGGCCGAGCCGACCCAGAAACCCTGGCTCGACCGTTCCTTGAACCCCGACCAGCGCGCCCAGCTGGCCGTCAAGGCCATGACCCAGCAGGAAAAGCTGGGCTGGGTGATGTCCTGGTTCGGCAGCGATTTCGGCAAGGGCAAGAAGATTCCGGAAGCGTTGCCGCAGTCGGCCGGCTACGTGCCGGGCACGCCGCGCCTCGGCCTGCCGGCGCTGTTCGAGACCGATGCCGGCCTCGGGGTGGCATCGCAGGCCGGTCCCAACCCGCGCGAGCGCACCTCGCTGCCCTCGGGCCTGGCCACCGCTTCGAGCTGGGATCCGAAGGTGGCGTATGCCGGCGGCGCCATGATCGGCGCGGAGGCGCGCGCTTCCGGCTTCAACGTGATGCTGGCCGGCGGCGTGAACCTGATGCGCGAACCGCGCAACGGCCGCAATTTCGAATACGCGGGGGAGGACCCGCTGCTGGCCGGCACCATGGTCGGCAATGCGATCAAGGGCATCGAATCGAACCACGTCATCTCGACCCTGAAACACTTTGCCTTGAACGACCAGGAAACCGGCCGCAACGAACTCGATGCGCGCATCGACAAGGCGGCCCTGCGCATGTCGGACCTGCTGGCGATGGAGATCGCGCTGGAGCAGTCGGATGCCGGTTCCGTGATGTGCGCCTACAACCGCCTCAACGGGCCGTATGCCTGCGAACACGATTACCTGCTGAACGGGGTCCTGAAGCGCGACTGGGGTTTCAAAGGGTTTGTCATGTCCGACTGGGGCGCCACCCACAGCACCGTGGCGGCGGCCAACAGTGGCCTGGACCAGCAGTCCGGCCATGAATTCGACAAGTCGCCGTATTTCGGCGGTGCGCTGCTGGAAGCGGTGAAAACCGGCGCCGTGCCGCAAGCGAGCCTGGACGACATGGTCACGCGCATTCTGCGCACCATGTTCGCCAAGGGCCTGGTCGACAACCCGCTGAAGGAAGGCGTCGCCATCGATGCCGCCAAAAACGGCGCGGTCAGCCGCCAGACCGCGGAAGAAGGCATGGTGCTACTGAAGAATGATAACAAGGTGCTGCCATTGGCGAAGACGGTGCGCACCATCGCCGTCATCGGCGGCCATGCGGATGCCGGCGTGCTGGCCGGCGGCGGTTCCTCGCTGGTGTATCCGCGCGGCGGCAATGCGGTAAAGGGCCTGCTGCCGGCCACCTGGCCGGGCCCGGTGATGTACCACAACGCGTCGCCGCTGCGCGCGATCCAGGCGCAGGCGCCGAATGCGAAGGTGGTCTACGACGACGGCACCGATCCGGCGCGCGCGGCCCGCGTGGCCAGCCAGGCCGATGTGGCGCTGGTGTTCGCGACCCAGTGGGTCGGCGAAGCGCTGGACGCCACCACGCTGGCGCTGCCGGACCGCCAGGACGATCTGATCGCGACCGTGGCCGGCGCCAATGCGCGCACCGTGGTGGTGCTGGAAAACGGCGGCCCGGTCACGATGCCGTGGCTGAGCAAGGTGCCGGCGGTGCTGGAAGCCTGGTACCCGGGCACCAGCGGCGGCGAAGCGATCGCCAACGTGCTGTTCGGCGCGGTGAACCCGTCGGGCCACCTGCCGGCCACTTTCCCTGCCTCCGAACAGCAACTGCCGCGCCCTGTGGTCGACGGCGATCCGAAGCAGCCGGAGATGCAGTTTGCCGTGAATTACACGGAAGGCGCCGCGCTCGGTTACAAATGGTTCGACCTGAAGGGCCACAAGCCGCTGTTCCCGTTCGGGCACGGCCTGTCGTACACCACCTTCTCGTACGCCGGTTTGAGCAGCCAGGTCAAGGACGGGCGCCTGCACGTGCGTTTTAAAGTGACCAACACCGGGAATGTGGCAGGCAAGGATGTGCCGCAGGTGTATGTGTCGCCGGTTGCCGCCGGTTCGGCCAAGTGGGAAGCGCCGAAGCGCCTGGCCGGCTGGGACAAGGTCGTTTTGCAGCCGGGCGAATCGAAAGAGGTCGAGGTGGCGGTGGAGCCGCGTGTACTCGGCACCTTCGACGAAGCCTCGCGCACCTGGCGCATCGGGAAGGGCAAGTACAAGCTGATGCTGGCCCAGGATGCCGCCGGCACCGGTGCCAGCAGTGTGACCGTCGACCTGCCGGCCAGCACGCTGGACGTGCGCGGCCGTGCGCGCTGATCGGGGGGCGATTATGCAACGCAAATTCAGTAAGATCGTGTTCGCCGCCGCGCTGGCCGGGCTGGCCGCCGGCGGCGCCGTACAGGCAGCAAATAAGGCAGCAAATAAGGCAGCAAATAAGGCCGCAGACAGCAGCGCGGCAGGCAGCGACGCCTTCGTCGCCGTCAAGGGCACCCACTTCGTGCGCAAGGGCCAGCCGTATTACATCGCCGGCACCAACCTGTGGTACGGCGGCTACCTCGGTGCGCCCGGGAGCACCGCGCAGCGCGCACGCCTGCTCAAGGAGCTGGACCGTCTGAAAGCCCTTGGCATCAACAACGTGCGCGTGCTGGCGGTATCGGAAAAGACGGCGATGAAGAGCGCCGTCAGCCCGGCCACCACCAGCGCGCCCGGCCAGTATGACGAGGGGCTATTAAAAGGCCTGGACTTCCTGATGGCGGAACTGGGCAAGCGCGACATGACCGCGGTGCTTTACCTGAACAACTTCTGGCAGTGGTCGGGCGGCATGACCCAGTACCTGAACTGGTTCACCGGCAGCCCGGCGCACGACCCGAACGTGAGCAAGGATTACGAGCGCTTCATGGCCGAGAATGCGCGCTTTTACAGCAACGACAAGGCACAGGCCGAGTACCGGCAAGTCATCGCGCGCATCGTCGGGCGCACCAACACGGTGACGAACAAGCCCTACCGCGACGATCCGTCCATCCTGTCCTGGCAGCTGGCCAACGAACCGCGTCCCGGCAACAGCAAAGCCACGGCAGCGGAGAAAACGGTTTATATCAAATGGATCGCCGACACCGCACGCTACATCCGTTCCCTCGATGGCCGGCACATGGTCAGCAGCGGCAGCGAAGGCCTGGCCGGCTCCGCCCAGGATGAGCAGCTCTACCTGGACGCGCACCGCACGCCGGACATCGCCTATCTCACCTATCACCTGTGGCCGACCAACTGGAGCTGGTTCGATCCAAAAAAGCCGGACCAGACCTGGAACGGCATGATGGACAAGAGCCTGCACTACCTGAACGTCCACGTCGATTATGCCAAGCGCCTGGGCAAGCCGATCGTGCTCGAGGAGTTCGGCCTGAACCGCGATGGCGCTTCGTTCGACATCAAGTCCGCCACCACCGTGCGCGACCGCTTCTATGGCGAGGTGTTCAATCTCGTGCAGCGGCGCGCCGCGGCGGGCGATCCGGTCGCCGGCTGGAACTTCTGGGCCTGGGGCGGGGCAGGGCGCGCGGCGCATGCCGATTACTGGTGGAAGCCGGGGAACGATCTGATGGGCGACCCGCCGCAGGAAGAGCAGGGCCTGTATTCGGTGTTCGACAGCGACGCCGCCACCTTGAAAGTGATCGGCGATGCGGCGCAGCGCCTGCACGCCCTCGAAGGAGTCAAACGATGAAGCGCGTACTCGCCACCGTGCTGATGGCCGGCGTCGGCCTGGCCCCCGCCGCCGGTGCCTGGGCCCAGAAATCCGAAGGACTGGCCATGACCCCGCAGATGGGCTGGAACAGCTGGAACAAATTCGCCTGCAATATCGACGAAAAGCTGATCCGCGAAACCGCCGACGCCATGGTCAAACTCGGCCTGAAGGATGCCGGCTACCAGTACATCAACATCGACGATTGCTGGCACGGCGCGCGCGACGCGGGCGGCGAGATGCACCCGGACCCGCAGCGCTTCCCGTCCGGGATGAAGGCGCTGGCCGATTACGTGCATGCGCGCGGCCTCAAGCTGGGCATTTATTCGGACGTCGGCAACACCACCTGCGGCCACCGCCCGGGCAGCCGCGGCCACGAATACCAGGACGCGCGCAGCTACGCCGCCTGGGGCATCGACTACATCAAATACGACTGGTGCGACAGCAAGGGTCTGAATGCAGTGGGTGCCTACCAGACGATCAGCGATGCGATCGCTGCAACTAACCGACCGATGTTGCTGAGCATTTGCGAGTGGGGCGAGAACAAGCCGTGGGAGTGGGCCTCGACCGTCGGCCATTCCTGGCGCACCACCGGCGACATCTACCCGTGCTGGGATTGCGAGATGAACCATGGGTCGTGGTCGGCACTGGGCATCATGCGCATCCTCGATAAACAGGCGGGCCTGCGCAAGTATTCGGGGCCGGGCCACTGGAACGACATGGACATGCTGGAAGTCGGCATGGGCATGACCGAAGACGAAGACCGCGCCCACTTCTCGATCTGGGCGATGATGGATTCACCGCTCATCCTCGGCAACGATCTGCGGTCGATGCCGGCGTCGGTGCGCAAGATCATCGGCAACCGCGAGGTCATCGGCATCAACCAGGACCCGCTCGGCGTGCAGGCGCTGCGCTTTTATAACCAGGGCCAGGTCGAGCTGTGGGCCAAGCCGATGGCGAACGACGAGTGGGCCTTCATGATCCTGAACCGCGGCGAAGCACCGCTGGCCTATCGCTACGACTGGCAGCAGCACATGATCAGCGACGATCTGAGCAAGCGCGAAGTGGACTTCAAGAAGGCGACTTACCGCTGGACGGATGCCTGGAGCGGCAAGACCGGCGATACCGGAAAGCGCCTGGAGGTGACGGTGCCGGCGCACGGTGTGGTACTGCTGCGCCTGAAGAAGTCGTAACGATGTAGGGTGGGCGCGGCCGGCGTAGGCACTCCGTGCCCACCCTACGATGTCCGAGCCGCAGGTTCACACCAGCGGCAGCGCCGTCGTATCCTTGATCCGCTGCAGCGCAAAGCTCGACTTCACATCCAGCACCGCCGGGTGCCGCAGCAGCGTCCCCATCATGAAGCGCGAAAAGTGGTCCATGTCTTCCACGTGCACGCGCAGCAGGAAATCCATCTCCCCGGTCATCGCATAACAGGCCACCACTTCCGGCCAGGACGACACCGCCTGGGCAAACTCGAAGCGCGGCGAGGTCGCCGGCACGCGGGCATTTGGCGCGCCCTCGGCGTGCTTTTCCAGGCGCACGTTCACATAGGCCAGCAGGCCCAGCCCCAGCTTGTCCGGATCGAGCAGCGCCACGTACTGGCGGATGACGCCGGCCTCTTCCAGCCGCTTGATGCGGCGCAGGCAGGGCGAGGGCGACAGGCTGACGCGCTCGGCCACGTCCTGGTTGGACAGCCTGCCATCCGATTGCAGGATGGCCAGGATTTTGCGGTCGGTTTTGTCCAGCTCGATTTTTGACATGAATCCCCCTCGTCGGTCAGGTGTACCGCAATTTTATTGCGCAAATCATCCGGCGGGGGGAATTGATTGAAATTTAATGCTTGCGATAGAAGCCTATACTGGCCGGAATAATGACGCGGACACCGCGCACAAAACGCACGCCTATTGGAGACAAACGCATGAACGCACCCCTGGACCGCTCCCAGCTGGAACCGGCGCAGCCGCAACACGACATCACCCTCGACGACAAATGGACGCTCGAGCGCGGCCGCGCCTTCATGACCGGCACCCAGGCCCTGATCCGCCTGCCGATGCTGCAGCGCGAGCGCGACCTGCAGGCCGGGCTGAACACCGCCGGCTACATCACCGGCTACCGCGGTTCCCCGGTCACCCAGGTCGACCAGACTGCGTGGAAAGCCAAAAAACACCTGGAAGCGCACCACGTCCACTTCCACCCCGGCATGAACGAAGACCTGGCCGCGACCGCGGTGTGGGGCACCCAGCAGACCAATCTGTTCAAGGATGCCAAGTACGACGGCGTGTTCGCCATGTGGTACGGCAAGGGCCCGGGCGTGGACCGCTGCGGCGACGTCTTTAAACACGGCAATGCCGCCGGCAGTGCCGCCCACGGCGGCGTGATCGTGCTGGCCGGCGACGACCATGCGGCCAAATCCTCATCCACCGCGCACCAGTCGGACCACATCCTGCACCACGTCGGCATGCCGGTGCTGTACCCGTCGTCGGTGCAGGAATACATCGACTACGGCCTGCACGCCTGGGCCATGAGCCGCTTCAGCGGGCTGTGGGTGTCGATGAAGTGCGTCACCGACATCATCGAATCCGGCGCCGTGGTCGACCTCGATCCGGACCGGGTGCAGACCATCATTCCGACCGAGTTCGAGATGCCGCCGGGCGGCCTGAATATCCGCTGGCCGGACGCCGTGCTCGACCAGGAAGTGCGGATGAATAACTATAAGTGGTACGCGGCCCTGGCCTATGCGCGTGCCAATAAACTGAACCAGCTGGTCTGGGACAGCCCGACGCCGAAGATCGGCATCATCACCGCCGGCAAATCCTACCTCGATACCCGGCAAGCGCTGGCCGACCTCGGCATCGACGAGCAGGCGGCGCGCGAGATCGGCCTGCGTGTGTACAAGGTCGGCATGACCTGGCCGCTGGATTCGATCGGCGTGCACGAATTCGCCCAGGGCCTGGACGAGATCCTGGTGGTCGAAGAAAAGCGGCAAGTGCTGGAATACGCACTGAAGGAAGAGCTGTACAACCTGCCCGACGGAGAGCGCCCGCGCGTGGTCGGTAAATTCGACGACAGCGGCGAGTGGAGCGTCAAGACCCGTTCCGGCCAGGGCGACTGGCTGCTGCCCGGCACCTACGAACTGAACCCGGCCCAGATCGCGCGCGCCATCGCTTCACGCATCGGCCACTACTGCGCCGGCCACCCGGTCGCCGAACGCGTGCGCGAGCGCATCGCCTTCCTCGAAGCCAAGGAGCTGGTACTGAAGGCGATTCCGGCCAAGGCCAATCCCGAAACCGACCGCATTCCCTACTTCTGCTCGGGCTGCCCGCACAACAGCTCGACCAAGGTGCCGGAAGGTTCGCGCGCCCTGGCCGGCATCGGCTGCCACTACATGGTGCTGTGGATGGACCGCGAAACCTCCACGTTTACGCACATGGGCGCCGAAGGCACGACCTGGATCGGCCAGGCCCCGTTCACCGACGAAAAACACGTGTTCGCCAACCTCGGCGACGGCACCTATTTCCACTCGGGCGTGCTGGCGATCCGCGCCTCGGTCGCGGCCAAGGTGAACATCACTTATAAAATCCTGTACAACGACGCGGTAGCGATGACCGGCGGCCAGACCCACGACGGTCCGCTGGATCCGGCCAGGATCAGCCGCCAGCTCGCTGCCGAAGGCGTGAAACCGATCATCGTCGTCACCGACGAACCCGAAAAATACCCGGACGATTATCCGTGGGCCGAAGGCGTCACCGTGCGCCACCGCCTCGAACTGATGGACGTGCAGAAGGAATTGCGCGAGATGCCGGGCGTCTCGGCCATGATCTACGACCAGACCTGCGCCTCCGAAAAGCGCCGCCGCCGCAAAAAGGGCGAGTACCCCGACCCGGCCAAGCGCGCCGTGATCAACGAAGCCGTGTGCGAAGGCTGCGGCGATTGCTCGAAGCAGTCGAACTGCCTGTCGGTCGAGCCGCTGGAGACGGAACTGGGACGCAAGCGCCAGATCAACCAGTCGTCCTGCAACAAGGATTTCTCGTGCGTGACCGGTTTCTGCCCGAGTTTCGTCACGGTCGAAGGCGGCGGGCTGAAAAAGCCAAAGAAAGCTACGACGACTGAGGCCAAGCCGCCGCTGCTGCCGATGCCGCGCATCCCCTCGACCGCCACCCCGTTCGGCATCCTGGTCACCGGCATCGGCGGTACCGGCGTGGTCACGGTGGGCCAGATCCTGGCGATGGCGGCCCACGTCGAAAACAAGGGCGCGCTGGTGCTGGACATGAGCGGCCTGGCCCAGAAGGGCGGCCCGGTGATGTCGCACGTGCGCCTGGCCGACCGCCAGGCCGATCTGCACTCGACCCGCGTCGGCACCGGTAACGCCGATCTCGTCATCGGCTGCGACCAGATCGTCACCGCCAGCCGCGACGCGCTGTCGCGCATGGGCGAGGGCCGCACCTGGGCCGCGGTGAACGGCAGCGGCGCCACCACCGCTGCCTTCATCAAGAACCCGGACTGGCAATTCCCGGGCGAAGGCTCGCGCGGCGCCATCCTGCAGGCCTGCGGCGCCGGCAACGTCGACTTCATCGACGCCGGCCAGATCGCGACCTCGCTGATGGGCGACGCCATCGCCACCAATATGTTCATGCTCGGCTACGCCTTCCAGAAGGGCCACGTGCCGCTGCAGGAAGCCTCGATCATGAAGGCGATCGAATTGAACGGCGTGTCGGTCGGTTTCAACAAGGCCGCCTTCGAGTGGGGCCGCAGCGCCGCCCACGACCTGGCTGCGGTCACGCGATTGACCACGCCGGCCAAGGTGATCGAATTCAAGCGCAGCCAGAGCCTGGACGACATCGTCAACCGCCGCATCGAGCTGCTCACCGCCTACCAGAACGTGGCCTATGCGCAGCAATATAAAGCCTTCGTCGATCAGGTGCGCGCCGCCGAGTCTCAGCTCGGCAAGGGCACGCGCCTGAGCGAAGCCGTGGCGCGCTACCTGCACAAGCTGATGGCCTACAAGGACGAGTACGAAGTCGCGCGCCTGTACACCGACCCGTCGTTCATGGAAAAGATCGGCAACATGTTCGAAGGCGACGTCACCCTGAAATTCCACCTGGCGCCGCCGATCATGGCGAAGAAGGACAAGCAGGGCCACCTGGTGAAGCAGGAATTCGGGCCGTGGATGATGAAAGCCTTCGGCGTGCTGGCGAAACTGAAAGGCTTGCGCGGCACGGCGCTGGATCCGTTCGGCCGCACCGAAGAGCGCCGCATGGAGCGTGCCTTGATCGCCGAGTACCGCCGCACCGTGGAAGCGCTGCTGCCGAAGCTGAACGGCGAGAACCTGGCGCAGGCGGTGGCGATTGCCAGCATTCCGGAAGACATCCGCGGTTTCGGGCACGTCAAGGAGCGCAACCTGGCGGCTGCCAAGCGCAAGGAGGCGGAGCTGGTGGGGGCTTTCCACAACCCGGGCAGCACATCGCGCGCGGCCTGATCCCGTCAGGGATGGGGTAGCGTGTAAGGGCCGCGTTATAGGCCGCGCTATTGGCCGCGTTGGGAGCTGCGTTTGGGCCGCGTTGCCGCTGTCATTACAGCGACAACGCGGCCGTTGTATTTTTATTCGGCTGTTACAGTTGGCTGGATTTCAGCAATAGCCCCAGGTCTATAATCGGGCGTATGAACCCGCTCCTGACTGCGCGTACTGCGCCCACCAATCGTTCAACCGCGCTTCGCCTGGCTGCCTGCGCGCTCGCGGCCACCTTCCTGCTCGGCGCCTGTGGCGGCGGTGGCGGTGGATCGAGCAGCGGCGCCGCCACCACCGGTAATACACCGGGCACGGCGCGCAGCCCGGATCCGATCCCGGCCGATTACCAGAGCTACGCCAACCTGTGCGCCAAACCGCGCAGCGGCGTCGACGCCATCACCGGCCTGACCTTCCCGGACCGCCAGGGCACGCTGCTGGACGAAATGAAATTCCTGCGCGGCTGGACCGACAGCACTTACCTCTGGTTCAACGAAATCCCCACCACGATCTACATGGCGGATTTCAGCAACACGGTCGATTATTTTAAACAACTGAAAACCCCGGCCGTCACCGCATCGGGCAAGCCAAAGGACTATTACCACTTTGCCGAATCCACGGCGGAATGGACCGCGCTCAACACGGCAGGCCAGGAAACCGGCTACGGCGTGACCTGGGCCGCGAATGCGTCGACGGCGCCACGCACCTGGATCGTCGCCGTCGTCGAGCCGAACTCGCCGGCGGCAAGGGCCGGCCTGCAGCGCGGCGACATGCTGGCCTTCGTGGACGGCATCGACTTCGTCAACACCACCGGCAATGCCGCCATCGACACCATCAACGCCGGCCTGTATCCGGAACGCAGCGGCGAAACGCACCGCTTCGGCATCAAGCGCGGCAGCACCGCCTTCGACGTCAGCCTGAGCGCCGCCGTGGTCAGCAGCGACTCGGTCAAGAACGCGAAAGTCATCGATACCCCGACCGGCAAGGTCGCCTACCTGACCTTCAACGACTTCAATGCCGTCGCCGAAAAACAGTTGATCGACGCCTTCACACTGTTCCAGGGCCAGGGGGTGAGCGACCTGGTGATCGACATGCGCTACAACGGCGGCGGCCTGCTCGGCATCGCCAGCGAGCTGGGTTACATGATCGCGGGCCCGTCCGCGCTCAACAAGACCTTCGAACGCCTGATCTACAACAGCAAGACGCCGCCGGACGCCCCCTTCCTGTTCGCCAACAAGGCCTACGGCTTCAATGCGCCGAATCCTGCCGTCAACGGCCAGACCTTGCCTTCCCTCGGCCTGAAACACGTGACCGTGTTGACCACCGCCGACACCTGCTCGGCCAGCGAATCGGTGATCAACGGCCTGCGCGGCATTGACGTGCAGGTCGACATCATCGGCGGCGGCACCTGCGGCAAGCCCTACGGCTTCACCCCGGTCGACAACTGCGGCACGACCTATTTCTCGATCCAGTTCCAGGGCGTGAACGCAAAGGGCTTCGGCGACTACGCCGACGGCTTCACCCCGACCTGTACCGTGGCCGACGATTATGCGCACGCCCAGGGCGACACGGCGGAAGGTTTGCTGGCGGCGGCGCTGGCTTACCGCACCGGCAATGCCTGCCCGACCAGCCGGGCGAGTGCGGTGCCGCTGAAACTGGTGCGGCCGGCGGCCAAGGAGATCAAGGTGGTGGGGCGGTAGCGTTGATGCGATGAAGCGTTGAGCAGCGTCTGCTGAAGCGTTAGCTGTAGCACGTCGCCCCCGGCCTAGGCGGCCCCTTGTCGGGGGGCCAAGTTCTGCATGTGCCGTCGAAACGCGTACAAACTTGGGTCCCCGCCTTCGCGGGGACGACGGGTAGGGCTGTTGCCAGTTTATAATTTCCGGCTAACCCCCAACCCGCCGGAGTCTTCCCGATGCTGCGTTCCGCATTCCTGCTTGCCCTGCTTGCCGCCACCCCCGTCCTGCACGCCGCCCCCGACCTCGTCACCGTCTCCGAACGCTCCGGCTTCACCGCCACCGGCCGCTACGACGAAGTCGTCAAACTGTGCAGCGCCTTCCAGCAAGCCTATCCGAAGCAGGTCAAATGCTTCCAGTTCGGCACCACCCCGGAAGGCCGGCCGATGCTGGCGCTGGCCATCAATGCCAAGGGCGTGTTCACGCCCGAGGCGGCACGCAAGCAAGGTCTGCCGGTGACGCTGATCCAGGGCGGCATCCACGCCGGCGAGATCGACGGCAAGGATGCCGGCTTCCTGGCGCTGCGTGAAATGCTCGAGCATAAAATCGTCCCGGGCGTGCTCGACAAGCAGGTGCTGCTGTTCGTGCCGGTGTTCAACGTCGACGGCCACGAACGCTTCGCCAAGTGGAACCGCCCCAACCAGCGCGGCCCGGTCGAGATGGGCTGGCGCACCACCGCCCAGAATTTCAATCTGAACCGCGACTACGTCAAGGCCGACGCACCCGAGATGCAGGCGATGCTGGCCATGGTCAATGCCTGGGATCCGCTGACCTATGTCGACCTGCACGTCACCGACGGCGCCAAGTTCCAGCACGACGTCTCGATCCAGGTCGAACCGGTGTATTCGGGCGACCCGGCCTTCCGCAAGGCCGGCCTGGCGCTGCGCGCCGGCGTCATCGAGGACATCAGCAAACAGGGCTCGTCGCCGCAGTCGTATTACATGTCGTTCCGGGAGACCGACGACCCGGCCTCGGGCTTCGTCGACAGCGTGTCCGACCCGCGCTTTTCGACCGGCTATTTCCAGCTGCGTAACCGGATGGCGATGCTGGTCGAGACCCACTCGTGGAAGGATTACCCGACCCGGGTGCGCATCACGCATAACGCCTTCGTCTCGGTGCTGCAGCAGGTGGCGCGCCATGGCGCCGAATGGCAGCAGGCCGCGGCTGCCGCCGACGCGCGCGCGACGCATATCGCCGGCCAGCCGGTGGCGCTGACCTATAAAACCACCGACAAGACCACCATGGTCGACTTCCAGGGCTACGCCTATACGCGCACCATGTCCGACGTGTCCGGCATGCTGATGACGCATTACGACGAAAGCAAGCCGCAGGTCTGGCACGTGCCGCTGCGCGACGAAGTGGTCGAAGACCTGCAGGTGAAAGCGCCGGGTGCCGGTTACGTGGTGCCGGCGGCCTGGGCCCAGATCGTTGCCGCCAGGCTGGCCCAACACGGCATCGGCTACCGCACCCTCGACAAGGCGGTCGCGGGCGCCGCCGTCGAGACCTTCCGCGCCGACCAGGCGACGTTCTCGGCGACCTCGTTCGAATCGCACCAGCGCCTGAAGGTCGAAGGCAGCTGGAAGGCGGAGCCGCGCGCGCTGGCCAAAGGTGCGCTGTTCGTGCCGATCGCCCAGCCAAAGGCGAGACTGGTGATGGCGCTGTTCGAGCCGCAGGCGCCGGATTCGCTGCTGGCCTGGGGCGCGTTCAACAACGCCTTCGAGCGCAAGGAATACATGGAAGAGTACGTGGCCGAAGACGTCGCGCGCGAGCAGATGGCCAAGGACCCGGCGCTGGCCGCCGCGTTCCGCAAGAAGGTCGAGAGCGATCCCGCCTTTGCCAAAAATCCGCATGCACGCCTCGAATTCTTCGCGCGCCGCCATGCATCCTGGGATGAGCGCCTGAATCTGTATCCGGTGATGCGGACCGACAGCGTCCTGTAAGCGCTCGCGCCATCGAACCTGTAGCGGGTGCGCTGCAACGCAGCGCGCACCTGATGCATCTCCACGCGCGCGACCGGGCGTGCGCACTAGACTGGACCGGTCACCTTACCGGTCCCCGCCATGCCTCGCTCCGCACCATCCGCACCATCCGCACGACCCGGTGACAGGCCCAGCTTGCGCCAGGCCTGGGCCACGTCCCTGGTGCTGCTGTTTCCCCTGCTGAGCCTGGTCACCGGCTTCGGCATCGGCCTGGCCGGCTTCCTGTTCCTGTTCACCGCCTGCCTGTGGTGGCGCGCCTGCCTGGCTGCCTTGCGCGCGCACTGGCCGCAGACGCGCTGGGTGCTGCTGGCGTTTTTGCTGCACCTGGCCTGCGTGCTATGGCTGGCGCCGGGACGCACCCACGGCGCCAACGCGGTCGACGGACCGCTGCGCATGTGCATCGCCGGCGCCGCCATGCTGGTGGTGCAGGCGACCCGGCCGTCATTGCGTGCGCTGTGGCTGGGCGTGGCCGGCGGCGCGCTGCTGGGCGCCGGTTACGTTGCCTGGCAGCGGCTGGCGCTGGGCATGGAACGCCCGGGCGGGCTGCTCAATCCGATCACCTTCGGCGATCTGGCGCTGTGCCTGGCCCTGCTGGCGCTGGTCGGGGCGGCCGCGGCCCGGCACGCTGCGCTGCGCCGGATCGCGGCACTCGGCATCGTGGCCGGCCTGGCGGCTTCGCTGCTGACCGGCAGCCGCGGCGGCTGGCTGGCGCTGCCGGCGGCATTTTTATTATTAGCGGCGCCGCGCACGCGCGCACTGCTGCCGCGCCGCCTGGTGCTGGGCGTGCCCCTGCTGGCCTGCGCGCTGGCGCTCGGTGCCTATGCCGTGCCGCAGACCGGCGTACGCGCACGCGTCGCGGTCGGCGTCGAGGACGTCCAGCTCTACCTGGCCGGCAGTCCGGTCGCGACCTCGATCGGCGTGCGCCTGGATTTATGGAAGGCAGGGCTGCGCCTGGCCGCGGAACACCCGTGGCGCGGCCTCGATACGCCGGCCTATAAACGCCGCATGCGCGCATGGGTTGCAGCGGGCGAACTCAGCCCGGCCGTATTCGCGCCGCCGGAACCGCCGCACATGCACAACGACGCGCTGCAGGCGCTGGTGGCGCGCGGGATCCCGGGCCTGTGCGCGTGGATCGGCATCCTGCTGGCGCCGTTTCTGTTCTTTCGCGCGCAGCTGGCCGGTGCCTCCGGACCGGCATCGGCGCCGAAACCGGGATCGCAAATGGGCGCGGGAGCGGGACCGGCATCGGCAGCGGGACCGGCATCGGTAGTGGCAGCGGGCCTGGATACACGCCGGTCGGCTGCACTGGCCGGCATGCTGGTGGTGCTGGCCTATGCCGCCTTCGGCCTGAGCGAAGTCATTTTCTGGTCGATGAAGGGCAGCCTGTTCTATGCATTGATGGTGTTCCTCCTGATGGGGTGGTGCCTGGTGGATGCGGACGCCAGCGAACCCGCAGAGGGCAAGCTGGCCGGCGGCGCGGTTGCCGGCCCGGTATATGCCGCCGGTCAGGCGCGCCCGGGGCCGGTATCGGTCGAACCCTGAGGCGGGCCGGTCGCACCGCGCGGCGGATTGGCCAAAGCCTGGGGTAAGCCGGCCGTACCTCGGGGCGGACCGGCCGAAGCTTGCGGTGGATTGGCCGAACTTTGCGGTGGGCCGGTCGGACGCGCTTGTAGCCGGGCCAGTGTCTCCGGGAACGGTCCCAGCCGCCCGCTGACGCCGTCGCCGATCGCGCGCATCAGGACGGACACGGCGCCGCGGCGCAGGCGTCCGCCGCTGACCGTCCACAGCGCCAGGCCGAACAGCAGCGCGACCAGCGTCGGCACCAGCGGCAGCGTGGCGTAGGCGCGGGCCACGGCGATGCGGTTGCGGATCGTGAAGTAGTGTTTGACGCCGAACGGCCCCGCGCGCAGGCGGGCGCGGCGCGCGCGCAGATGCTCGACCACGCTGCCGGGCACCAGCCACACGGGACGGCCGGCGCGCCCCAGGCGCAGCGCATATTCGGTGTCGTCGTAGCCGAGGAAAAAGCCGCGCTCGGGCATGCCGACTTCGGCGATGGCGCTGGCCGCCACCAGGAAGCCGACAAATGAGGCGGTGTCGACGCGGCAGGGCGGCCCGTCGTAGGCAGCGCGTGGCAGCGGCAGTTCGATCCCGGTCGGCAGGTGGTAGCGGCGCCGGTGGCGCAGCGCGATGTCGCCGAATTCGCGCACCGTGCCGCACAGGGCGCCAATAGCGCCGATGCCGATGCCGGAACCGGGGCCGGGGCCGGGGCTCGAACCGTGGCCCTCGAGCGCGCCGAGCAGCTGCGCCAGCGCATCCGGCCGCGCCATCGCGTCGTCGTCCAGCAGCCAGATCCAGTCGTGCCCGGCCGCGAACGCGCGCGCCATGCCCAGCGCAAAGCCGCCGGCGCCGCCGAGGTTCATGTCGGAACGCAGCAGCGTCACGCGTTCCTGGCTGTCCGGGACACCGGTGCCGCCGACAGCGCCGGCATCGCTGCAATCGCCGCGTCCGCTGACCCTGCCGACGCCAACGCCGACGCCGACGCCGACGCCACCGACCCCACCGACGCCTCCCAGCCCGTTAGTCGCGCCAATCTCACCCGGCATGCACGGCGGATCGCTGCCATTGTCGACGACATAGATGGCGTCCAGTGGACGGGTCTGGGCGCGTAGCGCGGCCAGCGCCTGCAGCAGCAGTTGCGGGCGGTTGTGGGTGACGAGGACGGCGGCGATGCGCATTGTGGGCTCGGCTCGATGGGTCGTGGCAAGCCGGTCAGGCGCGCGCCAGTCGCCGCGCGAGACCGGCCGCCAGCCGGCGTACCGGATGATGCGGCCGCGTCGGGTCGAAGAGCAGCCCGTGCAGGGCGCGGCTGTAATGGAAGGCGCGGCGCGCCAGCGCCTTCTGGCGCCGGCGCGCTTCGATCAGCGCATGCAGCGGCGCCGGATCGGCGATGCCGGCCAGCGCCGGATTGGCCAGCGCCAGCCAGTCCAGGTGCATCAGGTTGTTCATGCGCTGGAACGACGAGGTGCCGACCCAGCCGTATTTGTCGAAGCGCAGGCCGATCTGCCACGGGTCCAGCAGCATCGCGTCCTTGGCCAGGAAGCGCTGGTAATCCATCAGCACGGTGTCGGACACGTCGTTCAGGAAGCGCGGCACGGTATAGCCGCGCGCATGCGCGAAATGCAGGCACAGGTGCTGCTCGACCGCAAAGCGCGCACGGAACTTGCGCTCGAACACGGTCGAACCGGCCGCATGGTCCTGGTTTTCGTACAGGCGCGCATCCTTGACCGACATCAAAGGCGCCGCCCAGTAGTCGCGCAGCAGCGGCGTCGGGCCGAACTGGAACCAGTCGCTCAGGTGGAAGGCCAGGCGCTCGAACATGCTCGGGTCGAGCGTGAAGAAGGATGAGGCCAGCAGCCGTTCGCGGCCATCGTCGAGGGCGACCTGTTCGCGGTAATGGTCGATGAAGCCGGCGTGCTCGAGGAAGCAGTCGGTGCGCAGCTTGGCCGCATACGATGTTTGGACCGCCGCCAGACCGGCCTGGGTGCTGAGCAGCTGGCGGTTGATGTTGTTGGCCTTGCTGTCGTCGAGCTTGAGCGGGGCCAGGCCGCCCGGGTCCTGGCTTTCGACCAGCGCGTCCAGCGCCAGTCCGGGCGGCAGTTCGGTACCCGCCCAGGTGGAGAGGATGATGCGCGCCCCGGGCAGCACCTTGCGCGTGAGCTGGATGTTGCGCGCGAAGTTGTCGTGCTCGCGCGTGACGTAGGGCTTGAAGGCGCCCTGGAACACCAGCGTGATGTCAGTGGTCTTCATGGGCACGGCGCTCCGGCGCTGGCGCGCTCGATTGATCGGACGCGCTGCTCAATTGCGCACCCGACTGGTCGTGCGGCTGGATGCTCAGCTGGTCTATATAGCGGCGCAGCGGCGCATCCGGCCGGCGCGGCACGCGCTTGACCCCATACAGGCCGTGGCGGTCGAACACCTTCCACTTGCCGTGGCCGTCGGACAGCCATTCGTAGGGCGCCAGCGCGTCGGCCCGGTCTTGGGCGATGCGCTCGACCCAGCCGCGGTCGATGCGGTGAAAGCCCGAGCGGATCATCAGGAATTCCAGCGCGCGCCGCGGCAGCCAGCGTGCATCGCCGCGGCGGCCGATGATCGGATCGAGCACACCCAGCACACGCCAGAACGCGCGGTCGAAGCGGTGCACTTCCGAAAACACGTAGGGCGTGCCGGCGGCCGGCGCCGCGCAGGCGTGGGCGACCGTCGACAGCCATACTTCCTCGCGCGGATAGGGTAGCGGCGCCGGCTGGCGTGCGGCGTGCTTGACGATGTCGGCGATCTCGTAGAGCAGGGCGGCTTCGTAGCTGGAGCCTTCCACCTGGGAGCCGAGTACCGGCGCATCGCCGAGACGCTTGCGCAGCGCCAGCAGCGGCTGGTCGCCCAGTGCCGCGCCGGCGAAGCGCCAGCGGCTGCCCGGCCGGATCGGGCGCCGGTGCAGGAAGTTGCCGCCGCCGTCGAGGTGGCTGCCGAGGCCGCGGCGCACCAGCATGTCGTTCGAGGAATGCAGGCAGATGCGTGTGCAGGCCGGCAGCTGGCGCCGGATCCAGGCGATGTTGGCCAGGTGGGCCAGCAGGATATTGCCCCAGCCGGTGGCCAGGCGCTGCGGATTGACGATGGCGTTGGCGCAGCCGCCTGCCGCCAGCGCGGCTTCCAGCTGGGCCGGGGTAAAGCGGGCGTCGGCGGAGATGTGCAGCACCACCTGCGCCGCCGGCAGGAAGGCGGCGAAGTTGGCCAGCTGCCCGGCGATCACGGCGGGACGCGTGTGCACGGGCAGCGAGATGCAGATCAAGGCAGGCTCCGGTGCGAGGCGACCAGTGCGCCGTACTCGGCCGGGGTGCCGGCGAAATGCACGCGGCTGGCCGGCGCTTCGTCGTACACGATGTGGCGGCCGGCCTCGATCAGGGTGTTGTACAGCGGCGCCACGTACAGTTCGCCCCAGCGCTCCAGGTAGTCGGCCGGGCTGTGCAGCGCGGCTTCGCAGGCGGCGGCGAAATCGGCGGCACGGGCAAAGTAGTACAGGCCGGTGCAGCACAGGGCCGAGATGCGCCGCTTTTCGGCGGTTTCGGCCACGCGCCGGGTGAACGAGGCGGCCGGGCGCACGAAGGACCAGTGCTCGCCGGGCGCGTGCACGACTTCCAGGTAACCGTCGCTGTGCGCGGCATCGGGCGGGAAGCTGTAGCCAGGGCGGATGGTGTCGATGTTGAAGATCAGGATGGCATCGCTGGCGGGACAGCCGGCTTCGCGCAGCCCGAGCAGCACGGTTTCGGCCTGGCCGCGCGTGGGCGCAGCGAGCGTGACCACGCGGCGGTCGGCGATGCCGAGGCGTTCGCACTCGCTGCCGATGAAGGCTTCGGCGCCGCAGCCGGCACGCGCCACGAACAGGAAGCGCTCGCTGGCGAAATACCGTTCGAACGAACGCATGCAGCAGGCGAACAGCGACTCGCCCTGCAGCGGCAATTCGTACTTGGGGCGTTCGTAGCCGGCTTCACGGAAGCGCCGGCTCTGGCCCGCCATCGGGATGACGATCATCGGAATTCCATTCCAGATAGAGCCTGATGCCGTTCGCCATCAGCGCCTGCTGGCGCCGCGGGTCGTCCGCATGCAGGGGAAGCATCGACAGGAACAGCAGCACCATCGCCGGATGGCACTGCCACTGCGCGGGCCGGCGGCCGGCAAAGGACGTCGCGGCAAACAGGCGCTGCACCGCCAGGCAGCGCTCGGACAGCACGCGGAACTGCAGGGCCTGGCCTTCCACGCGCAGCAGGTAAAAGCCGGCGACGATGAAGTCGTACAGGCCGAGTACCGAATGCGCCAGTTTGCCCAGGTCGTAGCGCAGGTCGCCGAAGCGCGACGGGCGCCCGAGGGCATCGGTGCCGCGCGGGTCGACCATCTTGACGCGGCCGGCGCGGAAGTCGAACAGGATATTGCTGAAGCAGAAATCGCCGTGCAAAAAGGCGGGCACCGGCGGCGCTGCCAGCAGGGCCGCGCCGGCTTGCCCGGCGATTTCACGCAGCGACGGTGCCGGGCGTCGGTTCAGGGTCCAGGGCGCGTCGAGGTCGATGCCGGCCTGCCCGGCATACGCGTGCAGGCGCTGCAGGGTCTTGTCGAGCCAGGTCTGGCGCTGGATGTTGTCACTCAACTGGGCCGCATCCGGCTGGGCCGCATCCGGCGGCAGCGATGTGGCCAGGCTGCCGGCGGTGCACAAATAGGCATCGCAGGCGCGGAAGATGCGGCGCCACACGCGCTCGGGCAGGCGCCCGAACACGAACAGTTCGTTGAGCGCAGCCAGGTGCAGGTACTCGAGCTGATACGCGCTGGCGCCGCCGTTGCCGTCGTCCGCCGTGGTGCGGCAGATGTAGGGCGCCAGGTAGGGTTTGATCGGGGCCGGCGCCTGCTCGAACCAGCTGGCCTCGGCCATGATCTTGGCGCTGTCGGTGCCGGACTTGGTGACCACGCCGTCCGCCACCCGCAACTGGTTGAAGTGGCGCTGGGTGGTGATGATGCGCTTGGAGTCGAAATAGGTGTGCACATGGCCGAAGTCGAGCCAGCGCGACACCGTCCAGTGTTCCAGTCCGCCGACGGCGCGGTCGTAGGCGCGCACCGCGGCGATGAAGTCGTCGCCGGTTTCCAGCTGCGAACGCAGCAGGGCGGCGTCGGCAAACGAAAACAGCCCGGTCCAGGTGCCGCCCGGCTGGCCGCTTGACGGCGCCTCGTGGTACCAGTCGTAGTATTCGTCGGTGTGGCCCACCGCCAGCCAGTTGCTGCCTGCGCGCAGCGGGTCGGTGATCAGGGTGTCGCCGTACAGGATGTCGAGCGGGCCGGCGACGCCGGTCACGCACAAGAATTCGTGCACCGCCGCCCCGAGCAGGGCGCCCGGCGTGGTGCGCAGCACCTCGACCCGGTGTTCGCGCAGCCACAGCGTGTCGGCTTCGTCGAGCCGGAAGTCGTCCGGCACCGTCAGGCAGACGCGTTCGTGCAAACGTCCGAACTGGCTTACCTGATAGGTGTACAGGCGGCGGTTCCCGACCGGCAGGAAGGCCGGCGGAATGCGCCCGAACTCGGCCGCGAGTTCGCTTTCGACATAGGCGCCCGAGGTAATGAGCAGCATTCAGGCACCGGCCTTTTCGGCGGCAAGCAGGGCGTGGATGGCCGGCAGCGAATAGCGCAGGAATTCCGAAGGCCGGATCGATTTGTCGTCGACATAAAAGCCTTCAAGGCCGCACCACGGCTTGCCGACGTAGATTTCGTCGTAGGGCACGTCGTGGCGGCCGAGCCAGTCGAGAATGACCGGCAGCGTGTGCGCGTTGATCTTGCCGATGTTACCGTCGAAGGTGCGCATGCTGCGGCTGGTGCTGATGACGATGTCGAAGCCCTTGGCGCGGTATTCGCGCAGGCGGGCGATCAGCGCCAGGTTGGGGAGCGCAAATTTGTAGCCGCGTGTGGCCACGCCGTCCGGCGCCGCCAGCGTGAGGGTTTCGTCGAGGTCGATGATCAGTCGTTTCATGCGTCGAGCATAGCCCGCACAAATCCATCGTTTGCTGATCCACGTCTATCGTGCTCGATCAAAGCGCAGACGCGTCGATTTCCGTGACCTGGCCATGTTCCAGGCGCAGGAAGCGGCTGCAGTAGCGCTTCAGGGCCGCCGTGTCGTGCGAGGCAAACACGAAGATGCTGACGGTGGAAATCAGCGATTCCATGCGCTGCGCCGCCTTTTCCTGGAATTCGGCGTCGCCGGCGCCGAAGATTTCGTCGACCAGCAGGATGTCGGGCCGGGTCGAGGTCGCCACGGCGAACATCAGGCGCGTGGCCATGCCGGCCGAATAGGTGCGCACCGGCAGGCCGAGGAAGGGGCCGAGCTGGGTGAAGGTCTCGATGTCGTCCATGCGCGCGCGGATCTCGCCCTGGTCGATGCCCATCAGCAGGCCCATGCGCTGGATGTTTTCGTAGCCGCTCAGTTCGCCATCCATGCCGGCGCCCAGCTCGAACACGGTGGCGATCCGGCCGCTGCGCAGCACGCGTCCCCAGGCCGGCTGGTAGACGCCGGCCATGGTGCGCAGCAGGGTGCTTTTACCCGCGCCGTTGTGGCCGACCAGGCCGACCGCGTCGCCATCGCCCAGGGTAAAACTGACGTCGCGCAGCGCGGTGACGATCTGCACCCCGGACGCCTCGCGCTCGATGCGCCCGCCGGTGGAAATGCTCACCAGGCGCGAGCGCAGCGACTTGGCGCGCACGTCGTAGACCGGGTATTGCACGGTCACGTCATGGAATTCGAGCCTGGCCATGGTTACAACCAATAGGCGATGCGGTCGCGCTTGGCGTTGAACAGCCACAGGGTGAACAGCCAGCCGCCCAGCGCCAGCAGTACGGTGGTCAGCACCACGAAGCCGGGCGGCGCCGTGCCCAGCAGCGGATAGCGCACGATCTCGATCAGGTGGCTCAGCGGGTTGAACCAGACGAAGTGGCCGTTGAAGGGCAGGTAGCTGGGCCGGTAGAACACGGGACTGAGGAACATCAAAAGCGGCATCGCCGCATTGACCACGTATTCGAGGTCGCGGAAACGTGCCCCCAGCATCGACAGCAGCAGGCTGATCCAGAGCAGGTTGATCGCCACCAGTGCCAGGCAGGGGATGACCAGCAGCGTGGCCCAGGTCACGGGCAATCTAAAAATCAGCAGCACCGCGACCAGCACCGGCAAGTTGTGCAGGAAATTGATCAGGTGCTTGAGCACCATCTGGATCGGCGGCATCGACAGCGGGACGCTGAGGTTGCGCAGGATCGCGCTCTGGCGCCAGTAGGTGGTGGTGGCTTCGCTGATGCAGCCGCTGAGCAGTTGCCACATGATCAGGCCGGCCGTGAGCGAGGGCACGAAGCTGGCGCGGTCGATGTGCAGCAGCTCGCTCCACACCAGCCCCAGGCCGAGGGTGCCGGCGGCGGTGCCGAGCGTCATCCAGAACGGTCCGAGCACGCTGCGGCGGTAGCGCGCGCGCAGGTCGCCGGCAGCCATGAAGGCGATCACGTGCAGCAGCCGCACGGCACGGCCGAGGTCGCTCAGTGCCGGGCCGCCGGCGAACAGGCCGCTGTTGCGTTCAGTCAGGAACATGATATGCAGGCAGGGTGGCTGAAGCGCAGATTGTCCGGCAGCTCAGTCAGCGCCGACTGATCTTGCGCAATCCGGCTCGATTCCGCTGCAACTGTCCAGCAGTGCGCATGCTCTGAGCTCATGTGCGATCCCGCAGACCAATCCCGGCAAACCCTGGAGGAGCGATGAGCGATTACCTGAAACAGTATGCGAGCATGCAGAAACTGTTCTACGACGCGACGCCGGCCTCGGTCGAGGAAATCGTCGGCAATTACGATTATCACGAGAACTTCCCCTACGAGACCCACCTGCTGCACCGCTACGGCGACATCCGCAAGCCGGTGCTGGCCGATCCGGCGCGCGCGCGCGGCTTCGAGATCGGCTGCGGCGAAGGACGCATGATCCGGCGCATGGCACGCCTGCTGCGCCAGGTCGATGGCGCCGACATCTCCGAAAAAATGGTGAGCGCGGCGCGCTCGCGCACGCCCGGCTCGGAAATCTTCGTCAGCGCGGGCACCGATTGCGGCGGTGCCCCATCCTCGAGCTACGACTTTGCCTATTGCGCGATCTCGATGCAGCACATCTGCGTGCACGATACGCGCGCCGCCATCCTCGACGACATCGTGCGCATCCTGCGCCCGGACGGCTGCGCCACGCTGCAGTTCTTCTTCTCGAAGTACTACCCGTATTGCCGCACGGCGGCGCCGCCGGCCAACGAATCCTTCCTGCTCGACGTGCACCACGTCGACCGCCTGCATGCGCGCTGGTTCGAGAACCGCTGGGATGCCGTGGGGACCAACAGCATGTGCGACGTGGCCTTCGGCACCCAGGACATTCCCGAGGTGGTCGCCGATTTCGGGCGCTGGTTCGGTGCGGTCGAGGTCTGGTTCCACGACATCTCGGTCGGCCGTCCGGAGCCGCGCGGGAACACGCGGCCGCGCATCCTGCCCGAGATCCACCCCAACTGCCATGGCTGGGACGACGCCTGGTTCACGCACATGGCCTTCTTCCACTTGCGAGAGCCGCGAAAATGAAGACCGGGGCCGTGGAAGCCAGCTGCTGCATCGTCTGCTACCACAACCAACCGGACCAGGTCGAGCGGCTGCTGGCCAGCGTCACCACAGCCAGGCCGGGCATGCCGGTGTACCTGGTCGACAATTCGCGTACCGATGCCCTGCGCGCGGTGGCCGCACGCTTCGGCGCGCTGTACCGCCACCAGCCGGACAACCCGGGCTATGCGCGCGCCCACAACTGGGCCCTGAGCGCGGCGGCGGCGGCCGGCAGCCGCTATCACCTGGTGCTGAATCCCGACGTGCAGCTGCCGCTGGACGGCATCGGCAAGCTGCTGACGTATATGGAGGCGCATCCCGACGTCGGCCTGGTGGCGCCGCGCGTGCATTATCCGGACGGTCGCCTGCAGCCGCTGTGCAAGCTGCTGCCGCATCCGCTGGAACTGGCGGTGCGGCGCTTCTTTCCGCTGCTGCACCGATCGAGCGGGCGGCTGGCGCGCTACGAATTGCACGGCAGCGGCTACAGCCAGGTGATGGACGTGCCGGCGCTGTCAGGGTGCTTTATGCTGATGCGGGTCGAGACCGTGCTGCGCGTCGGCCTGTTCGACGAACGTTTTTTCCTGTACTTCGAAGACGTGGATTTGTCGCGCCGGGTGGGCCGGGTGGCGCGCACGGTCTTCGTGCCGCACGTGGCCATCGTCCACGATTACGGGCGCGGGTCCTACCGCAACTGGCGGCTGCTGTGGCATCACCTGGTGTCGGCGGCGCGCTATTTCAATAAGTGGGGTTGGGTGCGCGATGCGGAGCGCGACCGCATCAATGCGCGGGCGCTGCGGGAAACCGGGCTGGCGCGGAGCCGGACCACGGCACCGGCGCCGGCCGAAAACGATCTGCGGCCATAAGGGACGCATCGACTTACGGCCATGATGGACGCAGGCAGTCAGGGCGCTGCTACGCCCGATACGGAGCTGCAGCAACGCCGCCGCTATGCAGGCACCGTCAGCAGCGCTGCAGCGGACGGCGCGCGTACCAGCCGAAGGCCAGGATCAGCAGGTAGCACACGGCGGGCACGGCCAGCGCCAGGCGCAGGCTCGACAGATCGGCCGCATACCCGGTCAGCAGCGGCACGATGGCACCGCCGACGATGGCCATGCAGATCAGGCCCGAGCCTTCGGCCGTGCGTTCGCCCAGGCCTTCCGAGGCCAGCGTGAAGATGGTCGGGAACATGATGGAGTTGACCAGGCCGATGGCCAGCAGGGCCCAGCCCGCCAGCGCGCCGGTGCTGGTGGCGGACACCAGCAGGAGCAGGGCGGCGAGGGCGCCGGCCGAGGCCAGCACCTTGCCCGGCGAGCACAGGCGTAATACATAGGCGCCGAGGAAACGGCCGACCATGGCGCCGCCCCAGTACAGCGGCACGTGCTTGCCGGCGGCTTCGGCGCCCAGGCCCAGCACGTCGGCCTGCATCAGATAATTCACGACCAGCGAGCCGACCGCGACTTCCGCGCCCACGTACAGGAAGATGCACAGGGTGCCGAAGGCGAAGCGCGGCTGCCTGAGCAGGCCGAAGGCCTGGACGATGCCGCCTTCCGGGTGAGGGTGCTCGGCCAGCTTGTTGCGGTTGATCCAGACCAGCGCCGCGACGATCGCCAGCGCAATCGCCAGGCCGATATAAGTATGCACCACCACCTGGCTCTCGGCGGCGCGGTAGGCGGCCAGGGCGCTACTGGACAAACTGGCCTGGTCGACCTTGGCCAGCGAACCCAGGATCACGATCGCGCCGACGTAGGGGAAGACCGTGGTGCCGAGCGAATTGAAGGCCTGGGCGAAGGTCAGGCGGCTCGACGCCGTCGCCGGCGCGCCGAGCATCGAGATCAGCGGGTTGGCCACCACCTGCACGATGGTGATGCCGGCGGCCAGCACGAACAGCGCCGCCAGGAAGGTGATGAACATGCCGGACGAGGACGCCGGGATGAACAGCAGGCAGCCGGCGGTCATGGTCAGCAGGCCGGCCACGGCGGTGCGCATGTAGCCGAAGCGGCGCACGATGGCGGCGGCCGGCAGGGACACGACGAAATAGGCGGCAAAGAAAGCCGACTGCACCAGCATCGCCTGGGCATAGCTCAGGGTGAACAGGTCTTTCAGCTTGGGGATGATGACGTCGTTCAGGCTGGTGATGCCGCCGAAGATGAAGAACAGGGCGAACACGAAGACGCGCAGGCTGGCGACGTTGGCGTCCGCCGTGCTGGTGCCGGCGTCGGCATGGGCGGGTGCGGAGGCGCTGCGGGTCTGGGCAGGGCCGGCGGGATGGCCGATTTGCATGGGAAAGTCCAATAAAGGTGCAATAGATCCGCCCGGCTTGCTTTACTGCCGAGCTAAGTAGGAATAGTACATCGATTTTATGGGTGGGGGCGTCGCGTAAATTTGAACAAGCCCGGTAAATACTTGGAGGGCCTGCTGGATATTAGTGAAACTACAGGAACAGAATGCGGTGGGCGCTGGCAGGAAGGCCGATACGAGCAAGCGTTGCGCTTGCTTGATACCCGATAAGGAACCCGTCGTGCATACGCTCTAGTCTGGTATCGCCAGGTCCCGCTGCGTCGATGCGCCGGGGCGAACGGCTTCCTTTATCGACTCCAGATGGGTGAACAACATGGCGACCTATTACATCGATCCCTCCGTCCCCGGTCCGGGTAACGGCACGCTGGCCAGCCCTTTCAGGTCGTGGACCAGTGTCACCTGGGCGCCCGGCAATACTTACCTGCAAAAGCGCGGCACCACCTATGCCGGTGTGTTCCGGCTGCCGCTCAGCGGCACCGCCACCGGTCGGATCACGGTCGGTGCGTATTACGGGGCCAACGGCAGCGACGATCCTTCACGCCCGAAACCGGTCATCATTTTGCCCGGTGCGCCCACCACGCCCGCGAATGGGGCATCGATTGCGGTGTATCGCCAGGAGCGCGACTTCATCACCTACCGCAACCTCGACATCCGGAATACCGCCTTGCCGGAAGCGAGCGACGTGGCGATCATCTGGCTCGGCAACGATTGCATCTTCGAGAACAACAACGTCACCTCGAATTGCGCCGGCATCTATATCTTCGAAAAAAGCCGCGTAACCGTCTCCGGCTGCGTGCTCGATGTCGTCAGCAACAGCGCCGCCTATGTGAATCACGGCATCCTGGCGGCCGGTAGCGTCACGCTCGACAGCATCCGGATTACCGGCAATACCATTTACCACCGCGGCGGCGGCACCATCGCTTCCCACGGCATCCGCTGCGAAACCTATGCGGCCACGCTGTTCCTCACGCGCCTGGTCATCAGCGGCAACCGGATATCGCCGCCGCCGGGCACCGCCTACAGCCGCAACCGCGGGTCGAACGGTATCTACCTGGTGCGCGGTGCCAGCGCCACGCTGGAACGGAATACCGTGACCGGCATGCTGACGGGGATTTTCATCAACGGCGGAAATGGCGATTATGTCGGCAACAACAACTGCAGCAACAATATGAATTTCGGGATTCATATCAATGGCATCGCCAGGTCCTTCCTCATCGAAGGCAATACCTGCAACGCCAATGGCGGCCCCCTGAGCCCGAACTATTACGGCCGCGGCATCGAATTGTCGTCGGCGGTGGGGCAGGACGCCGCATCCGGTCACACGATCCGTTTGAATGTCTGCCGTTTCAACTATAACTACGGCGGGCCGCTCGACAATGGCACCGAAGGCGTCGGCATCGGACTGGACGACGGTACCAGCAAGTGCACGGTCTACGGCAACCTGCTGTCGAATAACGAGGGCAACGGTATCCAGCTGTATGGCGGCGGCGACCGCACCAGATACACCGATACCGGCGGCCATACGATCATGTCGAACCTGATGGATTCGAATTGCACGTATGCCGTGTTGAACCGGCGCAGCGGCGGCACCACGCTCAGCCGCTTCCAGGCGCATATCCAGCTGGCCTACACCTACGGCAGCCGCACCCTGATTTCGATGAACACTTTCATGGGATCGACGCGCAGCGGGATTTATGTGGACAGCACGTCGTCGAACGTGGTCGCGGTGAACAACATCTACCTGGGTGTGCCTTTTCCGCTCACCGGGCCGGTCACTGAGCAGAGTACAGAGCCAGCCAACGAGCCGCTCACCATACCGGTCACCGCGGCAGACGACGGGAATGGCAATCCGGCACCAGCCACGGGCTTGCCCGCGCCGGTACCGGTACCTGCACCCGACATCCTGCCATCGGGCGCATAACCGAAACAGCGATCAGGAATCGATGCGCTGCAAGGAGATGGTCGAGGCAGCCGGCGTCGAGCACGGCTCCTCGTCGAAGGCGATGTCGCCGTCCGGATTGGCCACGCCATCGGTTGTCAGATCGACGAAACCGAAGGCGTCGCGGTCCATCAGGTGCGACGGCACCACGGTCGACAGCGACGAGAAGATGTTTTCCACGCGGCCTGGGTATTTCTTTTCCCAGTCGCGCATCAATGCCTTGATCTGTTTTCTCTGCAGGTTTTCCTGGGAGCCGCACAGATCGCACGGAATGATCGGGAAACCTTTGACTTCGGCATAGCGCTCGGTATCGGCTTCCTTCACATAGGCCAGCGGGCGGATCACCATGTGCTTGCCGTCGTCGGACACCAGCTTGGCCGGCATGCCCTTGATCTTCGCCCCAAAGAACATGTTCAGGAAGAAGGTTTCCAGGATGTCGTCGCGGTGGTGGCCGAGGGCGATCTTGTTGCAGCCGAGTTCGTCGGCGACGCGGTACAGGATGCCCCGGCGCAAACGCGAGCACAGCGAACAGGTGGTCTTGCCTTCCGGGATCAGGCGCTTGACGATGCTGTAGGTGTCCTGGTTTTCGATGTGGTAGGGCACGCCGAGTTTGTCCAGGTAGGCCGGCAGCACCTCGGCCGGGAAGTTCGGCTGTTTCTGGTCGAGGTTGACTGCCACCAGCTCGAACTTGATCGGCGCGCGCTCGCGCAGCGTCATCAGGATGTCGAGCAGGGCGTAGCTGTCCTTGCCGCCGGACAGGCAGACCATGATCTTGTCGCCATCTTCGATCATGTTGAAATCGCCGATGGCCTGGCCGACCAGGCGGCACAGGCGCTTGTGCAGCTTGTTGTTTTCGTAGGCCTGCTTCTCTACCTGCTTGTCGACAGGCTGTTGCTCCATCACTTCACTCATGCTTCATCCTTGATCTGGAATACTTCGACGCCGACGCCTTCGCAGTCGGGATACACGTCCGGTTTCATGGTCGACACGCTCACCGCCCGCACGCGCGGATGGGCCAGCATGGCCTTGACCACGTCGTCGCACAGGGTTTCCTGCAGCTGCACGTGGCCCTGCGCCATGCGGCGGGCGATGGTCTCGCGCATGAAGTCGTAGTCGACCACTTCGTCGAGCTGGTCGTCCTTCGGCGTCGATGCGGCCAGCGGGATGTACAGGTCGACATTGATCAGGACGCGTTGCTCGCCCTTTTTCTCGAAGTCGTGGACACCGATGTTGATCATGACTTCGTAATTGCGCAGGAACAGGCGGCGGCAATCGCGCAGCTGCGGGTGGGACAGGGCGGACAACATAGGGAACCTTTGCGGTAGATCTAAAAATTATTTCGTTAAAAACATCACGTCGCGGCCCAAGGGCATCAGGTGCTGGCCGCCATCGACCAGCAGGGTGGTGCCGGTCAGCGCCTTCGCCCGCGCTGCGTAGCACACGGCGTCGACGATGTCTTGCGGTGTCGACGAACGTCCCAGCGGCGTCACCGTGTGGGCGCGCGCGAAACCGTCTTCGCTCTGGTCGCCGGACACCATGGTGATGCCGGGGGCGACGCCGACCACGCGCAGCTTCGGCGCCAGCGCCTGGGCCAGCAGCGTGGTCGCCGTGTGCAGTGCGGCTTTGGACAGCGTGTACGACAAAAAATCCGGGTTGAGATTGTACAGTTTCTGGTCCAGCAGGTTGACGACCACCGCCTGCTCGCCTTCGGCGACCTGCGCGTGCAGGGCCTGTGCCAGCAGCAGCGGCGCCGTCACATTGCACTGCATGTGGGTCGCCAGCAGGCTTGGGGAAAAATCGTCGGGCTTGTCGTATTCGAACAACGAGGCATTGTTGACGATGCAATCCAGGCGGCCCAGCAGGTGGACCACCTGGCCGGGCAGGGCACGGACCGCGGCCTCGATCGCCAGGTCGGCATGCAGGGCGACGGCGCGGCGGCCGAGGGCGTGGATGGCCTGCACCACCTCCTGCGCCTCGGCTGCCGAGTGGCGGTAATGGACGGCCACGTCCCAGCCGGCCTGGGCCATGCCGAGCGCGATCGCGCGTCCGATCCGGCGCCCGGCGCCGGTAACCAGCGCGACCGGCGCGCTTTCCTGTTGCTGATTGCTCATCGTATTGACTGTGGCGCCGGGGACGCCGCGTTGTTGATCCGTGGTGATGTTGGCTACAATGGCCGGATGTCCCTACCCGCACCGAATAGCGACGCGCTGGCCGCGTCCCACGCCCTGCAGCAAGCCATCGCTGCCGAGATCGCCGAACAAGGCGGCGCCATTCCTTTTTCGCGCTTCATGGAGCTGGCGCTGTACGCGCCCCGGCTGGGCTACTACAGCGGCGGCGCGGCCAAGCTCGGCCAGGATGGCGATTTCACCACCGCGCCCGAGATCAGCCCGCTGTACGGCGCCACGCTGGCGCGCGCGGCCGCCGCTATTATGGCGCAAAGTGGCCCCAACATCATCGAATTCGGCGCCGGCACCGGCAAACTGGCGCGCGACGTGCTCACCGCGCTGGCGCAGATGAACGTCACGGTCGACAGCTATACCATCGTCGAACTGTCCGGCGAATTGCAGGCGCGCCAGCAGGAAGCGTTGAAGGAATTCCCGCAGGTGCGCTGGCTCAGCGGCTTCCCGGATGCCTTCCGCGGCGTGGTGCTGGGCAACGAGGTGCTGGATGCGATGCCGGTCGAGCTGGTGGTCAAGGAGGGCGCGCAGTGGCGGCGCCAGATGGTCGGTATCAAGGATGGCGCTTTCACATTGATTCCAGCAGAGCCCGATGCCGCCCTGCTGGACCAACTGCAACGCCAGATCCCGGACGCCGCCACGTTGCAGGACGGTTATCTGACCGAGATCCACCCGGTCGCCTGCGGCTTCATGCGCTCGCTGGCCGCCATGTTCGAGGGGGGCAAAGGCGCCGCGATCCTGGTCGACTACGGCTTCCCGGCCCACGAATACTATTTCGACGAACGCACCGGCGGCACGCTGATGTGTCATTACCGCCACCATGCGCATCCCGACCCGTTTTATTTGCCGGGCTTGCAGGACATCACTGCCCACGTCGATTTCACGGCGATGGCGCTGGCCGCGCAGGATGCCGGGCTCGACGTGCTCGGCTACATGAGCCAGGCCAGTTTCCTGCTCGCGGCCGGCATCGGCGAATTGCTGATGCGCACCGATCCCGAGGATGCGCTGCGCTACCTGCCGCAATCGAAGGCGGTGCAAAAGCTGGTATCGCCGGCCGAGATGGGCGAGTTGTTCAAGGTGCTGGTGGTGGGTAAAGACGTCGAACTGGATCCGGCGATCGTGCGCGCCGACCGTTCGCATCGTCTGTGATATCTTGCGTTTTGGACACAAACCCGGCTATGCTGTATTGCGCGCTACCCTGATGTAAACCCAACCTCGAGCCATGGCCAAGATCCACACCCACTATGACAACCTGAAGGTGTCGCGCCATGCACCGCAGGAAGTCATTCGCGCGGCCTACAAGGCCTTGAGCCAGAAATACCATCCCGACAAGAACCAGGGCGACGAGCGCGCTGCCCGCATCATGGCGATCGTCAATACCGCCTACAACATCCTGTCCGATCCGGTGCGCCGCAAGGAGCACGACGACTGGATCGCGTCGGAGGAGTGGGAAGTCGAGTGGCTGGAAAGCACTCACGGTGACGAGGGCCGCGACAAGGCGCGCGGCGACGCCCATTGGGAGCCGCGCCAGGTCGAGGCGGCCGGCCGCTGGCGCGTGCTGCGCGATCCGCGCTGGTGGGGCGCGATGCTGGTGTTCTTTGCCGGCGGCGCCGGCCTGACCTTTTTGCTGGCCGATCCGCCGCGGGCGCTGGCCTGGGCCGGCAAGCCGCCGCCGGCGGCGTCTACCCCTGCATCCGCTTCCGCATCTGCTTCCACGGCCGTCGCCGCCCCGGTCCCCGCACCGTCGACGCCGCCCGATCCGCTCGGCACCGACACCATCAACGACGGCTGGGCGCGCCCGGCCGGCCAGTCCGACACCCCGGCCGACGTCAAGGCGCTCGCCGTGACCCAGCTGGTGGTGCCGGCACGGGCGCCGGATTGCGACAGCGATCTGCAAAGCCAGGTGTCGCCGAACGGCGAGCCGTGGCCGTCCCAGTCCGGCTACATCGACGGCTACCCGCTCGGCAACCAGGGCGAGGAAATGCAGGTGCTGGTCGACAACAGCAACAATGCGTCGCCGGTGCTGGTCAAGCTGTACGACCTCGACCGCCGTTCCAACGTGCGCCATGCCTATGTGCTCGGCCGGACCAAATTCCTGATCGATAAACTGGCCGCCGGCAAGTACGAAGTGCGCTACCAGAACATTTTGGTCGGTGCGTCGCGCGCCGAGTGTGCCGGCGCCCGCCGCGCGGCGGTGCGCCAGGCGGCGGCCCCCCAACCGGACGCTTGAGAGCGACTAATAACGCCGCCATGGCTGTCTTGCATCGTCTCGCCGTACTAGCGATTTCCGTTCTATTTCTTTGACGAAGTGTGGTTTTTCGCGCCATCCGCGCTCGCCAGCCCTTCACCAATTCAAGTAATTTGATTCCTGGACGTAATATACTGGCCCAGACGCGGGCCCATGCAGCCCGCCGGGCCCAACGCAGGCAAATACGGAAAACACGGGAACCATGAATGAACTTGACGGCCTCAGCGCGCTGATCATCGAGCCGCATGCCGGCATGCGCGCGACCATCCACAACATGCTCACCCTGTGCGGCTTGAGCAAGGTCGACCATGCCGGCAGTTCCAACCAGGCGATCAAGCACCTCGGGACCAAGGCCTACGACCTGATCCTGTGCGAATACGCGCTCGAGGGCGGCCAGGACGGCCAGCAACTGCTGGAAGACATTCGCCACCACAAGCTGATGCCGCTGGCGACCATGTTCTTCATGGTCACGGCCGAGGGCGATTACGGCAAGGTCGTCAGCGCCGCCGAGCTCGGTCCCACCGACTACATCCTGAAACCCTTCACCGCCGACCGCCTGCTCGAACGCATCGCGCGCGCTTTGGATAAACGCAACGTGTTCGTGCCGGTGTACCGCCTGATGGAGGCGGGCAGCCAGCGCGACGCCATCGAGGCCTGCCTGGCCGGCGAAGCCCAGCACCCGCGCTACCTGGTCGATTTCATGCGCCTGCGCGCCGAGCTGCACATGTTCCTGGGCGAGCCGGAGCAGGCCGAGCCGCTCTACCGCAAGCTGATCGAGACCAAGGCGATCGCCTGGGCGCGGCTGGGCCTGGCCAAGACCCTGTTCCTGCGCGAACGCTACGAGGAAGCCCAGGACATCCTGGAAAACCTGGTCGACAGCAATAAAAACTTCGTCGATGCCTACGACTGGCTGGCGCGCACCCACGAAGCGGTCGGCGAGCTCGACAAGGCGCAGGCGGTATTGACCGAGGCGGTCGGCGTGTCGCCGCATGCGGTGCGGCGCCTGCGCAAGCTGGGAGAGACCGCGCTCGAGGCGGGCGACATGGACACCGCCGAAAAGATCCTGAAGCAGGTCGTGAGCAAGGCCAAGTATTCCGAGTTCCGCGATCCGCAAGACCATGTGCTGCTGGTGCAAACCCTGGTGCGCAAGGGCGATCCGGTGCAGGCCGCGGCGGTGATCCGCGACCTCGACAAATCGATGGCCTTCCAGAAGCACACCACCGTGTGCAGCGCGATCGCCTCCAGCATGGTGCACGAGTACACCGGCAACGAAACGCGCCTGAACGAAGCCCTGACCAGCGCGCTGGCCGGCAGCAAGAATGCGCCCGAGCTGCGTCCGGAACTGAAACTCGAGCTGGCCCGGGTGGCGATCGAGAACCGGATGGAAGAGGGCGCCGCCGAGGTGGTGCGCGAGGTGATGCGCAATGCGCGCAACGGCGCCGCCGTGACGCGGGCGATGGCGGTGTTCGAGCAGGCCGGCCAGTCCGAACTGGCCCAGAAGCTGGCGCAGGAAAGCCGCCAGCAGGTGGTCGACCTGGTGGCCGGCGGCGCCGCCCGTGCCCGCGAAGGCGATTTCAAGGGCGCGGTGGTGCTGATGCAGGAAGCGGTGGCCAAGCTGCCCGACAACCCGCAGGTCGTGTTCAATGCCGCGCTGGCGGTGCTGAAATGCCTGGACAACGGCGGCTGGGACGAGCGTCTCGGCCAGCAGGCGCTCGGCTACATCGCCGGCGTGCGCCGCCTCGACCCGGTGAACCCGAAACTGCCGGCGCTGGCCGGCCTGCACCAGCAGATCCTCAAGAAATACGGCAGGGGCGCATCAGCCCCGCAAGCGAAGAAAGCAGGGTAAGGCGCCATGATCACGGATACGGCGCATGACGCCGATGCATCGGACCGGCGCCGGGTGCGCGCCGCACTGCTCAACAAGGTGTGCGGCGACGAAGACATGTTCGCCCTTGGCAGCTCGGTCGCGCGCGTGGTGCAGATGGCGTCGTCGGACGACCAGGGCACGCACGATCTCGCATATTACGTGCTGTCCGACGTCGCCCTGACCCAGCGCATCCTGCGCCTGGCGAATACCGTCAAATACCGCACCGCCTCGGGCACCTCGGTGACCACGATCTCGCGCGCCATCGCGCTGCTCGGTTTCGACAACGTCAAGACCACGGCGCTGGCGATGCTGCTGGTCGACGCGCTCGGCAGCAGCGAGCACGTGTACAGCGTGCGGGTCGAGCTGGAAGCGTCGCTGTGCGCCAGCCTGGCCGGCCGCGAGATGGCGCGCCACAGCTTTTACCAGGGCGCCGAGGAAGCGTCGATCGGGGCCTTGTTCAAGAACCTGGGGCCGCTGCTGGTGGCTTCGCACGCGCACGAGCGCTACCGCGAGATCAATGCGCTGGCCGCCGGCAACAAACATACGCCGGCGCAGGCCGCCCAGATGATCCTCGGCTGCAGCTACGACGCGCTGTCGGAAGCCGTGCTGGGCGAGTGGAAGATTCCGGACGTGATCCTGCGCGCTCAGCGCCCGCTGGCCGACGGGGTGCTGAAGATCGCGGTGAACCGCGGCGAATGGATGCGCCAGGTGGCGTCGTTCAGCCTGGAAGTGGCGCGCCTGCTGGCCCATGGCGCCGACCCGGCCGGCAGTGCCCAGGCGCAGGCCCTGCTGGCACGCTACGGCAATGCCCTGAACCTGGATGCGCGCCAGCTCGATGAGTTGTTCGGCAATGTCGCGCGTGAAATGACGGCGCTGCTGCAGAGCATGAACCTGGCACCGCTGCCGCGCCCGCAAGAGGCCGAGCCCAGCGAGGCGGGCGGCCTGCCCAACGTGCTGCTGCTGGCCACCCTCGGCACCGAAGAAGAGCAGGGCAGCTACCCGAGCGGCAAGCCGAAGAATGCGCGCGAGCTGCTGCTGGCCGGGGTACAGGACGTGACCCAGATGCGCGCCTCCGGCCAGGGCAAGGTCAACGACGTGGTGCGCGCCGTGCTCGAGACCCTGTACACGGCCATGGGTTTTCGTTTCGCCACCGTGGTGCTGCGCGACCCCAAGGCCGGCCAGTACCGTGCGCGCGTGTCCTTCGGCGCCGCCCAGGCGCGCCAGCAGGATGGCTTTGCCTTTGCCACGGCCTCCAGCCGCGACATCTTTCACCTGGCCATGGAAAACGATGCCGACCTGATGATCGCGGACGCGGCCAGTCCCAAGATCCGCGACCTGCTGCCGGCCTGGCACAAGACCCTGCTGCCGGATGCGCGCAGCTTCATCGTGCTGCCGCTGGTGCTGGGCAAGGCGCAGCTGGGGCTGTTCTATGCGGACCGTACCGGGACGGCGCCGGAAGGGGTGCCGCCCGACGAGACCGCCCTTATCAAGGCGCTCAAGGGGCAGGTGCTGACGGCGTTGTCCGGAACTTAATTATTCAACTTTCTTGCACTTCTCGAAAAACACCCTTGCGGAAGTGCAGTTGGGTCGCTACAATCACGCCCCGAAGCAACAGCAACTATGTGAGCTGAATCAGAAGAAATAGATTTAGTTGACAATAGATTGTTCGTTCTTCATACTCTGCGGTTCTTCGCGGTGGGGTGGCCGAGTGGTTAAAGGCAGCAGACTGTAAATCTGCCCTCTCTGAGTACGCTGGTTCGAATCCAGCCCCCACCACCAAATGAAGAGTTCGTGAAGTTTAATCGAATAGAAGTTGAATTGAAGAAGTACCTCGTGCGGGTGTAGCTCAATGGTAGAGCTGAAGCCTTCCAAGCTTATGACGAGGGTTCGATTCCCTTCACCCGCTCCAGTATCAAATCAGCCCTTGTAGCTCAGTGGTAGAGCACTCCCTTGGTAAGGGAGAGGCCACGTGTTCAATCCACGTCAAGGGCACCAAGAATTCAAAGCGGCAGTCGCAGCACTCGCCCGTCAGGCGTGCCTGGTAATTTCAAACATCGTTAGGAGTCAAGAATGGCAAAAGGTAAATTCGAACGGACCAAGCCGCACGTCAACGTCGGCACCATCGGTCACGTTGACCACGGCAAAACCACCCTGACGGCTGCAATCGCAACCGTTCTGTCGAAGAAATTCGGCGGC
>Ga0265797_10001631_pt1 | contig 39305 bp, 26 predicted proteins | sample P2T30metagenome_FD_192433 | JGI IMG/M metagenome (GOLD analysis project Ga0265797, IMG submission 192433) | Plant litter microbial communities from East Loma Ridge, Irvine, California - P2 T30 | ecosystem: Environmental > Terrestrial > Plant litter > Unclassified | place: USA: California...
CTGAGACTTGAAACAATAACTTATGAATACAATACATAGGAAGTTATAGAGTCTAAGCTAAGGAAACTGGGTAGTATACATCAGATCCTGAATAGAACAGCTAGAGGGGGAGGGGGGTAATATGAAGGGTAAGCCTTTAGAGTAGAGTATAGGCTAGCCTGTACTAGAAGCTAAGCGTCTACTATATACTTTGCAGACTCTATAGGATAGACCTCTTCCTCTAGTATCGAACTTGTTGAATACTACAGTGAACTCCAGCGTATGCGTTGCTCACCCGTGACAGAGAGTAACTACCTACTTCTTCTATTTCTCCTAGAAACCTAAGCGCAATTTATCAAACACATTACTATGTACTTAGAAGGATAGTTTACCTATTACTAGCTTATATACTAGTATATTAAGAAGTATAGAAATACTTAAGAAGAACTTAAACTTTAGGCTCTCTAACTTTATACCTAGATCAATAAGATTGAAGAGTAGTTATATACTATAAACTAGGATAAAGTTAGACTTTCTTTAATTATTAACTTCTAGAAGACCTAATATAGTAAACAACTTTAGGATACTACTTACTATATTTTTAAAGCTGAAATTATAAAAGAGAGAGCCTTTATACTTATATAACTTACTATATTTATACTTTAGTCTGATCCTTAGCCTAAACTAGCTATTAAGAGTTCTATAGACCCTACTATATAAACGACTACGCCTTTTGCTCCTATACCTTCTAAGTCTACTTAATAATCTAAAAAGCTCCCTAACTCTAAGAAATTTAATAGCTAACATTCTAATCTCTACTACTTTATCTCCTAGATTTATAAGAAGATACTAATTAACTAGGACTATTTTCTAACTCTATAAGTACATATAGCTTATGTTATAAACTGTCTTTCTAGAAACTCCTATACTTAGATCCTCCTATATATCTATAATAGTATCTGCTAACTAAACAACTACTTACAAGTTTTAAAGATCCTTAAATAAGCCTATAGAGACCTAAACTACGTCTAGAACACTTACTTAGAGCTCTTCTACTTCAAATAGACAAATAAGGAATTCCCCTTATTCTTTACTAAATTTTAGAGACTTAGATTAGAAGTAGAGATGAATAACGAATCTCTCTCTATACTACTTAAATAGGCTATCTTAAATGAACTCTAGGGAATGCTCTTATATAACTCGCCTAATAACTACTAATACTTTGACTTTATAGCGTATCTTTAGGAACTTAAGAACTGATAATGTTATTACTAATAGCCTATAGTACCTCTCTAAATTCATTAGGCTACAACTACGACCTCTACTATAACTCGCTCTACTAGAGTAACAATTAGCTCTAATGCAACTAAAACTCTAGCTCTATATATAACTACTCTAATAGACCTTAGCAATACTTACTCTTATATAGATAAGGAGAGAGGAGCCTACTACCTCTATTATTAGACTAGATACCTTATATGTAACTATTCTCTCCTAAACTCTCACTACCTATACTATAGAAGTAGTAATAGCTAATAATGTTGTATCTAAAACATGAAGCCTTAATCTCTATTCTCTCTATAGTCTCTAATAAACTACTATGCTCTACTATAGCTAACTACTAATAGACTCCTAACTCCTACTTATAATCTATCTTTAACGTCCTATTTAGAAAACAGAGTAGACCTATAGAAAGACGTCCTTAGGTAGAAACAAGTAACATACTTGCTAATTGATTATTACGCCTCCTAACAACTTAATCTAATATCTCCCCTACTAAACTGATCTATATCTTAAACCTAGTAATTTATAGGATACTAATTAAAAAGAAATTCACCTAAACATCTACGCTAATTATTAAAGTCTTAATAATCTAAGGCTTAAATTAGAAAGATACTTATACTCTTATAGACTCTAGTTATAAGAGTTATGCATTTATTGACCTAGAATACGTAAAGTAAGCTAGTCTTATGCTTATACTAGTTAACTAATAATTCCTACTTTATAGCTTTAATAGTAAAGACAAACACTCTTAAGTTATAAGATACTATGTCTATTATTAGCTAAAGAGTAGAACTTACTTAGATAAGGATGCTATCCTATATGCTACTCTACTACCTTACTATCTAATTATCTTATGCTATCTATAGCTAAAGAAGCATAATCTAATACTAAACTAGGTAGATAAGGTTTAGGAATTTAATAACCTATATTATATAAAGTACTATAATTAGATACTAATACCTACCTATCTCTAAGGACTCTATAATATCCTAAAGAAGTACATCCTAAAATTGAGCTACTAAGATATCATAGCTATTAGCCTATATGTATGCTATGTATATATAAGGTAAGGTTATAAGTTCGCTATAATTATAATTAAGGATATCAATAAAGCCCTAAAGTAAGAGGGAGATAGGATTACTATCTAGCTCTCTAAAGAGTTATAGGACTTTATAGACATCTTCTTACCTAATAAGGCTAATAATCTACTACTATATCAAAGCTACAATTACGAGATTAAGCTTACATCTAATAAGAAACTACTATTTAGTAGGATATACTTAATATCCTATAACAAACTGATAATACCCTATATCTAGCTTAATAAGAACCTAGCTAAGGGATTTATTTACTCTAGCTCCTTATATATTACCTCTCTAGTCCTTTGTGTTAAGAAGCTAGGTAGAAGCCTCTAACTTTATATAGATTTTTATATACTAAATAACGTTTTAGTAAAAGACTATTACCTGCTCCTACTAATTAAAGAGATGTTAAACAACCTTAAAGAGATAAAGTACTTTATAAAGATCAACATTATCTCTATATTCAATAATGTTTATATAAAGAAAGAGTATAAGTACCTTACTATCTTTCTTACCTATTTTAGCCTCTTCGAATTATTAGTTATGCTATTTAGGCTAACTAGCGCTCTAGTAACCTTCTAAAGGTTTATAAACAACTTGCTCTATAAATACCCTAACTAGTTCTACTCTATATACCTTAATAACATCCTAATCTATAGTAGAATGAAGGAAGAATATGTTATTCATATTTAAAAAGTACTTGAATAACTTTAATCTATAGGCCTCTTTACTAAGCTCTTAAAATGCGAGTTCTTTATTACTAAAACTAAGTTCCTTAGTCTAATTATAAGCTAAGATAGATTCAAGATAGACTCTAAGAAAGTCAAGACAATTCTTAAGTAGAAAACTCTAAGATCTACAACTAATATCCTCTAATTTAATAGCTTCTATAACTTTTACTAACAATTTATCTATAACTACTTAAAGATTATTATTCTACTTATTAATCTTATAAAGAAGAATGCCCTATTCAACTAGACTCGATCTTATAAAGAGGCTTTCTAGTTACTTAAGAGTATTGTCGCTTCTACTCTAATATTACAACTGTTCAACTAGACTAAACAAATTGTTATTAAGACTAATACCTCTAATTTTGTATCTATAGGCATACTTTTATAGTATAATAACAAAGGTGTATTATACTTTATAGCATTCTTTTTAAAGAAACATACTTCTATTAAGTACAATTATAAGATCTATAATAAGAAACTTCTTACAATTATCTAATGCTTTAAAGAATAGCATTCTGAACTTAAAGAGTCTAAGAACTCGATTCTTATTTTATCTAATTACTACAATCTAGAGTATTTCACATTAACAAAGATACTAAACTGCTATTAAGCTTGCTAGTCCAAATTCCTCTCATGTTTTAACTTTAAGATTATGTACTGACCAGGTAGACAAGGCAAGAAGCCTGACATGCTAACCAGGAGGTCAGAGGATCTTCCTAAAGAGGGGGATGAAAGACTAGAACACCAGTCCTATACAATGCTAGAAAAGAGAATCTCAAGCTACTACCAACTCTGCTATAGACCCCTGAACCACCTTAGAAGAAAGTTCACTTCGCAGATCCAATCTCAAAGTACTACTCAACTTCAGATAGTAATATCTCGAAAAGTAACAAACCGAATTAGATAAGACCTATACTATTAGACTTATAAGAACTAGAAGATTTAGAAGAGATAATAAAAACTACTTTATAGTAATAGGACCTATTGAAATCTATTAATACATTAATGACGAATCCTAATCTACCTCTACTAATCGAAGTCTTAATCTAATAAGAGTTATAGAATAATAAGAACGTACTATCTGTTATGCTTATAGTCGAACAATGTAAGAATAAGCACCTGTTCTTATAGCTCTTGTAATGCTAGGTTTAAGAAAGAACTCTCTATTACTATAAAAAGATCTATGTTCTTAACTCTAATAAGCTAAGGATAAGAATCCTCTAATAGTATTATAATCACCTATCTATAGGCTATCTAGGTAGAGCTAAGACATTTGAACTACTCTCTTAAAGCTACTACTAGAAAGGGATGAATACTAACATATGCTATTACGTTTAGAACTACTAAATTTGTAGAAGAATAAAGCTATAATACAATAGATATTAAGGCCTCGTATAACTGTTACTAATACCTAAATACCTATAGTAAGAAATATCTATCAACTTTATTACGCATTTGCTAAAGTCGAATAGATTCGATATAATCCTTATAGTTGTTAACTAACTTACTAAAATAAGATACTATGTACTCTATATGATAACTAATAGTACTAAAGAAGTAGCCTAACTATTTGTTTAAGAGATTTACTACTTATATAGTATCCTAACCTCTATTGTATCTAATTATAATATCTGCTTTATAAACTTGTTCTAGGAACACCTTTTGAACTAACTTTAGTTTAGTATAAAGTTAACTATCGCCTACTACTCTTAGGGTAATAGTTAGATTAAACAAATAAACGCTATGTTAGAATAACACTTCTACGCCTATATGTCCTACCTATAGGATAACTAGGTAGACTAGCTTCTATATGCTGAATTCTCTACAAACTTAATGAAATCTAAGACAACTAGAATAATGCTCTTCTTTACAAACTATAACGTCATTGTAGGGGAGTTCGGTCAGTAGGGGATTTCAGTCAGAATTTCAGCCTCTCTACTTCAATCTCAATCTACTACTTGCTATGATAATACAATTACTGTTGCTCTCTAATATATCCTCCTTAATATCTTCCTCTTCCTTATCCTCAATTTTGGGAGTTATAGCCCTTATTGTTTGCCTTTTTTTTGACTTTCCCTTTGACGCTTCTACCTCTACTTCCTTAACTAGTTTAAGGGTTTCCTTTGTATTAAAGACAAACTTCCCCTTTACTGCTATGCGCTTCCCTTTCTTACATTCCCTATGTACTTGTAATAGCTCTCTAAACTTGGTATTCTCCTTCTATAAAAGAGTGACCTTAGAAGTTGTCCTTTTGAAAGCTACTCCTACTTGCTTAATATACTACTTTATAGGAGTCTTAAGAGTAGAAGAACAAACAATCGAATTAACTAGTAACATTGCCTCCTATAGCTCTGTACCCTCTGGTAGCAAACTATCTAGTAGGGAGCAGTCTAGGTCATTTAGAGTTGTAATAGGTAGTAGGGTTACCTAGGAGGTAGGAGTAGGCATTTAGAGAGTTAAGAGGATAGTAATTGGGCTAAGCAGGTAGATACTGGATGCCTAAAACAACAATTTGATACTTTAAGGTATAAATGCTCGATTCCTAGCTGTCATATAGGCTTCTATCTACTCAATTTGCAGTATTTGTCAAGTATCTAGGCAGAAGAGTTTCTCAATCTCAGCTGATAAAGCCTACTTTAGAGGGCTAAATACGCTAATGTTAAGAGGTTGTAGTATATGCAAAGTATGCAGCAGTAGGTAGATAAGGTCAATATTCTTATTGAGGCAAAAGGTGATAAACCTTGCTATAAGGTGAGATCTGTGTCTATCAAGAAGCAATAGCCTTTGTTTTCTGTCATTTCAGCATATTTCAGGCTCAAATAAGGTAGTTAACCACTTGTAAGCGTGATTATTGGATATCCACCTGCTATTAGATGTCAAGAACCTCCAATTCTCAGGTGTAGAGGCTGGTATCTATGCAGTATTTGTATATTTTGCCTTAAAGATAAGAAGTAGAGGTAAAGCAACTCCTAAAGCTCTAATACACTCAATTGCTGTTATCCACTCTTATCTTCTGCTTATCTTCTTAAATGCTGTAGTATCCCCTCTCTTTATAAGTACTTTCAAAGGTAAAGTAGTACCAAGGGCAAAGCCAGTCTTATTGACATTAAAAATCGCATTAGAAGGGTAGGGATTTTCAAGGAAAAGGTTAGTAAGAGTGTCAAAGTAGGCATTTATAATCAAATAAGTAACTCCTTCAAAGTGACTTGCATCTAGAGCTTAAGAGTAGATTGTCAAGAGTTCAGGGTATTGTTTTTAGAATCTATTGATCTACTGTTTGCTAATAGGAGGGTAGTGGTCAGAGTTAAGCTTAAGTAGAAGTAGGAAAGTCGGATTTCTTTAGCAAGATCTCTCATTAACAAAAGGGTAATAGGGCATCTGGACTTTGATAGTCAATAGATTGTCTTTAAAAGAGTCTTCTCTTCAGCAGCTAAGAGTATTTGTTGCAATTTGTGCAATTTAACATACAAAGTTCGATTCAAGAGCTGGTCAGTAAGCGTAGAACAAGGGAGATCAAATGCGTAAGCACACTTTCAGATTGAGGTATATTCGCTGTTACAGTACGCTGCTAGGGCAGTAGTAAGTGTATCTTTGGAATAGGTAGGCATTATTGAGAAGAAAGTAAAGGTGTCGCATAAAAAATCAGAAAAAACACGAAAGTAGCGCGCAGGAGTGGCCGAAATCCCCTACTGGCCGAACTCCCCTACAATGACGTTAGTTACTACTCTTATCTAAGTGTCAAACTAATTAAAGCTCTTAATACGCCTACTACCTAATAAGTAGATACATTTGTTAATTATATATCTATAATCCTTAAGTTCCTCTATAAACAGACCCTTCTTATATAAGCCTATTATAAAGGCTCTACTAATTGTTCTTACTTAACTGCTCTACACTTTAATAAAGGCTAGCTTATGTAGCTGAATACTAAGAATCTAAAGATACTCTACCTAAAGAAGAAGCTTAACTAGAAGAACTTAGGTCTATTCCTAGTTGCTAAAGTTCTAGGCCTATATATATACTAACTTAACCTCTCTAACTTGCTTATAATACATAATGTGTTTAATGTTAACTAACTATATCTTACTACTAATAACCTCTTACCTAGATAAGTCCTCAAACTACTTCTACCTATTCTTATTAATAATACGCCTAAGTATAAAGTCGCTAAAGTCCTTAACTGCTACTATAGAGGCCAAGGCTTCTAGTACCTTATCTACTAGACTAGATATAACAATTTAACTCTTAAATCTACCTAAACGATTTATGAAGACATTCCTAAATTAGTTTATAACTTCTACTATTACTATAGTAAGAAACTACTCCTACTGTTTGTCTAGTAATAACCTCGCTTGTTTGTCTCTTAGGAGATTGACTCTTAAGAGGGGAGTAGTATTATAGGTAAGCTATAGCATGCTTAGAAGCCTAGCTAAGATCACGTGATAGGGTTACTATAGGGGTAACCCTACCTTAGGCATCTGAAATTGATATAATAAGAAAGTAAGCTAAGTCTTTAGCTTACTCCTAACTTTGTACTTTATATCTAATACGTAGCTCTTTAAGCTACATCCTATCGATAGGACTAACATTAAGGTTGGCCTTTAGTCCGTAGTTAGCTCTGTATCTAATCCGTTACGCTCTCATACCTACCTCTGCCTACTCCGCCTTACGCCTGTAACACCTCTAAGGCGACAAGCGTACTAAGACTATACTAAACTAGTACTACGCTAGCTGTCACCTTTACGCTAAGCGATCTAATGTCAAAATCTACTCCACTATTACCTACAACCTTACAAACACGACTCTAGTAGCGTAAGAGTAAGGAAGGTAAGGATTACTATAAAAATTAGTAAGGAGCGTACCTCTGAGGCTAATAATACCTTAGGGGACATCAAATCTAGATATACTATGAACATAGATAAACAGCAAGTTTTTAAGAGTAAGCGAGGTAAGGATTAGGTGAGGATACTATATAAAAGATGCCTAGGAGGCTATAAGCTAGTTATAAGGCAGTTAGGAGCAGATACCTTAAAATTCATAACACTTTGTACTACTAATAACACTACTAATAGTGCCTAAAGCTCCTATACTATGAACATGGTGAACAAACGATCATTTACTTACGCGAACAGCGAACAAACAATCACTAGCCTCTGATTGGCCGAACAAACGATCACTGGCCAATGAACATGATCGTTTGTTCGCTGGACACCCTGGGCTGAAATAGGCCTGTAGGCACCCAAAATAAGGCTTTGTTGCCTTTCGCTAGTAGCGGTAGTTCTTCGAACGGAGGTTCGTGCGCTTTACGACGAGTTAGACTAGAAGATATGAGATTTGTGCGAAAGTTAACTGGGCTGGAATCAGGCAACAGGTAATGCTATCCGTCGAGCGCTTATCAGCTCAATCTACATGCAAGTCCAGGTAGCACAGCATATGCACATGCGGCCAGACCCAGCTAGTCTGCTGCAGCTCCCCGCATGCTGTGCAGCGACAGACTGGAAATCCGCGTTGAAAGCGGTGAGGCTCGCAAGGGTGGGCAGGCGAGCGATAAAGAGCTCGAAGAGCTCCTCGATCACGATGCCGTGCTCGGGGATGGCGGCCTTGATCTCCGCAGGTGTCGGCTGGATGGCAGGGTTGGCCAGCTTGCCGGCACGAGACTGAAGGGCGAGCTTGCAAGGGCCAGAGACGTAGATCGTCTGGTTGGCGTTCTCGGCAGCCCGAGCGGCGGCGGCGGAGGTTCCCTGCCTGGTGCGAGAAGCAACCGGGGTAGGGTTGGTGTGGAAGGGGGTCTGGCGCTGCATGATGGTTGTCGTTGCAGTGGTGGTGATGGCGATGGTGATGTGGTGAAGGTGATCCGTCGAGTTTTAATCAGGATTCGTGATTGAAGGCGAAGGTGGATGGATGTTGAGAGAGGAACTGATATTCGGCGGTCTGTCGAGGGCGTTATATACTGTCATGGTTTGATGGTAGATGCGAAAGAAGACACTGCATAGCGGCATTGTTCCTCTCGACTTGACAGTTCGTTGCAGTCGGGCTCCATGTACAACGGCATACTGTAAGGCTTTCGAACAAAGCCAGGACAGCAAATGCGTTGTGCGAATCGTTGTGCTCAGGTGATTTCACCGTTTCCATGCGGACGAGACTTGTGAGTCTGAGCCATTATCGGCCAGTGTTAGCGGAGAGTTATTGGGAACAGTGTCAGAGAGTACTGCTCGAAATGTCGTAGCATCTTCGGCCTCGTCTGTAAAAGTTTAGTAAAGACATTTATAGAAACAACCATAGAAGCAAGTGGGCAGCTTCTCCCAGTGGCCGAATTGCTCAAAAGCATTTCGAAGATCCAATCGCAGGGATTTTACTTCTGCTCCTTCTCCTTCTTCTCCGCCTCCTCAATTACACTTCTCAGAGACTCCGCTGAAGCCCTCAAAGCCTTCTGCTCACCATCATCAAGCGGCAAGTCCAATACTTCCTCAATTCCCTTCCGCCCGAGAATCACCGGCCTGCTCAGATAGACTTTCAACTCTTCGTCGTAGACACTGACTGGTCTGACGTTTCGCTGGTCAAACAAGATCGACTTGCAAATGCTCGTCGTCACACTGCCAATGCCAAATTCTGTGGAACCCTTGTTCTCGATGAGTGCAGAAGCCTTCTGACGTGTCTCGGTAGCGATGGCTTCGCGGTCGAGTGATTTGGTGGCAGGGTATTGATGAAGCGGGATGCCGGCGACGGAGGCGCTGGACCAGGCGACCTTTGCATATGATATCAGTAACCGTGCCATATGCCTCCGTATAATCAAAGGAGATTTGAGGGTTTGACAACTTACTACTTGGCTTTCGCCGTGCTCGCCAATCACGAATGCGTCAATACTGCTCGCAGCAACGCTTGCTTTGGCCGCTAGAGCGCCACGCAAACGTGCGGAATCTAGGAATGTGCCGCTACCGATGACTTGTGTAGCCGGTAGACCTGAGTACTGCAAGGCGAAGTAGGCGAGAATGTCGACTGGATTCGCGATCAGGAGGAGGATGGCTTCCTTGTTGAAGGGCTTCATGTCCTTGATCACGCTGGAGAGGATGGCTTGGTTGCGGCCGATAAGGTCGGTGCGGGACTCGCCTGGGACAGAAGATGGTCATTAATGATCTACTGGCTCGTTCTGCAAACGCTTTGGAAGTCGTATATGTCCGGGGTTGAAGGATAGCCAGAGCATGGGCCGAGATTGAGAGCATAAATAATATGACGATCACTCACCTTTCTTCTGCGCCGCACCTGCGGTCACGACAATGATGTCGCACTGTCCGGCTTCAGCATGCTCGGCAGCACGTACGCGAGTGCTCGTATTACCATGGTAGGTGGCGTCACTGAGATCTTGTACTTGAGCGTCGCGAAGCTCCGTCTTGGGATCCACGAGCAGGATTTCGCTTGCGACTTGGTTGTTCTATTACACATAAGGGTCCCTCGGTCAGTCAATGGCATCTTCGGCAAGATTTGAGGTATCAGGAAAGCCTCGATCGTTGATGGCTTCGCCCGTAGACTTGACGACGGAAGCCGTCCATCGTTTGCGACGTTCGGTTCCGAATGTTGGTTGGTCGATCCTCCGACCCACACACGCTATTAGGCCCGTGTCTGAATGATCGGAGGGTCCGAGGGTTGGCATGATCTCGAAAATGGCAACTCATCTCGTCGCTCCTACGAAATAGAATTTAAGAGAGAGAAACATACTGCCCAAAGGTCAGCCTTCAATCCCGTCACCCATCTCCTCCCTCCTAGAACACCAGACCAACATACCAATAAGTGAGAACGCAATAGTCGCTCCCACAGTCCCAGCGCCAATAATAGCAACCCTCGAAGCAGTAGGTGTAGGCATCGTTGCGTAGCTCTTATACGAAGCAATGTGTATTTGGTGTCGGTGTTGTCGGTCCAGTAGTGAATATCCAGGCGTTACAAGATTGCCGATAGTTGTGGTGACGATTGATCGACGAGGTATGTAGTTACTGTGCACTGTAATCGCAGCACAAGCATGCAGTTGTTGTTGTTGTCGTACAGATGCAAAGGACGTGCGAGAACAAAGTGCACTGACGTAATTCATACGTAAGCGCGTCATCGTTCTTGCTGCGTTCATGTTCATCGGGCTTATATCTAATTTTCGATGAATGTAAGGCGAGTGTGTCGATGGTAAGATGTGAAGTTAGTTAAACTGTAGCGTTTTCCGGTTGATCGGTATCAAGTATGTAGGTGACAGAAGAGTAAGAGATGGCGATCGTAGGTCATCAAATCGGCAGGAGCGACCTCCGCATCGTGTCGATCTGCCGTCGCGCGAGAACTCTACAGTAATATAATAGTACCGCCATACGATCCAGAAAGACTCCTGCTATGGCTAGAAGATAATCCGCTTGCAATCATAGTGAGTGTACCTCGATCACCACAGGGCCTCAGGACTCGAAATTGCGGGATAGATTGATGTTTCTCTCAATGAGCAGTGGTGTGGTATGGCATGCCTTCGATTGCTCTGATTCGCTTCGTATTGAGAATACATGTGTATTAGAGAGCGGTGGTACATGTAAGAGAAAGGTGTGCTCACGTGTCGCAACATGCATGTGATTGCACAAAAGGATGAATACTAACAGTATAAATTAAACACCTTGATAATCCTTCACTACGTCAGCCAATTCGGCATCTCGGATCACCAAAGCCTCCGCTAGCACGAGGACCGGAGCGGGCGGAGCTGCACAAGAAGCTACGGCCTCTCGCTGTCATATCAAAAAGCCTAAGTGCAGCCCTATATTCCACCCAAATCTCATAATATCCCATCTTACATCATCTCCATCATATAACAATCCCGCCTCGGCTCCTTCTTCTCACACAGCAACAACAACAACACCACCATACCAAAACATGCCCGCCGCCGCTCCGGACGGCGCGAAGCTCGAGAGAGTCGATTCATACCAAGTACGTCATCAACCACACCCCTCCAAAGCAAAAAGAAAAGCGTATAGCAAATAGACCTTCCAACTCTAACAGCGTCTCTAACAGTACCCATCCGGCCACGTCGGGCACCTCACTCAGAACCACCTTGACACTCTCCAAAAGTTCAAGGACCTCTGTCAGTCCAAGAACTACTACACACCGGCATCAGGATCAACACCCGCCAGCCATGACGACGAAACCCTCCTCCGCTACTTGAGAGCGCGCAAGTTTCTGCCTCAAGAGGCTTACAACCAATTCAAAGATACCGAGGACTGGCGCAAGGAGAATCAGCTGGACACACTCTACGACACCATCGACGTGGAAGAGTATGAAGCCACCAGGAGACTCTACCCACAATGGCTGGGTCGTCGGGACAAGCGCGGCATCCCGGTCTACCTATTCGAGGTTGCGCAGATTGACATGAAGGCTGTTACTGCAAACGCTGCTACCAAAAAGGGTCAGACCTCTATGCCTGCCACAAAAGAGCCTCCGAAGATGATGCGCCTATTCGCCTTGTACGAGAACATGTGCCGTTTCATCTTACCGCTGTGCTCCAACATTCAAGACCGCGCATACCCAGAGACACCCGTCAGCCAGAGTAACAACATTGTCGACATCTCCAACGTTGGCCTCAGACAATTCTGTGAGTCTGACAAAGATTGTCCAGCCACTCTTGACTTGCCACTAACATCATCCTAGGGAACCTCAAAGCACACATGCAGGACGCATCACTCCTAGCCACTGCACACTACCCCGAAACACTTGACAGAATCTTCCTGATCGGCGCACCTTCATTCTTCCCCACCGTCTGGGGCTGGGTCAAGCGCTGGTTCGACCCAATCACCGTCTCCAAGATCTTCATTCTCTCAGCCAGCGAGGTGAAGCCTACACTCCTGCAATATATGGACGAAGAGAACATCCCCAAGAAGTATGGAGGAAAGCTTGACTTCAAGTTCGGCGATATGCCCATGCTTGAACCTGCCATCGCCGACTCCTTGGACTGGTCAGACGACACTCGCCAGGGCGGTTTCCGCTCGTTCCCCATTGGACCTATCAAGTGGCAGACAGGCGAGAATGGAAAGATGCAAGCTATTGCGGTCGGCTCAAAGAACGGCACCAAGCGTAACCTTCCAATCGCCACCACACGTCCTGCCGCTGCCGCTCCTGCTGCTCAGTCATCTTTGGCACCACCAAGAGAAACCCTCATCCGCACCACCACCGGCGAAGCGACTCACCCTCCCTCTCCGCCTGAAGCTAGGCAGAGCGAGGAAGTCAACCCATTCCTGGAAGACGAGAAGACGGAAGAAGGCGCCCTTCCCGTCAACAAAGGCGAAGGCAACACATACCTCAACTACAGCAACCTCGTCACAACCGACGCTCCCCCGACCAACACCGCAGCAACCTCCACCCTCCCCATCAGGGAGCAAACCAACGATCAAAGCTCATCCGAAATCCACAACCCCAAATTCAAAGACGCCCACGGCGAGCGCACCCAATCTCCTGAAGTCCGCCAAGGCACATCCTCCACTCGCTTCGAGCAGCAAGGCCACACCCACGCCGCCGAACAACTCGCCGACGGTACCCCGGAGACCCGCCACATGGGCCATGGCGACAAAGTGCAAGTCATGGAACCCGGCACCGTCGGCCAAGCACCGAAAGAGCACCCTGTCCCCAACGCCGAGACAGAAGAACACCAGCCTTCCGTGATCGAACAAGCAAAGAGTGTCGCCGGAGCGGCCGCGAGCTACTTGCCCGTACCACAGTCTGTTTTGTCGGCTGTGGGACTCGGTGGAGAGCAGCCAAAGCCGCAAGAGGGCGAGACCAAGAAGGAGGATCCGGCTGTGGACAGCATGGACGAGCGGAAAGTCGAGGAGTTTTTGCGGGCGAAGAACATGAGCAAGCCTCAGCCGCCGGGCAACCAGAACTAAAGTAATCAAGCGGGTAGGGACGAAGGCGATTTCGATTGCAGTGGAATACACGGTGCGCAGAGGTTATGGGCATGAGTTGGAGGTTTTCACGATCACGCATTTCTCATGGCCAGTCATGATATAGTTTCTTGGATTTTGCATCTTCTTGGTTGATTTTCATAGATCATATGAGATGTTTTCTTATGTCTTCATACTTATGTTCAGACTGTCGCCCGTTCCATGGCTTGATCGCCTCGCTCAGAGTGCTGCACCTATGCGTAGACATGAATGATGTTGGCTGCAGGCGATTCCATGCCTCTGTTGCTTGGCTTGCAATTTTGGTTCGCTTCCCTTGTCAACCCGATGTTTGATGTAGGGCGTGTGTTCTGATCACTGGACTGAGTGTACCGTTCTAAAACTGATTGTTCGGTTCGTCGGCTCCAGCCCCGCAACCGCAGACTTCACCATTTGGTCGAAAGCATCCCTCGTTTAGGCTATCTTGAATAGACTATATCCCATTTAGTGACAAGCATCAACGGCAATTGCTCCTCAATCCGAGAGTCTCGATATCACAGATGATTGCTTCACCATACTGGCTCGCCACCGAAGACTGGCACACCGCCGGCGAGCCCTTCCGCATAGTCAAGGATGTCCCCTCCGGCCATCTGGCCAAAGGCCTCACAGTCTCCCAACAACGCCTCGCGATCCTAGAAAATCCCACACACCCCTTGGATCTCCTACGAAAAACACTATGCCACGAACCGCGCGGCCACGCCGACATGTACGGCTGCTTCATCACGCCGCCAGACGACGCGGGCGCGCACTTTGGCGTGTTGTTCTGGCATAAGGATGGGTTTTCGACGGCGTGTGGGCACGGAACGATTGCGTTGGGGTATTGGGCTGTTGCTAGTAGGGTTGTGAAGCGTGATACGTCTGAGTCTGACTCACTCGATATTGTGATCGATGTCCCTTCCGGCCGTGTCGTGGCGAGGGTGGCGTTTGATCGTGCTGGCGATGTGCGGCATGTTGATTTTATCAATGTGACTAGTTGGCAGATTTCTGCTGGGCATGAGTCGAGCATCAGCGCACCGGGTCTGGTGGATCAGGAGCAGAAACCCCTAACAGTGGACCTTTCTTTCGGCGGCGCAGTATACGCTTCCATCGACGCAGCAACATTAGGTCTCCGCGTCGAGCCTTCGAACTATCACACCTTCGTAGATCTTGGCCGCAAAGTCAAAGCAGAGTTCCCGGGATTTCTCTACAAGGACAAATACGACTTATACGGTGTGTGCTTTTTCGAGAACATCGCCCAGACACCCCAGGCAATGACACAAAGGAACGTCGTCGTGTTCGCAGACGGACAGATAGACTGCTCACCGTGCGGCTCCGGGACCTGCGCGCGGCTGGCTGTACTGCTCGCACAAGGCGATGTCAGCGTTGATAGACATCTGGTTCACGAGTCTATACTGGGGACGCAGTTTGAGGCGTTCGTGATGGCGACGGCAGAGGTAGAAGAAGAGAGAGGAGGAAATGGAGACGGTGGAAAGTTCCCGGCGTGCATTCCTCGCGTCCGTGGGAGAGCGAATCTTCTGGGCAGAATGGAGTTCTACATTGATCCAAGCGATCCTGTATATCCTGGGTTTGTGTTTCGGTAGCGTTGCGGGAGTAGAAGGATAACAAGACTTAGAGTGAAGGACGATGACCGGGACTGTCGAAGAGTTGGGACGCCGTCTCCAGGAGTTGAAGCAAACAAGACATGTCGTTTCGCCAAAGAGTATTGTCTCGCTCCAAAAGTGACGTTCCTGAGTTCCGCCGACAGGTGCGTCTATTCCCACGAGCGTTTGCGTCATGCTGGCGGTCTGTGGACAGAGCTCTCTGCATCTTTCTTCGCTTATTTGCTGACTCAGACATGAAGCAGTGCAGACAAAGACAGGCAGTAAACCATAATCTTTACATGGCAAACCAGCAAGCTGCTAGATCTTTGTATAAAGCGCTCATCAAATCATCAGACCAACCGGAATCGATCACGCACTATCACCAGCCAATATATAACTCCACGCACACATCAAACCTGCCGAAGAAGTGAAGGAAGAAGGAAGGATGCCCCAGACACACGTTGCTCATAATTCACTTCTGTCCAAGACACAGTCACTGCTGGTCGCAACACAGCGCGCTGCTCGGACCCCGCTTGTTGCTTAATTGTTTACCTCATGGACCAAGACTGTCTTGTTTCCATACGCTGCTTTCAGCTCATATATAAACACGCGCCGCGCCAACGGATAACACTCCGGCCCTCGGATATCGAAGCACAACCAACTCCTGTGCAGCCATGACGGAACACGACCCCTACTACGTTAGGAGAGGCTGGGTCGACGGGGATGGACGCATCAGAGTTATAGAGAGCTCTCTCAAGATCATGCATAGCGTGGATGATGTCTACGGCAACCATACCACCACCGACGACGACGACGCGATGACCGATGTATACACATACCCGGCTCCCAGCGAAGACGGATACGACAGTCCTTACACCGAAGGATACTTTTATTTGGGCGGGATGGTTGAGCTTGTCAACTCAGCGCCACCGTCGCTGGCCGAAGAGATGGACTACTTGCCGCCGACTACTGGCACGATTGCAGAGGACAGCGAGAATGCGAATGTTACTGTCCACAGACCCAACCTTCACTTACAGTCGCTCTTGCTTGCGGCGCAAAACACATACCCTGTGAATCAGGTCAGCAACATCTACACTCAGAGTCTGCCCTATGGCAACGCTCAACCCTCTGGACAAGATACCTATGCGCCTCCGCCTCGCTCGTTCGCAACACGCCCCGATATGCCAGCAAGACACGACTTGACTTCGACGCACGGCAGCTTCGCCACTAGCCCTCTTGTGGCCTCCCTCACCAATGCGACTTCCCACAACGTGGCGCCGCCTGTTCTTCCACACTCCGATTTTGCCCCTCCAGCACCAAATATGACATCTGTTCCCGCTGGGACTTCTCATATCACTGCGGCGCCCGGTATGCCACATACCTGCTTCGTGCCTCCCGTCCCGAGCATGGCCCTTCTTCATCACCACCATGCCGCATCTCACGTCTTGCCTCCTACTGGCTTCGCACCTCCAGCACCAAACATGGCATCTCATCCCATGCCGGGTCATCACAATGCAGCGCCGCCCGTTCCGCAACACACCACCAGCTACCCGCCTCTGCTCCTAAATACAAACTACCCATACCGCCCCATCAACGGACCACTCCCATCACCAGACTACTCCGCCCTCTCCCTTCCCAACGGCTCTCGCGTTGGCCAGCCGATCCCACCCGACCTCTACCCCATCATCAACTCAATCCGAAAGCTTCGAATAATTGGCGACACGGACCATCCGGAGCGCCGCATTCTTAAGAAGCCCTACGAAGGGACTTACGAAAACGCCTCACGAGACGAGCAGCTCATTCGCGACCATTTCGCTGGTGGCTCTGGGTTGTTGAAGAATGACTCGCCGCTGAGAGAGTGGTACGGAGACTTGAGTGTGTTCTCGGAGAAGATGTGGGAGTTCTTGATGGTGCAGAAGGCAAGGGTGTTGAATGTGAATGCGAAGGGTTGATGTGGTGGCTTAGTTGCCTCTTGTTGTGTTTCGATTACAATATGATACCCCTAGGAATACAGTACTGTAGCTTTAGCGTTACAGATGGTTGTTCAGTAGATTCTCTTAGAGATTGCTGTACGATTTTGCAGACTTGAATGGATACTGTTACCTTTCGAGTATGTGATAGAAAAGTGCCCAGCCGTTCGGACGTCTCGTGTTGATATGTCGTTCAGATGCAATTCCGCACTACGCATGACAAGGTAACGTTCCAATCGGCCAGCCTCCTCGGTAGTTTTCCGAGCGGAATCGTGATCATCGTCCTCCTCCTTCCCTTTCACCGCGGGAGTCGACCTGCACCGGAGTCTTGCTCAACGACACAAACAATGTGTGGAGCCCTCACTGCTCCAGACACGGTATTGCAAGCGTCCGTCGTCCAGGGAGCCATTTCATTTAGCTGAAAAATTCCAACACGTGGTACTGTATCCATGCCACGACCTCGCTCTCTGATCTCTTGTTTGGGACAGGCCCCACTCACGGTATACTGCACGCTGCAATCCATCGTCCCAAATTTCCTCGTACTCGGCAAGACATATACAGCATCAATTACAACTAAGTCAGCCAAGGTTCCCTCGCAGGCTCCAGCGTCTGCGGTGTCACCGCTGATTGCAAGCGATGCGGTGGGTGATTAAGTCTTCGGTGTGCGGCTTCAATCTGTGGCTTTTTCTTGACATACATCAAGTTCCCTGGCACAATATCGCCGTCCTCTTGAACACCAATTCACCATGTCGCTGCCACCAGGGAACGATGAGAAAGTCACTCCGTACCCACCACGCACGGTCTCAAACGATGCAGAGCATGAACACGACGTCGCAGAAGCAAATGATGACGAAGACATCACATATCCAGAAGGAGGTCTACGAGCCTGGCTCGTAGTACTCGGATCTTTCTGTGGCATGTAAGTATGCTCAAACTTGTCCGTACCACGCAGAAGATAACAATAGCAAAGGCTAGCCTGCTACGGCTACATGAACAGCATCAGCACATACAACACCTACCTATCCACACACCAACTGTCAGACTACAGCGCTAGCTCAATGGGATGGATCTTCAGCACATACATTTTCCTGACGTTCTTGTGCGGCATTTTCATCGGTCCCGTCTTTGATGCTAGAGGGCCGCGGCTTCTGGTTTTTGCCGGAAGTGTGTTGATGATGGCTAGTATAATGCTGATGGGAATCTGCAATGGTAAGTGGAAGAAACTTCCCTGCCAGTCCTAATCATCTCTATGCACACTGACAAGCTTAGAATACTGGCAATTCCTCGTCGTCTTCGGCATCCTCGGAGGTGTCGGTACATCTCTGGTCGTCACACCCGCCACCACAGCGATCGGACACTTCTTCATGACCAAGCGCGGGTACGCAACAGGCATCGCATGCACAGGAGGCTCCGTTGGCGGCGTCATCTTCCCTCTCATGCTGGAAGCTCTCTTCTCCAAAGGCTGGGCCTGGGCCACGCGGATCCAAGGCTTCGTGTTTCTCATCCTCCTCGCTTCCGCTACCGTCCTGATCAAAGGCCGTCTGAAACCAATCCCCAACACGAAACTATTCCCCCTCCCGAACCCAAGAATCTTACGCGAACCCACCTTCGTGATCGTTACCATCGCCGCATATTTTCTCGAATGGGGTCTTTTCGTTCCAGTCACATACATGACGAGCTACTGCGTCGACTCAGGCGCTTTCAGTCCCAGCTTCGCATACCAAGTCATCGCCATCTACAACGGTTCCTCGACCATCGGCCGTTGGATATCAGGCTACCTCGCCGACAGATTCGGAGCCTACAACATCATGGTTGTCATGGTGTTCTTTTGCACCAGCACTTCACTGGGCCTGTGGCTTCCCGCCGCCGTGCTTTCAGACAAAGTCATATCCGAAAACAGTGCGAGCCATGCAGGCATCATCTCGGGCCTGACCATTTCGTACTCAGTGTTGATGGGGATCGCGTCAGGGAGCAATATCTCGCTCGCGCCGGTCTGCGTTTCGAAACTGTGTGATACCAGGCAGTATGGCGAATACTACGGGATGTGCTACACCATAGTAGCATTTGGCACCCTGACCGGTGTGCCGATCGCAGGAGCAGTCATTGGTGAAAACCGGGCATATTGGGCTGGAGCATTTTTCTGTGGATTATGCTATCTATGTGCCCTGGTGGCTTTTGTGACTATCCGCGTTGCCAAAGCAGGTTGGCAATGGACAGATAGATACTAAAATGTCGATACACCCAAGCTGATGCGGATGTGTCTTTACTTGGACTTGCCACCGAAACCCTTGCCGCCATCTCTGCCACGACCAGAAGCAACGCGGAGCACATACGCGCCACGCTCGAAAGTGTTAGCAAGAATGTATCCCGAAGGGAACTGGAAATTTCCCCAAGTGCCGACGAACTCATTGCTTCCACCCGCAGCGTCGTCCTCGGGGTGCATGTCGAAGAAAGCGATAGGCTTAACGCGGCTGCCGTCGGGGTACTTGCTGATGGAGCGGACGTCGTGCACCCAGACTCCTGCGCCGTAGTTGGACTGGAACATGACGCCGTTCTCGATGTACAGGTTGTGGTCGACGGCACGGTGGTCGGTGGATTTGAAGGTGCCGGTCCACTTGGGCTTGGTGAGATCGGTGAGGTCGATGATGTGGGTGATTGGCACGCCGTCCTCGACAACGCCCTCCACTTCATCGAGTTCGTCATTTAGGAGAATGAACTGGTGCCAGTTGCGTTCAGTCCACCAGCCCTGGTGAGTATAAGTTGCACCAGGGTACTCGAGGCGACTAAGCATCTTGGAGTCGGCCTTGTTGGTCGAGTCCCAGACGGTGATGCTGTCTTCGTTGTAGGCAACGCAGATGTTGCGGCCGTTGTAGCGGCGGTCAGGACCGTTATACGTATTACACTGTGCATCATGTGTGTAACCATCGCTGCTGGCACAGCCAGGCTTGTATGGGTTAGAAGGATCATCAAGGTTGATGTACTCCAAACCAGCCGCGCATGTCTGGTTGCGAGGTTGAGCACCGACAGCGATAGCGTATTCATTGTCCCAGTCGATGACGACCTGCCAAGAGTTAGTCACTGTAGAGCCTGGTTCACTTCACTTTGACGTACGTTGTGCGCACGACCGATCGGAAGGTCGTCGAACAGACCCGTAAGGTCAGTCTCCTTGTTGAAGGTCTTAGGCTTCTTTGGGTCAATAGCAGCGACCTTGTTCAAGTCAAACACCTGAACATTGTGGCCAACAGCCTCGGAGCCAATAATGGCATAGTTGTTGAGCACACGGATCTCACGCCAGGATGAACCGATGGGATCTTGAGCTGGCAGACGTCCGAGGTAGGTGAGCTTGCCCTTCTTATCAATTTCGACGAATGCAGTGCCGGTGTGCTGTCCGATCAATCCGATCTGACGGCCCTTGGGACCAACCCAGCCCCAGACAGATGAACCGCGTCTGTTCGGGTAACGGGGGTCTGCTTCTCCGCCACCCATGCTGTCGTGGTTCAGGAAGTCGTAGAGGTCCATCTGCGATTGATTAGCCACCATACATGCGAGCCAAACATAGCACTCGAACGTACGTTGTTGCAGCGGAACGTCTGGTTGGGATTGCCCTTTTCGGCGGCAGCCACACCACGGCGACACTGCAGGCGATCCTTCTTCACGCTCTTGGGAAGCTTGTCCCAATCTTTCCATGACGGCCACTGGGAGCTGTTAAGGGCGCCAGCAGCTTCTAGTGCATCCCATTGAGCCTGTCAAAGTGTTAGCGGAGACGGCTTGCGGAAAGTATGTCTCGATCCTGCGGCATACATTCTTCATGTCAATGATCCGCTGGTGGACTTCTCCGGACTCATATTGCTCTTTGGAGAAGTGTGCCGCACTGGCCACAGCCGAGAGGGCCAACAATGGCGAAATGTACTTCATGATGATGCAGGTGATGAGAAGGTCTGCCTGGAGCCGGGTACAACTGAGCAGGAATGAGCAGGTTTAATCGCCATACTTATACCTTGTCTGCAGCATGTTTAGCACTCCTCTTGCCACTCCTCAATATTGTATGTGAAGTGATCATTCCTCCGGTTGTCAAGACATCGATAAGCCTGACCTGCCTAAACGGGAATGACCGCCCAGGATGCGGCTGTGCTTCCAAGAACCAAAACCAAGAGAAATATGGTGCTAAGCCCGAGGTCTAGTCTGAAGACCCGCTGTTTGTGTATAGCAAAAGATAGCGAGGACCACTACCAAGCAAAATCGACACGGCCTCATCTTGTGGTCTTGCATGCCAACCTATCATCACGGTGCTCAAGACAGCAGCACCTTCCCGACTGCGATAGCATTGTCTAGGCGCAGCGATAGGCAGCTCGACGTGGTATAGTGGTCGACTGGCACTGCGGCATCATCTTGGGCTTGTGAACATGGGAAATAAATATGCCGCATGCATGGCGGCGCGGTGAGGAGGTCCAGCTGGTGAGTAGAACTGGGATAGCCACGTGAGAGCGTTCTTGTTCTTGATCGCTGTGGTCGTAGATCTAGAGGTTCACGATCCGGTAAAGACAAGGCTCAACTCCACTGTGGAGATTGAGCTGCAGATCAGATGGATATTTGCATCATTCTGCAACAAGGATGAGTAGCACCAGTGGGGACTGCAGATCCTGGACCGGACTCCCTGAGCCATAACTCTACGGTTCGACGCTCAAGCTGGACCATGGGGAGACACAGTATTGTGATGGTGACTATGCAGTGATGAGATGCAAAGTGCATGTATTGTCGAGTCATGAAAAAGGATCTAGGCGTGCTTATACAGAGGATATAGCATGCCTTAAATGCCTCTCAGATCACCGAAAATTGGCGTTCGACCCTAACCCTGATAACCCTTCGTCTTCCACCCAACACATTCAGTCCTTCGATGGGATATATCGATCTTAGTCTATATGCATTATTGAGTCCATCAGCTGGACCATATCAGGAAACTTGGTATGAAAGACAAGTTCCACGACTGGTCCTTCTTGCATCGTGATCATCCAACATCTGATCAACAAAAGGTTCTCAAAGATATGGTCGCTTACATATTTGCATTGCACTGATCATTTCGCACCCAACTCAATTATCGACAGCCTCTTCTCGAAAGAACATTTTGTACGGCCCAGTCAACCGTTCTAAATCGCAGCCACCCTCTTCCCAAACCACCGCTTCCATCCCGCTTTCTTTGGCGCTTGTATCTCCTTACTATTAACAACAGGCCACCCTCCCGCCAACTCTTCCACGTTCGCTTTCTCGGCAGCTTCATAGTCCCAAGGTTCTGCCCACTTGTGCATTGGAATTTCTCCAAGCTTTGTGCTTCCTGTTCGAGCGGAGTCGACCGAATATAAAGTATTTGGTCTGAGACGAGCTTTTTGCAGGTCGGGTCGCGAGGCTGAGGATTTAAGTTTCAGTGTAGATGCTGCCGGATTGGCGTGTGAAGGCGTGTCCTTGTACAGTAATGTCGTGAAGGTTTCATGCTTAGGAATCACGCGCGGCGGCATGGGGCGTGACTTGGAAAGAGATGCACTGGAGTGTTGATGTCGAGGTGGTTTGCTAGCAATTGGTGCTGCTTGCACGGGTGGAGGATCTGATGGAAAGTAGGGTGGTGGCAACATCGGCAATTCTAAAGTAGATGGCGCTGGTGTAGATTGAGAGTGTGACTTCGGCGCCTCACTTGATGAGCGAGAGTGTGTCGTGGATCGCTGCTTCCGGTTCTCAGATGGCCGCACCATAGCGATCTGCGAAGGCACGGAGGAGTTCTCGATCATGACACGAGCGAGGGTCGGCCGTCGCTTTCTAGTATGCTTGGTCGATGGACGGATGCTGGGCCTTTTCGTCTTGGTTTCACTGTCGGGCGCGCGAGAAAAAGTCGTTGGTATTCGCCTCGATGTCAGCCTCTGGTAAAGCTGCCGCAAGACACCGATAGTCTGCACGCGTGACTGCTCCGAAAGATCGGTCAAAGACTGGTAGTCCAGCTCCAACCCGCTGTGCTTATCGCGACTCAGGAAGGAAGTGATTATGCCGACGAGGCCAGTGTTCAGTTTGAGCAGAATCTCGGCCAGCGAGGTCTGCGCAGTAGCTACACCACGTCAGCCATGAGAATCATATAGCTCAGCGACCTAGCTTACCATCTCCCATTGCATACAATTCGCTATCACATCGCATACTTCCAGCCTGGTACTCACGCCCGATCTCTTCTGGACCATTTCGCAAGCTGCGAGACAAGCGTAATGCGTCTTCGTCGTTGCGTTCTTGCTTTTTGGACCGCTGCGTGCTCGTCTTGCGCGACCGCCTTAGCTTCTTCAGCACATCGAGACCATTTGAGAAGGATGCGATAATGGTGAGCACACCGTTGGAGACATTCGCGTGCGCCATGACTGTGTCTCGCTAGGACGTCAATCACGAGGAGGTCAGATTAGTGTGGAGGTGAGTAGCGAGTCTTGCGTCGGTTGAACACAGTGTGACGCGAGAGGGCACTTGGACAAGAAGGGACAGTCATCACAGTGCAGTCCGCCTGCTGTGCGCCTCACACATTCTCACCCGGCCAGACCATGCCACAAGCGCCATCCTGCTGGTTCGCACATGTTGAGCAAGCCTCGCTTCGGACAGAGGCCGACTGCAAGTTGTATCAATATTGATATGCACGCAGGCAACCGCAGGACTAGAGTGCGAGTCTATGCAGGTCCATCGAATGACATTTGCTGTAGTGCCGCAGAGTGTAGTGCTAAACACTGCATACGAGCGACTGATTGGCTGGTGGTGAGATGGTGTGAGGTGGCGATGCAGGGCAAGCCCAAATGTCAAACCCTACTCGTTCGCTCGCGCCCCGCAAGCCGATCTCGACCCGCCGTTTGCGTCTGTGATGACACAGCAGCAACTTTTGCGGCTCAAGATAAGGCTCTTCGTGTTCGTGAAGTCATTACTACGCTTTCTCAAGAGCGAGAGTCAATACAGAATACAGAAGAAGAACACCAAGACATCACCGCTCGTGCTCCGCCTCATCTGCGTCCTCGCCGTCAAAGTCCGCCTCCTCTTCTCCGTCCAGATAAGCATTGCGATACAGATCGCAGCCATTGACCTCAGCACACCATAAACCCCATGGCCTCTCCACCGTCTTCAACAGCTTAGTCGAAGCATCTTTGACCTCTCTCTCGTCCAAAAACTTGATCTCCTCCCTCTTGGCAGGACCAGTCTCCTTCTCACCAGCTCCGAAACGCTCTCCCATCAGACCGATGTTGTACCCGCCTTGCATGAGAAGCGCCGTCGTCTGAATACGAGCGTTGGAGCAGGTGTAGATCGCGCGATACACAGCTTCTTCTATCCTTTGACCCACGCAGGAAAAGCCATGCCCACGCATGAGCACCACGGGTGAAGAGGGGAAGGCGGTCGGCTGTGGCTGAGAAGACGTGATGTAATTCTTGATCAGATTCGTGGTCTTGGATACAATCGAGCCGGGATGGAAGCCTGCTGCGAGCGCGTTGCCAAGATGCGGTTGGTCCACAAGAAGTGAGTGTTCAGTATCTGAAGATTTGTAGTGTAATGCGATATCGTAGACTGGAATTTGATGGCCAAGTACACCACCCATGTGGTAGACTGGGCGAAGCTGGGAGATGGTTTTAGCTGTAGATCGTAGATCATGCTACATCTTTGGACATGACGTACCGGCACACTACTGATGGAAAAAGGAATGACAGCCTCGCTGTGACTGTGGATCACACTGTTGACATCAGAATAGCGTTTGTAAAGCTCGCTGTGGATGAACCGCTCGACGTATCCTCGAGGTGCTTCCTTATTCACCGGATTGGCATCTTCGACATAGTACTCTTCGATGTCTTCTCGACATGACACCAAAGCTGGAGCCAGTGAGCGAGAGATGAAGAACGTCGCTGGGTTCTGGGGATTGCGAACGCTGATATGTCCGTATGCGTCGAGGACCTTTTGATGGTGGAGGATATGGTTGGCCGTGATCAAGCTGCTGAAAAAGGCATCGGATGGCGGAGTCGAGGCCTTGAGAAGCGCAGCGCGAGAGTCTGAGGCCATCTTTCGATTGATTGACAAGCCGAGGCAGCACTTGGATGAAGTTGTATGTTGCTGATGATCGCAGAAATATGGATGTCTGGAGGCCTGACGTGAGATCGCTGGTGTGTTAGAAACTAGATCTACTGCTTGTTGCGATGAGATCAGTGGCTTCTGTGCTTGCAGTACTAAAGTTTGTATACAAACACCGCAGTCGTAGCTTGCTTGCAAAAGACAAAAAATATACAATTGCTTGAGTATCGAACCGTGAGGCGGGGCTGGCTATGACATCAGCGGTATGGACTTGACCTTGCGATGTTTACATACGAGGGGTCAATACTTCTAAGTCTCTGCGGGTATTCATGCAATATCAAGTCTTCGTACAGAGGTTGTGTTCTCTCATACCCCGATTACCCCGATTGCGAGGTTTCCTGCTTGTGTCGATTGCGCAACAACCAAATTCCACTGTGTGCGAATGATGTGAAAGGAACTGCGACACAGCGTGAGCAGATCGCTTCACGCACCAGGAAATTCTGTTCATCCAAGTCTTAGCTCCCCCAAGACGTTACTCGATCACGCGCTCGTCTGCTCGACCTCCTCTCGACCTGCGTGCGGGTGCGCTTAGAGGTTTCCAGCGACCCGAGCCTCGCAGTTACCGCACATACAATGCGCGGGGACAGGCGTACCTCCAATCTCGTACATCCAAGTATGCAGCTATGAGACTCTCGCATTTACTTACAAATTGTTCATCTCACACTCGGCTTTTCCAAGCCGCGCGTACTTGTGTCGAAGCGAGCAAAATAACGACTTCTAGACCTGTGCCGGATAGCAGAGAATACGAGCGCGCGCATGTGTTGTTGCAAGCACCTGCCCAACCAAGACGAGAAACTTATGATGCTCCGGGCCGACTTCCTACTGCAATCCACGCAACCTGGAGGATGGAGAAATGATAAATCCTACCGAACCCGTGCGTGCCGCCGCCTGTGCATACGTCGTGGGGGTCGGCAAACCGATGAGGCCATCGCGTAGGGTCATTCGCTAGTCGTCGAAAAGGCAGGTCGCAATCCTAAGCTTCGTGTTATCTTCCTAGACGAACACCTGATGATCGATTGGTCTGCGTGTCAAATGACAGTCTAGTCTGTTTCTGTCGGAAAGCGGAGGTTTTTTGCCATAAATCCGAAAGCTCGCGAGCTTCATGCACGCTATCTGATGCGGCTAAGTCTGATCCAGCAGGTGCTTCGTCGAATTCCTCTTGCTTGTCGGGGTTCATGCGGCTTCAAAGTCTCCAATAAACTACCGAAGGGCCCTCGTCTTGAATCCTGCTCGCAATCCTGCAAGGCACACAAGCCTTGACGCGCTTGTCTAAAAGCCCTTAAGCTTTCTTAAGCTCAGACGAAGCTTTGAGGATCTACCGATCACCAACCAATTGACTCTACTGCCTCTGAGCCGTCTGCGAGCGGCGATCTGGCAAAAGGGCAAAGTGGCACAGCGCACAATAATACCTTATTATCAGACGCTTTCCACAGCAAGAATCCTCATAGCCTATATCGCAGCAAATATCGTCACAAGATGTGGTCGTGAGCAGGTCAAAAAGGACGATCACACGGCTTCTCGACGCTACCTTGATGTGCCTCGGTAGCCGCTATCTAATGCTCGAGCTCACGCGACTGTATAGCTCCCACAATGGTGTGCTGCTGTACACTCTACACTCCCGTGTTCGCGATCTAGCTAGATACGTCCACGATAACATGTGCGGAGGACTTTCTGAAACTGGCAGGTAACATGGCTGCCAGCGTGACGATCATCTACTGATGTCGAATCAGTGGTCGGACTGTCACGAACCCACTATATACAAGATTGCTAGCGCTTGCACCCTAGCGAACCTACCTGGCGAAGACGCCAAGATTGGTCGTCCTTCTGCCTTAGTCTGCAAGTCGCGATGATGTTGCAATTTCCATCTGCCAACACAAGCGTGTTTCCAAGAGACTAAGCCTTTGGAGTGATGAGCTTGAGCACCAACCTTCTATCACTAGCCCATCGGAGCGACCAATGGACCTCATGGGATGGCCTCGAGCATACGTATAAAGGCAGCTCGTTGTCTCTCGATATCACAAAACATCCACACCAACATCGTCTATCTTTCGCACAGCATCTCTCATCAACATGCACTTCAACACTCCCCTTGCCCTCGTGGCCGCAGCAGCAGCCGGTGTATCGGCTTCGCCCATCCAGCCGCGCGGCGAAACCACCACTCTTGTCATCAAACAAGTCCAGCACGTCACTTCGGTCAAGAACCTTGTTGCCAATGGCCGCGATAGGCTCGAGCATTACAACAACAAGAAGTCCGATGGCAACCGCCTTGTCAGTTCCGGCACTGTGACCAACGAAGATGTGACCTATGTCGCTCCCGTAAACATTGGTGGCTCCACATATCAACTGATCGTAGACACTGGTTGTAAGTGACAGCAGTCCTCCGATACATGTTGGGTACAGACAATTGACATCCCTAGCCTCGAACACCTGGTGTGGTGCTCAGACCGATTGCGAGCCGACTTCGACTGGCAAATCCACCGGAGGATCCGTCACTGTCAGCTATGGTAGCGGCTCGTTCTCCGGCACCGAATACACTGACAAAGTCAGCTTCGGAGGTCTGACCGTCAAGTCCCAATCCGTCGGTGCCGCGTCCACCGCACAAGGCTTCCAAGGTGTCGATGGTATCATTGGCTTCGGTCCCGTTGATCTTACCCAGGGCACCGTTTCCAACGCCAACACGGTCCCCACCTTCATGGACAACCTGTACAAGCAGGGTTCCATCTCGACTGAAGTGCTCGGCGTCTACTTCGCCCCCGAGGCTGGCAGCGACAACGATGACGCCAACGGCGAGCTTACCCTCGGTGGTGTTGACAGCTCGAAGTACAAGGGCACTCTCACTTACTTCCCGACCTTGAAGAGCGGTAACGCCGCCGCTTACTGGGGCATCTCCATCGCCAGCTTCAGCTACGGATCCAGCGTTCTCGCCTCGGGCGCCACTGGCATCGTCGACACTGGCACCACCCTCATTTACATCCCCACCTCTGCCTACAACGCATTCCTCAGCGCTGCTGGCGGCCAGAGCGACTCCAGCTCCGGCCTTGCATCATTCACTAGGAAGCCTACCCAGAACTTCAACATCAAGTTCGGATCTACCACCTACGCCTTGACTCCCGACCAGTACTTGATCCCCCAGGCCCAGTACTCCAACTTCGGTGTCAGCTCTGGCAAGTACTACTCCTGGATCACCGACGGTGGCAGCTCCGGCGTCAACACCATCATCGGCCAGAAGTTCCTCGAGAACTACTACTCCGTTTACGACACCACCAACCAGCGCATCGGCTTCGCTACCCGCGCTTAAACAGACTGAATAACTGTCTGCGAATTGAATGCATGGAGCTGTTGAAGGAATCAAACCCTGATGTCACTGATGACAGCATGATCAAAAGCACTTGGCGGCCGAGAAGATAGACGAATCTGTAACGAAGCCAAATATTGTTTATCTGTGCAAAAGATGAATCGCTAGCAAATCTCTCACGTGATGCCTAATCGTGTGCGACTTGACACAGGCTTTTGTTGGCTCGTTGGTTGCTAAGTGCTCCGGCCCAGATAATCAACAACTGTGAGTCTGAAGCTGACGATACCTTGATATCAACAATTTTGATCCAGGATCCTTCCATCAACTGATACTTGTCCGCAATTCACTCTCCAACAAACTAACCTGTCATATGCTCTTCAGAAACACTGCCCAACATCTTGTCCATCGCGCGCCATGCGCGCCCACCCATAAAACCAATGCCAAGACGGCATCCAATATCGCCTAACCCTGTTCCAGCCTTGCAAAGTCCCAAAATTGAATCCTTCAGATTAATGTGTAACATGCGGCTGAGACGATCGGCAAAAAGCAGTCCCGATTGGGCGCGTACACCACCATGCCTGCAGCCATGCTGCAGAAGTTCACGCTCGAATTAGCCCAACTCCAAGTGCCAAACCTGCCACACCACGATACTGTTGGTTCGCCAAACGCCTGTGGAAACCGAATGGCGTCCGGGCCTCGCCTTCAACCCTATTATTAATCCCACGCGCATGGTCGAGAGCTGGCTTCGTCAACGCCTTATCTCCAAGTTAGGCCATGGCACCACCGCCTCGTCGCGTGTCTTCATCGGATATATGTTGGTTCCAATATCGTGTATCAGCCCCCTGCATTGACCACGCCATGGGCAGGAGATGATTCCGCCACTGCTGTGAAGAACACTGCCTATCATTGGCTTAAGTGTCGCTACCGGTGTGCGGTCAGGTGGATATCACGCGATCAGCTCATGGGTTTGCGGACTCACAGCCTCGTTGTTCGAGACCTTATAAGCTTGCCATTGCGCTGTATACGATTTCACTAAGCCGTTGTTCCTTCTCAGTCACATTGCACGTCCTAAGAGTAAGACGAGTTTACCATGTCTTCCTTCAATCATGTCTCACACCCGGGGCAAAGCGACGCAAAGATCTATTCGACCGTCGCAACCAACGACCTGGAAGCGCAAGGCAAAGGCACCGGGTCGGAGCAGCACTCCGTCAATTCGACAAATACTTTGATCCACAGAGACGCCCTCGGAAGAGTGAGACCAGTACCTCAGGAAAAATGGTCTCCACATGGTTGGTATCTCGATCCCGACAATGCAAAGCTGGCCGAGCTCGAGAAAGTCCAAGGGACGCATAACATGCGCTCGAAGCTTCCTTATGTCATCCAAATGGCTGCTTCAAGTTACATTTCCGATGGCAAGGGCGTTCTGCACATCCAGCCGGGCCAATATGCCCTCGCATGTTTCGCGCTACCTTGGTTGGTCAGTCAAACACGATGCCCGCGCTCCCTGTTGTCAAGTGATAGTAGCTAACACGCTATCATGCAGTTCTTCACCATCAACGATCTGGAAACGCCGGTTCGCAATGGCGGCTTTTACGACCGTGTGCTCTATCGCAATTGGTACTCCGTGGATGTCGCAAAGAATGCGACGGAAGCGTCCAGCTGTTGCGGAGAGCTCACCAAAGACACCAAATCAGAGAAGGCAACGTATGATCACCAGTATCAATCATACGCCGATTCGACAGTTGAGATGAGGGACTCTGGTTCTGGATCGCCTTCATCCAGGAACAGATCTTCAAATCTCCAGGACAGATTGCTTGGGCCGAAGCGTTTGTGCTTCGTCAACGAGCCGTTCCTGGAAGAACAAGCCCGATATCTCCCACTCGAAGTGACCGAATGGCAAGAACGCCACCCAGAAGCCGGCATACCAAGCTTTCTCTTCGTCTCATACACGAGCCACCACTTCCCTACTCAGTCCCAAGCGACGCTTAACGGCGACTTCGGCGCAAACATGACGCAAGCGGAAAAGGCTGATCGATCGCAAGCGAGTTTTGAAAATCGCAAAGCAATCACAAAGCTAGCTTCCAAAATCGCTCGGGAGAACGGCTTGGATGCCTTCTGGATCGACTTCGAATCTGGGATTGATCATAGTGGTGCCTCAGATGACGATGATCCAGGCGCTTATGCAATTTGTGACATCCTACGAGCGTCCAAGAGCATGATCATCGTGGCGGGTTCACCGTATCAGTTCCCGACATCGACCAGAAACGAAGGCAAGCAACCCATCGAGTCGACAAGAGAGTTGCTTCAATCATGGGGAGAGCGTCTTTGGACACTGCCCGAGCTTTTGTTCTGTCCGAACAGCGATGGGGTTCCTATTCACACACTCAGCGGCCAGCCGCCCAAGATCTCATCCAAGCACACAATTGCAAGCATGCTGAAAGACGGCAACAGCGTTCGCGAGCTCATCGAGCATTACAGCGGTACCATCCAACTTTCGCCTCTCGAACTGACCGTCACCGCGACACAATGCCTCTTTGCACGGCCACACAACCAGTTCAGCCCAGGAGATGCCTCGTACGCTCTCATGGGCTTGATGCGACGCCGACCTAGAGTCAACAAAATGGACTCTGCGTTCAAGGCTTTCGCACGCCTGTCATTCCTGAACGACAATGATAGACTTCTGGAGCGCCTGATCTGTTTGCAACCAGATTTGAACGAACGTCAACCGTGGTCCAGCTTACACGATGCCTACCAAGCCAGTCTCTGGGACATTGAGCCATGTACGCAAGTAGCGGGCATCGTCAACGCACAGCCCGCCAGAGATGCAAGCAAACCTCCGCGAAGCGGCAAAGCAGACGCCTCGGACGAGACCCAAATCATCGTCCTCGACGGCGCTTTCGGAGCGGCGATCAAGTGGAAGCGACTGGAACCAGTGGCGTTCATGAAACGAGCTACACTCTTGCAGATGATTGCCAGGGTCTTGGTTCGCGGTTTCTCCGTATGGTTCTTCTACGGTCTCTTGATGACGATCATCGGTGGGATTTACAACGCCCTGTCCCCCGGTATTGGGGCGGGCATGCTGGCAGCAGGCTTGCCTATCCTCATACCCTGTCTTATCGCCATGCCGTGGCTACCCTCGATGGTCCGTCGCTTGTATGCCGGCAAGCTCTGGGCAACTCAAGCAGCTTTCTTCGGAGTACAGGGGATTCCAGAACTGTCCGAAGTCGAACGCTGCATCTTCGGCTTCAACCAAGACCGCCTCACATGGAGCACTCACGGAAGCACTCTGTCCAGCGCGGAGATTGATCCCAAGACTGGCGAATTGCTACCGTTGAAGCCGGTCGATCCGACTCGAAGGGGTTCTGAGCTGAAGACGTTCACTCTCATCGACACGTTCACGCTGACCGCCACCGCATTCCAAGCAGAGCGCTTGCCGGTGGCCGCCATCATCTGTGGCCAAGAAGGAGGCATGCAACGAGCCTTGCTGTGTTCGTACGATCCGATATCGCGTGCGTTCTGCAAGGAGACAGTGTTGAGGATGAAAACGACCTGTCTCGAGCGGATGCCGAGGATGGATCGATTCCGGTTTGCGATGCGTAGAGAATAAATCAACTTCTGGAGGCTGGGTGCTAGGAGGGTCGACACATGCGACTGATACCACTTCTTTCGCGTTTTGATTGACTTTTGTAAAGGGGCATTCGTCTATAATACATTGTCTTGCTGAATGAATGGTTTCCAAGCGCTATCTCGATTCTCCACCATTGTTCATTACAAGCCCCAACGCTTGGGAGTATGATGTTCTGAATGCGACTTTAAACCTCCCATTTTTGACTAGTCTTCCGAATACGCCTCACCGAATTGTGACTTCATCTCAGGCATCTTTGCATGTTGTCAGAAGACAGCTCCAAGTTGGGCATAGCTTTGGAGGCGCAGTGCCCCCCGGCTTATAGTATTCTGCCACACTGCAGCTGTATCTGTCCAACATTTTTCTCGCACACCCGGGTTTGACATCTCACCTCCTTCGTTGCTTATCCGGCAGGAAATTAACCATCGCCAGCCTGTCCAGGGAATCTTAACATTACAATGCCAAACCAAAGCGCAGACCACATCTATTCGACACCACTGGATGAGAATCAGATCCGTATAGTAGCTCTTCAGCCAGGCAAAGAAAACGACACTTTGGAATGTCAGATACGCCTTGTGGACACACGCGCAGAGGCTTCGTACGATGCCATCTCCTACGTCTGGGGCAGTCAAGACACTACAGACGTAATAAAGTGCATAACAGATGGCAAAGACCAACAGGTCGACCTGTCTCTGACGCAAAATGCAGCTGATGCTTTGAGAGCCGTGCGCCTGGACGATGGGGTACGGTTACTCTGGATTGACTGCCTGTGCATCAGTCAGACCTCGACAGCTGAGAAAGCAGCACAGGTTGGCATGATGGACAACATTTTCGCGAACGCTACGACTGTCCTCATTTGGCTGGGCGCCGACGATCGAGGCCACTCAGTTGCAGCAGCAGAGGTTGCAGAACGGATTCATGAATGCTTTGAAGATGAGTTACGAGTGCGTATAGGGCATAAGAAAAAGATCGTGTCTGTCAAACCAGTCAACCCCGTGGTACGGCAAAGCTGTTACGATGAAGTTGCATCGGTATTCCCTCTCTTCGAGTGTGAGTGGTTCTGGAGGCTATGGTGTGTTCAGGAGGTGGCATTGGCAAAGAATCCCCTCATGTATTGGGGATCCATTGTCCTGACGTGGGAAGTTGTGTTGACAGTGGCAGCATTCATCGAGTCGAAGGCACAGCTGCATGTGGCTCACAGCGGATATGCTGGTGTCCACAATGTCATCATGCTCGAGTGTCTTCGGGAACAAGTTCGGGACTGGGGAGTAACCCGGCTACCATTCTCGCGGCTGTTGAGCCTTACAAGACTTCATGGGGTCACAGAACCGTGCGATCGAATATTCTCCCTTCTCGGATTGGACCGTCAATTAAGCATGAGCTCATACGAGTACATCAATGAGCAGTACGCGGACTGGTTGCGGAACGGCGATCATACCAAGAACTTCAGCTTCCACAGTATGCCTGCAACACAACCCCTTGTCAGTCCCGACTACTCAGAAGGGATCGAAGGACTTTATCTCTCGACAGCGAGGGCACTGCTGACTAGAGAGCGCAATCTACATCTCTTGAGCTTCGTCCAACATGAAGCTCAGGCCGGACAAGGCGACCTTCCATCCTGGGTACCACAATGGCACGTCAACGAGCACAGGCTGATCACGCAGTTCGATCTCTTGCCAGACCACCCGGTTCACAACTTCCTCAGAGATGCTTTTGCGAGAAGCACCCTCCATGCCGAACTTGAAACCTGTACGACAAGCAAAGCCTCTGAACCGGATGCACTCGTTGGAGAAATTCCCCTGGAAGATTTCCTTGTTGACGACGACGGCACCCTTCGTACCAAGGGTCTGTTACTTGCCACCGTGGCGAAGTGTTGTTCTAGCGCGAGATTCACGGCTGATATTGGCGAGGGATGGCTCGAATGTCTTCGAGCGTGGTATCGGAGCGTATCGGAATGGCTCGCGCAAGATTGTAAGTCAGGTCTTCTCGACGTTACACAAGATCAGCTCAATGATAAGGTGTTCCGAACGTTCTACGGAACCCTACTCGGTGGGCATTTCAGGGCGAAGCATGTCTTCTTTGGACTGCGAACCGAGCTTGAATCGTTCCAAAGTTCATTGCGCTCTGGAGGCACCGACAAAAGCGAAATCCTACCAACTACTCGCGCATTTGTGACGCAAATCTGCCGCTCTCGGACTTTGTTCTTCACTGACGGCGGTCAACTTGGCATAGGGCCTCAGTGTGTCGAGCCAGGAGACTGTGTGTGCTTCTTAGCGGGTGCAGCTGCGCCCCTTCTTCTCCGTCCATGCTTAGATGCAGTGGTGGAACATCGCCATTGGGTTCTGGTTGGTGAAACATACGTCAACGGACTAGCAGGCACATCGCCCGACTGGGAGTGGGCAGAAGAGCTCGAAGCTTTACATTTTCCCAAACATGATGAGCAGATACCGAATTTTGCATCCCTCCCATCAGCAACGCCAACAGACCAATCGTTCTTGCAGACACTGGATATAGCCCGGATCGACAGGTCTTACGCAATGTTCAGCAACGTTAAATTGAAAGGGGATGGGTGGGGTGGAATACACTATTCTGACCTAGGTAAGATTGAAGTGAAACGGTCTATTCGGACGCAAGATCCTCCCGCTCCCCTTATGTCGTCTGGCAGCGCTGTGGGAGAAAGGCCGGGAGCGGTGGACGTCAGATCTTACGAACTCGTCCGGTTTGATATCAAGTGACGAGATTTCGTAGGCTCAGATAGCGTGGTCCCGAGGAATCTAGCGCTCAAGATCCATCTCGATTGAATCCAAAAAATGAATGGAAAGCTTTGAATTGATGTAAGGGTCGGCTCGACGTAAGCAATAGTTGTTTGATCATGGCTGGAGACGTGACTCTGTATGGTCGAGCATGGATCCGATCACGTGATCTCGAACGTCATCGTCCCCCATTGTCACATGTCAATCGCTGCCGTATACGATCAACATCGAAGCTTCACACCACTCGCAATGCAGTGCCACATCTTCCAACGTCTCTTCACAAGCACAAAGTCCTGCTCGACAATCTCGCAGCATGCCAGAGCATTCGCTTCCAAACGCGGTCCCGCAGACTACTCAGACGAAGACCTCGCCGCCGCCCGCAAATGGCTCGCCGACCTGAACCCAGACACCATCCCGCGCGGTCTGTCAGAGATTACATTCTCGCGGTCTTCAGGACCAGGCGGCCAGAACGTCAACAAGTAAGCATATCACGAGAACCATCCAACAAGAGCACCCTCCGACTGACACCCATCCCAACAGAGTCTCCTCAAAAGCCACCCTCCGCCTCCCCACCTCCTCCATCCTCCCCCTCCTCCCACCAATCCTCCGCCAACCGCTCCTCTCCTCGCGCTATCACGCGCCCAAATCAGACTCCTTGATCATCCAGGCCGATGACTCGCGAAAACAGGCCGACAATGCAAACGCTTGCTTCCGCAGACTGCACTCCCTGATCCTCGAAATCGGGCGCGACAATGTGCCGAACGAGACGGGAGCCGGGCAGGCCGAGCGCGTGGAAAAATTGCAAAAAGCCGAAGCGGCAGGGCGCAGGAAGATGAAAGAGCGGCAGAGCAGTAAGAAAGCTGCGAGGAGAGGCAGTGGACGTGGCGACGATTGATGGCGCAGGCCCATTTCAGTATTATACAACGTGTATAACTGGGGAGGATGCTTTCTACGGTGGCTGAGGAGACACTACCCAAGGGCATTGCCGTGTCCCGGCATGAAACTATGCTTGAGCGATGAGACGGCGGGTCTGCTAGTCCACGGAAGTTGTAAGCGTGCTTCGATCTTCAAACACCTCTATCGACGCCTACAGAGAATCGAAAGCTCTCGCACCTGTACCAGTGGTGCAGCACGATGGTGAGGAAACAGGTTCTTTGATGCGTTCGGTCTCCATCTCTGGCGTGCATCTCGAGTATGAGAGCAGTACGACTTGGACGGTGAGGGTGTTTACTGAAACGTCCGGCCCAAATATGTGAGTTTGATTACAATCTTACCGAAGACGCTCGATTGGCCACTACTTTGTGTTCATGTTCAATTCGCACCGACATGGCAGCACGCTATGCAGCTGGCTTGGATGTTACAAATATGCTTAGGAAGCCTTTTTCGTTCGACGGAAAAGAAGCAGGACTTAGCAGGCATACGCGCGACAGGAAAAACCAACCCGAGAAATGTGGATACATCGTGTTGTAACTTATCAGTCAAGCTTACGTACCTTCGAAAGACCGGCGGGGCAGCCCAATTGCTGCACATCCAATCCATATTGCCCCTAAAAGATATACAGATGGAACGGCCCCTCAGTCGATGCAAAATCGAACACGTCTGGCAAGGTTGACACTCGCGCGTGCCGAAAGCTCGCCGGCGACGCTGGGCCCGGCGAACCTATACATGCGATCACACCACCCATCAAAAGGATACCAGACATCACATCTGCTAAGATGCGGTCTGGTTTGGATTCGCAAATCTTGTCCCTGTAGCGCATGCAAGAAGTTCTTCCGCCTTTCGAGATGGGGTATATGGGGAAGACTCCGCGCGTCCTTGTCGTCTTCGTTGCAGTGCAAAGATTCGTTGGAATAAATGGCTTGACGGGAAGTCAACGTTTCAAAGTCCCTGTCAGCTTTGCCTGGTGGTGCTCGTGTCAGCCCGTCAACGTATGTTTCGCCGACCAGTAGCCAGCGGCGATGCGTCGCGTCGGGGCTTGAGCGTGCACGCAACAGTAAAGGGATTGCTGCGCCAGCCAAGTAGCATACAGAATCTCCAGTCTGAAGACACTGAGGACCTATACCCAGTTTACCGCTGTCAGTGAGGAACGATGTCCGCGAGCGGCACATTTGAGCCACATATGCATGTGTGATCGGACAGCGGTCGGTGGTATTAGTCCCGTCTGAAGATAGCAGAGCGCGGAAGATCGCGAGCTCTTGCTGGAGCCCCGTGAAGAGTTCCTTTGCTCGGAAGTGCCCACCAAGTATAGTTCTGTAAAACATGTGGAACACCACGTCGTCGAGCTCGCTAGCCGGAGCGTTCGGGCGATCGGTCTGGTCGTGATACATGAACCATGATGATACACAAAGAAGCCACTGACGAAGAGTTGCTACCCATTGATGGCTGCGCTCAACTGTGAAGATTGCGTCGGAACACACTTGCGTTACGGTAGCAAGTAGCAAGCCCTCTGCGAGAAGAGCCCCATCGCTATCGACCGCAGTTCGCTTTTCACCAGCCGGCCAATGAATAGACGCCCTGGCTTCGGGAGATTCGTCGAATGAGCTTTCCTGCAGAGCTGTCTCGAGAAAGGTATGGACCGGATGACCAGGAATCAGATCGAGCTGTGTAATCAGTCTGTGTTTGTTGATGTGCCACAGTGGCACCCACGAGGGTAGGCCGACTTGCCCGACCTCACCATCGTGTTGTACGAAACTGAGAAGATGCAGGTTGCGCTCTCGGTCTATCAATGCTCTTGCTGTCGAGAGATACACGCTGTCGAGGCTCCGTGAGTAGTCCGGTATGACAAGAGGCTGCATCAGTCGCTGGTCGGAATGCCGAGCATGGCCAATGTACACCCTCGGGAACAGTATCCGCCTCTGATCAAGGCGTTCAGTTGGGTGGATTCTTAGCCGACGGTCCAGTCCGAGCAGAGAGAATATCTTGTCGCACGGCTCCGTGACACCGTGAAGTCTTGTCAAGCTCAATAACCGCGAGAACGGCATGTCGTCTGTCTCATCGTCTAGCTCGAAGGGGTCGAAATTCCTCACGCTCTTGATCCGTGCCCGGAGTGCCTCGAGCATAACAACGTTATAAACGCCAGCGACTCCCATATGAGCAACATGTAGCTGTGCCTTTGACTGGATGAATGCCGCAGCCGTAAGAATGACGTCCCAGGTGAAGACGGTAGAGCCCCAATACATAAGGGACTCATTGGCCAGCGCCAGCTCTTGAACACACCATGAGCGCCAGAACCACTCACATTCGAAGAGAGGCAGTAACGATCCGACTTTATCGTAGCATCTTTGCTGCGCTGGTGTCCCTTCCTGCTCGATGGTCTCTCCTCGCCGAGCAGAATGCATTTCATGGCCAAACTGTGCATGTATCAGGGTCGCGACCTCTGCTGCTGCGGCTGACTGGCCTCCATCATCAGCACCCAACCAAATCCGAACAGTCGCGGCATTCGCGAAAATGTTGTCCATCATGGCAACCTGCGCCGTCTTCTCGACACTCGACGTCTGACTGATACAGATCGAGTCAATCCAAACCCTCCGCACCCCATCCACCAAGCGCACAGCTCTCAGCGCATCGGCCGCATTCTGCGCCAACGGCAAGCAGACCAAGGGGACCTGCCCGCCACCATCGCCGTCCATTTCACAGCGTATGATATCCGCTGCGTTTCGGCTGCCCCAAACATAAGAGATGGCGTCATAAGGAGGAGTCTCCCCCGAAGCCGGATCGACGACGTGGATCTGACACTCCAAGATATCGTGGCCTTCTCCAGGCTGAAGAGCCAGGACGCGGATCTGTCCCTCGACGAGCGGAGCTGCGTAGATGTCGTCTGTGGTATCGCATTCGGCCATCCTGGCGGTTCCACCAATTTGGCGGATGAAGCAACAAAACAACAAAGCGTCTAGAGAGAGAGAGAGAGAGAGAGAGAGAGAGAGAGAGAGAGACGTTGCGAATAAGGAA
>Ga0265797_10001632_pt1 | contig 39297 bp, 31 predicted proteins | sample P2T30metagenome_FD_192433 | JGI IMG/M metagenome (GOLD analysis project Ga0265797, IMG submission 192433) | Plant litter microbial communities from East Loma Ridge, Irvine, California - P2 T30 | ecosystem: Environmental > Terrestrial > Plant litter > Unclassified | place: USA: California...
GGTGGGGACACCAAGAGCCTGGAAGAAAGAGGTCTTGCCGGGCTCCATGCCAGTGTTTCCGGCGGGGATGTAGACATCACCGGGGGCGACGGCACCGGGACGGGCAGGGGCGGCGACACGGTTGTCGAGGATGAGGTTACGGGTCTCCTTGAGGTCGGCGTTGGTGAAAACGAAACCGACGTTGCCCTTGACGAAGGGGAGGAGACGCTCGTACTCGGGGTGCTCAGCGATGAAACCCTTGAGCGCACGGCGAACCTGAAGCAGGTGTTAATTGGTGTGTCCCTTGCTTTTGCTCTTTCTCTCATCCCTCACGTACCATGGTGTTCTTGCCCATGAGAATCACACCCTTGTTGCGCATGGCATGACGGATCTCGTGCATCTGCTGAGACGAGACATTGTCGACACCGACGATGAAGATGCTGTGGTACTCCTCGAGGAGCGACTTCAGCTTGTCGAAGTACTGCGACTTGCTTGCGGATTTGCCACCCATAGCGTCCTGCGGTATAGGATGATTTAAGGCTGGTTTGGTGTATGTGGTGAGGTTGGAGAGAGAAAGTCGCAGCGCCGCGAAATCCAGATGCAATGGTTGGAGTCGCAGCAAATTCGGCGGGCGGGAGTGAGAGTGGGCGGCATGACTCGCGTGAGCTGACCACATTCTTGGCGGGCTGACATGTTGACATGAACACGCCCAATCGTGAACATGCCCCTCACCCTCATGCTATCACTCCATATCACGCGACACCAATGGCCCATCAATGAAACGAACGCCTGTATAACGACTATACGAGCAGAACCGGAACGTGTGATAACATTCTCTCGATTGGTACTACCTACTTTCACCGTACTTCTCAGGCCACCTAGGCTATGTCCATTCGTGCATCAAGCCGTCTTCACGCGCTCGCCTCTCGGAGCGTACGCGTTCACCTCCATCTTCGCGAACTGGCGCGCTCCAACATGTTCATTGAACAGAATGTCGAGCTGTTCGTACGATCGATCTTTGCTCTCAGGCAACCTAAAGAAAGCCCACACGAAAAACAACAGACATGTCCCTGCCCAGAAAAACGCCGTCTTGCCTTGCCAGTTTGCGGCGTTGGGGTTGATCATGTAAGGCTGAATCACGTTCCCGACTATCTGACTCAGATAATAGGCGATTCGGGAAATGCAGACAGATTTGTTGCGCAAGCGGACTGCACTCATTTCCGAGATGATTGCATAGCAGACCGGTCCGACCGTGAGATAATAGCACAGAAGCCACAACACGACGAATGCAGCCTGGATGTAGCTTGATGTGCTGCCGCCTCCTGCACCAGCTGCTACTGCACCCGTGATGAGCAGGGTGGCAGCCAGAAGGCCCAGTCCGTACACGTAGAGCGTTCGGCGTCCGAAGCGGCCGAGTAACGCCCAGGAGATTATCGTTCCGATGGATGCAAGACCCAGACCGCCAACATTGAATTTGAAGGCATTCGAGGGCGACAGTCCAGCATTGACGAAAAAGTACACAGGTGCTCCGCCCAGAGGAGAGCCGCACCAGACTTGGGCCGCGAAAGTCATGCAGATGATCTCGGTACGTCGAAGGTCCACGCCCTTGAAGCAGTCGATGTAACTCGTGCCTGTTTGGGTCTCATCCTCTATCCGGATCGTGTGTTGTATCAAAGCGACAGTCTCGTTGGGGCTTGAAGGAGAATTCTTGCTGGTAAGATTTCGAATAGCCTGGTGCGCCTCGTCCATTCGACCCTTTCTCACCAACCACCAGGGAGATTCTGGGCAGAACCAGATGATGGCAAAAATGGGCAGCGGAAAGACCCATTGGATGGCGAAAGGAATGCGATAGGCCCACTCGTTAGTGCCTTCGGCGAAACCTTGCAGCACGCCCGCAGCAAGTAGCTGCCCGAAAGCCCAGCATAAATTCACATAACTGACTGGTCGTTAGCTCCATGATATTGGCATCCTTTGGTCTGGGTACGTACATTGTCAAGTATCCACGGAGACGGAGTGAGCTGTGCCATGGTCAGAGCCGCACGGTGTCGATGATCTTGAAGATACTGACCAAGCCTCGGAGGCATACGCAGGCGCCATCGTTGCGAAGACGCCCCAAGGAATGCCACACAGGACCAGACCCGCGAGCAACATGCCGAGCGAGGTTGCGAAGAAAAGTAGAAAGATGAAAGCGGTCATCGCAACTAGGGAGACCAGGAGAACTTTCCGATAACCGAACTTCAGCGCAAGATAGCCGTTGAGGAAGGCTCCCAGAATCGCTCCCAACATGGGTGCAATGCCTAGAGCGGATTGCCATGATGCCGTGATCTGCCAGCCAGCTTCCGGATTGAACGATCCGTATCGTTCGGCGAAGGCAGGCTGGGCGAACAGTGAGGTCACCAAGACAATGTCATAGCCCTCCATTATGCTACCAGGAAGCATCAGCCCAAGATGATCGCTGCACGCATTTCTGGTTCATACTCACACGGCTGAAGACACAGCAACCGACCAGAACACAGCTTTTGGCTCAGCCTTGAGCGCTTGCCACAAGCTCTGTTGGTGCTCTGCAAGAGCAGCATCGTGGGCGACGACATCAACCTTTTCGCCATGGTAGGCGTGTTCCACACGTGAAGTTGCATCCGCTTCGTCTTTTTCCATGATTGAAAAGCCGTGAGTATTGTATTCAAGTACAGACTGCAATAATTTGCATCACCGTGGCGGGACCTTGATCGAGCGCGAGCGCCCAGAGGGGATTTGTATCCATCTCTCCATCTTACCCATGTCCGAATCAAATTAAAGTTACATGCACCCCATCTCGTATTCGTGGGGTACATGTAATAGCAGGATTGTACTCCGGTGGGGTTGGCGTGCCATCAATGCGATCTTATGCTTCGGTGGTACATGTTCCGATGTTACGTTGGAAGCTGGCCATGAGCTTGTGATGCGTTGTCTCGGCTGGCATTTGCTTGAACCAATGTCGTTCAACAACATGCAGATCTGTGTCATACAGCGGCTAAATAAGCACAACCCCTCAGATAGTTCTTCCGGTTTACACGTACCCGAAAGCTCTACTGGTGCCAAAACTATACAAGCTACTTTGCTCGACAACAATCCTACGCCGCATCAACTAGCCTCTGCCGAACATGTTGTACTCTGAGGGAGACACTCTTGTCTTTCGCTACGACGATCACCAGCTACGAATCCAGCCTTGGGGACAAAACTCATTCCGAGTGCGAGCTACCAAACGCGCCAAATTCGAACAACAAGATTGGGCTCTGCTTGAACCCGAGAAGACATCGCCAAGGATAACGATCTCAGATGGAGATGGAGCGCGCATTGAGAATGGCAGAATCCATGCTACAGTGTCCCGGCTGGGCAAAATGATCATCTACAACGACAAAGGCGACAAGCTACTGGAAGAGTATGCTCGCCACCGCCGCGATCTCACGGACCCGAAATGTAGCAGTCTGGAGGTAGAGGCCCGGGAGTTGCGTCCAAATCTTGGAGGCGATTATCGACTCACGTTTCGTCTTGAGAGCCTCGATCCGAACGAACAGATCTTTGGAATGGGTCAATACCAGCATCCCCACCTTGATCTCAAAGGTTCGGACGTTGAGATGGCACACCGCAACTCACAAGCCAGCGTTCCCTTTGCTCTCTCGTCACTTGGCTACGGCTTCCTCTGGAATAATCCTGCGGTTGGCCGAGCGGTCCTAGGGAAGAACATCATGAGCTTCGAAGCTTACAGCACCAAAGAGCTTGACTACTGGGTCACCGCGGGCGAAACTCCAGCTGAGATCATCCAGGCATACGCCAAAAGTACCGGATATGTCCCAATGATGCCGGAGTATGGCTTAGGGTTCTGGCAATGTAAACTACGTTACTGGAACCAGGAACAGCTTCTCGAAGTTGCCCGCGAGTACCGTAAGCGTGAGCTGCCAATTGACTTGATCGTCATTGATTTCTTCCACTGGAAGAATCAGGGTGACTGGAGCTTTGACAACGAGTTCTTCCCTGACCCAGGTATGTGGCGCCCAATGACTCCGACATTGAATACAACGCTGACAACATTTGACAGAGGCAATGATGAAGGAGCTCAAAGATCTCAAGATCGAACTCATGATCTCGATCTGGCCGACAGTGCAAGAGTCCTCCGAAAATTATCAGGAGATGCTCGAAAAAGGACTCCTCATCCGCACCGAAAGGGGTGTCCGTGTTTCCATGCAATGCGGTGGGGATACAATCCATTTCGACGCCACCAACCCCGAAGCCAGAAAGTTCATCTGGTCACGCGCAAAGAAGAACTACTACGACAAGGGCATCAAAGTATTCTGGCTCGATGAAGCAGAGCCCGAGTACAGCGTGTACGACTTCGAATTGTATCGATACCATGAAGGGCCTAACATGCAAATCGGCAACACGTATCCAGTGCGCTATGCCCAAGCATTTTACGAGGGCATGGAGGCCGAAGGCCAAAAGAACATCGTTAACCTACTACGCTGTGCTTGGGCCGGCAGCCAAAGATACGGCGCGCTGGTCTGGAGTGGCGACATCGCCTCATCATGGGAGACGTTCCGCAACCAACTCTCGGCCGGTCTGAACATGGGCATCGCGGGTATCCCATGGTGGACCACAGACATCGGCGGCTTCCACGGTGGCAATCCCAAAGACCCGAAGTTCCGCGAGCTGCTCATCCGCTGGTTCCAATGGGGCACTTTCTGTCCCGTAATGAGACTCCACGGTGACCGTGAACCTAAGCCAGAAGGCCAGCCTACTGCTTCCGGCGCCGACAACGAAGTCTGGTCGTTCGGGGAGGAAGCGTACCCGATCCTCAAGAAGTACCTTCACATCCGCGAAGAGCTCCGCGATTACACCCGCGAGCTGATGAAGGAAGCACACGAGAAAGGCTCGCCCGTTATGCGAACTTGCTTCTACGAGTTCCCGAAGGACGTCAAGGCCTGGCAAGTGCACACACAGTACATGTATGGTCACAAGTACCTTGTTTCGCCTGTATTGGCCGCGGAGCGCCGCGAGATGACGGTATATCTACCAGCTGGAGCGAAATGGAAGCAATGGGGCGAAGACGAGATATATGAGGGAGGGAACGATCTCAACATCAAGTGTCCGATCGACCTCATGCCTGTGTTCGTCAGACAGTGAGCACAAGATATTGAGGAACCTCTCCAATAGCATCCATTGCAGACGTTCATCTGGTTCGAGTGGCTCGGGAAGCATTCAACATTATATAAGACGGCCGCTACACTGATACACGTATTTTCATCGCCAACACCTTTATTCCGCTGTAAATTCCGCATTAACGATCGATCTCCACGGATAACCTTGAAAGAGACCAACGTCTCGGACAGTCCAACACTTCGAACATGGTTTCGTGAGACATTCGAACCCTTGCATACTGCTGTATATGACGTTCTAGCGTATGTATTTGGACAACAATGCCGCTGACGATGCCGAACGTGTAAACGACTTGCACATTGCTGCGTATGACGTTCTAGCGTGATGCAGAGGACACAACCACCCAGACTACGTACAGTAATTGATAAGCGCCAGCACAACATAACTCTCAGGGGATGATCGCTTAGTAATGGAGGTGCGACTGTATCGATAAAAGTCCGCGTATTTCCTGCAGGTTTGATTCTTCTACAATTTCATCGCTCTAATACCCACAAAAGCTCCACTTGGATCAGTATATCTCTGCACTTCAGCCTACAATGAGCCCCAAGATCTTCATGTAAGTCGTCAACGAAAGTCTCTCTGTATATAAGTATATAGCCAATATTAACATTCCATGCAGCACCGGCGGTACGGGCTACATTGGCGGCTCTGTCTTGCACACGATTGCCACGAGGCACCCCGAGTACAACATTACCGTGCTCCTTCGTAGAGTGCCAGAGGCCTTTTCGTCGACTTATCCGAACATAACCATTGTCAGAGGGAACTATGACGACGTCGACACCATTAAAGCCAATGCTGCAACTGCCGACATCGTCGTCCACAACGGAGACTCTGACCATGAACCGTCTCTGAAAGCGATCCTCTCCGGGCTGCTTACACGTTCGACGCCTGGCTACCTGCTTCACCTCTCTGGCACCGGAATTGTCTCAGACTGGGCAGACGAGCAGTACCTGGGCACGACCAACCCCAAGATCTGGTCTGACATCTCTTCCATCGACGAGATCAGAAAGCTCTCTCCCCGCGCCTTGCACCGGAACACGGAGATCATCCTCCATAACACAATACGAGACCACAGCGACAAGGTCAACATCGCAATCATGTGCCCACCAGACATCTATGGCAAAGGCAAAGGCCTGGCCAAAACCCACAGCGCTCTTGTTCCGATGTATATCCAGGAGATCCAAAACCTTGGAGGCAAAGTATTCTACTATGACGAGGGCGAGAATGTGCGGAGCTGGGTCCACATCGATGACCTGATGAAGTTGTACCTGAAGGTCGTCGAGGCTGCAGCTTCCGGCCAAGCCAGCGAGTGCTTCAACGACAAAGGGTACTACTTCGCGGCTTCACAGGAGCATTCCCATCTCGAAGTCGCTAAAGTCATCGGCAAGGTCTTGCACAAGGAAGGTGTAGTTCAGGATCCTAAACCGGCGCCAATCAGTCTTGAAGAAATGGACAAGATGCTGAGGGTCCCGGGATACGAGAGGCTGGCGAGATACATGTTTGCGAGCAATTCCCGCACCAGGCCTGAAAGAGCCGAGAAGTTGTTTGGGTACAAAGGGGAGGCACCAGGATTGCTGGAGAGTTTGGAGGATGATGTTGTGGATGTTGTTCGAAACATGAAGTCCTGAGCGTGAAAGAGTCACAGCAAGCAGTTCCTTCAAATGCCAACAAATCTGAGAAATCTGTACCGGATTGCTTGTAATTCGCGTCAAACATCGTGAACCTCTTTCAGTCAGCCGAGCAACCAACTCGCCACATCCCCGATACATAAACTCACGGATTTCCACTCCAAGGTGTAATCAATTCGTCATCAATAGCGAACGCCATCATCACTCAACTGCTCCAATCGACACTGCAATGGACGAGCAACTCGACAAAACAACCGACAACATGGCACCGAATGTGCCAGAACCCAAGCCTGAGCTACTGGGTTACAGCACGCTGCTAGAAGCCACATACAGCACGGTCGCGGTTGAAGAGATCCTAAAGTTTCTCCCAGACGGCCCTCACTGGCGTATCACATTCGACAATGGCGACCCGATCGATGGCCGCCTCGTCGATGTGGTGCTCAACGACGCAGCTCGGAAGGGTGCTCAGGTGCCGAGCAAACGAAAGAAGAGGCGGCAAAGACACCACAGAAGGGACCAAATTATGAGCAACGAGGCGTACACAGAACAAGAGAAGACTGCCAAAATTGCGGAAATCGAGCAAGGTCACCTCCCAAGCTACACAGACGAGGAGGTGGACGAGGCGTTCAGGGAAAGCATCGAAATAGGTAATCGTCCACCTCACAAGGACCTTGCTGCCCTCCTTGAATGGGTACAACAAGCAATTTCCCAGCAACAGTCTTCCACCTTGAGTGATCGATTGGCAGAAGACGAGGCTGATCTCCCCCCTGAGAATGAGGCTGAAATCCAGTCGAGCGCTGAAGGTACGAGTCCCACAGTAGTTGAGAAGTTCATTGACCAACATGGAGCTCTCCCTGGGAACAATACCGAAGCCCAGCCGAGTGTTGACGATACGAGCTCCATGAAAATCGAGCCGATTGCTAACCGGCATGTAGCTCTTCCAGGAAACGATGTCGAAGACCCGCCGAGCGCCGACGATACTAGTTCGAGAAACAGCGAGCCGGATACTGGCGGCCACCAGGGACTTCCCTCTGGAAACGAGGTTGAGCCTGAGCAAGATGATGACGGTACGAGTTCCAGACCGGACGCTTGCCAACCTGGAGTCCAGCCGTTGCATGTGATGCGCGGTGTGGGCAACACGAAGCAGCATGTGACAATCACAGAATCACAGCTAACGGCATTTGATGCAGGAGCGAACCGCATTCGACAAGACCGTGACCAGCAGGCGGGTGAGCAACCCGCTGATACCGCTGATGAAGCAGTGTTGCGTGCAAGTTGTGAACTTCACTTTGGGCGAGAGCGTGATCAGCAGGCGGACAAGGACAATCAACAGTCGCCGCATACTCTCCAGCAGCCGGACACATTCCGAACGACGACCGCGAGCACACCAGCAACCGCCGCGATCATGCCCGAAATTCCCACGAGGCTCACCACGGACGAAAAGATCGATCTCATCAGGTACGGCCTGGACGGTCCACCGCCGATCAAGAAGAAGAATTAAGCCATGACCCCACCACCTCCTGGACAATTGACCGCCGCACAAGAAGACGCAATCCAGATCGTCCAAGAAATGCTCACCGATTTCTGCACCAAGGGCATCTGGCACCGCTACTGCGTGGCTCCCACCCCCAGCAATGCCACACCGGAGTTCAAAGCGCTCACTACGACCACAGTCGACGACCGCGGCGTCAGAGCGCCAACCTACAAGGTCCCGGCCTCCTTCCTCGAGCGTGCGCTGCGCCAGCTGAACCGCCTGTTCGAAGTTTGCAGAGCGGACAGGCGCTTGTTGATCCAGCAGGTCATCCGTCAGCCAGACTACCAAGGACAGGATGTGTACCGTCTACTGGCGGAGGAGATAGTGTGGGTGCGTGGACCTGACGGACCGTGGAGCAAGGAGTACAGCTTGGGCGAGATTGGACTTCTTCTGGAATGCGTCGGAGTTAAGGACAAGGGTTCGATATGGAAGGGTTGATGCTTGAGCTTCGAGAAGGTGGAGCCTGGACATTTGACTTGTGGATTTCCTGTCGAGTCGTTGCGAGTGTGAAGTGTTGGCGGAAGACGAGCTTGGACAACCGACTCTGGACACCTTCTGGAGTACTCTGGGCTTGAGCTCAAGTGCACGGCTCAGAAAAGTCGACGTTCGAGCTCTGAGATCATGAATCATTGGAGGGGATTGGGACAGTTGAACTTGGGTCTCTCATTGAGTGCGTCGAGCCCAAGCCGAAAGGGACGATCTGGAGAGGTTGATGCGCGATCGTCAAGTTTCTGGATTGTCAGCGAAAATTGGACTTGGGAAGTTCGATTTGGATGCCCAGAGAACCATACAGGCATAAAAGCGAGGTTCAAGATTGTGGAGCCGACGTGCATAGTGCTGAGAAGGGGAAAGGGAGATAAACCTTTTGCTACCACATCATGAGTCTACAGTGAGCACCACCCATTAGCTGCAGCAAATGATCGTTTCCGTGTTCCACACGTACTCTCTTCGGCTTCCAAGCTAAATTTCGTGCGAGACGTGATGACACGACCTCGCTAGACAACACTTGCGTGACACAGTGACTAAGTCGGAAAATCGATGCGATAACCCTTCTCCCTCAAACCCCTTACGCCCTTCCCAGCAGTCTCTTGAAACGTCTCCCAGTCGAAGCAGAGATGCTCATCATTCGCCATCTCCCAGACCTTCAACGAGATGTCTTCGTAGACCGCATCTGCAGCGAATGAGTCTAGCGCAAGGAACTTCTCGAACAACGTTTGCAAGTCGCGCAGCACCTGGTCGGGGTCTGGCGGACACATGAAGGTTTCGCTCGAATCGGATGTGGCGAGCTGGAAGGCTGGGCTGAAGTAGTTGCGTTCTGCACATGCTGCTCTGATTCTCTCGCGGGCGACTTCGAGGCGTTGTGGCGTTGCTGTCATGATGGCTAAGTTTCGGTTCGCGTGCTCCACTGAGATGTTCGGATGCTGCGAGGGGCTTCCAGCGCTCATCGTGAAGATGCGGCTATTTGTGTCGTTCGTGGGAAGAGCGCTTGTGGACTCGGCACGTTGGTGTGGAATTGTTGCGATGATGGTGAAAGGGTTCCTTTTGCCATGGATTACGATTAGGTGCAAATCGCTTGCTGCGGTTAATATATTGTGGACGAATGACGATGCGCCTGGTGTCTTAACATGCAGCGTGTCTTTGCATGCGTCAGACTCAGCATCTCATGAGGTGTCACATTTGCAAAGTTGTTTCAGCCAATGCTGCAACACACCATGACAAAGAATGAACCCGAGGGAGTCTCACTTCGAGCCCTCAAGAATCTCGTCCAATGTACATTCGACATCTTGACCACCTATCTCTCCAGCAGCTTTCCAGAACTTGCTCAAATGCCTGTTGCCACTGTCGCAGATGACAGTGACGATTCTCTTGCCCTGGCCCTCTCTTCTGGCAATCACCGCAGCTGCAACGCAGTTGACCGCGCTGCTGGCTCCAACGAATAGGCCTTCTTTTTCCACCAGCCATCTAGCCATGCGCATGGCTTGCTCGTCAGTAACTTTGACGGCGTCATCGATCAAGCTCATGCCGGCGGAGAAGTTCTGGGTCAGGCGATTGATTCCAACGCCTTCCACGATGGTGTCAACCTGATGTCTTCTGCGAGTGCCCTCTGCTTCAGTGGGAGAGAACATGACACCATATTTGATCTTGTTGAACAAGCCACTGCCCTGTGGGTCTGCGAGTATGACTTTCATCTTCGGCAGCAATGGTTTGAGAGCCAAAGCAACGCCGCTGATGGTGCCTCCGGTGCCGGCTCCAGCGATGAAGACATCGAGCTGGCCGTTGGTTTGTGCATAAATCTCCGGTCCTGTAGAGCTTTGGTGGGCTAGGTAATTCGCAGTGTTTTCGAATTGGTCGGCGAAGATGCCACGGCCGGGTCTGTTGGGATCGTCTGTATGCTCTTGGGCTCTACGGCGGGCGAGATTGACGAATTGCCCCTGGTCAACGATACTGGCGGGCTTTACGCGCTCGACGATTGCGCCGAGCTTTAGTAAGAGGTCGGACTTCTCGATTGCAACATCGTCAGGCATGCAGCTATGGACGGATTAGACAGTGCTTCTTTTAAGAACATATCCACACTCGTCAAAACACTTACATGTGTGCTTTGTATCCTCTGGCTCGGCAGACAGCCGCCAAAGAGATGCCAGTGGAACCAACAGTGCCCTCGTAAATAGTGTCGCCACGGTCCGGCTTTAAGAGACCTTCCTCTTCGGCCATATTGATCATTGACAGAGCCACACGGTCTTTGGGTGAGTTGCCTGCGCCATTGAGGAACTCCGCCTTTGCAAGAATCTCACATCCGGTCGCCTCAGACAGAGCCCTCAGCTTGAACAGCGGCGTGTTCCCGATCAGGCCCTCAATACCGACAGAGACGAGCTTCTCATCAGGCGCTTGGCTCCGCCTGGCATCAGTCTGATCTATGATTGACTTGGAGGCTCGGCGCGTGTGGTCTTCCAAGCGGACATAATCAGGCTGGCCTGGAAGTGGGTGGCGGACTTCACCGTGGCGTAGTTTCCGGATGCGTTTCTGGAAAGAGTGCTCCAAGTCCGGGTACAGATCTTTGAAGGTGAGAGTGAGAATGATGCCGACTATCAAGCCTCCGGATGCAGTAAGCTTGCCCTTGTTGTCGAGTATGTTCTCATATATTCGAGCCCAGATGTTGGCAATGAAACCCATCTTTGGTTCTGACCGAGGATTGACGTACTATGAGAAGTGCATCAATGTTGGTGTAGCATCTCACTACATATGTCGATGTTTACTGCACGTGTTGAGATAAATACAAGGCATCATCGAAAGACGCGATGGAAGGGAAAGGGAATCGCGTCCAAGGGTCGTTGGTGCGGGCTCAGCTTCACCTCCGAGAAGCCGAAGCAAAGCTCCGTCACCACCTACTGTCCGCACCTCTCTACAGGAATACAGTACCTTCAACATACCATGGATTCGCCAGCAGTAAACGGGCTCTTTCGACGCCTCGCGACACACCGCTTCTGCCAGCAAAGTAGGCCTTTACAATCAGCTGTTGGTCACCAACAATGGCGCCAGAACAGCTCTGGACGGCCGGCCACCCCTAAACGAACAACTCCACCACCGCCTACACCAAGAGAAAGAGCCCGCAAAGATATCAAGACTACCAGTGAGAGCAACTGGCAGCAGCGGACAGACACATTTCCCGAGGACAGAGGGGAGGAGTTCAAGAAATACCCTACGGTCACCGCGGATTCGTTGCGGACAAGAAAAGAGCGTCCCAGGCGTGTGAAGATGCTTATGAGGGATTTTATTGAAGACAGTCTTTACAATCCGCACTACGGCTACTTCAGCAAGAACGTGTCGATTTTCAGCTCGGGTAAGCCGTTCGATTTCAACCAGATCAAGGACGAGCCCGAGTTTGAGCGGATACTGGGAGAGCGCTACACACAGTTCGAGGATCAGCTGGACGAAGTGGAGTACAACGAAGCAAGACAGCTCTGGCACACACCGACCGAGCTGTTTAAACCATATTACGCCGAGGCCATTGCGAGGTACATGGTAGCCAACTACAAGCTCAGCCTCTTCCCGTATCACGACTTGGTCATCTACGAGATGGGAGCAGGAAACGGAACACTCATGTTGAATATTCTCGACTACATCCGCGCTACCGATCCAGATGTCTATGCGCGCACCAAATTCAGGATCATCGAAATCAGTGCATCTCTGGCTTCGATCCAGACGAAAGCCGCTAGCAAAGGCCACGCCGACAAGGTCGAGATCATCAACAAGTCCATCTTTGACTGGAACCAGTATGTTCCGACACCATGCTTTTTCTTGGCCATGGAAGTTTTCGACAACTTCGCACACGACGTGATTCGCTACGATCCTTTCACCGATGAGCCTCTGCAAGGCCAGGTCCTCATCGACAACGATGGCGACTTTTACGAATTCTACACAAAACAGCTTGACCCTGTCGCATCCCGCTTCCTGCGTGTACGAGACGTGGCATCAAGAGACCGCGACTACGCACACCCTCTCAACAACCCTCGCTGGATGCGCCAGCTACGTCACAAAATGCCACTGTCTCCCAACCTGACGCTTCCCGAGTACATACCCACACGTCTCATGCACTTCTTCCACATTCTGTCTCGCCATTTCCCAGCACACAGGCTTATCACATCCGACTTTCACTCTCTTCCGAACGCTACGCCAGGCTTCAATGCACCTGTGGTGCAAACGCGCTACCAGCGTAAGACCGTCCCAGTGCGGACGCCATTGGTCCAACAAGGCTACTTCGATATTCTATTCCCAACAGACTTTGGTGTCATGGAGGATGTTTATCGGGCAATCACCGGTCGCCTGACAAGGGTGACAACACACGAAGATTTCTTCGCACGCTGGAGCTACCCCGAAGAGACACAGATGCGCAGTGGCGAAGATGCGCTGCTGGGATTGTACAAAAACGCCAGTGTCATGGTAACAGTTTAGGCAGATCAGAACTAAATCTATATATACCAGGTGCCCGCCAGATGCACTACATCAACGTACCTAGCCTTCTAGCCTTCAGTCCCTCTTATCAAGTCTCAATTTGAGCGCTGGCGATTCAATGCCCACAACGACATTCCTCTTACGATCTTTAACAACGACAAACCGATCAATAGGCTCGCCACCATAGTACAGCGTATCCACAGACTGCCAAGCTGCACACTGAGATGACCAAATACCTCCACCAGCTTTCGGTAGGCTTGAAGTGCCGTTTCCTGGTCTAGAAGCGCCGGGTGCAATCGTCATTCGCCAATCCTCCTCGACCACATTGATTTCCTCTCCATTCCACACCCGGCTGGCCTCGCGCGTGATCTCCATGGGATACAACCGAAAATCCGTACTGAGAGTTCCAGGGCTGACAGGCTGTAGATCCCACACCGTCTGAATCGCAGCCAACATATCAGCTCCGTCACGGCTGATTTTACGGACTTTCAGCCCCGGTCCATCATCCATGTCAAGAACCAAAGAACCCGTGACGTTGCCGCCATCCTGGCTATACGCGCCAACATACTGCTGCGCCTCATGTCGCGCAGCCTGCTCAATCGCAGGAACAAACGTCGCGAGCGCCGCTTCGAAAATTGGATCCAGAGCTTCGTTGCCCTTGCCGCCCGCCGTAAAAGCCACAAACGCAACGCCGTACGAGTCCAGCAGCGCCATTCGCGCGACGTATGCCAGCGCACCGCCGTTTTTGGCGTGTATGTCAACATTGTGCTCCGTAAGGTCTGGCGTGCGGTAGATCTCCCAGGGCGCTCCTACTAAGGTGTTCGCTGACCCGGCGAAACCGGTTGGTTGGAGCCATGTGCGAACTTCTGCGGGGTTTGGCAAGGCGGTGCGGGTGAGGATGGTGTGGGCGAGACGCGCGAGGTCGTTTAAACTCGAGTGTAGGCCGCCGCCGGGGGCGTTGTCGCCGTAGTCGACGCCCCAGCTGTTGGGCTGGGTGGCGGGGATAACTGCGTTGGTAGCGTTGCCTGGCAGGTTTCCGGTGTGGGTTAGGTTGAGTGGGGTGAGGACTTCGTCTCGTAGTAGCTGGGTGTAGTTGCGGCCTGTGGCGGCTTGGAGGGCGTAAGAGAGGAGGGTGAAGCTGATTGAGGAATACACTGGGCGGTCGTAGGGGTTCACTACTGGGTGGCTGCTGTTCTTGAGAGCTTCGATCAGCTGCTCTGGATCGCAGGCCTTGTTGAGACCGGCGATGGCACATGTCGGGAAGTCGGAAGGATTCAGGTGCGGGAACCCAAGGGCTTCGAATGCAGGCACGACTTCGTATATCTCTGGATAACCGAAGTTCATGCGGATGCCGGATAAGTGATTGGCGAGCGAGGCAAGCGTGATGGAATTCCAATCGGTCTCTGAGCTGTTGCTCTTCAGCTGAGGCAGGTATTTATGGATAGGATCGTTGACGTTCAATCCAAGCTTCAGCAGGATCAGCTCGGTAAAGACTTTGGATACCGATCCAATCATCCACTCGCTATCTCCGTCAGGCGTTTTTATACCGTCGGTGTTCGCGGGTGCCAAATGATGGTATTCCCACAGGGGATGTGGGTCTGACAGAGAAACCATGCCGATTGTGAAGGAGATGTTACGAGGATCGAACCCAGCTTGGAGCGAGCCATTTGCGATGTTGTCGAACAGGTCGCTGAGTTTCGATCCGGCTCCGGCAACTGCTGATGAGGTTGCTAGTCCTGTCGGTTTGGGTAACAAGGGCCCGGGTAGAGTGCAGTAATCTTTGGATAAAGCCTTAGTCAATCCGAGTAAAGCACTTAGATAAATGAATACTAGTAAGAATGGTTGCATGTCGATTGCAGCGGAGGTCTTTCCAGGGCAGCTGGTATGGGATTTAAAATTCTAGAAAGAGAAGTCTTGTGAAAATCTTGATACAAGAGAAAGTGACGGGCGAGCATGATTGCATTGATTTATATACCTGGCTGGTTTCTTGTGGTCGTATGTGTAGTTCCGGGTAGACTGTGGTTGCGCAGTGGGTCTGTTGATGTTTGCGGAACGTCGTTGCGCGCTGGATCCGCGTTGTCGATCAACGACAGATCACGAAAGAAAGATCTTGCTCAATGTTTGACAACGATTAAAAGCTGCATCAATACATGCCAAATAGGCTCGATCTCGTGTAGGCGACAACCTATGATACATGAACCAACCTCTATTGACCCTGGAGTTGGAAATAGATGGCAGTCAACACCGCCGACAGCATCGCCACCATCCACTGCCCAATCGCAAAGCCGCTATCTGTATTCCCCGTGGCAACATCGTAGATGACTGAAACAGCAAAACTCAAGAAAAGAATAACAGCAACCAGAATCGCAAGCACAGGCTTATTCGGTCCTTCGATGATATGTATCCCCCAGCCAAATTCGAGCTTGTCAGCACTATTCTGCAGAGTCATGCTGGTACCGAGTTTCTTCGGCAAGCGATCGCTGAACAGGGTGCTTCGAGAAGCGCAGTCTGGTGCGTGTTGGCGGAAGTATTGGTAGAAAGTCTGAGGAGGCATTGGTGGTAACGGCGTGAGAGGGCATTCGTGGTAGTGGTAGCGGTTCTCTTTGACTTCGGTGGCAGGTGGGAGGACTTCTGGTCTTTGGTAGATGTCTGTTTGCTGGGCGCTGAGCTGGGTGCCGAAATGGACGTAGTGAATGTCACACGGTTGGTAGATGAGCGCGAAGAGGCCCTTGCGTCTCATGGAGTTGTATTTGTTGCGTATGCTTGCTGTGATGACAGAAGTCAGCGTTGGACTGCATTGGTTGCCATGTCTCTCTCTGGTCCCGCGGTTCTTCATCTGTTCGACAGCTTTGATCGGGCGTGGGGCCAGTCTGTTGTGCGACGCAAGGCATACGCAGTAGTCTCCCACTGGTTTGTCTCTTCCACATTTCCTCAATAGCTCAGATAGGAGCGCATGTTGAGACTACCACAGGACGCAAAGCATACGCAGTGGTCTCCCGCTGATCTGTCTCTTCCACATTTCCTCAATCGCTCAGATAGGAGCGCATGTTGAGACTATCACAGGACGCAAGGCATACGCAGTGGTGTCCCGCTGATTTGTCTCTTCCACATTTCCTCAACAGCTCAGATAGGAGCGCAAGAAAGCAAGCGAGAACACTTACTGAACAATTCGAGGTCGGTATTGATCAATTGATCGTTGTTTTCGTTAACGATGACGATCTCTCCCAATCGTGTAACACTCGAGGATCGATTGATGCAAAGTTCCAGATATACCGGCTTGCCGATGGATAGAAAGGAGGATGACGCTGAAATGCTCGTTTGTCGCACGTCTGTTGGTGCTATGCCAGACAATGCTGCCGAAATGCTCGTCTTGGCTGCCGCTGATGGCGAAGCGCTTACATTTGGTGCTGGAGTTGAGGCACTCGTAGTAGAAGACGTACCGGACGCTGTGGTAGTCATGGCGGTATCGACGGCGAATCCATGCTGCTGGAGGTCAAAAACAAGGCGATCAATCTTCTCTGGCTCATCACTCTTGAAATCTCCCCAGAACTGTTGGCCACAGCAGCAATGCCACTCAAGACGCGAGTGGTTTTTTCGTGGCTTGGGGCGGCACCAGCGAGCGAGAGCCCGGAACCGCTTGCCGAGTTTCCTGTCAGGACGATGAGCTTGCTGGCCTGGTACATGGTCTCCAAGGGGGTGGTCGCTTTCCTGGTCTTCTACGAAGCTTTCCGTCATAACAGCATCTTTCTCTCCATTGGTCACGGCGCGTATCTCGATTTCTTGTCTTTCAGCAAACTCCTCATCTTGCAAGGGATCGATGCAATCACGACTGGCTTCCGATATCCCGGCAGAGTGTAAAGTTTCGTGGCGCTTGCGATCACTCTGGCGAGTGAACGCTTGGTCACAGACAGTGCATGCGAATGGTCGCTCATCCGTGTGCGTTCGAAGATGGGAGCGTAGATTATACGCTCTAACGAATCGCTTGGGGCAGAGACTACACTGGAAGGTAGCCGGGTGTTTCTGTTGCCTGCGGCTCTCCGCACCATGAGACGGCGTCCGCTCAGGATGAGCCAGATCCAGAATGTAGTCTCGCTGACCAGACGCGTTGTTGAACTCGGGTAGTAAGCTGTCAGACCGAGGATTCACAATGTCGCTATGTGTCAATTGTGGAAAGGAATTTAACTCAGGTTCCGGGGGATCTTGACAAGGGAAGGGGACCTCATCTTTGATATCACCGTGTCCTGGCATCTCTTCCTGGTATACGACGGCAAGATTGTCCTGATCTGATCTACTGCGAGAGCCAGACCAAGGTGACAAGCTCCGAGATGGCATTCTCACACCGGCTTTGCTAGCCCTCCTCACACGTCGTGGAACTCGGCGTCGGCGATGAGAGTGCCTGCCGGATCTGGATTCCCTGGAAGTGGCCGATGCAGCACTGGAGCACGAAGATGCGTAGGACACCGATCGGTGCATTCTTGGAGACTCCGACGACGGGGCCACATTGGAACCCTCATTTTCCATCTCGTGCACCGGCCTGGTCGGTCGCGCACTGCTAAGCGCGAATTTGGCTATTCGCACACTGAGGAGCGCGATTTTCACCGTGCTATATCATGTGGTCAGTAACAGAGCTTGCGACTATAGACCACTTGTCGTACTCTTCATCAAAGCCAAATTTGCCTGAGCACCAACTGATAGTCAGCGGAGCACAGTGGAATAACACAGCGTACTAAGGACAACCTACTGCCGATCTCTCCATTTCCCTTTAATGGATGATCCAGAGCGTATTGGTATATTTGCTCCCGTTCCGATGCTGTCATGATCCGCCGCGATATCGGGACCGACACAGGGGACGAGGGTGTTTGTTCTCGGGGCACGAAACTGCACTCTTTCTCCATTCTAATACAACACTGGCATCGCCCCTGATCGTCGCCTTCAGCCAAAACGCATTGCATCTTCCTGTTCCGACAGCGAACTGTCTCAATGGTCAGCATGGTATTGACACAGTATAGAGACGAGGAGCCAAGCGGAAGAAAAGCATACCGCACGCTCTAGAGATCCGTCTGTGGGCCAGTTTGTTGGGTGGACTATCTTCACGGCGGGATGCTGGGAAAGGCTCGACCTGGTCGTCACTTGGAAGGTATTCTGGGGCTCGCAGCTGAGAGGCAGGTTTGTTGGAGATGGTCTGCTCCTGCTGCCATGCCTCCGGAAGGAGAGGGCCGCGATGAGAAGACATGGCGGCGCGATCGTCTAGAGTCAGTTTAAATGGCGACAGTGCTGGACTGAATTCCCTTCAATCGCCGGTGATGCAGGCGGAAGATTTGATTAGGGAAAGTATAGTAAAGCAAAGCGAGACCTAGGTCAGCAAGAAGGCAACAATGAGGATGAGGGTTCCCGAAGGGCAAGCGTGAGCCAAAGCTGATTTATAGGGCAGTCACCATATCTCGGTCTTGGGTGGCAAGGTGGCTTGGTTCGAGGCTGAGTGCCGTGCTGAGCTGTAGCCGACCTGCGGGAGACTTGCATATTCACAGCCTCAAAAAAGGGACGGGAAGTCGATTCGCGTTGTAAGGCTGTCTGGCACTGCTGCCTCGAGAGTCATCAAATAAAGTTGTGTGAAATTCATAACGACCCCTTCATCAAGTCTCGTCACTTGCAGTGGGAAACGGTAGGTATCTAATCCACCAAACCCGATCCAATCATCCCAAGAAACATGAAAGAACGCCCAAGCCCCCCGATTACGATACAGTCGACTTCGATTACAGCTTGTACACCACGCCTTGGCTCAACATGACCTTGTTTTTGTCGTTGAGCTCCTCCAGCGCCGCATTCGCTTCCGAGTCGCCGAACTTCTTCGCTCCGCGACCCAGACGAGCGTTGACGGCTGCGACCAAAGGCTCGACGTCTGCTGCGTCGTTGGCGAACAGCGGACCATCGATGAGCTGGCCCAGAGCAGTTTGGAAGACTTGCAAGCGGGCAGGCGAGATGGTGGTTGGGTCCGAAGACGAGGCGGGCTGAGACTGCGATTGCGACTGTGAGTCGTCTTGCAGCAGCTGTGATGCGGGCTGAGATGAGGCCATGCTGGCTTGCGAGGCCTCTTCTGTGGTTGTGCGCTGGGTGCGGCGGGGCGCAGGGGTGGAGTTGTAGAGGTCTTCGTCGTCTTCGTTGTCGGGGACGTCGTCGCCGCCTTCTGCGGCAGCGGTGGAAGCGCCTCTAAGGTTGCGGCCTGGGGTGCGTGTGCCGGTACGTCGGCTTGCTCCAGCGGTTGTGGCGCCATCGTTGTCATCGTCGTCGTCGCTATCGTCGCTCTCGCCGTCGGTGCTCATGGCGTCAACGTCCTCCCTGCGCGCACGCTTCTTCTTGCGGCGCTCGTCCTCGACCACTTCCTTGAATAGCGCGAAGCGCAAGACTGCCTCTGCCACCTTTGCGTCCTTCTCCTCGACGCGGTTTGAGAGTCGAGCTTTGGCGTGTGCGGATGCGAGACGAATGAGCGTCTCGAGTGTACGGGGAGTCATGGGCGATGTCTTGCGCTGATTGCCTTCCATGTCGTCGTTGCGCAGTGCAGAGTAGACAGACACTACGTAGTCGGCAGCACCCTTGGTGAGAATGGGCTTGATTCTCGACTTGGCGTACTGAATGTACTTCTTGATGAAGGGGATGCTGAGGACCTCGACTCTCCTCGCCGATCCGCGACCAACTGTGACAGTCACACCTGCGTGCAGCATGACGTTGTACTTTTCGTAGACATCGCTAGGCTTGTTGGCGTCCGCCTCTTCTTCCAAGCCTACGCCGAGAACCTGGTTGAGTTGTTCGCGAACGGGTGCACCTTCTTCCGTTCCAGGCTGGCGATATCTGTGCATGCGCAGGACGTGCTCCGACACTTGTCTGTCTCTAACGTCCTCAATATCATCTGTTACAATGAACAGTAAATCAAAACGCGACAGTAGGGAGTCCGGAAGGGCGATGTTCTTGTGTGGGTCCTTATGGATGTCGTATTGGCCGTAAATAGGGTTGGCAGCCGCAACGACCGAGCAGCGGGCGTTCAGCGAAGTGTGAATGCCGGCCTTTGCGATTGTGACCGTCTGCTGTTCCATGACTTCGTGAATCGCCACTCTGTCGACATCGGACATCTTGTCAAATTCGTCAATGCAAACAACACCCCGATCACCCAGAACCATGGCACCAGCTTCAAGTCTCCTCTCGCCAGTCTCCTTATCAGAAGTCACAGCAGCGGTCAGACCAACTCCGGAGGAACCGCGACCAGTGGTAGCAATCGCCAAGGGTGCAGTGTTGAGGACGAATCGCAAAAGTTGTGATTTGGCCGTTGACGGGTCGCCGACCATGAGAATGTTGATGTCACCACGCAAATGCGTTCCGTTGTCGAGATTCTTCTCCATACCTCCCAGAAGCATGAGCAAGATTGCCTTCTTGATGTAGTCGTGGCCGTAGATACTCGGCGCAAGCGACTGTGAGAGCAGATCGAACAGCTTCTTCTGCTTCGAGATCTTGTTGATGTTCCTGATATCGGTATCTGTGATTGTGGCCTGCGCGATTCCTCCTCCTGATTTTGATGATAGTAAGATGATGTTGTTTGCCAGAATAAGCGTTTTGAAAGTCGAGCTTCCCTGTCCAGCATTTCGATTTCCAAGCGAACGGTAGATGCCAACCAGCTGAATTCTGTCGCCAGGCTTGACCTTGTCAACCATATCGTCGTCTAGAATGACATCCACACCTCGAGGAAGCTGACCGGCAGGTGCACGTTCAGGCATTTCCTGTATCGAAATTGTTTGGTGATCGCGGTAGGTGCAGTATCCATATTCGGTGACCAGTGGGTTGCCCTCACCATCTTCTGTCGGGTAGACGCTGGTGCTCGCTGCGCCATTTGCAGTCATGGTCTGATCACGGTACTCGCGGAAATGAAATGTCGACTTGGCTTCGTTCCAGTGCACACTCTTCACGACCTTGGGCCTAACGAGCGAGCATTTTGTGACTATGCCTTCTAGAGACACCATGTGGTTGAGGTAGGAAGAAGAGAGCGTTCGAGGGTTGCAGGCATATTGACCGAAGCTGCCAATGTATGCGCAGTAGTACATCTGGGTGTTGTGTTAGTTCCATTTGCTTGAGATCACACTTTGCTGAGTCCTACCGTCTCATCTGCTGTTTCGAATGCGGGCCTGTTACCCAGTGTCTTGACAATATTCTTCAGCGCGCGATCAAATGCTTGGGAGTAGTCGAATGGTTGATCCAGCAGACCATCTGCCATTTCCCTGCTGTGCGATCTGATCTCGTCTATTGACACTACTAGCCGGCGCGAGCTTCGGTTGAGCATGAGCAAGATGTCGGCGCGGTATGATCGTGCGCGCGGGTCATCTTAACAATGTCAGATCATTTTGTTCCTCATATATGTACTATTTCAAGGCGTCTTACTCGGATCAAGGAACTCCTCTGCAGCGCGAACGCGATCTCTGACCGCCTCATCGCGAAGCTGGCCGTCATCCATGGTGAATGGCAGTCACTGTGTGTTTCTCCGTGGTGATGCGTTGCTCTCAAACTCTGGATACGAGTGGCGGTGCGTATGGTGGTATATGTGTTGGCGTGGTGGGGGAGAGTATGTTTGTGTGTCGAGGGGCTGTCTGTCTGCTGTCGATAAGTTCGCGCCCAAACAATGCGCTTCACGTCCGCGTCGCGGTTTTAGCGCGTTAGGTAAAGTGCTTGCATTTGCATGGGACGAAACACGCTTCTTTCGGGAGGTGTTGCTTCTGCTACACCAAGAGATCAAGAGTGAGGTATGGACATGGAAGATAGTACCAAATCAGGAACATACATTGGCCCTCGGAAGGACTGGTCGAGTACTTTGTGAGTTCACAAAGCAATGCCTCAGAACCCTAACCCTACAATATGCATCATCATCATCTCCACGTGAGACAGTTGAGATCCATCGTGATGACCACGAGGTATAATCTCGGGTACAAACATTCCCACGCGCATTCCGCCATGCGCCCTTGCTTCCATGTAGTAGTAATATATCCAACATACACGCCCTCCTGATGGGAACCAACTCACACACCTCCTCCACCTCCCACCCCTCCCGGCGCAACAACACCACCCTCCCTCGACCACCGCCCGTCTACTCGCGCGACTTCGCCTATCCCAACAACGAGCGCCAACTCGTCCTGCCCGGTCCGCGTATGGCGAGACAGAGTATACGCGACGCCAGTGCTTCCACTTTTGCCGAGTACGTCTTGTTTCTCTTCGTTACCACACACCCCAGACCATCGTCGTCGTCATTGCGCCGGTGAGTGCCAGACTGTCGAAACACTGCAGCAGCGATGAGCGCCTTCATAGGCTCGCCGTCGCGCTCGCATCTGTGGTTTGCCATCGGCGCGGGTGAGGTTGTGGACGGACAGAAAGAGAGCTCCGAGGCTAAGACGTTGCACAAAAGGCTACTCGCCGGCCCGACCGTTGACATTTTCGTGGGACCCGAGCGGAGGCATTGGACTCTGCACCGCAACCTGCTTTGCCACCATTCGTCCTACTTCGAGACCGAATTTGTGGGCCACGAGGTGCCAAAGAGCAAGAAGGGAGACGATGGCGCGAACGAGCTGGAACTGCCGGACGATGACCCGAGAGGTTTCGAATTGCTGGTAAAATGGCTGTATCAAGGGTCGTTGGAGGACGTCTCGGGAATGGCAGACATGGAGAAATACGACTACGCCGCTACGTGTAACAAGCTCTACGTGCTTTGCGACAAATTCGACATGGTGCTTCTCAAGAACATTGCCATGGATCGTTATCGACGCCTGCTCAACGAAGCCCAATTGGTGCCAGATCCCGATGAAATCAACGACATATACCGCGCTTCACCAGCAAGGTCGCCATTCAGAAGGCTGATGACCAACATCGCCGCCCGCCAGATCATGGACCCCGAAGTCGACAAGGACGCCGAAAGCTACCGCAGATGCTTCGAGAACAACCCCGACTTCGCCGTAGAGATGGTGAACTCAATTCGGAGACTTTCAGGTGGTATGCTCTTCGACGATCCAACCGAAAGCGACGTGTGCGAATATCACGACCATAGAAACGGCGTCAAATGCCATGCTAAGGGCAGACCAACAGGTAAGACCTTCCCCTAAATTCAAATGAAAGCAACCAAAATGTTGAGTACTCATTAGTGTCTTGAAGGAATGATGCGCAGGGTAATGTCTGTCGATATCAAGAAGCCCCGCCGTGAACCACGAACCCCTCGCAAAATCAGAGTGAACCATCCCGAACCGTCTCCAGAGGCCGTGAGAAACAACACGCGCCAGCAAGTCAGCACCGTGAACGAATCTCGAACTTTGACCGGATCACCAGAAGCGACCAGATCAACTGGGTTTGCAGTCCCAAACCGCGATTTGGCCTCCGCGAAAGAAGCATCACGGCGCATGGAAATCCTCTCCAACGCTATTAGTCCGCGAAAATTACCTGAAGACCGTTTCAACTCGATTGTCAAACGGCTGAACTACGCCGCCACCAGCAGCACCACCAATGGCACCAACAGCACACACTCGACAACGCAAGACGATCAATCGGTGGCTGGGGCGAGCGACGTCAGCAAACCTTCGCTGCCCAAGAAACATCCACGGAAGCTCAGTGCTGGCCATAACAGTTGTGCTGAAAGAACCAACGGCATTAGTAATGGAGGCGACGCCTAGGTATTCTTGCCGGCGTTTTGGGATACGGGAAGGGAAGGATTTTCTTGTCACAGTCTTATTACTAATCTCTGAGATACCCATGTTGTGTGTTGGGAAAAGGAAGGGTTTCCTTACAGCACAAAAGCAGCGCGTTTGTCTTGTCCTTTATCGTTTCCGTCATCTTCACTTAAGTAACTTCGTACAGACAGAATTCTTCGACTCAAAATCGTTCCATCTCCGCGATATTCCTATCTGGGCAAAAAACCTCTTCGGACCGTGTAACGCAACAATTCCTCGCTCCAACGGTGCCTTTCGTATAACAGCATGGCAGGCGCATCATTGCGCGACTTATCAGATTGCCCTAACGCGAAACGTGAGTAATGCCAAGCCGGCACCTACCCCCCAAAAGACCAAAAGACTGCCACGTACGTTCATCGACGGGGATGCACATTCGCTGTTAGGCAACGTGAAAGGCCGTGGCTGATACCAAGGCACTAAGGACCCCTGCTCAAGCGTCTGTCATTGGTAGGCGTGCACCACCGTTAATCAATCTAGAATCTGATAAAAAGTTAGCACTGCAGCGGCTTCGGCGTACTACTCTATGTAAGTTTCGATCAAATGTCACACCTATTGATATAAAGAGAAGGTAAATTCTGCGTGAGTATATGGGTACTGGTAGGTTCATGTTGTTTGTCGTGTATCGTTCGTTTTTTCTTGCTTCTCGATCGCGACTCTGCAAGCCTACTTGTTACTTGATGACATGCAGGTCGAAAAGGTACCCGATGTGGTCGAGGTTGTTGCTACTCCTGGTATGTAGGCCCCACATAAGAGCCATTGGCACTCATAGATATGATCAGGCACTTGTAGCTTACTTGGGTCTTCACATACAGCGCCTTTACGACATGCCGCAGAGTATGCAAAGGAGGAGAGATGGCTTGTTCGAAAACTCGGTAAGACGAATGCAGAAAGTGGCATACATGGTCTACGCGTCGAAGCTGACTTGTTTGGTGTACTAGACATCTTTATCATGGCATGCAGAGACCTATCAATCCAGCTGTGTCAACATGTGTCTAACATGACTTCCATCCTAGACGTACTGCTGTTTTAGCTACTTCTTCAACTTTCTTGGTACAGTTGAGACCTTTACCATAGCACTAAAAGCACAATGCTAACTGTCATATCAGATCGTGCTGCTTTTGCCAATGCGTATGTCAGTGGGCTGAAAGAATCACTAGATATGACCGGCGATGACTACAACAAGGTTCTCGCTGTCACTACTGCCGGGTAAGTGCCTATGGAAACGATTTCCTTCCATCCTTTGACTGACTTCCTTCAACAGCATGGCTGTCGGCCAATTGCCTCACGGAATTGTGATTCAAAAGGTTGCGCCTCGCCTCTGGTTCCCGTCTATGGTCGTCATCTGGGCTGTCCTGACAGTATGTCGTTTTCACCCGTACACCCTCTTCACACTGAGATCTTAACCTCATCCACGTAGATGGCCAGCGCTGCCGTAAAGTCTGTCACTCAGCTTTGCGTAATCCGATTTCTGCTTGGACTTGCAGAAGCAAGCACATATTCTGGCGCAATCTATGTCATGGGAGCCTGGTACAAATCTGACGAAATCGCCAAGCGTACCGCCCTCTTCACTGCTTCGGGGCAAGTGGGAACGATGTTTGCTGGTGTGATGATGACGGCTATCAACAGGGGCATGGCTGGTAAGGGAAGCCTTGTAGGCTGGCAGTGGGTGTTTTTGATCGGTAAAGTTGACTTGCTTGCTTCCAATCTCGATTGAACTGAACACTCACTAACAATGGAATCGTAACAGACGGGATAATCACTCTCCCAATCGCAATATTCGGCTTCCTCTTTTTCCCCGATACACCTGAGACAACCAAGGCAAGGTACATCACTGAGAAAGAAAAGCAGATGGCTGTCCTGCGAGTTCCCTCGATCAGCAAAGACGGACACAACATTATGCCACTGTCTCTGATCAAGCGTGTCTTCCTCACGCCTACGTTGTAAGTCGCAACGAAATTGTCTCGATGGCGGAGAGACCGCGTAGGATCAAATAAGCCACAACACTGACCGCCACTACAGCTGGATTCTCTTCTTCTGGTCCCCCATCTGCGCAGCCATCGAAGGCTTTCCCTTCCAGAACTCCTTCCTACTCTGGCTCAAATACCACAAAGACACCTTCACCCAAACTCAAATCAACACCTACCCAATCGGCGTCCAAGCTGTCGGTATTGTGGCCAACATGCTCGCAGCCTGGCACATGGACGCAACTGGCCAGCGCGTCCCCATGGCCATCCTGGCCTGTCTTCTACAAGTCGTCGTCGGCTCGATGCTTCTCGTCAAAGACCTATCTTTCGCAGGCACTTTCTTCGCTTTCTACCTCGCCGGCACAGCATACATGGTCAACCCACTGATCTTCGGCTGGGCAAACATCATCCTGCAACGAAGCGGCGACGACGCAGTCCGGAGTGTGACGCTGTACTCGATGAACATTGGGTCCATGGTCCTGTGGACTTTCTGGGGCATTCTGTTCTACTCTGCTGCCGATGCGCCGTACTGGAAGAAAGGATCCATAGCGCTGCTGGTTTGCTGTGGTGTCATGTTTGGTTACATTTGGGTTGTGTGGAAGGTACGCTATTGTCATGTTGATCAGATTTATGATCGAGTTCGTTTGCTGACTTTGTTGTGACTAGCTTGACAAGTACGCATCGAAGAAGTTTGCTCGTCGTGACTCGGAGCAGACTTCAGATGAAGCTAGGGGAGAGACATCTTAGCCATGCCATTTCAAAATGATGTAGATGATTGCTCACGGAACCACTTGTTACCGATGCGTGCTGGGCTTGTTTTACGCCGCTTAGCTTGGAGTCGCCTGGGACGAGGATACTCTGTCCGTAGACATAGACGAGACTTCACGTATCAGTTCATTTTTTCTTTCTCCCCGACATCGATCATTGTCAGCAAATTAGTGTGTTTACTAACCTCGAAAGCAACCTTGGGTAAATTTGTAATCAAGGGCAATCGGCTATCCCGATCCAAGTCCAAGATCATCGATCAGATCTACCGGCGCGGCAAGTGGCAGTTGAGTTGAGCGGACGTGATTATTATTAAAGCTTATGATGTTGGCACAACTCTCTGAGTACATGAGTTCAGACATCCGTCCGCTTCCCCGGAAGACAACATCGCATCGCTACACCGACACGGTTCGAGCGGTCAAGTAGTGGAGATAGGCAAATTGTCATCCATTGGAAGCTAAAATCAATGATCGCAGAGCTAAAAGGTTCCAAGGTGGGGTATCGACGTAACGTAGTCGACCCCTCATGTTCGGTTCGAATGCCAGCACATGTCATCGATTATTATTGTGGTGATCAAGGTGTTTTGTGTACGTATACATAACAGAGCTCTTCGAGCAAGGGATTCCCTGGAGCTTTCCTGCGTAACGACATCACTTGGTTCTCTCATCAATCAAGACTTCCAGTACCTACAAAATCTACAGTAATCTACACGGTATTAGCAAACATGGCGCCCAAACCGATTAAGCTGTACAGCCATGCTGGTGTATGTCCAGATATCACTTTGCAACTAACTGCCTCGTCGAAGGACTGACAGTATGACTACAGGGACCCAACCCATGGAAAGTCGCCATCATCCTCAACGAGCTGAACGTCCCCTACGAGTCTGAGCTCATGGACTTCAGCGTTCTGCACCAAGGTAGGTCCCCATTCCCGACCTCAAGAGACAGGGAAATCAAGACCTAACACAAACCCTCCCAAAACAGAACCCTTCGAATCCATCAACCCCAACGGCCGCGTCCCCGCCATCACCGACCCAAACACCAACGTTACCCTCTGGGAATCCGGCGCGATCATCGAGTACTTGCTCGCGACCTACGATACCTCCAACTCTCTCAGCTACACCTCCTCGCCCAACAAGTTCCTCACGCAGTCGTGGCTGCACTTCCAGACTTCAGGCCAGGGCCCGTACTTCGGCCAGAGGGCGTGGTTCACGTTCTACGCCGAGGAGAAGCCGCAGTCTGTGCTGGACAGGTACGGGGCTGAGATCTGGCGCGTGACGGGCGTGATTGATGCCCAGTTGAAGAAGACCAAGAGCGAGTGGTTGGTCGGGGATAAGTGCTCTTATGCGGATCTCGCGTTTGTGCCGTGGTATTGGCTTTGCCCAGCGATCATGGGGGAAGGGTTCGATAAGGTGAGTTTTCTCGAATAATTCTTGGTGAAGGCGGCTTGCGTTCCATGTGTAAAGGGCGACGTGCTGACAGTGCTTTCTCTGCTAGGAGTGGGAGTCCAAGTATCCGACTAGCTTCGCTTGGTACCAAAAGATGCAGGCTAGGCCTGCGGTCAAGAAGTCCAGAGAGGAGAGGGAGAAGGCGATGGGCAAGTGATCCGAGAGTTTGGGACACGGGACTGGATAACGTTCGTAAGCCTCAGCACAGCTGTGTTGTTTAAGCCACGTTTTTCCGAATGGTGACCCTTCCCACGCACATTGGCAAAGACCTCGAAAGACTTAAGCCCGCTTGTCAGTCATGTGAACCACGTAAACGTTCCCTGATGTCAAAGTTGCGAAATGGCGTATGCTTTCGATGCACTGTTGGTCTTGTTGCTACATTCCACTAAGCGTTCATCGACAGTACGAGGTACCGTTCATTATCGAAATTGCTGCGAGGCTCATGGTGGGCTCAGGTGGCGACTGTGTTCCTAGTTGGCTCGGATGAGGAAGTCTACAGGTCTGTCGGATCTGTTGTCCGCACCTGATCTAGGCACCATTGTATAGCGTTGCTTTTCGTCCACGGCAACTATCTCTCTGATTTCAGGAAAGGTGACTTTCATCCGTTTCAAACTAGAGATCGCGAGTACATCTGACACGCTGACGAAGTCGCCCTTCCGTGGTCCCGAATCTGGCCTCTCGCCTCCATAGCGGAGCAGCCAGGCCATCGTTTTGGAAATTTGCAGGGTGCGGATTGTCGGAACTCTCAGTGAAGGAATTTTATGGCGCTTTGGAGGGAAGAGCGGACTGCTCCTCGTTTCGCTCGTTCGGTCGAGACGACCACTCGAGGATTCGGGCAAGACTGGTATCCCTGAATGTGCGCCATGACCAATGAGGGCTTCGATTACCGCTCCAGTTGCATCTGTGGCAACAGCCATCGATAGAGGCGTCTCGTATTGTGAAAAGCCAGAATCTGTAGGTACAATCCACGCATTCGGGTCGGCGCCATGTCGCAGCAGGATCTGGATAATCGTGACGCTCAAGCTGAGGCACAGCGCGCGGCAAAGAGGTGTATAGCCATTGTTCTCCATCGAAACCAGCGCAGGACTGTGCCGGCAAATCAACTCAATGCTGTCTGCTCGACAACTGGAATGAAGGGCATGTAAGAGGATTGAGTCAGGTGCTCCTCTTGTGGTAGCGACCAGTGAACCATTGTCAAGAAATGCTGCCACACACCTCGTATGGATGTTTGAGGCCCATCTGCACTCGACGACGCCGAAACCGAGCACTGGATGATTCCATCGAACTGTAAGGATCAATGGTGTCTGGCTCAATTGGTTGCTTGCGTTCGGATCAGCTCCGCCTTCCACGAGCTGTCGGACACATGTCTCGATGTTTTCGAAAAGAGCCACAGAAAAGGGTGCAGCTGTGTAGTGTAGAGCAGTCCATCCGCGTGAATCCTGTGCATGTAGACCGGCGCCAGATAACAGTAGATAGTCGACCAGATCGGGCCTGAGCGATGCAGCGGCCCACATAAGCAATGTGAAAGAAGTCTTGGTCGGTCTGTACTCGCTGTGTGCTGATGCTGATTCATCGGAGTCAGGTCCTGCTGATCTGGGTCTTTGAGGTGCAGCCCGGATGTCCTTTGGGGTTCTATTTGATTTGTGCCATGTTTCGTCTTGCAAACAGGATGGCTGCGTCTGGTACATAGCCCAACAGAATTCGAGAAGCTTGAAATGACAACGTTCGGCCAAGACTAACATTGGCGAGCATGAGATGGCGTGACGGGTCCGAAAGTTGAAATAGGGGTCCTTTGCAACCACCGGGACAGCAGGGATTACATCCTGCGCCTCCGCTAGTTGGGACAGAATCTCAAAGTCCACGACAACTTGATAATCCAGTCTGGCGCCCCGGTCCAGCAAAGACCTGAAAATCGAGACATCACCACTGAAGCAAGCGCAATGTATGGCGGACCCCAGGACATCATCCCCTGCGACTAACTTTGCTCTGTGGCTCAAGAGGGCCTCGACAACATGCGCGTGACCCCTTAAAGCCGCTATGCATATCGGAGTGCCAGCTAAGCCACCGAAAGGATTGACATCCGCTCCAGATGCTAGCAAAAGTCGGACGTTATCCAGGTCGCCTCTGAACGAGGCGCTGTACAGTGCCGTAAGTCCTGGCGTGCCATCTTTGGCGTCGATATCGGCGCCTTGGGACAGTAAATACCTCAATCTTGCCGTGTGTTGTCCCTCTGCCGCAGCTCGGACAAGCTCTTCATGGACTGAACTCCCAGCTGGCGCCAAGATGCGCGAGAATCTGGCGGGCAGGCCATCGTTGTGGGTGTATCCTTGAGGTGCGTAATCTGGATCGTTTACGTTAGCACTCAAATCAACTTGCTCGCGAGAACCACCAAAGAAGAACCCGTATGATCATACTGTGAGTGACATTCCCATACACGTCCCCAGCGTGGAGACGAGCACTCCCCTGCACTGATGTATCTTTGTAGATTTTGCAAAATGACCCAGTCTCTGCTGCCATGGCTCGTCTTGGTGGCATGCTAGTGCCACTCTCCCGCCTTCAACATGTATGTGAAGGTGTAGGTAGCCATGAAGATGGGAGAAGCTCCGCTGCGACATGGAGTCAGTGAGGCTGTGAGACGCCACAATGCAGTGATGCCTGCAGGTAGAAGTGGGCGCATGCTCTGTTCGTCAGCTTGGCTACGGAGCGCCTCAAGCTGGCAAGAAATCTTGTAGACATAGTTGTTCTGGTTTCCTTAGACAGAATATCTTCCAATGCTATCTGTCACAAGTCTCCATGGCCGCGAAGGGCTTTTCTCGAAATTCGGCGTCGTCTTCTGAGTTCTGAGGGCACGAATGGGCGACGCATGTCGTCGAGCTTTGGGACTGATGCCAGATCTTTAAGCGTCCGTTTCACATCCGCTCCTCATCTGAATTACATCCGCAGGATCAGCTCTCACGAGCCCCTGGTGATGTTGTTTGCGTGATGCTCAAGCGAACGGAAGGAAGTCAACAAATACATTGAGACGAGTTCGTGAACTTCGTCTCACAAAAATTACGCTTACGTAACCCCCGACTTTCTTATGAAAAAGTGGGGCTATACAAGAAACAAACGTCCATCCGGTTTATCTTTTTGTGCTTGTTTGTCAACGTTAGAACCTCACTTATGCTTGCTATCATCGATGGAGCGGCGGCCTCCCTGTATTTCCTTGGTTGTACTCTTTCGCGAGGGGCAATAGTAAGGTGGACGATCACAAGTACACAGCGACACGCAAAGTAGACAGGTCATCAGAAGAAATCATTCTGTCATTCTAAACAATGGATATCACATGGGAAAAATTGTCCCGAATCGCCGCCCAACGCCGCATCAAGCCCACACAACATAACGTGTACTGTTCCCACTCAGCATCCACATTCATGATCCACATCCACATCACCAATCCATACCCCCAGCACCCCTCTCCCCACCCGCCAAAATAGCATTCGCCTTCGCAGGCCCGCCCATCCCCCCCGGCAAATGGCTCGCACCCTTCGACTTCCGCCCCTTCATAAGCTTAGTCTTCTTATCCAAGTTCCTAAAAGGCTCGTCCTCATTCTCCTTAGCAATCTTGAACTTCTCCGTGCCAAGCACAGAATCCAACTCCTCGACGGACGGCAGCTTGACGTACACATTGCCGTCCTCGCGCGCTTCGACGGGGAAAGTGGCGATGTTGACTTGGTCGTCGTTGGCGCACTTGCCCGCGCCCTCGCCCTTGAGCTCGAAGTTGCGCTTGTGGTACGGGCAGGACACCCACAGCTTGTCGGACTTGTAGTCGTCGCCGATCAGGCCGTCGGAGAGCACGAAGGCGCGCTTGTGCGGGCACATCTGCTGCGTGGCGTAGTAGACGCCTTTGACCTTGAATAGGGCCAGCTGGGTGTCGCCGCGCTTGACGGCGAGCGAGGAGCCGGTGTCGGTGTCGGCGAACTGGGCGGATTTCGCCAGCGGTTGCCACGAGAGACTCGTCCATTGCGTGCCGCGGAAGTCTTGCTTGACCGAGTCCTTGGGCCACATGGCGGGCCGCTGCTGGCCGCGCTCGTCGACGGCGGAGATGGTGTCGATTGTTTCGTCGGTGTTGGCGAATTGGGTGAAGAGGCGCTTTTTGTCCGGAGATTGCAGGACTTCGGTCCATTCGCAGAAGTAGGAGCCGACCAGGTCTTCCATTTGCTTCTCGAGCTCAGCGCAGATGCCGAGCTTGTCTTCGAGGATGACCTCGCGGAGGTATTTGATGCCGCCTTCCATGTTCTCGATCCAGCGCGCCGTTCGCTGCAGTTTGTCTGCGGTGCGGACGTAGAAGCTTAGGTAGCGGTCTAGGATTGGGACGACGTCGTCTGGCGGCACGTCTTTGGCCAGCAGCTCGCTGTGCCGGGGTTTTGCGCCTCCGTTGCCACCGACGAAGATGTTGAAACCCTTTTCGGTGGCGATCAAGCCGAAGTCCTTGTTCTGAGCTTCCGCGCATTCACGCACACAGCCGGATACACCGCCCTTGAACTTGTGAGGACCGCGGATACTCTTGTATCGCTCCTCCAGACGGACGGCCATGCCAACACTGTCACCGATGCCGAACCGGCACCATGTGGTGCCAACACAAGACTTGACTGTGCGGAGTGACTTGGCGTACGCGTGGCCGGATTCCATGCCGCCGTCGACGAGCATTTCCCAAATGGCGGGTAGGTCGTGCTTTTTGGCGCCGAACATATCGACACGCTGACCACCTGTGATCTTGCAGTACAGGTTGAACTTCTTTGCGACGGTGCCGATGATGATGAGCTTATCAGGTGTAATCTCGCCTCCTGCCATACGAGGTACCACGGAGAAAGTGCCGTTGCGCTGGATGTTTGCAAGGAATCGATCGTTGGTGTCTTGCAGACCGCGGTTCTCCTTGTCAATGATGTGTCTGTTGAACAAGCTAGAGATGATGGATCCGATCGTAGGTTTGCAAAGCTCGCAGCCAGTGGATTGAGGGTCCTTGCCTGCGTGCGCCATGATTTCTGAAAAGCTCTGCAGCTTCTTGACGTAGATGATGTTGAACAGGTCGGCGCGGGAGTAGTCGAAGTGCGGGCAGAGGTTGTTCTTGACCTCGTTGCCCATGCCCTTCATGGTCTTGTTGAAGATCGTTTGGACCAGCGGCATACAGCCACCACAGCCCGTGCCGGCTTTCGTACAAGACTTGACTTCTCCGATGGTTTTGCAGCTGCCGTCCTTGACGCCGTTGACCACATCGCCTTTGGTGACGTTGTGGCATGAGCAGATCTGTGTGTCATCATCGAGGTCGTCTCCGTTCTCTTCGCCTTTGGCACCAACGATGAATTCACCAGGTGGGATTTCCAGCTGCTTCTGGTTCTTTACCATCGGCACGAGTTTGATCTGCGATGATGAGGTCAGTGACGTGGTCTCTGGTAGAGGGATCTATGTCGTGGTCTCCCTCGCTTTCTAGTCGTTGGAGAGTCATTCTCCCCAAGATAGAATGCTTATCAATGAAGGGCAAACACATACTGCAAGTGTGTTAGCAAAGTCCGCAATGTCGACAAATTCCCATAAGACAACATACCATAGTCACTAGTATCACCAATCATCATTCCGCCAAGGAGATACTTCCCATCCGTAGTGAACAGATACTTCTTGTAGACATTTGTGAACGGGTCTTTGTATGTGAGCGCCTTGACAGACTTCGGTGACATAAGCTCGCCATTCTTGACACCGTTTGCCTTCTCAGCTCGAGTCCTTGTAGGAAGCTGTTTAGGCCCATCGCGATCAGCGAAGAAGTCGCCGAAACTAGCAACATCTACACCGAGAAGCTTGAGCTTGGTGCTGAGATCAGGGCTCTTGAACTTGCGAGGTGAGTGTGCTTTTGCTTGTGTGAGGTTGAAAGCGAGGACATCTGCCATCTCGATTCCTGGAGCGATAAGACCGAACGTCTGCGTCTGCCAGCTTGCGCATTCGCCGATGGCGTAGATGTCTTTCTTCGAGGTCGAGAGGTCGTCGTTGACAACGATGCCGCCGCCTCGGTCTGCACACTCGATGCCGTAGTCTCGGGCGAGACTGTCTCTGGCCTTGATGCCGATGGCAAAGCAGATGCAGGCGCAGTCCATGGATTCACCGTCTTCGAATGTGACTCCCACCACGTTGTTCTCTGCGTCAGTGTTGATCTGACCGACCCTTTTACTCAGCATTACGTCAAGGCCGAGGTCTCTGACTTGCCCTACGACCATGCTGCCAGCATCTTCGTCCAGTTGCCTGCTGAGAACCCATCTGTTGCGTTCGATGAGCTTGACTTTGCCGTAATCCTCAAGGTCCATCATGGCTTTGGCGGCCTCGAGACCAAGCAGACCTCCGCCGACGACAACTCCGGTGGTACCCTTCTTGTTGGCAGAATATGCAATGAGCTTCTGCAGGTCGTCAATCGTCCGGTACACAAAGACGCCATTCGCATCGTATCCAGGAGTGTGTTTGGGAAGGACAGCGTCAGATCCCGTAGCGAGGACAAGGATGTCGTATGGTACAGTCTGGCCTTGCGATGTTTGGACGGTCTTCTTGTCCGAGTCTATTGATGTGACCAGTGAGTTGAGGTGGTAGTTGAGCGATCCTTCTGGCATGGATGAATACCATGACTCTGGGTTAAGATAGAGATTTTCCACTTGTCGGTGTTCGAAGAAACTGGTGAGGCCGACACGGTTGTATGCTAGGTGAGGCTCCTCACCAATGACGATGATGTTGTATTCTCTTCGCTTGACATCGTACTTCATGAGCTTCTCAATGAAGCCAATGCCGACCATACCCAGGCCGACCACCACTACCCGCTTCCTGCCGGTGGGCTTTGGCAGTTCGCCATTGACGATGATGTTTTCTTTCTGGACATCACCGCTGGGCTGGTCGCCGTTGGGAATCTCGCCATTCTGCTGCAGCTCTTCGACCTTCTCCGGGAGGACATTTGCCTCCGGGTCGTTCCACCCGCTGTTGGTCATCTTGGCCGTGTTGCAGTAACAGGAAAACGAGATATCATAACAAGGAGAGAGTTGGAGATGGAACAGGAGGGAGAGATGTATCGGAAATGTATAGCACCATCAATATGCCGTGCCATGGAGATGTGTAAAAATACTTACTTCGCCATTGCAGCACCTATCTCGTGAGAGCAGCTCCATTATCGAGCCAAGTGTTACTGTACAGGTAGGCGAGCTTGTTAATAGGTGCATGCTGACTGGTCGATGGTCTTGGACAATGTCGGCCACGGAGATGCAGTCATTGGCATGGCTGATGGTGGTGAGCGGCCATGGAGATGCACGATGACAAGGGCGCCGGGATGGGCAACACAAGTGGTATGGCTGGGGTCTCCGGGGGTTCGGTGGGTGGTGTGGTCTGTAGATAGTGGGCCATGGAGAGATAGGTTACTGAAGAGATAGAGGAGCCCAGGATGGCGGGTGAAGTGGGTCGAGATAAGGCATGTCGATGTTTGTGAAGATAACGGCGTTGACTGTCAAAACCCTCCGGAATATGCATCTCGTTCGGCTCAACGGTGGGCGGCATGACGGAAAGGTTGTTTCGTAAGCGACTTGAGTTCAGACACACACGTGCTTGACAGTCGGATATTGCGGCTGAATGAATATGGAATTGCCATGGCGTGAAAGCATAATCATTTGTTGTCCAGGAGCAAAGACACCATCCATCTACCACAGTACGCACATCCACAAAGTGGCATTTCCGAGGGTTTATGATACACGAAAATACACCACCCGTGAAAGCGCGACGGGCACAGCGGGAATGCACGTTGCTTTTTGCCTTTGCCGCCCCCAAGACCAAGGATACCAAGCCTTTTGCTCGACTTCATCTCTGCACTCTACTGATAAGAAACCCACTCGAAGGCGAATCAGCTGCCTTGTATCGTGTATTGTCAACTTCCTTCTTCTGGACCTTCGAAAGCACATGCCCGCCATGTGGTTACAGCATGCATCGCGTACTCTTGTACCCTTCAGCCTGTGGCGTCGACATCTCACATCTCATCGGTCGCGATGATAAGCATGCGCGCGCTCTGTGTGGTCAGCACTGGCCTCGATATCTTCATCCACCGAATCTCGTCCTCGTCTTTCTCGGCCCTACCAATAATCCTGACGAACTGGCGGTCCGATGCAGCAGTCGTCCTTAGGCGCCCCACAGCACGACTCAATCCTGGCGTCTGTCTCTCTGTATGCCCTTTTCCGCGGCAGCTCAATCCGTCACATCTGCCTTCTACGTACTACTTTTCCGCGGCATCGAGATCCGCTTCACCTGGCCGCTTTTACTGTGCATCAGCATCTCCTCGATTACCACCGCCAGCACGCCAGATCTCTCAAATCTCAAATATCTGTCATCTCCATGACTGGCTAGATTGTCCACGTGAAACTCGGCACTCGTCTTGTCGTCTCTCGGTGCGTGATATGATAGCATCTCAATCCGTCTCTTCCTTGTAGGTCAAACGTTGATGTACCACCTGGACGCGATACCTATATTGCATCCTTCTCAGTCCCTTGTGCTCCTTTGATTCAGCCTAGCTTTCGTGACACCCTGTCACACTACACTCTAATCATCACAACCACAAAATGGACATGACAACGTCTACATCTGACGAGATATCGCTCGTACGAAGTGTCTCTGCCGACCTCCCTCCAACACCGCCAGACTCAGACCTCAGCGACAATGAGAAGCAATCAAAAGAGGAGCCCAAGAGCATCGTCTCACCTGAGATTGCAGCATTCCCTTTACCTCCGCCCTCCGAGGAGCCCACAAATGTTCTCGAGACCGACAAAAAGACACCAGATAACTGGTTACCCCGAGATCCCAGGCTGATTCGACTGACCGGCGTGCATCCTTTCAACGTTGAAGCACCACTTTCAGACCTCTACAACGAAGGCTTTCTGACAAGCCCAGAGCTCTTCTACGTCCGAAATCATGGTCATGTCCCGCAAGTCAAGGACGAAGACATCCCCGATTGGGAGTTCACTATCGAAGGCATGGTCGAAAATCCAATCACCCTCACGCTCCGCGACCTGATGGAACAATACAACAACGTCACATACCCGATCACGCTAGTCTGCGCTGGCAACAGAAGAAAAGAACAAAACGTCGTCCGAAAGACTAAAGGTTTCTCCTGGGGTGCTGCTGGTGTCTCCACCGCCCTTTTCACAGGCGTCGTTCTCGGCGAGGTCCTCAAGAAAGCAAAGCCCAAACGTGGTGCCAAGTATGTATGCATGGAAGGCGCGGACAAGCTGCCCAATGGCTACTACGGCACGTCAGTCAAACTCAACTGGGCAATGGACCCTAACAAGGGCATGATGCTCGCACACGGCATGAACGGCGAGATGCTGCGGCCAGACCACGGCAAACCCCTTCGAGTGGTCATCCCGGGCCAGATCGGAGGTCGCAGCGTGAAGTGGTTGAAGAAGCTCATCGTCACCGCGGAGCCTAGTGACAACTGGTATCACATCTACGACAACCGTGTGTTGCCGACCATGGTATCACCCGAAGAGTCCGCTAGCAATGAGAACTGGTGGAAGGACGAGCGATACGCCATCTATGACCTCAGCACCAACTCAGCCATCGCATACCCTGCTCACGACGAACAGCTCCCTCTTACGACCAGCCCTCCTGATTACAATGTCAGAGGATATGCCTACGGCGGTGGCGGAAGAAGAGTTACCCGAGTAGAAATATCCATCGACAAAGGCAAGAGCTGGCGACTTGCTAACATCGACTACGCCGAAGATCGGTACAGAGAAGCGGGCCCTCAACCGATCTACAACAGCACGCTGGATATGGAGTGGCGCGAGAGCAGCTTCTGCTGGTGCTTCTGGAACATCGACATCGCAGTGACTGAGCTCGCCACATCGCAAGACATCCTCGTCCGTGCTATGGATGAGAGTATGAACCTCCAACCACGTGACATGTACTGGAGTGTTCTCGGCATGATGAACAATCCCTGGTTTAGGATTGCGATCACGAACGAGAACGACAAGCTCCACTTCGAACATCCAACCCAGCCTGCTCTGATGCCTGGCGGTTGGATGGAGAGAGTCAAAAAGTCAGGCGGAAACTTGAGTAACGGGTACTGGGGTGAACGCTTCGGCGATGAAGCGGCAGCTGAGCCGGTCGAAGAGGAAGCGAAAGAGATCAAGATGACGAAAGACGGGTTGGAGAAGATCATCACGATTAACGAATTACGAGAACACGACAATGAAGACAGCCCGTGGTTTGTCGTCAACGGCGAGGTCTATGATGGCACGGCTTTCCTGGAAGGCCATCCGGGTGGAGCTTCGAGTATCACATCCGCCGCTGCAATGGACAGCACAGACGAGTTTATGGCAATCCGTAAGTCCTTGCATATTTCCATCAACAAATGTCCGAAACTGACACGACAATTGATACAGACAGCGAGACCGCCAAAGCCATGATGACCGACTACCACATCGGCACCCTAAGCCCCGAAGACCGCATCACACTGTCGCAAGGCGATTCACAGCCCGAGACGTCCTCAGAGCCCTCAGCAACCTTCCTCTCACCCCGCCACTGGAAACGCTCAACCCTAGCCTCCAAAACCACAGTCTCCTGGGACACACGCATCTTCCGCTTCAAACTCGACTCCCCATCCCAAACCCTCGGTCTCCCCACCGGCCAACACATGATGATCCGCCTGCGCGACCCCGTAACCCGCGAAACGATAATCCGCTCCTACACGCCGATCTCACCCCAAACCGAACCCGGCGCCGTCGACGTCCTAGTCAAAATCTACTTCGACACCCCCTCGCGCAAAGGCGGCAAAATGTCCCAAGCAATCGACCAGCTCCCCCTAGGCCACCCGATCGAGTTCAAAGGCCCCATCGGCAAGTTCGAGTACAAGGGCAACGGCCTCTGCACCGTCAACGGCGCTGCGCGCCAAATCGACAAGCTGCTCCTGGTCTGCGGCGGCAGCGGCGTCACGCCCATCTACCAAGTCTACCGCGCGGTCATGCAAGACCGCGCCGACCCGACGCGCTGCGTCGTGCTGAACGGCAACCGCTTGCTGGAAGATGTGCTGTGCAAGACCGAGCTGGAC
>Ga0265797_10001633_pt1 | contig 39280 bp, 30 predicted proteins | sample P2T30metagenome_FD_192433 | JGI IMG/M metagenome (GOLD analysis project Ga0265797, IMG submission 192433) | Plant litter microbial communities from East Loma Ridge, Irvine, California - P2 T30 | ecosystem: Environmental > Terrestrial > Plant litter > Unclassified | place: USA: California...
AACAGGCGGGATTCCCAGATGGTCACCCACTCTAGTACTAGTCGCCCGGTTCAGTGCTTATGTATGGCAGAGCGGACGGGATGCCCAGTTCTCACTGACCTATGGTCGTATGTGCTCAATCTTGCAAATGCTATGTATACGTCCCTCCGCGTAACTTTCATAATGCTAGCTACATTCACTGAGCTTAACATGACGCGTAGTCAGTGTAAACCATTTGGTGATTGTCTTCCAACCCAGAATTGCAGTGAGGGTATGTCTTCTACGCGGGCGTATCGTATCAGTCTTACATACAACGCACGAGGATCTGTAGGCGTCCTCTGCTTATTCGATCGTAGGCGGACGCTTCCGTCGGTCTGATCGCGCTGATATTCGAGCGGTTCATACCTATCAGTCATCACTGTGACGCGTCCCGCCAGGATGCAAGGAGCTCTGGTCACTGAGTCTGCGCGTATCGAGGACTTGGGCAAGACTTGCGTGGTAGTACCGCAAGTCGACTTGGTACTGATCGCTGGGAGACCTTTCGAAGACCGATAACGAGCTGCGATGGACCATCGACATCGTTAGACGGCATGTGAACCTTCAGGTGGGCCACCTTCCGCGACATCTCATGTGATGTGGATTGTCAAGAAGTCTCAACGCACTTGCCAGCACGCGTTGCGCCAAGCCGTGGTCACTAATGCTCATGCTCATGCTGACGAAGACGCAGATGCAGATGATCATTTCCTTGAGACCTGGATGTGGTACTCGGTACTCGACCGAATGATCTCGAGAAAGAGGCTTTGCTATCGTCTATTGTGCATACCACATCAGGCGCGAAAGAGAGGCGTGACGAGTTAGGAATAAGACATCTAGTCGTGAGCCAGGCTACCAGTAGTCGAAAGATGGAAGAAGTAGCTTCAACACAACGACCGGCTTGGTTAGTTGATATTCTTCGGCCGGACCAAGTGTTCGGGTGACGTGTTTAGCGAAAGCGTCATTCTGGAATGTTTGTGAATTGATCGGTATGTGCTCAAGCGGTTGATGTGCTCACACGATCCGTAGAGTCCTTGTTGTTATAAATCTCGCACAGTCCAATGTCACTACAAGGCAATCTTAAAGTCCAGGGGTTCAGGGGTATTGGACAGACCAACAAGAAGCTTGGTTACAGGTCAGCACTGTCTTGTATCATTGGAGAGGGGCAAGGAACGGATATCGTGCGGAGCGAATGTGGTATGGATGAATGCTTTTGTAGTAGTCGAAGGGATGCTGTTCCGCTCGAGTAGGACCGAGGGCATGTAGACTAGATCCGCACTGTGTCTGCTTCGCCTGCAGACTAATTGTATGGTCAGCATCGAGAAAGCAGAAGCCATTCTGCGATCCTGCACACGTCTGGTTCCTTTGTGCTTCTTCTGGAAGGAAACTTAAGGCTGAACTGATGATGTCTTCACTCTAGTAGGAGAATCATTATAGTGTTGGAAGATAACTCGCTCATCCCTGACACCACGTGTTCGAATGTTAGCCGCCTTCTATTTTGAGTGCAAGGACTCACATCTACCTTGGCCGTTGTGAACAAGACGTCACTTCCAACCGTGACAGGCGGCCTATAGTGGTGGAGTCTGTGATTGGGTTTGGCCTGAGAATTGTGATAGACGCGTGAAATGCAGTGATATCGAAGCTGCCGTCTTAATGCCGTAGTCCATGACGTCCCATCGTCATCCCCTCGACATCCTCTATGCACCAAGGATGCAGCAGTAGTAGAGTGAAGTACCACTGCCATGCCTGAAGTGAAACGTGAGGAGGCTGGCAGAAGATTCAGGGGTCCTCTAGGAGTAGTAAGCGAGCGATAGCGCACATGGCAGCCAACGAAATAACAAAGGGACGACTCCCTTGCGGCATGTGCGGTGATAGGACAGCCCTGTGTTGCCGGGTCTAAGAATACCTCACTCACAGCGGCACGTCACGGGACGCACAGAAGCGTACAGAAGAGAAGGGAGTGCTGGCCCTTGGGTTGAAACAGCGCGGGGCTGAGCAAGAGAGAGAGAGCGCTGAGGCAGAGGCAGGCAAGGCAAAGGCAAGTGGGCGGCGCCATAAGTCGCGGCACTAGCCAGCCAAACAAGCCGCTCCACCATCAATCACATTTCCCCCGATCCTCCATCCTCTAACCTGACCGCCCTCGTAACATCCTCCTCCCACCCCACCACCACCACCGATTCCACCACCCACCCTTCCACCCCCTTCGACAACCACTCCACCAAATACTCCAACAAAAATGGCGACTGAGGTGCGTACCCTACGACTCCCACCCCTCCGCTGATCGCGTGCGTCCACGTGCGATCTGCCAGCCTCAACGAAAGCTCTGAGCTTCGTCATCTCCCCGATCAACGACAACACATGCTGACTTGATGTGACTTGTAGCGTGAGAGGTACGATTTCGAGCCTCCCGGAAACACCACCGTCGAATTCCGCGATATTGACTTTGTCCCAACAGCAAGACCTTCCTCGCCAGGCTGTGCGAGCAGGCCGAGCGCTACGATGGTACGCTTCCGCCCCGAATCCCGAGTACACGTACCGCGCTAACATTCACTCCGCCGTGAAGAGATGGTCACGTACATGAAGGTAAGATTCATTCCTACGACAAAAACCCATCGAGGACTCAACAACTGACATCAGAATAGGAAGTCGCAAAGGTACACACTCACCCGCAAACGCACGCCCACAGGCGTACGATCACATATCACACTCGCCCTGTGAAGTGAAGGCTTTCACCAGACTAACACCTATACCCAAACAGATTGGCGGCGAGCTCACAGTCGACGAGCGCAACCTCCTTTCCGTCGCCTACAAGAACGTCGTAGGAACCCGCCGCGCTTCCTGGCGCATCATCTCCAGCATCGAGCAGAAGGAGGAGGCCAAGGGCACCGAGAAGCACGTTGGCATCATCCGCGAGTACCGCCAGAAGATCGAGCTTGAGCTCGAGAAGGTCTGCGAGGATGTCCTCAACGTTCTTGACGAGAGCCTTATCCCCAAGGCCGAGACCGGCGAGAGTAAGGTCTTCTACCACAAGATGTACGTGTGCCGGGCTGGAAATGATGTAGTCGCTGAATGCGACATGGATTATGGCATACTGACGCGTCGACTTTCAGGAAGGGTGACTACCACCGTTACCTCGCCGAGTTCGCCTCTGGCGACAAGCGCAAGACCGCGGCCACTGCTGCCCACGACGCCTACAAGGTCAGTCTAACATCATTTTCCCGCAAAACATGAAACTTGCCATCTAACAAGTCCCGCAGAACGCCACCGACGTTGCCCAGACCGAGCTCACCCCTACGCACCCCATCCGTCTCGGTCTTGCCCTCAACTTCTCCGTGTTCTACTACGAGATCCTCAACTCGCCCGACCGCGCCTGCCACCTCGCCAAGCAGGCCTTCGACGACGCCATTGCCGAGCTCGACAGCCTCAGCGAGGAGTCGTACCGCGACAGCACTCTCATCATGCAGCTCCTCCGTGACAACCTCACCCTCTGGACTTCCTCCGACGGTGCCGAGCAGGAGGCTGCTGCTGGCGAGACCAAGCCCGAGGAGAAGAAGGAGGAGGCTCCCGCCGCCCCTGCCGCCGCCCCCGCTGAGGCTGAGGCCGCACCCGCTTCTTAAGCGATGTTACCTCTCTCCTCGCGAACCTCATGAGCGACTCGTTGCCGCAACGGCACGAGCGCATTTGCTACGTATGCAGCTAGAATGACGTTTGGGCGTTGCAAGTAAATGACGGCAGAAGGGAATTACCTCATTAGGAGGCCCATGGTGATGACCCTGCATTCGGATGATCCCCCCGAGATGACTACCCCTTCAAGCAAAATCGAGTGTGTTTTTTCCTATCCAAAGAAACTTTTATCGAGCGATGTGAAGCTCTTTTCCATCAGAACCAACAACTTGCTCCCTTTTTTCTCTCTAACTCATTTCCTGCTCCACTTTCAAGTCTGGTGTTCGTTTTCCATGTCTCTTCTACCATTTATCGGGCAGCGATGCGGAACCTTTGCTCAATCGGCTGGGTTTTCAGCGGGATTCCTAAATCTCACGGTCCTTACGGTACCTTCTCTCAAATGGTGATTGTTGTCTTCCACCCTTTTCAATAATAGATTGCCTCTGACCTCATCATCTCTGTGAGTTGATTGTTCCCATCTCACTCTTCTTCATGACACCTCTGCCTATTTTCCAAGCGTCAGTCGATCTGAATCTGTGCCATATCCTGTCATCGCAATAGATACCCTGTCTACCTTGTGTACCAAGGCAAGACGAACCCTTCCATTCTGATGCTTGGGGTAAAAACATCTCACCGCGACATGCAGAATGGGAACCAAATAAGCTGACAGTTCTGGCTGATAGATAAATAGATAGATAGATAGATAGATAGATAAAATAGACGAATTCATTCAACGCGTACACGCACGTATGTATGAGCTAATCATCAACCGGGTTGGACTCATCGTTGTGCTTACACGTACGAGATGGCAAAGTCTTTCGTTGCCGTTGATACACGCCTAATTTCGATTTCTGACCACGTCGATATCTTTCCCCTATGTAGTATCATTGAACGCATGTGACTTCATGAATTACAAGATGCCAAATGCATTTCGAATTCCGTCGTTTTTTTTCTCTCTCCCTTTCCCCTGAGAACAGGAAGTGCAAAGAGAAACAGACGCATGGACCGCTCAATCGATGTGGGTTACATCTTGCAATCAATGCAATTCAATTCAATTCTCTCATCCCGTCCTCCCAATACATCAAACTGTCTACTTCAACCTCCCCACTCCCTCCCAACCACTACTCTCCGCGCCCGCGACCCTGCTAGCAAAACTATCAATCTCGTCGCTGGAAAACAAGCTCCATAGAGTACCTTCGTCCCCTCTGTTAAACCGTTGCACTCCAGTGGTTTTCCCGCTTGCCTTCCTCGCCTGCTCTTTGGCATGTTCTTGCAGTCCGGCGAGCAATGCGTCGACATTCTTGCGCGCGGCTTCGAGGGACGCTTTGGGGACTGGTTTGGTGGGCTGTTGTTCGGCGTGTTTCAAGGCTGCGAGGAGGGTGCGGAGGATGTCGGTTGCGAGGTAGGTTTGTTTGAGGGGGTTTTGGGTGGTGGTGGGCGCGGTGGAAAGGGTGGCGAGGGTTGAGGTTATGGGGGTAAGGGTTGAGGGGGAGGGAGTGAGGAGGAAGGTTAGGGTTGCGGTTGTGAGGGCGGTTATGTTGGTTTCTGAGTCCGAGGGTGAGGCGGGTTTCAGTCCGGCGAGTTTTTCGAGGAGGACGGCGGGGTCTTTGATTGGTGGCGTGGCGTTGTTGGCGATGCACCAGGCAGTGTCTGTTGCGAGGGACTGCAGGATCCAGGCTTGAGGGTTGTCGTTGTCGTGGCCGTGCAGGGCTCGCTCGACGTTGTAGCCGTAGTTGAAAGCGGCGGCGAAGTCGCGGTTGTCTTCGGTTTCGAGCCATTGCGCGGTCAGGCGAGGCTCGATGTGGATGGCTTTGGCGTCTAGTGGCACAGTGCGAAAGAAGCGGGCATATCTTCTTTGCTCGAGGGATAGGATGCGGCGGGTCAGACTGAGGCGAAGGTTTTCGCGCAGCTGGTGCAGGTCGAGGATCATGCCGGTTTGGCCGTTGTTAAGGACGTTGGCTTCGCATTCTGCCAGCTTTTGCTCGCAGCGGACGTACATGCCTAGGGCTTGGGTTGTTATTGCCAGGGGATCGTTGTTGCGGGCTGTTGATGTTGTGGGTTTGTGTGGATGCGTGATCGAGAGACGGGTCAAGAAGATGTGACCGATGGTGTCGTGTTGGATTTCTTTCACTGATAACGAGTCCCAATGCTTGAGAGCGAGAGTCGCGAGGTCCAGGCGCATGTAGAGGTGGATCAGGATAACCTTGGCTTCGTGGATGTGCTGGTTGTTCTGAAGCAGCATCTCACCGATACAGGTAGCTTGTAACAGAGCGTCGGTCTCGTCATGCTGCTCCCATACCTTGACCAAGGCTGACATCGCGAGGAAGATGAGTTGACACACGTGCCTGTATCTGAATTGATCGATCGACTGTACAGCCTTGCGATACGTCTCTGTCGCCTCGGCCGCAAAGCTGTACAACGCCGTTCTAACGGCTGAATCGTCCTTCGAAAGGGAGGCAAACTTCGTTTTCGACTCTGCGATCACAGCGTCCAGCCACTCTGGCGTGCCGTATTTCACATCGTCAACCTTGATTCCAGCGAGAGCGTCTTCGACATTGGTCTCTTTCACCTCCCTCAAAGCATCATGGACCTGCTTGCTCTCGCCAAACCGACCATTTCTGATCCCTTCCAGCTCCTCCCTCTTCTGCTGAACGGCGAAAATCTGACCAGGAACCCTACAATCCAAGCCAACAGCCTCCTGATCAAACTTCTCCGAAACAGCCTTCTTCGCCAGCGAGAGAGCCAACCGGGACGAAAGATCCTCACTGCCAGCCGAGAGCATCTGCGTGACGATCGCGTGCGCCATGTAAAACACTCGATTCTTAGGCGCCATCAGCTTCAACTGAATCAAAGCCTGCTGAGCGTCCTGCAGCCGGTTGTCGAAGATCGCTCGCGAAAACCTGAGAGATTGAAGGTCCAGCTTGTAATTTGTCGAAGTGGCGGCCTTGTACGCGGCGTCCCAGAGTTTGGCCATCTCGGGGCCCGTCGACAGAGGCTGGGGGAAAGCATTTGATTGCAAGTGCTCGACCACTGCGTCTTCGATCAGTGTGAGTTCCGTGAGGTCGCGAGTCGAGGGCTGGAGTGCCAGTAGTTGGTCGAGAGTGGCCTGTGATTTCGCAGTCTCGCCTAGCTCGGTGAAGAGTTGGGATTTGGTTGCCAGCAGATGAATATCTTTGGGCATGCGTTTGAGGAGCTCGTCACATTTTGCTATGCCTTTTTTGGGCTTGTCGCGGTATTCGTCATAGGTAGGGTACCGGGCCATGGTTTATCAAATGCTTGTTTGTGACGTACTGGATATTCGACTTCTCTGAATTTCTTTGGAGGCGAGGTAGCACGCAGAGTGTTGGTGGTACGGGCACGTCTCAAAGTTTCAGGCATCAAGGCAGCAGGGAGACCGTTTTGATGGACAGCTTCGCAGAACAAATCGCATGATCGAAGAGCTGCTCCTAATAATTGTGAATATCCTTTCCAGCTAGCGTGTCACATTCTGAACAAATGTTTGTCGATCTGGCAGTCGTTCTTGCTCGCAGTACGTGAAACGTGCCGACCGGTGAGTCAGGTGAGTTGCCGTGGGTTTTGGTAAGATCCAAACAAGGTGGAGATGTAGAAACGAACGAAACAATCACAGAGCATAGGCATACAATACAAGCCGAGAGAGCCATCTATTAAGTCTAATCTATCTGCGCGACTTTCGCCTCCTAGCATCACTCGCCTTTGTCGAAGTTTTCCCCACCGTGTATCCATTACCTCTAGCATCCGGCATGACTTCCACCTGGACACCTTGATCGTCGCTACTGCTTCCACTTCCACTGCTCGTGCTGCCGGAGTCTACCTCCTGGCTCAGTCCACTACCTTTACGACCTGCCACGGCAGGATCGGAATAGTGCATTGGATGAGCGCCTGGACGAGCAGCTAGAGGCGAAGATCCGGGTGGCACTCGGCGGAGCGACGAGTAATTGACGTCGACAGAGCCGTTCCCACCCATGCTGCGACGCCCTTGCGCAGCAGGCATGGGCGGGCCAGCAAAATCGTCTGGCATGCGGTACTGGGCGTTGGAACTCGCGCGACTGCGGCCTGTTGGTTGCGGTGGCTGTCCAGCATGAGCGTACCAGTCAGCTTCGTCTTGGAAAGAGCGATTCGAGCTCGAAGAGCCAGGACGCATCCCCGGAGATCCTTGGTAAAACCGTGGTGGATACTGAGCGTATACAGGCTCTGGAGGCGTGGAAGCACGGCGGTTGTGCTTTGAGGTTGAACGCGAGCGGTCGCGGGTTGCTTGTGCGCGAGCGAGTTCTGGACTCGGCGGTGGGTAATATGGCATCGGTGCGAACATTGGCATTGGCATCGGCATACCATTTGGACCAGCGAGGACGTAGCCAGGAGGCGGCGCACTTGGCGGGAACGCTGCAGCCTGGTCAGACGATACAGACATCTTCCGGCTGGATTTCGACTTTGACTTGGCTGGTGACGATGAAGATCCAAAGAGACCGCTGCTCTTCTTCTTCCCCTTTTGGCTCGTCAAGCTGGCAGTGCTGTTGTTTCGACTGCTACTCTTGCCTTTGGGGGCCTTGACAGGAGTCGCAGGAGGCGAAGCGATCTGCAGAGGCGGTGGTTGTACAAGCGCCGGCTGCTGGACTCCTCTCCTGCGCTCGAACGCTTCCATCTCATCCACCGACAAATTGATGTTCGTCTGTCCTTGTGCCCTGGCCTTTGCAATACGCTCGTAAGCGGACTGGACCAATGCCTCATCCCTGCCATTGTAGACTGCCACACCTCTGTGGTAGGCGTCATCTTCAGAATCACCTTCCCCATAATAAGCATTAGGATAACTTTCGCGCCGATGCTGGCCAATATCGTGTCCGGTAAAATACAGCTCGTCTCCAGCATATCCGCGCTGACGAGGGTCCCGGTAGGCGTATCCATTGGGATCCAAGTATACACCATGTCCGTCATCTTCGTCACTCCCCATATCTTCCAAACGCTCGCCGTAATGACGAGCAGGCTCACGAGGTTCCCAATCCTGCGGTCTCAGCGATCTACGTCCGCCGCTACCGAGGAGAACTCCGGGTGGTCTTCCCGTATCATAGGGCGAAGAGGGCGCGGCCGACCACCTATGAAAGTCAGTACTGGATCGCGTCAACGGGTTGAAGACCAAACTCACCTAGACCGCTTCCTCAGAGAAAGATGCTGCTACATCTTTATCCATAAGCGCCGCATGTCCGAGAATGCTGACGCCAGATGCGCCAATGAGCCACAAAACAGTGCTGATTGGCGAAGACCAAATACCAAGAGGGACGGCGATAATTAAGAGACCAGTGTAAAGTTGCGAAGAAGTAGCACGCGCGAATCCAACATCAAGATCCGCACCTTGGAGCTTGCCGATCCCGAACATGCCGCCAACGACGAAGATGATGACGAACAGCATGAGGAGGTTGGTGAGCAGGCTGTAAATGCTGAGCATGACGAAGACAACGGCATAGTTGCTGCTGAAGTAGGAGAGGTTGTAGTTGACACGCGTCTGGATCTCGCCAAAGTTCTGCGGCTTGGACAAGCGCTTGAGGTCGAAGAATTCGCTGATGGGCTTCAGGTTGGCAAAGCGGCTACCCAGACCTTGTGATCTGACGCTCTCGAAGCGTGAGCCCAGGTTGAGGCGGCTGGTGAGAGCCTCGTAGGGGATGTTCATGCGAGCCATGTCGACGGAGAGCGGGGGAGAACGAGCGCGGTGGAGCGTGGGTGTTTGTATGATTTTGTAGTGCGGTGCTGATATTAGGGGTGAGTATGGTTTCTGCTACGACTCGAGTTTCACGTGCTGAGGCGACGGCTCGCCTGGCCCTTGGCCGGTGTACCGTGTCTCGCATCTCCTGCACAAGCGCGGGTACGTACATGTTGATTCAGAGACAACGAACGAGGTGTTCTCAGCGGTGGCGATATCGATGGCGCTGTATAGGCTTCCGGTGTGACGCTGGATTAGGGGCAGAGGACAAGGAGAGTAGCACAGGGTGTGTTGCTAACGCCGCGTGAAATAATGGTGAATGGGAATGCGCGGATCGGTGTTGGCAGCAGGGATGGCCGCCGTTTGGTTAGAGCCCGCCTAGCCGCAGCAGGCCCGCAGCAGCAGCCTTACGCGCTCTGTGAGACAGACGAATGCGAGAGGCAACGCCTGCTCACGTGATGGAAGTGAAGAAGGAATGCATGGAAGGTGATGAAGAAATGGTGAGGAAAGGAAGAGGAGGAAGGATTGGAAGACTGGCGGTAAAGAATACATAGCAGGTGAGTGATAAGCAGCAGCATTAGCACTAGCAAAGAAGAGACTGCAGCAGCATCCACCATGCACGGTACCCAACAGCTGTGTCTTATTACTAGGAAACAGCTTGATGGCGGATGGAGCTATGCGTGGATACGCGGGTGTGTTGTGAATTAGAAGAGCTTCCTCGCAGGCTCCCCGCTGTCTCTCAAGCGTGCCACGACAATAAACGCCTGAACGCCTCAGAATAAAGAAGCCAGCTAATCCAATCGCGTCGACTTCAAAGCAAGCTCGAGGTCCAAGGGTCCAAGGTCCCGAGTGTGGAGAGGCCAGAATTCCCGACTGGGACGGCCCCCATGTCTCCTGCTTAAGCAGCCAACGCACCGTTCGTTGTCTGTTGTCTGCCAACACCAAACACCAACAGTCACAAGAAAAGACAAGATGCATCTGCTCGTTCGGGCAGCCCTGCTGCTGGCCTGTCTGGCCACCTTCGCCGCCGCCTGGTCCAAGGAAGATCACGAGATCTTCCGCCTGCGCGACGAGGTACAAAAATCCGAGGGTCCCAATGCCACCTTCTACTCATTCGTCGGCATCAAGCCCAAGGCTACCCAGGATGAAATCACAAAGGCCTACCGCAAGGCTTCGCGCATCATGCACCCGGACAAGGCTCGCAGTAACTGGATCGCCGCCTACGACGCCCCCAAGCCCGTCCACACCAAGGTCGATGGCCAGCCCACCACGCATGTCAAGAAGAACAAACAGCCCTCCAAGAGCGAGATCGACAAGTTCACCAAGCAGGCTTCCGCCCGTTTCGAGCGTCTGAGCTTGGTCATCAACATCCTGCGCGGTCCCGAAAGGAAACGCTACGACCACTTCCTCTACCACGGCTTCCCTGCTTGGAGAGGCACCGGCTACTACTACTCACGCTTCCGCCCTGGCCTCGGCTCTGTCTTCATCTTCCTGTTCATCGTTGGTGGTGGTGGCATCCACTACGCCGTCCTGTACACCAAGTATGTCCGCCAGCGCGAGTTCATTGAGCGCTACATCAAGCACGCCAGGCGCATGGCATGGGGCGACGACACCAAGCTCGCAAACATTCCCGGTCTCGGTGAAGGCCAGTCCAATGGCGCCACTCCCCGCCAGCAGACTCCCGAGAACAACGAGGAAAGCATGCAATGGAACAGAAAGCAGAAGCGCGCCATGGAGAAGGAGAAGAAGAAGGGCGGCGGCAACACCTCCAAGAACTCCAACTCGAGAATGGCCGACAAGGCCAAGAACGAAGGCGTCAGCACACCTGTCGAGGCCGAGATGACCAGTGGTCCTGTCGGCGCGAAGAAGCGTACCGTCGCCGAGAACGGTAAGATCCTCATCGTCGACTCGGTAGGCAACGTGTACCTCGAGGACGAGACCGAGGAAGGTGACAGGCACGAGTTCCTCCTTGACGTAAGTGAACCGAACCATCGATCATCCAAGAAGACGAGCACGACTAACAACATCTCATAGCCCAACGAGATCGCCAGACCCGGCTTCCAATCCACCTTCCTCTTCCGCGGCCCCAAGTTCCTCTACAACAAGTCTATCGGCCGTGTCATCGGCCAGCAGACCGCCGACCACGTGGCCTGGGAAGCCAACGGCGAACCCCTCGACAACGTCCCCGAAGCCCATCTCAACGACGAGCCCGCGCTCTCATCCGCCATCCCCGCCAACGCCTCGAACGAGACTCGCAAGCGCAAGCTCAAGAGATAGATGGGACATGTGGCGCGTTGTACACCTACACTTAAAAAGCATTTGGCGCTTTAACGATGAGGATCATCAAAAAGTCTTTACCATGGTGCACAGAGGGTTGATCGATTCGCTGGGAAACCACTGTGTCTGTTTCATCAGACATGAAGAAATCCGGTATACTGTAAGAACAAAACACCTTCGAGGTCGCCTCCCCGTGTTGAAGCGACTAGCAGCATGCAGATAATGTATCGAATGACCTTCCTCATTTGCAAACGTGTCCATTGTGTCCGACTTTGCTCTGTGACTTTTGCTGTCTGCTTATTTGTCTGTCTGTCTTTGCCTGTCCTACAGTATCCCCGACTCGACCTTGCTCGCTTTGTGTAATAAAAACATCGCACCAAAAATCTCAGCATGCATGCAAGCTGACTGAAATTCGTCCCGTCCGAATGACATGGGATGCTTTTTGGTTGTAGTAAACTCCCTTACGCCGGCTGCCAGACGCATCGATAAACGACGATAATAACGCAAAATTGTTCCGAGCCGTCGAGTCTCCCTTCTAGGGCTCTTTCTCACGGGCTCGGTCCTCGAAAGTGGATCGAAATCTTCCTTTCTCATATTTATCAGATTTCTTCTTTATGCGAAGAAGCCGAAGATGAGTCTCAGCGCCTCGAAGACAAGGCCGCCGCAGATGACGAAGAGGAGCATGTCTGTTTCAAATTAAAAGTCAGCGTCTTCGTACCCAAATCAGTAGACACCAACAGCAAGTCGGGTTTCGACCTTTTCTCGTTCCCCTCATTCGATCGCTCTCCTTTATGTCCATGTTGTCATCCCTGCCCTCCCTTCCTCTTCTCTTAAAACCCAACACAACTCGTAGACCCCGAACGTAAACATCTACCTCTCTCTTTCTTCCCTCTCCCTCTCCTCCTACTTATTATGCCTCCCCATCCACCGCCTCTTGCGACTCCTCGATACTTCTCGAACGCCAGGGCAGAATTGAAACGTGTAAAAACAGAAGTCAGAACTTACACAACCACACCTTGCTCACGGGCGACTTCTGGTTCTGCTTCGCCGCCTTCTTCTTCTCGGCCAGGCGCTCGATCTCGGTCTGTGGCTTGCCGCGCTTGGCCGCTTCGGATTTGGCAAAGGCCTCGTTGGCGCGGCGTTGTTGGGGTGTTTGGACCTGTTTGGGAGGAGAGGTTTCGAATTAGTTTGTGTGTGCGTTATGGAATTGGATTTGGTGTTGGTTGGTGGGGTGTTGGAGGATGATTGTTGGCGTTGGATGTTTAAGATGGGTGGGGGATTGATCGAATGTTTGTGCGTGCTGGAGTTCGGGTAAGAGGGCTGTGCTGTGTTATATACCATTGTGAGTTTTGTTCTGTGGGTGTTGTGGGTTATTGGTATAGGTAGCTTAGCTCGCGAGCGAGTGGGATCGGTTCGTTTGGATCGTTCGTTCGAGGAAGTCGGGAGGGTTTAAATAGCTGAGTCGAAATCGAGTTGTTTGAGTCACTTCAGGCGCAACAATTTTGAGTGAGCGTGTGAGTCGGAGGGACAAGTATGTAGTTGTTGCGTGTCGTGTTCGGTGTTAAGGGAGATTGATTGTCGCGCTCGACTAAAGGTGGCCTTTCCCTGGAGAGCTGCACCCTTGAAGCTCGGGATTTGCCTTACGCGGCCGCGGCTGTTCGGGAAGTTTGAATGAATGAGCTTCAATTCACTTCACGGCTTGACTTCCAAGTTGTACCTACGTGACTGCAACGAGATCGAAAGCCCGTGGTTCTTTTGAGACATGAGGTAATGAATACAGAGCTGCAACCAATCTGTCCAAGTCAATTTTCATGCATCTCTAACGATCTCCCTCAATCATTCAAAGTAGCCGGTCAACTCCAACCACTTACACCGTCTCAGCAGTATCACCCTCGCTAACCCTCCCAACCGACTCATCTATCTTGTCCATTTCCAGCGCCACCTCGAGTTCAGCCTGAACCGCCTGCAGTTTTTTCTCCAGCTTCGCGATCTCATCACGCCCTTGCTCGGCCAATTTAGCGTGCGTTCGCACCGCGTCCTGGAGAAGCCGGTTGTCACGCTGCCTGTCGACGACGTGGCTGGACTGCTCCTTAAGTAGCACCTTCAAGGTGGCAATCTCCTCTTCGGCGCGACCTAAGTCGAGTTTGGCGCGGTCTTTCACCGCGTCGAGGAGTTTGTTGTATTTCAGCGTGCCTGCTTCGAGCTCTTTGACGCGTGCCTTGGCTTCCTTGAGCTCCTTGAGGGCGTGTTCGTGGTGGTTCTTCTCAGTGCCGTGAAGCGTTCTGGCATGGCGTACATCTTCTTCGCTGCGCTCGAGCTCTTTCTCCAGACGGAGATGACCCTGAGTGAGTTCTTTGATGGTCTTTTCCTTTGCCTTGACCAGTTTGGAATGCTCTGGCTTCAACTCGTTCGATATCGCTTCAGCTTCCCGCTTCAACTGCTTCCACTTTTCCCTCAGCTTCAAATCTCCGGCCTTGAGATCAGCTTCAGCAGTCTTGACCTTGTCGGCAGCATCCTTTTCGACTTTCTTGCATAGCTTTCCCGCATTGTCCACTTCGAGCTTGAGGGCCTCGACTTTGGTCTTTTCGTCCGCAAGGTTCTTCTTCAGTCCTTTGACCTCGGCATCCAGCTTCGCTTTCATGGCATCGAATTTCTCGTCGCTGGCATTTTTGGCATCTTCGGCAGCCAACTCAGCTTTATCTTTGATAGCCCTCTTCGCCTTGTCGGCCGTGGCTTTCGCTTGCTTCATCGCTGCTGCCGCGGTATCTTTCAGAATCTTGATCACGGCTTTGTGCTCCCTGTTAAGGCTCGAGACCACCGTCTGGTGCTTGTCTCTCCACTCTTTATTGGCATCAATCTTGCAACTTCTGCAAGCTTTTGACAACCTCTTTTCGGCTTGAGCGATCGTATTCTTCGCGATTTTCGGATCCTCATACTCTGATTCCTCTTCATCGTCGTCAACGTCATCTTTCTCTTTGGCGGAATCATCGTCTGCTGCCTTGGATCCGTTGACCTTCGTTGCTTGCGCTACGGCTTTGCCACGGGTGTTGCTTCCTTTGGCCGCGGGTTTCTTAACGCTGGGTGAGTGCTCTGTGGCCAAAACCTCGGGCTGTTCAGAAGGAGTTCCCCTGTTCTTTTTTGCTGACGCCAATCTGGCAGCTACTGACTGTTTCCACTTGACAGGCTCAATGACTTCACACCCGTCGCTGTTGCTGTCCGCCTTAGTATTGCCGACCTTGTCCTGGTCGTTCTTGGCCTGAACATCTTTGTTCTTATCAACCCTGTTCTTGTCGGTCATATGGTTGCCGATCTCGACATTGTTCTTAGCTTCGATCCCAGCTATGTCCACCTGCTCGGGCTTCGACGAGACCTCATCGGGAGCCTTAGTCGAAGGACTCAGAGTCGGCTCGACTTCCAGACAGAACGAAGAAAGCATCTCCTCAAAATCACCGCCATTCTTCCAATCGACAGGAATAAAGACCCTGTCCCTGCTCGGACCAAAATGGGTGACGCGTGACTTGAGCGCATGAAGTTTGGCGGCAAGATCGTCGTATCGAGCAGGCGGAATAGGGGCCTCTTCAAACCCTCCGCTACCGGGGCTTGCATCCGAAGGAATGAAAGTTCTGGCTTTGTTTCTTCCGAGGGCGCGACGTTTCTCAAGAACTTTCGCAGACCGATGACTGAACGGAGTCAAAGTCGATGGCACTCTGATCCTCTTTGGATCAGGTTCGTCAGCTGGCTGTGTGGAAGCTGGGCGTTTGACGACCACATCGATGGCTTCAAGCGGCGGAGCAGTGGCTGCCCTCAATGTGGATATGTTGTCGACAACTGTATCCTCAAGTCGCTGAAGATATTGGGAAGATAGCGGGCTGGTCTGATCAGGGCTACCGCCACCAACATTGCCACCCGGAGGAGCGACCAATCTCGCCCTTTTCAGCTCGGGCTGACCGGGTGGCGATGCTGAAGCCCAGCGTTTCTGGGTGGCCATAACTCCTGGCGTTGGAAACGGCGGTTGAATCGCGGCCCTCGAAATGTTACTGCTGTCGTCCACTGTACCCTCGAGTCGAAAAGGACTCAGGGACGTTTCCAGGCTGAATCCCGCGATCCTGCGGAGGGATACGGTGTCGAATTCGGCGTAGCCTTCGGGGCCAATGCCTAGCACACCGTCGCGCAGTGTCGCGCGGTGGTTGTGTGCGAGCGGAGTGATATCCTCGGGATATTTCTTCCAGAACCTCATTTTGTGTTGCTGGGTGGTTGCGCCGTTGAGTGGCGCAGTGCGTGCGTGTGTGTGTATGGGAAAGGCTTGGTAAGGTAAAAAGATGTGTCGTGGGTAGGTGTGCTACTCTGTAGAGCATTGAAGGAAGGATGTAGTGGGAGGTTAGGTCGAAGAGGTTGAGGCGCGTCGGGTCACTTGTAGCGGCAACTGAAGAGATGGATGAGGCTCGCGGCAGCCTGCTGCCATGTGAAGATGTACAACATGTGACACGAGCAACATTGAGACTGATTTACTTGGGAATGTGACAGCGGACTCTATCTGTGCATAGATGGGAGGAGGAGACGGGGATCAGGTTGTGATAACTCATTTGTATTGTGGAATGACCTACTGTCGAGCTAACTGGGCCTTACGGTGTGCGTCTGGCCAACTTGAGCTTCTGGCGAGGTCTTGGTGTTGGTTGATGATGACTTCGGCGTCGACGTGCTGGTGGGTGTTGGCGTTGGGCGGTGATCTTCTGATCACGGCAGGTTCATCTCATTGAAGTGCTGTCTTCCCAACGCCATGACCAGTCTCTCGTTCTCCCGAGTCAGCTTGTCGATGTGTTTCTGCTGCTCATCCACCATGGAGTGATAATCCTGGAGGCGCTGCTTCAACTTCGCCAACTCCTCGTTTGAGATCGCCTGTGGAGCCGGCACCGCCTGACGATCCTCGAGCCTGCGCAGAGCCACGCGACAGTTTTGTTTTTCGTCTTCCACCTTGATGATCTGGTCGTTCTTCTCCTCAAGCTTTAACTTTGACTTCTCATGTTCGTCCTTGACACACTGAAGCTCGACCTTCAAGCTGTTGATCTCTTCCGCCTGCTTCGTAAGAAGTGTCGAACCAGACTTGTAGAGCCCGATAAGCGCATCATCTTTCTGGAGCTCGCGCGCCTGCTCGAGATCTCTAGTGAGGCTCGCGATCTTCGCTTTACGCTCTCCGAGATGACCTCTGAGTTCGGATTTCCCAGCCTCCATCGTATTTGCCAGCGCGCAAAGGTCACGGTAGACCCCAATAGGAAGTTCAACACCCCTGAGAAGGCGCTGCACTTTGTGTCGGGCGTGCTCTGGGTGGTCATTACCCGGCATTGTGTGTTGCTGTCGGGTGCTGGTGGATTGTTGGGTTGTTGGTGGTGGGTGGAGAGTCGTGGCTTTGTGATGTCGAGCTGTCCCAGTGTGCAGTTTATCTTAGTGCAAACGCAGGCAGGCGCGTTGCCGCTGCACGCGGCCGAGCAACCGAAATGACGTGGCGACACCGTTTCCATGTGATTATTCCAGTGACTTCAGGCCTCTCGGAGGGAAGTGAGGTGAAGGAGACCGGCTAGTCGTGAATTGCTGTGCTTTTGCTGTACACATAGACTGTTCGTACGCGAGAGGTGACAATACTACCTTTTGGACCGTCGACCCTCAAACCAGGTGCATTGAATGTCTCATAGGCAGGCGCCTCTTGAAATCTGCCTGGCCTCGCTCTAGGTAGTCATTTCTCGTAGACCTCCGGAGAAGCTGCACAGTTCTTGAGTCTCACTTGCAAGAGCAAGCTTCCAGTCATCCGCCAGTTAGCGCCACAATCCAGCATCCAGCATCTCAGAGATCTCCATCCAAATGCAGTCTGAACTTCTTATTGGCCCTATCCGTCGGCCTCAGTTCAAACATGCTCCCTAAAATCTCAAACTCCAACGGTCTCTTCCCATCCTCTTCAAACAGCAGCGTGAGCTTGAACACCGTATGCTCCTTTGGACAAGTCTTGACAACATCCCTCTTGGTAACAATCTCAAACGAGAACTTTGTATCCTTTACCACAATCCCCTTCATCCCAACCCTGCTGGCGCACCTGCTCCTCACCACCTCCATCATCGCGCCATGATAATCGGCAGAAGCGAGGAAAGGACCGGCGTCTTGCGCTTCAACGTTTGTGCGCTTTCCATCTGCCAGACCGAGGATTTCACGCATGTAGGCACACCACATGGCATGCAGTGGCTCGTAGATCGCATATTTCTGCTGCTCTTTTGGGATTTCGTAGAGGCTGAGAGCGCGCTTTTGCTTAGCAGATAAGGGTTTGGGCTTCTTCGATTTCTGCTGCGCTCTCTGCTTCTTCATGCGCTCGTACTGGCGCTTTGCTCGGGCATTCTGCGCTGGGTCTGGGGAGGTAGGTCGCAGGAGAAGTGGCCGTTGTTTGACGCGTTCGCGGAAGATGGTATCTGCTGTTTCGGGAGAGTGTGCGCGTTGCAGCAGCACTTCCGCTATGTGTTCTTTCGTCTGGGTCGCCATCTTGGTGGTGTTTTTCACATTGTACTATCGAGAGAATCTAGATCTTGAGGTCGAGAATACCTCTAGGGCTCGAAAGTGTGGAGTTCGGCATGTGAAGACGCTCGAGCCACATTGAACTCAGTCATTGTCGACATCATCAACATCTGTAAGGTCAGGTTGAGGTCTTCTATCGACAGTCACACTCTACTAGAAAAAACTAGATAAAATATGCACAGCTAATAGCTTCGCATCCACGAAACACCCAGCCTATGAACCGTCTACGGACACTCGTCAAGCCATCCCGCCTCGCCACTACTATCCCACTCACATCAAGACGAACCATGTCCACCACACCCTCCAAGCACATCTTCGCCCCAGGAGGCACAAACGACTCACCCCAAGCCCAACAATACACAAAAGGCTCTCTCGAAATCTCGCAACTCGACGCAAGCCCTTTCACGCAATTCGACACCTGGTTCAAACACGCCAACGAAGAGAAAGTCCACCAACCCGAAACCGTCACTCTTTCAACAGCCGAACTCCCCTCGGGCCGTGTGAGCGCCCGGATGGTCTATCTGAAAGAAATGGACGACCGCGGCTTCGTCATCTACAGCAATTGGGGCACGTCACGCAAAGCCAAGGACGTCGAATCGAACCCTCACGCCGCGCTCACGTTCTGGTGGCATGAGCTTGAGAGGCAGGTGAGGGTTGAAGGGCCTTGTGAGAGGCTCACCTCGGAGGAGTCGCAGGTTTATTACGATACGCGAATTCGCGGGTCTAGGCTTGGGGCTTGGGCTTCGAGGCAAAGTCAGGTGTTGAGAGATCGGGAGGAGTTGGAGGGGCAGGTGAAGGAGGTGGAGGAGAAGTTTAGTGAGCAGGAGAAAATTCCTGTGCCGGAGTTTTGGGGTGGGCTGAGGGTCAAGCCTGAGATGGTGGAGTTTTGGCAGGGGAGGCCGAGTAGATTGCACGATCGGTTTAGGTATACGAAGAGTGAGGGTGGGGAATGGAAGATTGATAGGTTGAGCCCTTAGGTTGACGTGAAAGCATTGTAGATTTTCTAGCTCCACGTGCTCATGCTGTTAGCTAGAGACTTCTGCGAAACAAATAAATCATATGCTACCAATGAAACACTCGACTTGTGCGGTCGACGATTGTGTGCATCTCTTCGGTACACCTAAAATCCAATGCTCATACCATCAACATCGAACAGAACCTATTATGCTGCCAAAGAGGGACCCAGGTTTTTTTTCGTTGGAAACTGAACTCCGTTCCCTCAGGTAGTCATGCTTCCATGATAGCAACTTCGCGGTCTGTTCAAATGGGGCCACCTTTTTGCATGCTTCGAGTTCCCGTGATCATCTCCTCCTAGCCGATCGCAGTTCTAACAGCTCTGACGAAATACCAGAGTCAGGCTCCTCCATCTTAGTTTCAGCAAATAGGCCATCAATCTCTTCGACCGCAGCATCATCTTGATTGAGCTTTTCGGAATCAAGATTGAGAAAAGCATATTGCTGCTCGCCTTTGTTTGCCGTCTCGCTGCGTCGAGCCCGTATGTGTCTGAGCTTCGGATCCTTTTTGAAATTTTCCGCCATGCTTTTACGATGATACCACACAGATGGGAAGTCCCTCTGTAGCACGTCGCGGACCGCTTTGGCTTCGGTCATTGCGCCTTCGAGGTAGAGTAGAAGCATGACTCGAAAATAGAGGCAACCCATTGCGTGCCAATGGCTCCGTCTAAGGTCTGGCAAACTTCGAAGATGAGCTACATTGTGCTTCAAGCGAAGAAACATAGGCCATGGGTTCGGTGCCGCTGGATGGAACAGTTTTGCCGTGGTCGTGTTGTCAGTAGCGACCTCCGGTCCGTGTGCACCTGGTGAACAGATCATGCTCAAAAACTCATCAAACAGCGATGATGAGATAGGTGGGACCGATTCCCGTTGGATTGCTCGATGCAAGACCGTAGTGGCGCCTGCCAGCTCAAAAGTGTCTCCGATCTCCAGCCGAATAGCATCGTTGATCACATCGTGTAGACATCTAATAGCGTCGGCCGGAGTTTTGTCCAGAGACAAAAGAACGTGTCCTTCCATCAAACCAGTGAGATGATTGTGTCGTCGGCGAGTGCGTTTGCCGTGCATATCCTTACCATGATAACGGGCTGCAGAAGGCTTTTGGAATCCCTCAGTCGATTTCCAGCGAACACCCTCCTTTGTGAGCCAAACCTTCATGTGCTGCTCGGCGCGTTCCGCTACTAGCAGCCAGCTCAGGTCCTTGCAGAGTTGTTTCGGAATCTCATGCTGCTCATCCAACCCATCGAGTTGTTGTAACCAGGTAAAGGCTTGGAGGCCAACGCTCCTAGTCCCGGCAAGCTCACGTCTTCTTACGGGCGATTCACTGATTGTCTCAATCTCCTCTCGGTGAGCCCGCAGCAACTCAGCAACTTCTTTGACTGTTGCGTCCGCAGAGATTGTAATGGGGAGTATGCTGGCGGTAGAATTTGAGACGTACACACTGCTGGCTCGGTACAATGTTTTTGGACAAGTTTGTGTCTTGAGGAGACGTGTCATTCGCATCGCCAAACAATTGCTGTCGCGGGTGGGATAGCCAATCGCCCGTATATGGTGACCCGTCGGGCGACCCTCCCGATGCCCAGCAGCGTAGCTGGACAAATGTATTGCTTGTCGTGCTTGAATCCATGGCAGTTGTGCACGATTAACTCGTATGGCCATCACGTCTTCGGCAGGGACACGCGAAGGAAGCGTAGTGTACAGAAGAGGAACCGAGAATCGATTAGGCGCCAGGTTAATATTCGACATGGGCGCGGAAACTCGCTTATGCATATCGTCCCGCATTTTGTGTAACATCCCTGTTGCGATTGTCGTGTAAGCGGCGACAAGGCTGTGCGGAGGACTGGTTAGTATCAAACAGATGTGATATTAGTACCAGGTAAGGCTCAGCAGCATCAAATATTACCATTCAGGAAAGGCCAAGGATCTAAACCTTTCAGTGGTAAACTCGAACTTCCAATGGCTGCGGCGCGGCACGTTTCATCAGAGAAACAAGGAAGCCTTCATCAAATATCAATATTCACATATCAAACAAGTACACATACCCAGATCATTAGTCCCAATCAAATCCCAAATCCTCCTCAATCGGCTGCATGTGACCTTGCAAGTCTGCCGCAACCCGATCAGTATCATGCCACACCCGCAACAGATTCCGGCCCACAATCTTCGCTACGTCTCCTGCACTGACACCGGCTTCCAACAAAGCAGTGACAAGATCCGGGAATTTGGAAACGTCCTCAAGCCCCCTCGGCGTCGTCTCGATCCCATCGTAATCCGTCCCGATACCGACGTGTGAATATCCGATCAGCTCTCCAATGTACGTGATGTGCTTGACGACTTGCGCTAGTGTACTGTTCGCGTCCACGTACTCGGGCAGGCCGCTGGAATCTCCTACGTCTTTGCAGCTGATGAAGTCTGGGGAGAAGTTCACCATTACCAAGCCGTTGCGCTGCTTGACTAGCTGCAGGATGTCGTCGGGCACGTTGCGCGGATGCGGACAGATGGCTTTGGCGCTAGAGTGGCTGAAGATTGGCGGCGCGACGCTTCCTTTCCAGTCCTTTTCCGGGCTGCCGCCGAGGACATCACGCATCGTGTCGACGCTGACGTGGCTGAGATCAACGAGCATGCCTAGACGGTTCATCTCGAGGATGAGCTGGCGGCCGGCTTTGCTGACTCCGTGATGGTAGGGGCTTGAAACGACTGATTTGCCGTCGACTGAGACAACCGCTGCGTCGGCGTATTTGTTGTGGCAGTTCCATGTCAGAGTGGCGTAGCGGACGCCTAGCGCGTGATACAAGCGGAGAGTAGAGAGCGAGTTTCCGATTTGATGTAGGCCTTCGATTGCGAGAGGGGAGATGAGTTTGCCGTTAGCGAACGCATGCTCTGCTTCTTTAGCATTTCTAGACAAAGTGAAGTATTCTGGATATTTCTCTGCAAGCCGCTGGAAGAGGTCGATCTGCTCTAGGGTCGTCTTGACAGAGCCGGCGTAGTTTCTGTCCGAGAAATTGAAGCCATCCGCAGGACATGGGACAAACGCGCTCCAGAAGGCGCCGCCTTGATGGCCTTGCTTGAGACGGGGTACGTCCAGATGCCCAGCCAATCCACCCTCTTCGAAGGCTTTCGTGAAGTTTTCACCGTTGATCTTGTTGTGGTAAGATACCCGTAGCAGGATGAGGAGATCATTGTGCCCGTCAATTAGTGGGTTCTCATCTAAGATGACTTCCGATTGCGATTTAACAGCGTGACCCGGAATGCCGTAGAAGTATAAACCATAATACACCGCAGCGATGAAGATCAGGACGAGTCCAGCGAGAGAAGATGCGTGTTGTCGAAGTCCTCGTGTATGTCTACGACGGAGTGGCGTTCGCTCGTCGCCCATTTTGTGGTCCATGGCTGCTTCGAGTCTATGTACAGTTGTATCAGATGATGTCTGATGGAGGGAGATGGTGATCACTTGGCTCGTCGAGTTATCGTTGGCTTATCAGCCCTTTCCAACTAACACTAACCCTAGTAAGGCAATTTATCCTCGTCCATCGACACTCCAAAGATATCGTAAGTCAGTCGAAAGGTGACAGTATAACTAGCTACGTTGGTGCATGCTGGAGGGAGTAGTGGTGTATGCTGCTCACATTTTTCCAAAACTGTGCAGTTTGGATTCCCGGTGATGTGTTATATGGGCCTCGGTCTACCTGCCGTCACTGCCTTGACTGCGCGCGTCAGCGTGAGCTGCCTGCCATACCTCATCACATGTAGCTCCGACAGCCGTAGGAACAGCTTCACCACCAAACGACCAAACAACCTCACATATACACCACTGCAAACATGTAAGTCATCCAACAACGATTAGGTCTGTCCAATGAGCTAACGTGCGTGTAGGGAGGTCTTACTTGGAATCACTGGCAAGGACTTCACCATCATCGCCGCCTCAAAGGCCGTGATGCGTGGTCCGACCGTCCTCAAGGCCCAAGACGACAAGACGAGGTCGCTGAACAAGCATACCCTGATGGCGTACAGTGGAGAAGCCGGCGACACAGGTACTTGCGATGCCCTCCCAACATGATGAACACAGCCCGCTGACAACATCTCCAGTACAATTCGCGGAATACGTGCAAGCCAACATCCAACTTTACAGCAAACGCAACGGCTCCGAGCTCTCCCCCTACGAAGTCTCGTCATTCGTGCGCTCCTCGCTCGCCAAATCCCTCCGTTCCAGGAACCCCTACAACGTCAACCTCCTCCTCGGCGGCTTCGACCCCATCACAGACAAGCCAGAGCTATACTGGATCGACTACCTGGCATCATCAGCGCGCGTCCCGTACGCCGCACACGGCTACGCACAGTACTACTGCTTGTCAACACTCGACAAGCACCACCACCCCGACATCGACTTCGAGCAGGGCATGAAGATTCTCAGAATGTGCACGGATGAGCTGAAGAGGCGCCTCCCTATCGACTTCAAGGGTGTACTTGTGAAGGTGGTGACAAAGGACGGAATCAGGGAAGAGCCGTACGAGGACGAGAAGCCGGTTTACGCGCCCTGAACAGGGAGTCTATAATGGATTGATGGAGCGCCAGGCGTTCTGGGCGTTGGGCAGCATAGCGCAGCGCAGGTGCTGTTATGCTAAAACTCGGCATGCATCTGTATAAATATGATATTGACGTTTTCACCAACCCCCTCTTTCAGCGTCAAGTATTGAGTTCTTCTTGCTGCTTTCACTGATGAAGCTCAATGAGCCCGCCATCTCACTTCACAGATCGACGATTGCGTACACAAAAACTCACTAGTGATGGCTTTCTTTCAAGGTGGTACCAGCGGCTTTGGTGTTTTGAAAGTTTACTGTTGCTAACGAGAGAGAGGCTGACCAAATGCTAGTTTTCTACCGATACTAGTGTTTCTCGACAATGGTAATCAGCCTTCGTCACAACCAGGAACCAGCTGCCAATGTTGAAGAGACGAGTGAAGAGCAGTGTCGAGTGAGGGCACTTGCGCGCGCCGCCTTCATCACAGCGGTTGCCTTCTCACTTCTCACCCACGCCACGCCACACTCATCACATTACTCTAGCACCAACATGGCCGACGAGCAGCCAGAGTCGTCTCAACATGAGGCAAAGGTCCATCGTGAACGCCGCGCCCTCGCTACCAAGCACGACTTGGTTCTGGTAGTGAAGTAATACAAGACTCGCGACGCAATTGTCAACGGCGAACGCGTCCAACAGCAAGGCGAGCTACTAGTCGTTCATGAGTTTGAGGTCTCCCGCGAGGTCCTTCTCGCATTCCCTTACTTCAAGCGTCTTCTCACTCGACAGTATCGCGAAGCCAAGCAAAACGTGGTTGAGCTCAAGGAAGACGACCCGCGCGCATGGAGGATCTGGCTCGAGATTCTCCACCACGGAAGCATTGAGCAGTCAAGCTACGACGCATCGACTCTCACGGTCTGGCATGTTCTCCTGATCGCCGAGAAGTACGGTATCAGTCCGACCCGCAAAGACGCGCGAGTGTGGTTCAATACCTGGATCGACTCGCACGAGAAACTCTTCACCAAGCAGGGGAGTATCACCGAGATTCTCTTCCCATGCTACGCTTTCGACCATGCGCGCGGCTTTGCCACAGGCACAAAATGGCTCGCGTACAACGCTGTTGGTCACGTCAAAGAGACTCGCCCAGCAGGCTTCACTCAGCACACACACTTGAGGCTCGATAATGGCATTCTCCGTAGCTATCACCCAGCGCACGCGCCCTACCTCCCCGGACTGCTGATGGCTGACCTTCTACAGAACAGCTCAACGCAGCCCGTGGTCGTCTCAGGACCATCCTACACCGCGGTCTTTACGACCCGGTCGACGGGATGCTCAAGCGTTCGCATTGCCCGCTGAGGGAGAAAGTCCTGTGGCAGTACTCCACTGCACTGACTGAAACCAGCGCTTGGCCCCTCGAGAGCTTCGCGCCGAAGGCCAGTATCAATCTGCTGTTTCAAGCAAGTTGTCGAAGAAGCCATCGATACCACTGAAGATCTCTTCGACGGCCTCTGCCTAGGTGAGCAACTTCTTAGTAATACTGTCTATTCCACCACTAACGACACATCAGTCTGCAGGAACGGTCACAGTGACACCGACGAGGACCAGGAATACTGGAAGGAGGAGGACGAGGAGGACGAGCGCCCGTGTTGGAGCAAAAGATGTCGAGTCCGCCACCGGGAACCGACACACTATTACTCTACCATGCTTCGTAAAGAGAAGAGGGTGATCTTTACCTTGGAGAAGCAAACTTGAAGGTTGAGTATCTGTTGCTGCGGGAACATACAGAAGAAGACAGCTGTATTGAAATGGGCTGCACGGATCGGCGTGAAAGCACTTTGCGATCATTGAACACGCTTTACAGAGATAGCGCCGTCACTAGCACCACTATCAAGCGCAACAAACTGTCCTGACTCGATCTTCTTCGTCCACTTGTTACTCTCGTACTGTGCCGTGAAAATAGACATCCGTAATGTCGGTGCATCCGCTTCGACGATGTCGTCGTGCGACCATGTCCACCTGCCGAACGACCAGTTCAGAATGTATCGCGATCGGCTCGCACTCGCGCCATTGACCGCTGAGCCATCCGTGGCTTTGGGCGAACCATTTGAATACAGCACAGCCTTGATGCGGTAGACCTCATCTTTGGGCGCGCTCTTGAGCAGCTTTCCCAACTTCTCGAGATCAACGCCGGCCTTGCCGTCCGACGACGAGAGTGTTACCGACAGACACTCCATCTCCGATTTGTGATCGTGGCCGTGTTTGTGGTCGTGATCATGACTGTGGCTATCGCTCATCCAACCTCTAGCCATCTTCTGATCGAAACCAAACAACAGCTCCTTACTGATCCAGCCTTTGTCGCTTTTCGTTTGTGGCGTTTCAACGTCCAGGTCTCCCAATCGATCGAGGAAAATGTCAAAAGCCCGCTCGTCCATGCCTTCCCATTTGTTGATGACGATCAGATCGGTCTGCTGAGCTTGTAGTTTCGCTGTAAAGCTCGTGTTGGCGTATCCGCCCCTAGTTGAACATTAGTATCAATGCACATCAAAGTCACTCTCGAAATGAAGAGCGTCAAATCGAACCGCCACCTACCAATTCTCCGCATCGACAACACTAACAATGCCATCCAACTCCCACCGCCCCGACTCCTTCGCCAACCGGTTCACCTCCAACACCAACTTCAGCGGCTCCGCGCTACCGCTCGTTTCAATAATAATGCGATCGGGATTGCACTCCCTATCGAGTGTGGCAAGAGCGTCTCCGATCTGGCCGACGTTCGTGCAACAAATGCAGTCCCCGAGCAGTTCCTGCGAGCCGCTCATCTCTGCCGCGGCGGCGAGCTGTGAATCGACATTGAGATCACCGATCTCGTTCTTGATGAGGGCGAGTTTGTAGCCTGGGTTCTCGGCGCGGAGTTGGGGCAGTAGGTTGAGAATCAGGGTGGTTTTACCGGAGCCGGCAAAGCCAGTGATGATTGTTATGGGGACTCGGGATGTCATAGTTGGAGTCTTGAGGCCCAGAGAGTATTATTTTGGTTTTCGATGTCGAACATTAATTTGGCGATTTCGTTGACTTTCTTGGAAAGTCAACATTTAGAGATGGAGTCACCCATTCTCGGCCTAGCAGCTGCCTCAGGTCGGAGCAGGGGCGATGGTCTGTGCTGATCTTTGGGGACTTAAAGACTTTGAGATTTCTTCTTCCTCACAGCCAAACGTTTCTCGTCAAGACCGCGAACGCATGCTTGATCACAACACCTATATTGTATGGTGTCAAGATCTTCCAAGTCGTCTCTCTTGCTCCGAGCGAGCTCAGTCTTACTTCTACTCAAATCACGGTCATGTCGACCCAGGAAGGAAAGAAACACCAAGAAAAGCAACACAGTCCTCTTAGCAAGCCTTCCTATAACGAGCTTGCTGGCGTTTTGATGGATCTTCCATCACGTTGCAAGAACAAATTTTATTCATCTTGTTTGAGGTGCCTATGATACTCCCTGAGTAGGTTGCCATAGTTTGTATGAAACAAAACGTATCTGCGTCTTCGCAATTTTGTCGAAGCTCCCCCACAACTTGCTGCAATCCGGCGGTGGTACGTGAAGGCAAGATTGCCATTGATGTAACTTATCTGTTTCACCCAGGCATGCTTCCGGGCGTAATGATAGCTGTACTCCATGCATACCGCATCTCGTCTATAGCTTGCTCTCATTGGCATCGCCGGTGGGCCGCCTAGCTGCCGTGTTTCTCGCAGCACTAACCGCAAAACATACATGATGGCTCAAAGCGACAACATCGCCGCTCTCATCCAACACCACGATCTCGAGATCAAAGCGGCCGTTCTTGATCTTCTTCGCCTGCAGCCTAACCATCAACCACTTAACACCCTCCTTCGGCAAAGCCTTCTTGACATCCATGTTCAGCAAAACAGTCGGATACCAGAAGCCCACTTGCTTCTCTTTCTTGCCACTCCGTTCGTTTTCAATACTGTACGGATCCTCTCCCAGAATATAGCTCTCGATAACCTGCGGGAAAGTGTCGACGACCGATCCAAGGGCCTCGTTCGTCCAATTCTCGCCGTTGCGGAGGCACAGCCATTCGTCCAGAATCCCAGGAGCCGGCTGCCCAGCGCGAGGGAAGAACGACCGCACGTTCAACGTCGCCTTCCTGAAATCCGAGAAAGGCCATTTCTCGCGCAACGCCCAGTTGGGATCCTCGTCCTTTTCAAATTTGCTCAGGTCTGCGGGCTTAGGTTCTGGCTGGAGTTTCCAGGCCGTGGAGAAAGAGACACCTTCCTCGGTGCTGATGTCGGAGTTGGTGATGTAGCCGACGACTTCCTCGCGGCCATCTTGCAGTAGCGTGACGTGAACGACGGAGGTCTGACGGCCCAGTTTAACGTCTTTGACTTTGAATGTTGCTGCTCCGATCTGCGTGCGTCTCAAGAAGTCTAGATGGAGGGCGATGGTGTGCGGTTGGTTTTGGCGTGCGAGGGTTGTTGAGTAGTGGAGGCTGACGACTCGCATGAAGACTGCTGTAACGTAACCTCCATGTGGGACTGTATTCTTGTCAGCATTCTTTCCACTCGGACGCGATTCCACTGCAAGAGAGAGACGGGAGTGTGTACATACCCGTCCCGATCGTCCATGCCGGGTCAAAGTCTATGGTGTATGTATGTGAGTCGGCTTGTTTTACCTCTGTGCATTTGGCTAGAGATGACATTGTTGAAGAGGATGGCTCTATTAGTCTATGTTATTACTGTTGAGAAGGGGCGATCTGAGTTTGTATTAAAGCACTGTTTATGGCACATTCGTCTCCCACAGCATTGGAGCCGAGGCACTCGGCAACAGCCATAGGATTACTATACCACTTTTTACAAAGCAGACACCAGCGAATGAATATTGTCTTTATGCGGAAAACGAACTGGCCAAGCCTGGGCGATGCTGATTGTACACTGTTTTAACTGATTCGTTCCACGAGAGGGCGTTGCGTACTCGAGCGAAGCGTAATGAACTCTGTTTGTCAATTTTCTTGATGAGCCTGTATATCTACATGAAAGTTACATACTGGGCACGCTGCACTCCCATGCAAATGCAACGGCTTTTGTACTCGCCCCAAATTCAGCGGACCGCCCATAGATTAACGCCGGGTATATCAAATCCCCCCAGAAGTCCCACCCTCTCAGAATCAAAAAGTCGCTATGCACAAAATTCGTAGGAAGTCAAAGCCCAAATCGCCTAAATGCGCTCTCTTGGACCAGCGCCGTGGTTGTCAAACAGGTCTTCCAAGTATGCACTAGGAGCCCTACTGCCAGGAAGACCATCATTGCTTTGCGGCCTTGCATTGTGCGATCCCGAAGCGTAGCCAGGGCGAGGTGCTGCGTCCAAGTATGAGTTTCGTGATGCAGTGAGACCGTCCCGACTACCAGCGCGGAGGTAGCTGTTGCGCGAGGCTGAGGTGTGACCCGGAGTGGTAGGTGGAGAGTTTTCATAGACGCTGTTTCTAGCATAAGGAGCGAGATTACCGCCGATAGTAGTTGCGCCAGCGCCACCTCCCGCTTGTGCTGAAGAGTTGGCGTAGTAGCCAGCGGGAAGGTATGTGCTGCTACGGTTGCCCATGACTGAGGAAAGTGGGCGGCTTCCAAGATTGGCGTCGCTCATACGGTTGTGGGCAGTCGGAGAGAAGAAGAGTCCCTCGGGAGGAGGCTGCTTGCGAGAAGTGTCCGCCTTGAGAGGCTTGCCAGCGGCGTTCAGCGCTTCCAGAGACATGCTCGAGCCAGCATCCTTGTACAGACCGCCCTTGACAGGGTTGTATCCTGTGCTGCTGCCACCCCAGTTCTTGCTTGCTTTCTCGCTCCCAGTGACAGATGCGATTGCAGCCTGCTTGACGCTGCGGTTGATCGACCAAGCCACGAGCGCACGCCAGAAGAGAACACATGCGCCGAGGAATGCGAGAACGGCTCCGACGACGATGAAGACCGTACCCTGTGGAAGAGTGGAGTGCTGCATGAAGGGCGCATTGGCAGTGTAGGGTACAACCATGGTCGGAACACCAGCACCTGCGATCGTAGGCAGGTCGCTGAGAGTCGGCTCAGGCGTTCCAGTAGAGTCCGAGGTCACGAATGAGCTGGAGGAGCCGCTGGATGAGCCGCTGGAGCTTCCAGTGGTTCCCGAACCGGTACTTTCGGCGGAAGAAGAGTCCGTGGTTGATGCATCGCTGGATGTTGCGGTCGACCTGCCGGAGCTGGATGTTGATTCGGCAGTAGATCTTGCCGTCGTCGTAGTTGCCTCTTCGGTCTGGTCTTCGAGGTTTGGTAGATCGTCCTGGGCGTATGCGACAGGCGCTCCCGCAAGGGCGAGCAGCGCCAGCAGTTGTGTCTTCTTGGCAATGCGGACCATGTTTGCTGTAGCAACGGCGTGTTTGAGTAACGAACAGTCACGGCGAGGCTGCTGCAGTGTTACGAGGCGCTCGAGATGTGCGCCGTTGCAAATATGTGTTCGCTGTGATCGCCTCTTGGTGTCCAGCCTTCCCTAGCCTCCGTGTCTCAGTTGGTCCAACTCTTGGTGACGATGGTGAAGAATGATTTCACTGCTGGTCCGATGCTGCTGGCTCCTGGGAAGATTTGAATCGTGGGTGACGTGCTGCCTGCGGGTTCCCGACTGCGAATATGCAAGAAGAGGAACACAGCAGGGGACGGATACGGATACGCGTAGGCTCGAGCGATGCTCTATTTTGGGGCCAGGGATTCGTGATTCGTTTCTATCGCGACTGGGTTGCGGACCGTACCGTGGCATAACCCTAATGTCGCCACTAGCTCGGTCTGTCGCAAGTTCGAGATTTTGACTTGTGAAGAACATCTTGAATTCGTGCCAGGCTGAAATACCATCAACCACACTTCGCCATGGGTGTCCAAAAGAAGACGCGCAAGTTCGCCACGGTCAAGCGAGTCATCAGTCAACGTGACGACCGCCTCAAGAAAAACCAGCCCACACCCCTCGACAAACAAAAGAAGCAGAGCGGCAAAGATGAGCTCGTCCGATCAATGTACGTCCTGGAACAAAGTCGCAGTCCTCTTACATCCTGCTGACAATGATGATTCACAGCCCGCAAGCGCCTAGTGGCATGTTCTTCCAGCACAACACCGCTCTGCAACCGCCCTACTCGATCCTCGTCGATACCAACTTCCTCTCCCACACCGTCCACCACAAACTTCCTCTCATGTCGACAATGATGGACACTCTTTACGCATCATGCACGCCCATAATCACCGACTGTGTCATGGCTGAGTTGGAGAAGCTGGGTCCCAAATACCGCATTGCGCTGCAGATTGCCAGAGACGAGAAGTTCGAGCGCTTGAAGTGCGATCACAAGGGAACGTATGCAGATGATTGTATTGTGGATCGCGTGGTCAAGCAGAGAGTGTACTTGGTTGCGACGAACGATAGGGATCTGAAGAGGAGGATCAGGAAAGTTCCTGGTGTGCCAATCATGAGTGTTGCTAAGGGCAAATACGTGATCGAGCGTCTGCCCGATGCGCCGGAAAAGTGAGCATGGGAGGAAAAGAACCTGACGCATATTTGCGGTATACGATTGATTTGCGGTCTGATCATTAGCGAGGCGCAAGGCGTTTTGAGAACAGAATTCTGTCGATGTTGGGTGGAATATCGAAAACTCTACAAAGTTTGTTTCGCGAGAAGGAATGCTACAACACTACCATAGGCATCAATTCATGAGGACGACTGTTGCTACAATATCCCAAGTCAGTATTAGTGTCAAGAGTACCGTTTGCGTTAGATTGAAAGCGGGTTCTGGGAGTCGCATCTCTACATGTACATGCGCACCGCGATACTGTCAGCTATCATGCGTCAAAAGCCAACCTCACTTCCTCTAGGACACTCCATCGTCGGCATAGCAAAACCATATATTTGCAAACCTCTTGAGCTCCCAACCCGCAACGACAACAGCATCTACCTCATGACTGAATTTCCACATGTGCATTGCAAGAATCCCGCACGCGGTGTCAGAACAAAGAGACTCGGAATCACATATTCTAAACGGGGCACTGCACCTGCCACTTCCTAACCACGTGTAGTACTGTATCACTCGGAGCTCTTAATCGGCCAGAACTTGGGGGAATCCTTCCGGAAGCCCGAGAGGGCAATGCCCTCTCACATCTTCGTCGCTTATTGCGCCTCACATGGTTATATGGTGACCTAGACATCAGTAACATGCCGAGTCATTGTCGTGCATCAACGATGGGCTATCAAGACATCACTATGATAACATGCTTCTCATCGTACCGACGGCGTTGTCTTTCTCAGCCGCCTTTGGACACTGAGGTCAGTGAAGATTGCCCAACGCGATTGACGCTGCGCCAATGGGAAATACTTCCTGGCAGATTGACATCCGCCTCGTGCACGCCATCTATTTGGACCGCCAGGAAGAAGTCATATGACCCGGTGATCGTCTCAACGTTGGCGATGTAAGCATGTCTTGCAGGTTGGCCTTTAACTTGTCCTGGACGATTGCGAAATGTTCAGGGTCGGCCGGGGAATAACCGTGCTGAAGGAGCGAATCGACCCCACTCAAGCTGCCCTTGCAGGAGTCTGGTCTTGTCTGCCCCTCCTTCCTCATATTGACGATGGCTGCTCTGAACTTGTTCTCTCGCGTTAAACTCGTTTCCTCACTCCCACAAACCCTCCGACCAATCTACACCCGCAACTTCACCAGCACTGCAAGCAAAATGGGCGTTACCAAGAAGCTGATCTCCCCCGGCAACGGCGTGGACAAGCCCAAGAAGGGCGACAACATCACCATGGAGTACACTGGCAACCTCTACGATGCCAATGCCCAGGACGGCAAGGGCAAGCAGTTCGACAGCAGCGTCGGTCGCGGTGACTTCAAGACCAAGATTGGTGTCGGCCAGCTCATCAAGGGTACATACCTACGCAATGCAGTCTAGGACTTCCCCGGTGTCAGCAAGAGCTATCATTACTAACATACCACAGGTTGGGACGAGGGCATCATTGAGACCGACGGCGGCATGACCCTCGGCGAGAAGGCCACTCTCCTTATCACCGGCGACTACGCCTACGGTGACCGTGGCTTCCCTGGCCTCATCCCGGCCAACGCTACCCTCATCTTGTACGTCTTTACCGCAGCAACCCCATCCCAAAGTCCGAAGTAGCTTGCTAACAGTATGATGCAGCGATGTCCAGCTCAAGGCCATCAACGACAAGACCATGTAAAAAGATTATAACTAGCTCTGCTCTTGTAGACGGTGTCCGGCACCTGGGCGACCACGGGATATACGAAAAAGCGACTTGTGAGAAAACAAAAGCTACATACTCAATGAACAAATATCAAACACCAGATGTACCACTGTTGTCTCCTCGTGATGTGTGGTGATGACAAGGGCCAATGACTTGGGATGTACGGCGCTAGACTATCTATACTTCCTTACGGACGGTGGGCCTCCAAGAACGGAAAGTGACATTGAAAGGTGCAGTGATTGTATTCAAGGCAGTATGCCATCATACGTCGTAGAGACACAAGAGGTGATCAAATGTTGTTTATCTCTAGTCATCACACGTGGCAGTATCGTTTTTTAGACCCTGGACTCAATCTTGATCACATCACCCCCGCAAGTTCGGCGTGTTTCCATTTCCCGAAATCGCGTCAAGTCGCGTACATTGATGATGACGATCGGTGAAACATTTCTTGAATCGCAGCCCACAACAACTCACCACCTCCCAAGAGCTCCCAATGGTCAAATGCCCGATATGCGATTTGCCAGTCAAGGAGTCAAATATTAATAGACACCTGGACTCCGAGTGCAAGTCCTTCATCGACGAACCCTCTCCGCCGCCAACACAAGCCAAACCAAAGACCGCGAGCTTCTTCTCGACACCGGCAGCGAAAAGATCCGCCAGCTTCAAGGACACACATATTGGCTCATCACCGCTCGTCAATGGCGCCAGTAGCACTCAGCAAACTCCGTCCACGAAATCTCTTGCGCCGCTGTCCTTCTCTACCCAACCCGTGAACGGCTCCAAGCGAGCTGCTTCAGACGAGGATGATCACATCGGCCCACACGAGCAGAAAGCTGTTGCTGTGCCTGCTCAGAAGAAAGCGAAGAATAGTCATGCGCCGCTAGCCGAACGCATGCGCCCGCGGTCTCTGGACGAGGTAGCTGGACAGGAACTCGTGGGTCCGAATGGAGTACTACGAAGCTTGATTGTCACCGATAGAGTGCCTTCAATGGTACTGTGGGGCGGGCCAGGAACAGGAAAGACTACAATTGCGCGGCTGATCGCGCAGACCGCTGGCTGCCGTTTCGTCGAGATCAACAGCACGTCGAGCGGCGTTGGGGAGTGTAAGAGGCTATTCGAGGAGGCAAAGAACGAGCTCCGTTTGACAGGCCGGAAGACAATTATATTCTGCGACGAGATACATCGTTTCAGCAAGAGTCAGCAGGATGTATTCCTAGCGCCTGTCGAGGCAGGACAGGTCACTCTGATTGGAGCCACCACGGAGAACCCAAGTTTCAAAGTCGTGAATGCGCTCTTGAGTCGCTGCAGGACTTTCACACTGGCCAAACTGGACGACAAGGACATCTTCGAGATTCTCAAGCGTGCACTGTATAAAGAGATCCCAGATCTTGTTCCTCGGTCCACCAGCCCACAGTCGTCCGAAGGCGCTGCCTCTTCTGCCACTCCGACGACAAGCCACCACCTGTTGGTGGAATCCGACTTCTCTCTACTACACTTCCTAGCAAGCTTCTCTAACGGCGATGCTCGCACGGCTCTGAATCTTCTCGAACTCGCAATCGACCTCACCACCAACCCAGCCACTACAACAGACAGTATCAAAGCTTCCCTAACCCAAACCCTCGTCTACGACCGCGCAGGCGACCAACACTACGACACGATCTCTGCCTTTCACAAATCGGTCCGCGGCTCCAACGCAGACGCGACTCTGTACTACCTCGCACGTATGCTGCAATCTGGCGAAGACCCGCTCTTCATCGCCCGCCGTATGGTTGTGATCGCATCCGAAGACGTTGGCCTAGCCGACAACACGATGCTCTCCCTTGCAACTGCCACCTACTCGGCGGCCGAGAAAATCGGAATGCCCGAATGCCGCATCAATCTAGCCCATTGCGCCGTCGCTCTAGCTCTGTCTCCCAAATCCGTCCGCGCGTATCGCGGATTGAACGCTGCTTATGCCGCCCTCAAGGAGCCGGGTGTCGCTGGACTACCAGTTCCGATCCATCTGCGTAACGCACCGACTAAGCTTATGAAAGAGCTTGGTTACGGGCACGAGTACAAGTACAATCCCGATTTCGTGGACGGGAGAGTCGCGCAGGAGTACCTGCCTGAGGGGCTGAGAGGGAGTAGCTTCCTCAAAGGAGCAGATCTCGGGGAGAAAGTCGACCCGGAAGCCGGCGATGCGCTCGAACCAGAAGACGGGATGAGAACAGAAGAAAGCAAGAACGATCACGAGGGAGGTGAACGCAAATTTGCTGTGAAGAAGAAGGTGAAATGGACTGATGAGGAGCGGGCGGAGAACGATGGTGAGGAGGAAGACGAAGACGAGGAAGGCTCAGCACTCCTTCTCAATCCCGATGGCGACTGAACGAACAAGAAGACCCGCTGAAGCCACTAAAAAGAGTTCGACACAGGCCGCCGCCCTTCCTGCCAATACGTCCGGCGCCTCATCACACAACCGCCTGGCGGGCCCGAGCCTCTGAATAGCCCTTTAAAATCGTAGCAGCAGTTCACAGCACCGACCAACGCCAGCGTAATAATGGGATCAATCCTCACGTCTGCTGATTTCAAAGCTACGGCGGACTGAGCTGTGGAGAATCTTCGACAAAAAAGGACTCACCAGCAACGACCTCGAAGGCAGGTTCTTGTGTATGTGACTCATTGCACGATGGCTCTGGAGACCTGGACTGGCATAGATCCAATATGCATGCTTGCAACCGCCCGATACAAGCGGGCAGGTATTAAATAGGCGATGCGTCGATTGATCGAGTCGCACATGCATATGCACATGGACATGGAAACTTCGGTTCCGTGTAAAGGAATTGAGCGCGTGTTGGATTCGCATTTCGGACGGCTGCCCGCATGCATGTATTTAAGTAGGGAAGATGTGTAGGATGCAGATACATCTGGATAAACAAGAGGCTCGTAGTCCATGTACTAAAGTATGTACATGTAGCCTTGAGGTTGTGTATACATAATGGAATACCGAGCAATCACGAAGTATGCGCAAAGATGACCACGAATGATATCGAGCAAATTCCACGAGGTGCGTTTATAATCGATGAGATCGATCTGGCCACGCTGCGCAGGGATGTACGTAGCTTAGCATACATGGTGTTGTCTCGGTACAGCACAGATTACATGTGACTAGCTAGAAGAACAAGGGAAAGGTCTTTGAAAGAAACGCATGCGTGGCGTCGAACGAGAGCTGGAAGGAAAATGTAAGAAAGCGAATACTCGGGCCAATGGTATGCAAACAACCTCCACCGCCATCTCTTTCCTGCCGGGCAAGCCCGCCCATCTTTACTCCTCCGTACGGACGATAGTATTAGTCTTTAAAGTATTATTGCTCGACCGTGTGAGGGGCAAATTGTCATGTTGCGCGGTATGTTGATGCCGTCTTTCACAGGATGCCATGCTGAGGAACGCTGCGACGAAGGGCGAGAAAATGATAGTCGAGCGATGGCACGCAATGTCGATGCCTGGAAACGAAGTGTGCTTGCGAAATGGCGATATCGCCAGCGATACTGTCATTAACTGGGCTTTGGCATGCCGTGTCACGAAAAGTAATTTTCCCAATGTCGTTCAGGTCGGAGAACCATCAGAGGCTGGGACTGAGATGGTACCTTCGTCATCATCATTAGGCATGCCTGTTTCCCCGTCGTAAAAAAGCGGGTTTGCTCCGGTTGTCTCGGCCGCATTGAAGTTCATGTCAATTCCGGAGAGACCTCCATCATTGAAACCGAAGACGTCCCAGTTCTGCATCTGCGGTCCTGTCTCAGCGAAGGACGGAGCGGCGATGGGCATGTGGTTCACCAACGTGAAGTGATGCTGAAACGACGAGAAGCTGTTACTTCCAAGTTGAGGTGCATTGTACTCGTGGTGGTTCGTCTGGAAGAGAGGTTGGCTGGCCAGAGCGCCGAAAGTCGACAGGTTTCTGGCAGATTGTTGCTGGGACTCCGATGATCTGAAACCGGTGTTGGTCGCTGGTCGAGGCTGTGTGCGGTGGGTCTGCTGTTGAAGCTGTGAGTGGTAGCCGCTGTCATTGAGCTGGCTGGTGACACGACCGTATCCAGTCTGTGCACTCTTGCTATCCACCTGGGTATTCCCATACGGCCCAGGGAAGCTGGACGTCAAGTAGCTCATCCTTGAAGGACGATCAAACGTAATGTCCGGGCCAGTGTTGTCTCGGTGAATACTGAGGCCGGAGCGACGCTGCGCAGGGCGATTTTGGCCGTACGTCAAGCCGTCATCTTCGTCAAGGTCATCGCTGCTATCGACGTATTGCGAACGACTGTTTCCAAGGCCGGGGTGGTGGGATGCCGCACGGCCACTGCTGCGTAGCTTGCGGCCACCATTGGCGTCCTTTTCCGCTAGCGCGACTCTTGGCCGGCGACGAGTGGCCCGTTTCTTGACAGGAGGGTCGTCTGGTTCCGGTGTAGTCTCCCCTCTCAATGGACTGTCGGCCTCGTTAGGCTCGCCCGAAATCACGCGCTCTTTTTTGAACTGGCCGAGGTTGTCGAATATCAACTCGGTCGGCGTGACCATCTCACTCGTAGCCTGAAGCTGTATGATGACCGAGGTGGCCTTTTTCTGATTACGCTTGCGGCGCATTTCCAGTGTCGCCGAGTCGAAGATGTCCATGCCGGGCCAGATGTCACCCTTCAGCCTTGCTATGTCGTTGGGTACATCAACACCGTCGAGATCCTCACCAGGGTGGGTTGAGCCAGGAAGCGAACCTGACATGGAGCCGTGCCAAGAAGTGTTCTCGTCGCTCATCTTCCGGCGACGGGATGTACGGATCGGTGCATACCCGTATGACGAGGTGTCATCGTCGTCGTCGTCTCCGTCTGATGCCCAGCTGGCAGATGTAGCACCTTGCGAAGGCGACATGGCATAAGGCATTGAGCCCCATCCGTGCATTGGTGCCGTGTAGCTTCGCTGCCCGTCCATTGGGTCGTATGACGGTATGTAACCGGGTGTGGACGGTCTTGTGTTCGGTTCAGTCTTGATCTTGGGTCCAAGCTGAGGGTCGAGGAGGTTGTTGCGAAGGCTGGACTCTCGGCGAGGCTGTGGCATAGATAGAGGCACCGAACCGCTGCGTGAGGACGCAAGTTGGGGTGCTGCTGTGGGGAACACAATGTCAGTGGGATTCACAGCATTGGATTGGAAAGGGATGGCACCAACCTGCCGGGGCTCGCCGACTGGCTCCTCCTGCATTGCCGCCTCTGGTCCTCTTTTCCTTCTGATTCATCCGCTCCCGCATCAGCTCGTCCAGGTTCCAATCTTGATACCATCTATCATATGCGTCGACATCTCGCTGAGCAGCCACGTCGGTATTGACACGGACCCGCAACTTGAAGTAATTGCTGAGATGCTGTTTGCTGGCTACATGTGTGAGTAGATGGCTGGTATCACTAAAGTTTGGTTTTTTGGGGCAGATGTTGCAGTGAAGTGGGATGCCAATGCTGGCAGCTGCTGAGTGTTGGGCCATGGCTATCGACGCCGGGCGATGCTGACTGTCGACGGGCGTACAGCAGTATTGAGGCGAGGACGGGTTGGCTGGCTGGCTGCGAGAAAGGAGTGACTGAGGTGAAGTTGTGGGCAGCAGCTGGCAAGCTTGGTCTGTGAAGTGACAAGGAGTGAGAGCAAGGAAGGTAGAAGAGTAGGCAGTGAGGGAGTTGTTGATCGAGCGATCGATAAGAGCACGGCTCGTCGCCGGTCCGCAGGAGGGAGAGTGAGGAAGGAGAGGTGGTGATGTTCGGGCCGAAATATATCCAGTATTGTCCTGGCAGTAACAGTGTAGCAATTCAGCTCTTGCCTCATGCCGTCGTTGTGCGATGCCTCAGCATTGGCCCCACCGCGCTAGGTCACGCGGTCACGTGCTTAAATAATATGTGCGCGTGAATGTTCAAAGTGAAAGTCGAGAGCGACGTGATGGATTATTAGATGGTGGCAGAATACGCTCATTTTGTATTCTACAGCACCGCCAATGCATCCTCCGTCGTCCCAATCGCAACTTACTCGTGCTCTCCACTCTACCCCAGATTGGTAATGTAAGTGAAGCTTGCTGGTAGCACTATCTTTCTCTCCCTGACGCTCAAGATATCAACTCTTTGCTGTATGTATCGGCGTATCGGCTGTGATTTTCGTGCATGTTACGGGTTATGTTGACCCGAGTGCAGATCGCTTGCAGCACTCGGTGTAACATACGTGACACCCATTTTTGTTTTCCGCTCACATTGTAGCCCGGTCTCATCGAAAGCTGCTCAACTCGGGTTATTA
>Ga0265797_10001634_pt1 | contig 39252 bp, 58 predicted proteins | sample P2T30metagenome_FD_192433 | JGI IMG/M metagenome (GOLD analysis project Ga0265797, IMG submission 192433) | Plant litter microbial communities from East Loma Ridge, Irvine, California - P2 T30 | ecosystem: Environmental > Terrestrial > Plant litter > Unclassified | place: USA: California...
ATCTTCATTCTAAACTCCTGTTTTTTTCTTAAGCTTTCCATCGGCCAATGGCAACGATGTCAATAGTCATAGCAGCGTTGGGTAGCGAAGACGGTGCCATAACGATGAATGCCCCTGTGCTTGCTGCAGTAACAACGGTCTGCCGACCAATCCATAAAGCGGCCACTGGGCCGCCACTGACACTCAGCCACAGCTTCGGGAGATCGCCAGCAAATGTCTGCGGGAGCGCGAGCGCAGACTGAACGCCATAGAACAGCGCGCCGTATGCTGTGGTGATATTCACTCCGAGAGTCCCGCGGTTCTGGGTAATCATTGTTCCGTCTGCGAACTTCGTCCAAGTGCCGGTCGCGCTGCTTCCTGTCTCGATGATGGCGCCACTGGACATCAACCCTACGATATCTGCTGCTGCTGCTGATCCAAGACCGAGTCCAGTGCGCGCCGCCGCTTGGGTAGCCCCGCCCGTGCCGCCCTGGGCAACAGGAAGTGCGGACGGAAGGGTCGATGGGTTACCACTTGCACCCAGCGCCGCGTACAGCTCATCGATGTTGCTTTGCGCCTTGGTAAACGCACTGCGAGGTGTATCACCGCCCACGCCCGTAGGCGCAGTTCCAAGATTAATGGTCTGTTTTGACATTTGATTATCTCTTCGAGTTGAGCGGGTAATCGCCCGCTGCACGACCGTTTGATATCAACGGTAAGGAAATGGCAGCCCTGCCGTCTGGACGACGAGAGCGATGGGATATCGATCGGTAGGCAGGTTGTAAAAAGAAGACTGCCAACCCACGTTGCTCGGGTAGGACTGCGTAGTCCCGGCGGCAGCGCCGAACATGAAACTTATTCCACCAACACGGCCGTAGGCCCCCTCTGACCCGCTGTACATCGTGAAAGGGAATACGTTGCCTGGATACATGTCGGCGATACCGCATGACCTGGACCATGGCAAATAGGCTGCGTACTCAACACCCGGCGCGAGAGCAATGTCCACGCGGGAATCGACTTTCGTGACGTCTTGGTTCGGCCCTCCTGAGGTTTGACGATGAACGTTGTAACCACCGACATAGGTCGTCTGGTAACGGCCGTACACATCGGTTGCACCCGGAGTGGGGGCCTGGATGTTGGCGACAACATTCAGCGGAGGCTGTAGCGAATTGAAAGTAATCACCCCCGAGTTGGTCCATGTCTTCATATACGGACTACCTGGGATATTGTCCTGCATCAAATCGAAGCAGTAGAACCTGGTGTTTGCATCCGCATTTGCATAGAAGAACGTTAATGAAGAACCTGACCGGGATGAGCCGGCCAAGCATCCTGCTCCAACGATAAACACGATCGGAGATAGGGCGTTATCGAGTGTGAACCCATAGAGCGAATCGCCGAGGTTTGTCGCTGCCGTAACCGCAGAAGGCGTCCAGCTTGCGCCGTCATTGGGATCAAGTTGCGCAGATCTTAAGGACCGGCGCGTCCAGGTTTGCTGATAGGTCATGTAACCGCTTTTGACCAATCCATAACAAATCAGCGAAGTGTCGAACAGGAGCTGGCCATTTTCCTTACTGACTCGCATCTGCGCCATTAGTAGTACCCGTAATAGATTCGGCAATTAGCGGAGAAGTATCCCCACCCATTGGTCGCGTACGAATACGCCCACGACAAGACACCCCCAGAAATTGTCACGCCGGGCTTTTTACCTGTTTCTCTTTGAAGATCAACCAGCGGAACGACACTGAAAAACTGTGTCTTACCAGGCGGCGGGCCGGGTATTGCGACAGCACCGTTGACTCCGCCGGTATCAACGAAGCCTTGATGCTGGCTGATGTTCATTGTCATATCGACCAGAACAACGTTGGCAGCGGTTTTGATCGTGATCCCAGTCATATCAGAGACTTATATCGATGCCCAGCACGCCGTTGGCGTGGTAGAGCTTTATGGATGTATTGTTGATTTGCAGGCGACCCGCCCCATTGGAGCCATTGAGCTCCCATGGCCCCGTGCGCGGCAGCATCCACCCCTGAGTGTTCGGGATGTAATCGGTGGAACTCAGTGACCCACCGATTTTTCCGTTCGTGATTGATGCGTCTTCGATGAACGCCGAACGCAAGAACACTTGACCGCCCTGCACAGCGAACGGAACCGAAATCGCGCCCCCTGCGATCGTGTTTACGATTGCGAACCGATCCGCGCTAACTAGAAACTGGCTCTGCAGCCCGGCAGGACCATTTTCAATTCCCAGGCCAATCCCGGCCGCCACATATTGGCCGTTCGAGGTGACTTGCATTTTTACCGACCAGCTTGTGGATACCTTTCCATCCAGAGCGGCGACAGACTGGCTGACTGTTTGGACAGTGGCGCTGTTCTTGTTGACCTCGGCCTGCACAGTATCGACGCGCTTCGCTGTGGCAACGCCATCTTCCAGCCTCGCTGATTGCTCTGACCATACGCCGATGTAGATCTGATCAGACCCAGCGAACCCGGCAGTATCACCTGCTAACGCAGGATTCACTTGCACATACACGCCGTCGAGCTTTGTTGCCTGTGCTGTCAACTGGTCGCCCTGCTGCTCAATTTCCAGCGTGTTTTGCGAGACCTGAGCAGCCAGGGCGTTGGCCTCTTCCAACACCTGACCGATATCGACCCAATATGTTGGATTCGGCGGCGGCGTATTAATCGGCACCGCCTGTTCAGCCTGATAGAGCCGTCTTCCAACTCGAACGGTATCGCCCTTTAGATACGGCAGTTCAGGGTCGTACTCGAGCGCATCGGCGATATTGTCGATCTGCTCTTGCAGCCCGGGAATTTTTTCAATTTCCCCTCGCAGTTCATCGCTCAGTTCGGTTTCGCCAATCTGACCGGCAATCATCTCGAGAATGTCAGCAGCACTTGAGCTCGACTGGCCTTGAACGCCAATCCCGATAGGGTGCCACGGACCAATATTGCCGATCCTGTCAACGATCCGCCCCCAGAAGTAAAACGTCACTCCAGCGGCAAGGCCTAGCATTGAAAAGTCACTCTGCGGATAAGCGACATCTGTCAGCTTGCTTGCAGACTCCAAGACAGTCGTAGGTCCGTACCAGATTTCCGTGCGCTGGCTATCCTCGGCGCCGGCAGGAAATGCCCACTTCAAATAAATGCCGAATAACAAAGGTGTGGCCGTCAGGTCGACGAGTGCTGGAGGAAGTCCCTGTTTTCCGCTGAGGGTGGTGAGAGCTGAATTTCGCCAAATCGATGTGATATCGAACGCACTTACAGCCCTAACGCGTGCAACGTATTCGCCGGCGTATATGCCGACCACGTCCACGTTGGTCAAGCCAGTGCGCTGCACCTTGATCCAGTTGCCGCTGTCCTTGCGCCATTCAACGTCGTAGCCAATCGCGCCATCCACGGCCAGCCAAGTGATCGTCATGGTGGCCACGGCCAGTCCCTGCACAACCGATGAAGTCGACGACAGCGAAACGCTCGCTGGTGCCGGAACAACGGTGATCGGGATCACACTGATCGGGCGCTCTTCCAGGCGTGCGCCGGTGTCGATGAAAGCGAACTTGCTCGGCTCGAACTGGAGCGCGCTGATTTCGTAGTCGCCCTCGGTGGTGCGCTTGGTGCGCAGTACGCGGTAGAGCGGAATCGCCAAGTCATCGGCGTCGAGTGCCCATTGTAACTGCGCCACCGGCGGTTCGCTGTAGGCAACCGTCACGGTCACGGCGCGGCCGTTGACGCTCTGCACGGTCCGACCTTCGGCGCGGCCGCCCGGCAGGTTGATGATCAACCGATCGCCAGCCTTGGCCTCGGTGTCGCGATCGAGCGTGATAACCCGCCCCGCCACCGCCGAGATTCGGCCGCCCACTTCACGACCAGCCAGCAGCGAATCCGCCACTGGGATGATGTGCCCGGGCAGCGGGATAACGCCCTCCATGCCGGTCTTGAACGAGACGGTGCGATCCTGGTTGTTGCTGAGGATCGCCCACTTGCCGCGGCGCTGGGCCTCGGATGCGCGAGTGCAGCCAATGGCGCTAAGCTCGGTCGGCCGGTCGCCGTAGCGGCGTTGAAGATCGAGGTCAGCGAAGGGAATGACGTCGGTGTCGTAGTTGTTCGCCGGGTTGTCGTAGCTGACCAGCGCTCGGGTGTAACGCGTTTTCGCCGAGGCACTGCCGTAGGAGAACTTGCCGTCGATCACGTTGGACCGGGTGAAGACATAATCGAAGTCCTGCGCGCGCGGCATGTCCGCCTGCATCACCAGCTGGCCCTGAGCCCAGTACGTCATGCCCCGGTAGATCGCGGAAATGTCGCGCAGCAGCGACCAAGCATCAGCCTTGCCCTGCAGGTTCATGTCGCAGAGGAAGCGCGGTTCCTGGCCGCCCAGTCCGTTCGGCACCAACTGATCGCAATACTGGGCGATGCGGTACAGCTCCCACTTATCGACCATGAACGGCTTGATGCGCTTGCCCAGGCCGAACCTGTCTTCGGTGCAGATGCCGTAAGTGATCCACGCCGGGTTATTGGTCCAGGCCGATTTCATCGAGCCGTCCCATGTCCCGGTGTAGGTGCGCAGGATAGGGTCGTAGTTGCTCGGCACCATCCAGCGCCGGGCCTTGCACTTCACGGTCACGGCCGGAATGTTGGTGAACTGCTCGGCGTCGAACTCGATGTAGAGCAGCGCGGTGTTTGGATAGCGCAGCTTGGCGTCGATCACTTCGGTGTAGCCGGCTACCAGCATGGTGTCGGCGATCTTGTTGGTGTTCTGGTTCGGCGTCAGGCGGCGCACGCGGATCTGCCAGCCGGTGGTGGCGTCCGGCAAATCGATGCGACGGGAGCGCTCGTAGCGCGTGGTGGTCTTGCCGTCGACTGCGTCCACCAGCACCTGCTGATAGGCGCCGCCATCGGTGGCCACGTCGATCGCGTATTCGATCCGGTAACCGCCGACATTGCCCTGGTCATCGGAGCGTTGCAGCGCCGGCCAGGCCAATCGCATGCGCACGGCGGAAAGCTGGGTATTGGTGATCGAGCGCACCCACGGCGAATCGCTGCGCAGCTCGATGTTCAGCGACGTCTCGTTCTCAACAGATGGAATGCCCGGGATGTAGGTCTGATCCACCGAGCCCGGCCGCCAATCCCATTTCACGTTCGGGAAGTTGTAGTTGCCGCTGGCATCGCGGATCGGCGTGTTGTCCAGGTAGATGTCGTAATCAGTCGGGACGCTGTCGAATTCACCCTCGCCCACGGCGATCAGCAGCTTGGCCAGGTTGGTCGAGCGCAGGCTGTCGCTGGCTTCGGTCGGCGACTTCGGCTTGCTGCTGCCGCCCTTCTCGCCGTGGATATCAATGTGTGCTGCTGCGCCCATGCTTTCCTCCAGGCATAAAAAAACCGCCTCTCGGACGGTTCGCTCACAACCCATGAAGGGTCATGTAGATGTTCAGACAGTAATGGATAACCTCTACCAATTCACAAGCGACACAAATAACTGCTGGAAACGATTTTTTCATGAGCGATGACCTCCTTCGGAAAGGAAGGGAAATCCTTCCTAGCCATAGTGAGGGTTTTTGCTCAGGCCTTATCTTCAGCGAGGATCGAGGCCGAGATGATCATCCCGCCCCACCGGCGTTCGCCGATGCAGATCGGTACCGGGTTGCCGCTGGCAGTGGTGTTCTTGGCGCTGCCGAAGGCGTAGGACGGGGAGTTTTCTGGGGAGGCGCTCTGCTTTAGGCCCGAGGCCTGCGGACTGAGCATTTGGATGACACCGCCGGCAACGAGTGCAATGCCCACCGGGGCCAAAGCCTGAAACCCCGGAATGAACGATGCAGCAATCAGGACTGCGCCGATGATCGTTTGAAGCAGGCCAGCACGCTTGCTGCCGCCAACCACCGGCACGATGCGGATTTCCTGAGCGCCGCCCAGCGCGAAATCCTTCTCAGGTATGTTCTTTCTGTTCCGGAAAATGGCGAAGCGCAGACCGCGCCGCTCCAAGTCTTTGATCGCTGCGTCGAATCCCTCCAGAGTGCACTTCAGCGCCTTGAACGCCTCCCCTACGGAACGGTTGCCCAGTTCGCGGTAGTGAACCCGCCCGAACAGTTTAATAAGCGGACCCGATAGAAGAATGTTCGTCATCATTGGGCGGAAATGTGCAGTTGCTGTCACGGTTTTTCTCCAGACATAAAAAACCGCCTTTCGGCGGCTGTTTTTTTGGTGTTCAAAGGCAATCTGTTATCGCCTGCTTCATGTCTCCTCGGCCATAGCCCGGCGACCACGCCATGCGCTGATACAGCGTCACGGAACTCCCCTTCGTTGCTTTGCGTATATTCAGCAGCTCGTCGGTCATGTTGTTGCTCGCGACCAGCAATCTGTATCCGTTTTCTGTCTCGGACATTGAGGCATCGCTTCTGGCGTCCTGCCATTTCGGGAAAACACACAGCGCATAGCGCTTGGGATCTTTCGCGGTTGTTGCCTTGAAGCTCGGGTCATTTTTTTGCAGGTCCCCGGGCGATACACACCCCGCCAACAGCGCTACCGCCAGCGCTCCTACGATCAATTTCATGCAGGTCACTCCTGTGGGAAATGAACGTACTGTACCATTGGTCGAGCGGGCACTCTGTGCCGCCCGTAACATCACTTGGAAGCTTGAGAAGAGTAGACGCCCTCATGGAAGAATGGATAAACAATCCGCAACCTTGGATTAACAGCATCATTTCAGCAATTATCGCACTCGCCCTGCCACAACTTTATCGACTAGTACGCGGTAAAATTCAGCCATTACTAGCTGGGGCAAAGGGTAATATCCGTTCATTTTTCCGTGGTAGAAAACTGAAGGATTTAAGACGCATCAAGGCCGCTAGATTTGACAGCGCCAGGATAAATAGAGAAATTGTCCTTAGCTATACCATGCTCGCATTCTTTATTTCAACGGCAGTACTTTGCGTGGGTAGTTTTTGGCTCGCCCCTGCGGAGGCATATAAGAATCATATCGTGGCCATGATCTACGGCTCAATTACCGGCATCCCCCTCTTGATATTCGAATTCGCTTGGCTGATTACGTCAACACGAGTCGACGAAATGCTGAAATACCGAAGCCGCATAAAGCGACGCGGGCGCGCTCTTTGCTAAAGGAAAGATATGGTATGCGAGAGAACAATTTTAATTTCCGTTCCATCGGCCACATAAAAGGCGATAACTGCTTGATTGAGCACTATCACGTCGAGGTGATAGACATCGGCAGCGGGAGGACTGCGACAATTTCCATCGAGCCAAGGCATCTCGCCTCGGCTCGTAGCATGAAAACAATCCTGCTAGACCGATGCATGGTTTACTCGGTTACTCAGAAAGCGCATGACCAGATGCTTCTCGAGATGTTTGCCCAAGCAAATGGCCGAGCTGAGATCGAAGAATCTCGCTGAGTCGAAGGGCGCGCATCCCGCGTCCATGCCTGCGGGAAAGAATGCAGGCGGGGCTGACGGACATGAAAAAGCCCAGCAATGAGCTGGGCTTTGCTTATCTAAAGATCGCCCAGAGAACAGCGGCGATTATCAGCCATGTGACAATGTGTGCCCACATAGGTGTAGGTGCGGCTTTAGTAACGTCACTCTTCGCTCCGCCAAACAGCTTGGATGAAGAAAGCCCCGTTCCCGGAAGGCTGCTCGTTACCTTCGTCCCACGCTTGCTCAGATTCACCGTCGCACCCTTTCCGCCTATTGATGTGCTAAGGCCACTCTTGCTGACATTGAGACGAATGCCTGGGGCGATTTTAAAACTTTTCCGGATGCGAAAGGCCATGGCTCAATTCCTTGAGAAAGCGAAAAGCCATCATAGACCGATTAGAATTTACGCCAAGCTGTTCGCCCATCCAGTGTGGATGAAAGCCCAGTGGATTAATTGGATCCAGACGTAGTAGCGTTGTGCCTCGAATTTTTCTTAAGGACTGGGATGGAACTCGCTACTGATTTGCCGAGCTTTAAGGATTTGTATATTCCTGTTTTGGTCGCTTTGGCCTTTTGGAGTTTCAAAAAAGCCTTCGTTCCGATACAGCACGCTGCAGGCAGAGTCCTTAGGCGCTCTCGGTGCAAAGAGTTAAAAAAAGTGAAAGCTATTCGGGTCAACCCCTACGCTGTACAGCGCCAGATTCAGAAGGAAAGCGCGCTATTCGGGGCTTTCATGCTTTCGGCTTTTCTGTCGTTGGGCATTATGCTGATTCTCGCACAAGGCGAAGTTACCCCGGTCAAAATTGTTTATCTGTTTATCTACATGCTTCCTCCGCTCGGATTCGAAGTGTGGTGGTTACTACAAAAAGCATTCGTTGAAACACTGCTTCAAGAAACCAGCCGCTTTGGGCATTGCATCACGAGAAGGATCCCATCCAGATTTCAATCGCCAAGGCGCGCAAAAGATCGTGAAGCGCGCCAAGAACAAATCAGGATCGCAAAGAAAGCGGCAACTAAGTGGAAGCATGTTAAGCAATGCTGATTGCCGACGAATAAGCTGGTCCTTTGCCTGCAAGCCCAAGGACTGGGATTGCGCCAATTTCGGCGCGTTTATGACCTGGAGGTCAATCCACATGGATGAAGAACAGAAGGCCCTGAACAAGCAACTTATCGATGCTGTGAACGCTCATGGCTCCGATCTACAAAACTTGAATTGCGTGATTGCCGGACTGGCAAGCCAGCTAGCATCCGTCGCCGGAAAAGACGGCATTGAGGCCGCGCGAGTATTTGCTTTGCAGGTTGCAGAGGGCATGCCGAAAAACGGCCCGGTCAGACCTAATGCAAAGACGATCTCGGATTTTTTCACCGGGCACAAATAGGCTCAAGTCCCAAGGCTTGTTCCAGCCGTGAAAGCCGACGCTCCAGCAGGTCGGCTTTCTCTTGCGCCTTTGTCGCAAAGTCATCCGGTAAAGAAATGCCGGCAGCCGAAACGATCATCTGGCCTTTCAGGATTTCTGATTCGTTGATGTAAGTTCGCCCTTCTTCATCGAATGCAAAAGGCTGATTCATAAATCTCTCCTGCGGCCTTGCCGCTTCATGTGGTCGTTTGTGCGTCTTTGTGCCTGAGAATCAAGCGTGTGCGGTCTAGCCATGGCCCGCCGAAGACCATGACCTCTGACGGCCTGCCATACAGGTGATGCAGCAGGAACGGTCCGGGACCGAAGGTTGCTGCGTCCTCGCCAGGCAGTGCCGGATCGGCGCCGAGGAATATCCCGGCGTGGTTCGGGTAAACGGTGCGACCCACTTCCATCACGATCATGTCACCGCGCCGCGGCTGGTCGGCGCGGTAGAAGCCGGCGGCCTCGTAGTTCTCTTCGTACAGGCTGGTGCTGTCCTTGCTTTCCCACCAGCCATCGGCGCGCTTGAAGGATTCGAATTCCAGCCCCCACTCGCGCTTGTACCAGTCGGCGCAGACCTGCCAGCAGTCCCAGGCGCCGTGCACGAACGGTCGTTTCAGCAGCGGCACTTCGCCGGTGGGAACGATGGTGCGCAGGTCGCCTTCTGGCCAGCTCAGAATGTGCCAGGGCATCGCCGTCGCTTCGCACATGGCGAGGTCGCGCGGTGACGGCCTGCTGCTGGCGTCCGGATGCGAATGCACCACGCCGATCACCTCACCGATGTCCTCGCCTGCTGCATACTGCTCAGGATCGATTCGGAATTCTTCGTTCGGCTCGATCGAGACGTTGATGCAGGGGAAGTATTGCTGCTTGCGCCCAATCGCCAGCAGGAGCCCGCAGCACTCTTTCGGGTACTCGGCCGCCGCGTGCGCCCGGATCGCATTCAAGATGTGCTTTCGCATGTCAGCTCCTTGCGATCAGGGATACAGCGGGGAAGCCGCCGAACGGCAGCGGGTTGCCTTCGCCGAAGCGCGGGATGCAACCCTTGCCCAGCGTGGCGTCGCATTGGTCCAGTTCTGGGTTGTCGGTGATGACGCCGTCCTTCGTGACGTAGGACCCGGTGTAGCCGCAGTTCGGCCCGCGATATCCGCCGGTGAGGCACCAATGGCAAAGGGTTGTGGCTTGTCGGCCGATTGATTCATTGCCGACGTCGCCCGGGCTCGCCAACTCCCAACTGACCGTCTCCCCGTCCTCGTTCGTCTTCTGGTCGATGTACCAGACCTCGATCGTTTCTTGGGTTGGGTCGGCCGTAGGATTGCCGGCGGGGAAGTTCGCCGCGTCGAGGTAGCTGCCGAGCGTGTGCCGCATCGTAAGCTTGAACTCGAGCAAGTCCTCGAACGCCAGACAGAGCGCGGTGATGCGCCCGTTGACGTTGCCCACCGACAGCGTCGGTCGAACCGCCGTGCCGTCGCCGTTCGCCTCAATGCCGTCGATCTGCATCGGCCAGGCGCTGTACTCGTTGCCCTGCCAGTAAATCGCCTTCGCCGGCAGTTGGTCAGCATTGTCGCCGGCAGCAATCAACTCTGCCGGCGTGTGCGGTATCGCGTGCCCGTGGAAGCGCAGAACGTCTGCCCCATACTCGGTGCCGTCCAATTCAAAGAGCAGCACTTCGCTGCCAGGCTCAAGCACCTGGATGTCACTGATCAGCGGCATGGTCGCCCCTTATGGATGGAATGCCCGCTCGAACGTGGCGGTGAGTTTGAAAACGCCGCCGCCCACCGGAGTGGGTACGGGGTTCTTGCAGGTAAACAGGCCAAGCTGGCCCAGTGGCGTGGTCCACAGGAAGGCTTTAGCGCCCGCGTGCCGATCAAGGAACGCCATGATCTCCAGCACCTTCGCTCGAGGGCCGCTGTAGGTGATCGGGTACGCGTCTTCCTTGTTGTTCGGGCCGTCGCCAACTTCCTGTTTGTAACCGTCGCCGAACTGCGCAGTGCGCACCCGGTACAATATCTCGGGCGCGTCACCGTGCTGGGTTGGCCAGGTGAATGTCTCGATGGCCATCAGCCCCTCCCGTTCGTGAGCTTCCAGATTGAGCCGCCTGGCTGCAGCGCTCGGGCGATCGCGGTTTCAGCTTCGGCTTTCGCCGCCTGCTGAATGCCTTTGCCAAGCTGCGTCGTGTCTTCTGTGCTGGCCGCGCCGCCAGCGCCTTGTGTTTGCACCGATACCGCGACGGGGAAGTTGTAAACGTTGCCGCCACCACTCCCACCGCCGCTGATTGCGCGGACTCCCAGTTGACCGCCGGCGGTGCGGGTCAGTGGCATGATTGCCTCAGGTCCTGCCTCGCCCATGATGCCGGTCTGCCCCCCTGCCATCCCGAACGCTGTCGGCTTGCTGACCACGGAGTTGGTGAACGCGGCGCCATTGGCGAACATCTGGACGCCCGACGACCAGGCACCACCGAGCGCCTGCGGGAAGTAGGTGCTGGAGTAACCTGCCGAGGACGCGCCCAGATTCGAAGATGTCGCACCGGCAGATCCAGCCGCCAGCCCGTTACCACTGCCTCCGCCAGTGAAGTAACTGGTGGCCGCACCAACCAGACTGCTCAGCAGCGTCGAACTGGCCTGCCGGGTAGCAATCCGCGCCATGTCCGCCAGAATCGACTTGGTGAAGTCAGCAAACGACAGCTTCCCGGTCATGGCGAAGTTGACGACTGCGTCTTCCATGGAACTGAAGGCATTGGTGAACAGGCTTTTCGTCTGTCGCGCGACATCACGGGCTGATTCCAAGTAGTTCTGCCACGCTGAGGAAGCACCGGCACTCCATCTGCCTTGGGCGACTGTCATGTCGTCGTAGTTCGCCTGCACCGTGTCGTGCAGATCTTGCTGCGTGGCTTTCAGCGCGGCGAGCTTCTGGGTGTACTCCTCGAGGCTCATACCGCGTGAGCCATCGCCGTACTGGTTGGCCAACTCCAGACGCTGCTGATTGAATCGATCGTCGATTCCGTTCTGCTGCTCGGTCAATCCGCGCTGCCGGTCTCCCTGTCCGAGGCCGGACGCGGCCCGCAGCCCCTGCTGACGAAGGGTGTCGACCTGCTGTTGCAAAGCACTCGAGTAAGAGCTGACCGCCAGAGTCTGCTTACGAAGACGGCCCTCTTCGTTGGTCGCGATCAGGGCCAACTCGCTGTCGCTGTCCTTCTGCGCCTTAACCATGGCACTGCGGGCGTCGGCAATTTTCTGGTCAATCTGAATGATCTGAGCGCTGGTCGTGCCCTTCTTGGCCTTGACCGCTTCGATGGCATCAATTTCAGCCTGGTAGCTTAGGGAAACTTCGTTGGCCTGCTGGTTGAGTAGGCTCACGCGCTGCTCGGTGTAATCTGCTTGGGAGATGACACCGGCGCGCTGAGACGCCTCAAGTTCCTTGTCAGCATTTTTGTAGTAGGCCAGTGTCTCGGCCAAAGCGTTTTTCGCGTTATTGAAGCCTGTAGTGTCGACGCTACCGGCTGGTGTTTTTGGATCCTTGAACTTGTCGTTGATGTTCGCAATGTTCTTGTCGATAGCTGCCTGGCTCAGGCGCGGATCGTTCGGAGCGACCTTGCGTATGTCATCGAGTTGGCGCCTGTACTCCTTTATAGCCTCGGTGCGCTTCTGCTCGTTCGTCCAAGAGGACTTGGCCAACGCGTCGATCTTCGACATGGACGACACTGCATCGCCCTGCGCTTTCGCCTGCTCGCCTTCCCATTTTGCGATATCGGCCTGGGCTGCCTTCTGGTCCTCCAGCATGTTCAGCTGATTAGAGTAGAGCTCGACCATCTCCTTCTGGTTTTGAAACGCCCCGACGTCGCCCTTTTGTGCGGAAGCGAGATTGCGCCGGGCCTGCTCAATATCAGCGTCGATATCGGGACGGCCGATGTTCTTCAGATTGTCTGCCGCGCGCGCAACCGCGTTATATCCCTTCTCCCAAAAGCTCAGGTTCTCCAGAATGCGCGGCGTGCGCTCGTTGATCGCATCGGCGTACTGCTCAGTCGCAAGCTTTACCGCGCCAGCGTGGTCGCCTTGCTGTTCCAGCGCTGCAATCTGCGAATAAACCGAAGCGGTCAGATAGTGGTACTGCTCATTGAGCGCGGCGGACGCTTGTACCGGGTCATCGGCGAGCTTGGCGAATTCGGTAACCGTCTCGCTGACTGCCTTGCCGGTAGCCTCCTGCATTGACACAGCAGCCTGGGCGATCCCGGCAAAACTCTCTCCCGCAATTTTTCCGTTTCCCGCCAGCAGCGCGAGCACTTCAGCCGCCTGACCGGTAGTGCCTACAGTGGCACTCACCTGACGAGCCATTTCGCCCAACTGACCGGCACTCACACCTGCGTAGTTGCCGGTGAGGATCAAGGATTTGCTATAGGCGTCCTGTTCTTCGCTGCCCTTGTAATAGGCGACGGCCAGCGCGCCAACAGCTGCGGTAGCCAGTGCGAGTGGCGCAAGAATAGCGAGCAAGCCAGCAGCACCGGCGCCGGCCCCGGCTCCCAGTTGAGCAACGGCGCGAACCCCACTTCCCCAGTCTCCAGACGACAGCGCATTACCCAGCTGCACGACGTTCTCTTGGGCCTGGCGGGTGCCGAGGCGAAGTTTGTCGAAGCCGGTGGTGGTTTTTTCGAGCTTGTCGTAGTCCTTGTCGATCTTACTCAGCGCTGAGTTGTATTGGTCCTGGCTGATGCGACCGGCGTCTAAATGCTTGCCGAGTTGCTCAACCTGCGTGTCCAGTTTGGACAGCGCAGCGCGGGCCGGGTCAATTGCGCCCAGCAGGCTGTTCAGAGCCTTTTGCTCATCCATGGCCGACTTGGCCAGCGCCACCTGCTGCTTGTCGAGCTCCGCTGATATCTTCGCTGCCTCAGCCTCGCCATAGGCGCCGGTTTTTGTCAGCTTTGCCAGTGCTTCGCGCTGCTTTGCGAGATCCTGAGTGGTCTTGGCGCTGGTAGATAGCGATTTCTCCAGCGCCTGCATTTCGTTCATCAACGAAACGGCGGACTGCTCTGCGCGGCCGCCGGCCTTCGCCATTTCATCCAGACTGGTTTTAGCCTGAATTGCATCGGCCGAGTCGATCTTGACGCCGAGCTCTGCAATGTTCATCGACTCACCTTGAATAAATGTCCGTTTCTAAGGGCTGTTGTCGCGGGCCGCAGCCATGACTGCGATCGCCTCCGATTCCATGACGCGAATGTCTTGGAACACGCGTGAACGTTCCTCGGCGGGAATACCGAGAAGCTTCATCACGTCAGTGAGAACGCCGTAATCGAGACCGGTTGCGCCGCATGCACCAGTGCGCCACTGGGTCCACATCGAGTCCATAACAAGGAATGATTTCCAGTTGTCCGGCCAGACTTCGAAGGTTTCGTCGTAGTCGTCAGGAGAAAAGCCGAACATCGCCATCTGCTCGGCATCACTCTCAACCTCGTAAAGCGCACGGGCAGCGGCGGTTAGTTTCCCAGACGGGCCTTGCCGAAGGCCTCGCTATAGGCTTTCACGACGGCATCTGAAACGCCGATGCAGCTCTTCACCAGCGCCGTTATCGATTCATCGTTGAGCTTGTCGCCGAACCCCCACGAAACAACCAGATCTTTGATCTGATCGACGCCCTGTTCGACTTCCGCAGCAGTGACTTCGGCAAGCGTCGGCTCTGTGCCTTTGAAACGTTCGCCGATAGCCTCTGCCTTGGCCTTCCAGGAGTCGAACAACTCGGCAAGCGCGGTTCGATCGCGATACTTAAAAGTAAACGACACCATGGCCGGCTTTTCGCCGACCTGCGGGATTGCCACGTCGACCGTGAAGGTCGGTTTCGGCGCGATGGAAAACTTTGCCATTGGACCCCCTTAGGCGTTGTAGCGAGTTGGGCGAGATGCGAACGACAAAGTGATGGTCCGCGTCATGATGTTGTTTCGGCTCAGTGTCGGGGTCGCGGTGATCGACACGTACGCGTAGTAGTAAATCGTCGCGCCGCCGGGCAGGTTTGCGCGAATGAGGCGCGGCTCCTTGTCTTCGTCAGCCGCTTCGACAATCGAGACATAGGCCTGCGCTGGGTCGTCAGCGACCGGCAGCGTCATGCTGCTGGCGGACTTGTTGGTTGGGAGTTGGCGGTCATCATCGTCTTCGAGGAAGCCGTAGGTCAGAAACTGTTGCTCACCACCGTTCGCAGTTGGCTCGGTGATCTGAGCGATTTGCGTCCAGCCGGTCGCCTCGCGGATAGTCCCCGCGCCAGAGCCTACCGGGTAACTTTTCACGCTGGTGGTGTCCACGCCCTCGGCGGAGAATTCGCCAGTATCCGAATCGATAACGCGAGCCGGGCGGCCATTCAATTTTGCCCAGGCAGAATCGATCACGATCACATCGCCATCGCTCAGGCCGTGGGCCGCGGCAGTAAGCACTGCTGGTTTGGCGTTGCTGATCGCAGTGAATGCTTTCGGCACGCTGAGAATGGCGGCGATTTCGAATGTGGTGCCGTTGGGGATTTTGACGCTCATGGGTTTTCCTCTTTGCAGAAATGACAAAACCCGCTCGGTGGCGGGTTCAGGATTTGCCCAGTGGGCGAATTATTTGGCGGTTGCGCTATTCAGGAATACGGCAGTCTTGATAAGCCTCAAGGGGCAGGCCAGATTTGGAGCCAATGACGACGCCGGTAAGGCCGCAGGAAGGACAGCAGGCATGCTTTTCCAGATACCACTTCGTAATTTGACTCGGCGTAGACCATTCTCCGCAGGCGGTGCAGATGCACCTGTCGCTGGCAATAATCTCGTCGCGGTTGTTCCAGGCGTGATCATCGGCCGACTCATCCAGCCACTGTAATCGCGCTTTTGTATCCTCATCCATGGTAACGCCCCTATCTAACCATTGACGTGGAGCGATTCTAGCGCAGCTACTCAATTGGTGTCGGACCGATATGAGAACGACAGCGGGACGGTGTAGGTTGAATCGCCTGTGATGCCCGGTCCGACGTCTACAGGTGTCATGGGCGTAACTACGAAACCATTTTTTTCGTCACGCATATAAAGTGGAAATAACGCGATGATCTCGGCAGCAATGGGGTTGGCTTTTGCTTTACCTGTGCCTGCCGGGCAAATAATGCTGACTTGGAACACGCCGGTATACAGCCGGTGGTCTCCGCCGAGCGTGTTGCTGGCCGTGTCGCCCGGGATGGTGAACGCCCGCAGATAGGTCTCGCCTGCCGCCGGGGTGTAAGCCATGTTCTCAAAAACGATCTTTAGCTTTTCCAGCCTGGCATTGTTCCAGGCGATCAGCTTTGCCTCGTAGATCGAGGCGATGATTGCGTGACTCATACCTGGTTGTTCCTGATGGCCTCCAACACGATTTGCTGGAAGCGAGCCACGGTTACCCGAACCACTCCGCCGGGGGCCTGGGTCGAATGGCCGAACTCCAGCGGAATCGCATAAGGCAAGTTGTTGATGATGTAGGCCATCTGGCCGGCGGTGAAGTCGCTCATTGCTGCGACCAGCGCAGCAGTGGTTTCGGCGCCGCTCGGGTCTACCTCGTCAAAGGTGACGCTTTCGACCACGCCGAGAGAGATGTGCCAGTTCGCACGGAACCGGCCGCCGACGTAGCCTTCGGGCGCTTTGATGTCCATGCCGTCGTTGAGCTTCCGGCCTTTCTTGAGCCTGCCCCCTTTGGTCATGTTGGCCGGATCGCTGCGAAGCGCAGCGTTGTGTTCGTCGACAGCCTTGTTGTACTCGGTCGCCACTGCGTTCTGCGCCCAGATCTCCGGGTTGCCCACGGGAGACATGCGGATCAGGCTGCTGCCGACCTCGATGATGATCTCGCGCACACTGGCATCGATCGCTTCGCTGGTCTGGGCTGCAAACTCGGCCAGGCTCAAGGCGAAGCTGCCGGATTGGCCGGCACCCGCGCGACTCACGACCGCACCTGCAACTCATAAAGGATCGGCGTGCCGGCGGGATTCACTTCTTTCAACGGCGGCACAATCGACCAGGTGCGCCCCTGAGTGATCACCTTGTTCAGCAGATCCGGAACCCACTCCAGGCCCTGCGCGGCGATCTTGAGCTTCTTGTCGCCCTGCCTGATGAGGCTGTTGTTCTGGAATTCCTGACCGGTGAAGTCGAGCAGGATGCCTTGGACGGTCTGCTCAATGGTGGCGCCCGATGACTCGCCCCCCGTCTCCGGGTCATATTCTCCCGGCTGTGTCTTGCTGATGGTCACTGGCTGGCCAAACTCTGTGATCATCTCCAGAGCCATCACGGCCATTTCGTCATAAAAGGCCATGAGGACTCCTTGGGGTCATTATTAGCCAGCGATTTGCTTAGCAAGCAGCGTTTCGCGACCAATCGCAAACATCATGAACTGAATTGTCAAACGATGATTGATCTCTAGCGTTTTGATGTTCTGGTAAGAAAACGCTACCCATTCCATATCTGGCAATTTGAAAATCGCTTCAAAATCATCAAGGTGATCTTGAATAACTTGGCTGTGTAGGTGGATTTCGTCGATGCCGACGTTAGTTTTTTTCTCTTTGAGAATATCTTCAAGCAACTGTGCTGCAGCAAGATGTATATTCATGTCCAAGCCCTTTGCACACTGAAAAAGTATCAGCGCTTCCGCCCTAAAAATTGGGGCTCAGCAGAGGTTTTTCAAGCCCGGACTGCGAACAACCCACGCCTTTGTAGGTAATCGGCAAACTGCGTTGCGCTCGGCCGGTCAGGCGCCGCCGGTAACAGTCGGCTACTGGTGTTCGGGATCGCCGCGTATTCGCGATCAACTGCGCCTTCCACGCGTTCCCTTGTAATCGCGCCTTTGCGCTTCTCGATCGGGTCAACGTCGTCGGTGTGAATCTCCGCTGCCAGCGCCATCTGGCCATACTGAATCCGCGCAGGCAGGTAGTTATCCGGCTTGATCTCCTGATCCAGCAGCACTCCCCGGCGCGGCCAGGATAAAGCCTGATCGCTGCTGGTCTTGCGGCCTTTCCAGCTCATGCCATCCATCACCAAGGCGGCCCGGCGCAGCAGCGCTTCCTGGTCCGGAACACCTGCGGGAATGACCGTACCGAATTTCACGGCGTACAGAGCCAGATCCTCGGCGCTAGCGTAGCTTTCGGCGTCAGGCTTGCCGGTGCCGTCCTCGATGATGAGCATTGTTTACTCCTTGATTTCGTTCAGGCGGTCAGCCTCGGCTTTTGCCTCATCGGCGGTGCCGACGAACTCGCCGAAGCGTACACCGTCGCGGGTGATGATGATCCACTGATCATTAGATTCCAGCTTCGGAATGTAGACCGGCTCATCCTTCGTGCCGTCTTTGAGGGTGCCGTTGGTGCCACTGGACAGCACGTTTTTTCCGGTCTTGTCCTTGCCAGCAGCCACCTTGGCCTTTGCGGCCTTTTCCTTACCAGCAGCGGACGTAACCGGAGTTTTGCGGGTTTGCACTTCCACCTCGATCTCAACAGCGTCATACGCCGCCTTGATCTCGGGGTAATCGCCTACGATGACGACCTTGGTCACGCCGCGCTCCACCGAGCGGAACAGTTCAGGATTGCGGTAGCGCTTATTCGGGTCGAAGTCGCCCAACTGATTGCTGTAAACGAGTTCCATGATTCTCTCCGTGGCGGCCATTGCTGGCCGCAAGTGAGCCAGGTATCAACCGGCTTCTGGTGGGGTGGTGGTGAGGCTGATCATCACGCCGGCGGTGACCTTGTTGCTGTCCGAATGCTTGACCCAGTTTGCAGCAGAGCCGACGGCGGCCAGTGTTGGGTTAGAGCCGCCGGTGGACTCTTTCCAGCTGTAGCCCAGAACATCGATGTTCACGGTGCCCTCGGCGCGGTAGCCAATCGCCAAGTTCTCTTCGTCGTTCACTTGGTACGAGCGGAAGCCAGGCGCCTGGGACTCGGTGATAACGACCGCATTGGGCAGCAAGCCGAAGATTGCATCCACTGGCGCCTTGTCGGTCACAAGCACCGGCTTACCCAAGGTGCCGGGCAGGCCACCGTAAATTACGACGCCGGCCTCTTCATAGACCTTGTTCGCGATCGCTTCGTCGACGATGTCGAAGTAGGCGGACGAGTGCATGACCCACAGCGCAATGCGACCGAACTTGTCGCCGAACTTGCGCATGCCGCGGGTCAGGGTCTTCTTGCCGTCGGTTTCGATGTTGGCCGTTACCACCATGCCGGCGTTGGAACCGATGGCCGCCTTCAGCGCACCGGTGGCGTATTCAATGAAGCCTTCGATCGTCGCGTCTGCCACATCGGCGCCGATGATCTGGGAGAACTCTTCTACCGGACGACCGCGACGCTTGAATGCTTCTTCAGTGGTCTGGTAGGGGCCGTACTTCCAAGGCGCCTTCACGCCTACTGCCTCGCCAGCGCCGATTTTCTTGGCGTTGACCTTGGCTTCGGAGTTCACATCACGATGCTCCAAGCCGCCGCCAAGCTTGTAGAAAGCGCGCTTGCGGAAATCACCTTGGATCAGCTCGTTGTCGAGGACAATCGCACCGTTGGACGATGCGTTGAACACGTCCAGGTTATCCTGAATACGCTCCAGGTATGCGGTCTGCGCCTCATCGTTGTAGATGATCAGGTCGCTGTTAACAGTCGTTGCCATGGGTTTGTCCCCTTACTTGGGCAGTTGCAGATATGCTGTTTGGCCGTGCTTGCGCTGGTAGTCGCGCTTTTGCTCGGCAGTCATTTCGGAGCGCTTGAATGCAGCCTGGCCGCCACCCCCGCCCGGGGCTTGTGTCCCTGAGGCCCTTGGCCACAGATGAGGTGCGCTTTCGCGCAGAGATTCCGCCCATTCGAGCGGGGTCAGAGGAGTCTTGCCGTCTTTGCCGAGGATGACCTGGCCGGAGTCATCAACGGCGACCGCATCGCCCTCTTCGTTCAGCGAGAACACGCCTTTGGCCCGCAGGATGATGTCGTCAGTTGCTTCAGGCAGAGCGCCGGCTTTCAGAGCTGCACCGCGTACCGAATCGCCTAGGACTTTGCCCTGGAACTTGGCGGCGAATGCTTCGGCCTTCTCGGCCCGCGCGGTGACAGTCTTCAACTGCTTGTCGTAGTCACCACGCAAACGCTCGGTGCGGCGGTTAAACACCTCATCCACCTTGCCCTCAGTCAGCAGCTTGGTTTCCTCGTCTTGTCCGGCCCGGCTGAGCAAGCCTTTAACGGCGTCGATGTCGATGCCCTCGAATTGCGTTTCGAACTGGGTCAGCTTGCCGGTGGTGTCCTTCAGCTTGCCCAGCAGTTCGGAGTTTTTGGTTTTCAGACCAGAAACAGAGGACTCAACGGCAGTCGCGATAGCGGCCTTGATTGCCGGATTGTCCAGGTCGATTTCGTTTTCTTCTGCCACGTTGATGCACCCCTTGGGTATCTGTTGCCCGCTTTGCAGGCATAAAAAAACCGCCGAAGCGGTAGGAATATTTCAAATTTTCGATAGGCTGCCCGGCCGATCCGTTTATCCCCTCAGGAGTATTGATGCGCCGCCAACTAAAAAAGGGTTCAGCTGCGATAGCAGTAAAGAAACAAAATCGAGTCCCAGAAGCGGTATTTCTTGGAGGGCTTACGGCTGCCGTGGCGGTTTTTGGCGCTGGACTGACGTGGTGGTCAAGCAATCAAACATTGAAACAATCGATGTACGATAGCTGCGTCAAGAGAGTTGACGAGCAAGAATCAAAACTCCGTGACAAGGCTGGAGTCTTCTTGGCTCTCCGTGCCGAATGGCAGAGCAAGAATATCAACCCGAATATGAAGAAAGACGAATATTACCTCGCTGGAGAAAAAGCCATAGCAGCAGCAAACGACCTATCTATGCATGCCCCGCTCAGGCTTGGCGCGGCCGCGATGGATGCAGGCTTTGCGATCCAGCAAATAATGTCGGCCCAAACGCGAGAAGAGATAGCTCGAGTAAGGGAAGAAATCAAAAAAGATCAGTACGACCTGCTTTCAGTGTTCTTCAAAGAAATGGACGATTACCAGGCTCTTCGATCCGGCTGTAGGAAAGTCGATTAAGCTGATAGGCCGGCGCGCTCGAAAGCCAACGGCTCCAGCCCCTTCATCTGCGCCAGGGTCAGCGGTGAAAAGTTGCGGTCAAGTTGCAGCTCGGCGAAGCGTCCGACGCTTAACCCGCCCTCGCGGAAGAGCTTCGCCCGTACCGGCCCGATTGCCACGTCCTGAAACGGCGCCGGCTGCTGTTGAAGCCAGTGGTAATAGTCGAGGCTCGCACTGACCTGCCCTGCTCCATCTGCGCCTACCGAAGCCCGGGTAGCACCCTTGGCGAACATCTCGCTGAGCTTGGTCAGCAAGACAAACGTGGTTCGGCAATTCGGGTGAAACGGTGGCCGCGGGCCTGAGTCGACCGGAAACCGTCGCTTATCCATCGATCGACACTGCTGGCTGGTCTTGCTGTCCAGCGTGGCGACCATTTCGACTTCAGACACGATGTCAGTGTTGGCCTTGGCCACCTCCATGCGCGCCTGAGACGACACATGCTGTATCGCGGTGTGCACGACCGTGCTGGCATTGCGGTTGGTGGTGGCGAGAATGCCGTCCTTGTAGCCCGCCGCCTTGGTGCCGCGAATGTTGCGGATGATCTGGAAGTTCGTTTGTCCTTCAAAGAAGCCCTGCCGGATCGTGCCGGTGACGCGCTCTCGCTCAGCACTGGTCCAGCCCTTGATAAACGACTTCAGCAGCTTGCCGCCGCCGGTGCCGCGCACACTGAGGGGGGTGGTCAGCACTGCGGTTCGGATAGCCGCTGCCGTCGGCGCCACAACATCCAACGAGACACCAACCGGCGCTGACCGGGCCAGGCTCGACGCTTCAAACTCAGCCTCGTAGCTGGCGATTTCGATCAGGTCAAGGTTCAGTTGCGCGCTGTAGCGGTTGAAGATGCCCAGCAGCAAGCTGTCGACCTCCTTAAGCAACGCTTCCAGCCGTTTCATGTTGTACTCGGTCAGATCCGACTGGGTGAGTCTGACGCGAATCGAGCGGTCGATCTCTTTCAGGAAGGGGGCGAACTTGCCGACCTCCCCGGCCTTAAGCTTCTCGAGGAAGACCGCGTGCCGGATCGTGGCGTCAAGGGTTGCTTGGTTTGCCGCCATCTAGTTCGTCCTCATCATCCAGACCCAAACCATCGCCCTGCTCTGCCAGCTCACCGTCGATTTGCTGGTCTGTGCGCTCGGGCGCGATCAGGCCCAACTTACGCAGGTACGCCCGAAGATCGGCTTTGGCGAATCCGCCGTTCTGCCAGAGGCCGACCAGTGCTGTGATCATTTGCGGATCAGCAGTCAGTTCCACGAATTCTTGGTTGACCTGGTAAGCAACCTTCGCATCGTCGACGCCCATGTAGGTGCAGCACCACATGATCGCCCGGGTGTACGCCTCGCTGACGTTGGCCACGCAGCCGGCGAGCACTGACGTCGATGCGGACTGATCACCGCGGGCTTCGGTCGCCGTCTTGGACGAGAGAGACGCCACGACCATCCGGGCGCCAAGCTCAATCATCATCTGGTTCTTGTCGGCCATGGCCTCCTTCACCAGCGTGTTCGGCAATGGCTGGGCGTACCCGAACTGGCCACCGGCAGGCAGCATCATCGGCGCACGGGAGCCGACGTAAACGCCGTTCTTCTCCATCCAGTCGCGCCACTGCTCATCCAGACCGGAAATCCATGGCTGTGCTTGGCCACACCAGAAGACGCTGTCCTCGTAGTCGGCGCTGTTCCGGTAGTGGCCCAAGTTGATCATGGCGATGTCGTAGAGCGGCGACTCGTCAATGCTCGGATCGTTGTTCTGCGCGCCGACGAAGGTGAACGGGATCTCCTTCAGGCGTCCAGCGGCGCCGGTGGGTTTAAATTCCTGAACAACGGCCAGCGGCCCACCACCTTTCGGCCCGGACCGGCGCCAAACACGGCAGACAAAGCCATCATCCTCAAGCGCCAGTTCGCGGTATTGCTCGACCACCTTGAAGCCGAATCCATCTTCGATTTCCGGCGACTCGCGCAGCACTACCAGGGTCAGCACGCTGTGACCGTTTACCATGCCAGTGCGCCAGTTGATGATGTCTTCGGCGCAGTACGACAAAATGACGGAGTGGCCGCCGGTGCCGACGTCTTGGTGATAGTCGACGTACAAACCGTGGCGCCCAGCCTCAAGCACCTTTTCCAGCGTGCCTTGCGAGTGCTGGTAGATGCTCACACCTGACCCGTTGGCATTGTCCTGCAGGTACTCCAGCTTCTTGGCCACCGACAGCGTCGGGTCTTTATGGAAGGCCAAACCGAGCAAGCCGTTTCGCGTGTGACCAGTGGCGTTCTTGAACACCGCCCGCTCGCGATAGGCCTTGTTTCGATCTACGTTCTCTGGCGACTTGTCGTGAGCGTTGATGTACGGCAGTCGGTCGACAACCCTGTGCTGTCCTGCGCAAACATCACGCACGGTTGCCCAGCGATCCAGCGCTTCGATGTAGTCCGCCCGCTTGAAGGAGACGTCGTTGCTCATCGGGCGTATCCCATTTTGATAGCGGTGACCGGTTTGATAATCGGGTACTCGCGGTGAATGAAGTAACCGCCGCCGTCGTTGGCGTGGTCGTTTCCTTGGCTCTTGTCCGGCTCGCCGTTGGGTGCCCAGATCTGCTGTTCAAGGCCGTCGGCGTAAGTCGGGCATGTAAACGGATTGACCAGGTACCGCCGCTCGCCCTGCGCGTTGCAGAACATGGCGTTCATGGCGTTGATCCGGTCCTTCACTGGTGGGTTGGCCGCCGGCGCGATGACCGTGAAGCCTGCCTGCTTGAGCATGGCGATATCGGTGAGGCTGGCATTGACCGACTTGCGCGAATCGCCGGAGGCGTCCGGGTAGATCCGGATCTCGCAGGTCTTCTTGTAGTCGCTGCCGGTATGTTCCCAGTACCGCTCTTTGATTCGGCGAATCATGTCCGGCGTGTCGTAGCCATCCATCAACTCGTCCACGGCGCGCGGCAGTCCCTGATCACGTTTAACGTGAGTGATCGCCGCCATCTTGCCGACGTTGAAGTCCATGCCGATGAACAGCGGCTCGCCGGGCTGCACAGTGTCGAAACACTGGTTCAACTTGCGGTCGTAGGCGTGGTAGATCGATCCGGACGTCAGGTTGACGAACTGGCCGTTCAGGTACGCGCGGATCAATTGCTCGGGGTACGACTCCATCAGCGAGGCGATGTAGTCGTCAGGCAGGTTCAGCTCGTTGTCGAAGGTGCTGGCCTGAATCAGTCCATACATTTCCTTCAGCGCCGGCTTGTCGCGCAGCTGCTTGACGAACTGGAGAAAGACGAACTTGAAGCCTTCCGGCGTCGTGGTCACGTCCACGCCGTTTTTAAGCCCGGGCAGGTTGTAACGCATCCGGGCAATGATCTTGCGCCAGGCTTGCTGAGCCTTGATTGACGTCAACACGTCCAACTCATCGACCAGTGCATGACCGATCTTGAAACCGACGATGGTCTGCGGCTTCTCCATCGACCGGCAAATCACAGTGCCGCGATACTGCCGGCCGCTGTAAATGTGAACCTCATGGTTCGCCTGGTTGATCTTGGTCTTCAGTCCCCAGTCGTAAGCCACTTCCTCCATCGTGGGATAGAAGATGTCGCGGATCTGCGGATAGGTCGGCGCGAAGTACCCAGCGTTGACGCCGGGCCACTCCATGAAATGCTTGCTGAGCGCTGAGCAACCGACCCAGGTCTTTCCGGAGCCGAAGCCAGCAACGAATGCGCGAAACTTGTGGGGCAAGAGGAGGAACTGCGACTGCGGAACGTTAAGGCTCGGCATTCGGCTTCCTCGCGTCCACTACGTCGACCTGAATGCGCGTCGGGATTGCCGGCTCATCGTCTGGCTCGTCCTTACGGTTGCGATTGACGTAGACGTCGCCGACTTCCTTAGCAGCCTGCTCGAGGATCTGCATGGCAAGACCGATGTTCTTCATCGTCTCGGCCCGCTCGACAAATCGGTTCATGGCGCGGAGTCGGAACGCTCGGTTGGCGATCGGGATCTCTGCGGTCTCCTCGCGGAAGCGTTTCCGGGCATCTTCAAACATCGTCACCCAGCGCTTGGCCAAGCCTTTGCCTGATGTCTTCGTAGGGTCGTGTGTCTCCACCTGCTGGCGAGTCACCGATATCCCGTATTCCTTTTGGACGGCTTCAACAACCTGTGAAGGCGTGTCGAAGCACGCCAAGGCCTGAACGATAAAGGCCTTCACGTCGTTTTGAAGGGCTGCCATAGATTTTCATCCGTCCAGAGCCTGTCCAGAATCAGGCCGACTTGAGCAGACAGGTTCCGCAGGCCCTCGATATGTTCAATTTCCCCACCTCAGCAGGATTGTTTGCAGCGTCCACCAGCTCTTGCACTTGAGGGCTCGCCCCATACCGACGCACTACACCGACGAACTCTTCAACGTCGTGTCCGCGCATCTCAAGCTTGGGCAATCCTTCCTGGGTGAACTTGGGTGCGCCGTACTGATCCTTGGCCTGGGCGATGTGGTAAAGCTCATGCTCCACCAGGGCGCAAAAGTCAGCGTCGCTGCACTGAGCGCAGTAGTCAGCCGCCAAGGTGATGATGAAGGCCGGCACGTCGCCGAACCAATCCAGCATCTGCTGTTCCATCCGGGCCTTCTGCCAACCGCCGGCGCGGAACGCTACCTGTTCGGCCTGGCCCACCACCGTGCGCCCCTTCTTCGTGAAGGCAGCTGACGCCCACATCACTCGAATGTCCGCATCGATCAGATGGGCGTGGTCTTCGTTGTGGATGCTGCCGGTGTCGGCAAGGATTTCTGCTTGGAGCCACTCCCATACTTCTGGCGCAGGGATCAGGCGGATACCGAAGCTGGAAAGCTCGGACAGGTCGAGCATTGACTCCGGTGGCATCGGTCTACTCACGCATCACCCCGAGCTTGTATTGATGACTGGATGCCGGTATTTGTGGATGCCACCTATAACAGGAGTACCGGTATGGATGAGCGCTTTAAGTTGATGGAATTCATAAACGCCCAGGCTGGAAATACAACCTATCGCGTTATTGATCTGCGCGATCAAGGAAGTCCTACAAATATGCAAGTTTACGGTGAGCGGTCAGCAGCTGAAGCGGCTCTGGCGCTTGCCACCAAGAACCAGCTGAGCCTTGACGAAACCTGTAACCGCACCCTTCTCAGAATCAACGGATCGCTATCGACTGACTTGGAGGGCAAAGAGATATTTGTCGGCCTTAACCGACAAGAGTCCGAAAGATATGCCCAGCTTCAGCTTGAGAATGAAGCATCGGACGAATTCATCGACTTGGATCACAAGCACCGGGAGGCTCGCACCGGGCTCCGGATCGATTCGACTGAACTCTGATCGGGACTTTCCGTGCCCAGCCACACCCTGATTTGTCGCGACACAATTTGCACTCTCGCGAAACGTGTCGCGACCTACTTGCCCTTCTGCGCAGCGGCGTATGCAGCCTCACACGCAAAACCAGCTATTCGGCTTCGGTCAAGCGCTTCTGCCAGTCTTCCCGCTTCCTCGTCAGCGCTTCTACGCAGGTCGGCGAGCAGAACGGTAAGGTCGGCTCTTGCCTGGCTTCCGCTGGCAACCTCGGCAGCACAAGACTGTCGTTTGGCAAAGAGGTCGGTGATTTGCTGCTGCAGGCTGCGAGCCCGGTTATCAGCAGTAACAACGGCAGCCGACACATGCTCAGTTTTAGCTTTCGCATCGTCGGAGACTCGGTTGATGTCATTGGTGATCTCGCGCTGAATGCGGAGCGTGTTGGTGAGCGAGTCCACGCGGGCGGTGGCAGTGTCGCGTTCGGCGGTGATCGCTGCTCGCTCGTCCTTCACGCTATCCAGCCGAAGCGATAGGTAACCGACGGCTGCGAGCGCTGCCAGCACTACCAACACCCACGCCGGGACGAGCTTCAGCAAGGCGGTCATGGGGTCTGCCGCTCTACGGCTTCGTTGACCTTCTCCGCCGCCTTGCTCGCGGTGTCAGCGGCCTGGACGACTGAGTGCGAGGCCTCCTGTACCTTCACTGCTGCGTCCTGAGTCTTCTCAGCAAGGCTATTCAGCCGGACGTCCCGCTTGCCCAGTGCAGCGTCATAAGCGCGGCGCACTTCGGCGAGCTGCTTGGTGTGCTCACTGCTGGCAGACCACACGCCGGCTTGGTAGCCGAGGATCAGGCCGCCGGCGAGCAGCAGCGCGGCGATCACCCATACCTCTGCCCGACGCCACCAGCGGCGAGCAATGAATTCCATAGCACATCTGTCCATCAGTTTATGTCTCCCAGCTTGGTACGCAGGCGGGCGATCTCTTCGCTCTGCGAGGTAACCGTGGCGGTGAGCTGTGCGACTTGACTGGTGAGGGCTTCGATCTTCCCCTCCATCCGCCCTACTGCTGCGGCAAGCTCGTTGCGTTCTTTGGCGAACTGGTCAGCGCGGGCTTCAGCTTCCTTTCGAGCCACACGCTCGGAGTCCAGCAGCTCATTCAGCCGGCGAAGCGTGAAAATGTCGGCGTTATCCATCGCCCTGTCAGCAGCATCCTTCGAGAGGAATTTACGCAGCCAAAGGAAGCCGGCCAGCAATACGGTTCCGGTACCGCCCAGCCAGGTAGCTGTGCCTGGGCCGAGGTCAGTAGGATCCATCGCAACTCCATCATGAAAAGCTGACCTGTCAGGTCAGAGCAAATAGGTCGGCGTCCGCTGCACTCCCAGCTCGGGGCTATGGGGGTGGGGAGCCGAAAACGAAAAAGCCTCGTCCGATGCCGAGGCCATGATTTAACGATTGATAGGGCCGAACGTTAGCCCCTTCAGGAACAGACTTTGCTCTGGCGTAATCGGGTCGGCCGGCTTTGCATTTTCGATGAAGGCGGGATCAACGCGCGCCCAGTTAATGCAAACGATGCCATCTGCCACGACGAACGCCTTCGTATCTTCGAGTCTTTTAAGGCCCATACCGAACCTCCTTAAACGAAAAAGCCCCTGCGGATGCAGAGGCCCTGAATAGGTGCTAAATCAATAAAACAAATGTGTTGTATTAACACATAAATGTTGTATAATGGACTCATCCAAACAACAAGGCGAGGTGATGAAGTTCAGCGAGTTCAGACGATGGTTGAAGGCCCATGGGGTGACCTTCGAAGCAGGCAAAGGAAGCCACTTCAAAGTCATCGCTCCAAACGGCAACAGAAGCACCTTCGCGGATCATGGCTCCAAGGAAATGCCGGAACCGACCCGCAAGGCGATCATTAAACAACTGGGGCTCTGAGAGCCCCTTCACCACATCTGAATGCTGAGCGATCACCTCCAAGGAGAGACCATGTACAACTATGCAATCCGTTTCGAGAAAGGCGATGAGCCAGGCTACGCGGTGTTCTGTCGTGACCTACCTCAGCTCAACAGCTATGGCGATGACCGAGACCACGCGATCAGTGAGGCCGTCGACGCAATCGAAACTACCCTTTCCATCTACGTGGATGAGCGCAAAGCAATCCCTGAAGCGACTCCGCCCCAAGAAGGCGAACACGTAGTTCACTTGCCGGCGGTGACCGTCGCCAAAATCGCTCTATGGAACGCGATGATGGAGCGAGGTATGCGAAAAGCTGACTTGCGCCGATTGTTGGGCGTGGCCCAAGTGCAAGGCGATCGCTTGGTGGACTTCCTTCACACATCGAAGATGGAGCAACTTGAGGCGGCACTGGACGCACTGCAAACATCAATTCGCGTTAGCCCTTCCGAGCCTGGCTGGATTGATCTTCCGTATGGTGGCGGAATGGCCGGTCTTTACATTGATCGATTGGTAGATGCATTCGAGGCGGCTGACGTAACCGAGATGCCAATCGGAAAAACCATGGAAGGTCTTGCGAAGGTCAAGCGCTACTCGCTGGACTTCATTTTGCGATCCCGCTATGCGCGCCAACCAAACACGATGCAGGCAGTGGATGCGGTTCTTGACCAGATCGTCGCAACCGGTCGCTTTCGTCGCTCATCGATGAAAGATCCGGTAACTGGCAAATCGGTCGACAGCATCGCGCTGATCTAATAAGTGCACTCGTCTTTCCGAGCTGTCGGCCAAAGACCATCCCAGCGTCGACGCCCCTTTGCATCGATCTCGCTGTTCCTGTCTCGCGCCACCCTGAAAGCATTGTGAGGTCAGAGTGCGCGGGCTGCCGGCGTTGATTCCGTACGTCGCACTATCCGGCTATCGACGTCCAGGCCTTCCCGAGGGCTGTCCTGGCTACAGGTAAATTCGAGGCAATAAAAAAGCCCGCCTTGAGGCGAGCTCTTGTACTAAATTTGGATTTCAGCCATTTCAAATGGCAACACCAGCGAGGGAAGGATGCCGAAGTTACGAACGTTTGAAATCAGCTACACCAAAAACAGCGAGAGAAACACGTTCAGCGTACAAACTGAGAATTTTTACGATCACGAAGAGTGGCGCCTTGTGGCCTCACGCTTCTACCTCTCGCATTCAGATGATCAAGCCGAGGGTGAAGCACCGCAGACGTGGAAGACTCTCTGCGAGGATGCCGGCTATACCGACGTCACGTTTGTTGAGATCCCATAACAAAAAACCCGGCACATTGGCCGGGCTTCGTTCGTCAGTCCTACACACGCAGGAATGACAGGATGGGTAGATAATGGCTCATTGGCTCACTGGCAGTCAAGCGGCTTTTGTCTCGATCAATTCATCAGCATCCAGCAGCGTTTGAGCATATACCAATGCCTCATCCACTTCGCGCTCCAGCGCCTTTCGGATATCTCGCCTCCACCGCTCCTGAGTCTTGATCGGGTGCGGCTCATCCGACCAGTTGTCCATCTCGTACCAGCCAGCAGGCAGCACATTGGTTGAGCGCTTTCCGTCAACGCCGGCCAGCTTGGGCAGCGCCCAGGTCACGACCGCGCAATGTAGGAAGCGCTCAGGCGCCGGCGAACGCATGACCTTTGTCAGCTCCGCGATTGCGGCGTGCTTGCGCTCAGTATGCGTGGAGTATTTCGCTACCAGCGCGCGCCAATGGGCGGCTGACAGCGATTTGTGCAGGCGGCCGAAAACCCAGCAGTCCTGGAGAAAGGCGGCCTCCTTGCCAACGATCGCCCCTTTCTGTTTGGCGCACTGAACCTTTGGTTCGAAGTCACAGCCGCCGGCGGAGTTGATGGTCTCGGCCGCCAGTGCGCGGACTACGGCGGATATCACGTTGCGATAAGTCATGCTGCCTGCCCCTTCTTCAGTTCTCGGGTCTTGGCCCGGTATTCGGCCTTGATGCTTTTGATTTCTTCGACGGTGTACTTGCGGGGCTCATGAGGCCCTTCAAGCCATGCCACCTTCTCGGCGCCAATTCGCCTTACCAGCTCCAGCCGGTAGTTCACGATGTCGCCTGACTTGTGGTTGTTGCACGGCGCACACTGGCGCCACACATTCAGCGGCTCAAATCGCAGCTCGGGATTACCACCGACTGTCCGGTAATGCCCGGCGTGCCACTGGCCGTTGTGGTGACGACCGCAGCTCACACAAGGCAGTCCGATATCCCGCTCACGAATCCAAGCGTTGAATGCGGCCTGCGCCTCTTTCATGTGCTGGGCCCGCGTCTTGATCTTCACCTTCGAGGCGCGCAATTCCTTGCGGCCGATTTCGGCGAGTGCCTTGCGCGCCTTCGGCTCATGCCTCGGCGCGTCGGCCAATGCGCATGCAGGACTGCAAACCGCCTGCCCCATCCGCGACGGGACGAATGAGGCCCTGCAAGTAGCAACTCGGCATTTCTTCGGTTTGGGCTGCTTCCGTTCAATCGTCATGCGGCCTCCTGGCTCAACAGATCATCGAAGTACACGCCCTCTGGAGCGAAGCGCGCGACGATGCGCTCGGTGTACGCCACGCCCTGGGCTCGATTGAACAGGCTGGTCACCGGCATCCCATCAGGGCCGAAGAGCTTGCACTCCCCCATCAAGTCGAGCTTCGTCTCGTACGGGAGGTGGCGCATGACGCGGTACCACTCAGCCTGAAACCCGGCATCCTCGTTCAGCAGGATCTGCACGCCGACGTGCAACTTGCAGTACCGGCGAGCGTCGGCCTCGTCGCCGATCTGGGTCATCTCCGCGATGCGCTTGTACATCGCGAACCACAGTCGGTTCTGGTCGAGCGTGCGGTCCTTACCCGGGCGCAGCGACACGACGACGAACTTCTTGTCGCGGAACATGGCGCTGAGCCGCGTGATGGCTTCGGAGAGCTTGGCCTGGCAGTTGACGCTGATCTTGTCAGTCATGGCAGCCGCGCCTCGACGATGGAGCGCATCGGACTACCTTGAAGGCCTTTGCGAGCCAAGTAGTCCAGCGCTTGCTCTGGAAGATCGTTGCCAGGCGCGGCGTTGCGGAGCCGACGGACGAAACGTTTTATCAGCGCCGCCAAGTCGTCCACTACCACAGCCAGCTCCCGCACTTCGCCAGTACGCTGAGCAAGGCTGCATGTCAGACCATAAATCTCCTGGCTGTCACTGACGCTCTCGTTCTTCCACTTCGAGGCTTCGGCGCGCAGCGCTTCGTTCTCAGCCAGCAGCTCCAGCGCGACCTCCTCCACGGTCTTCTCCCCGAGGAATTCCTGCAGCGCCTCAGTGTTGCGCTTCCAGTCTGCGCAGTCGGCACGGAACGACGCGGCTTCTGCCCACAGCAGCTTCTGGAGTTTTTGTTTGTCGATGGTCATGTCCGTTGCTCCGCTTGGACTTCCATTTCATCCAGCTTCTGCCAGGCCTTGGCCTTTAGCTCTTCGAACTCCTTGGCGTCGGCCACGGGCATTGGCACAAACAGCACACCGTGCTTGGCGAATGTCTCCGCCAGGATCAGGACGGCGCGAAGGTCTTTCACATTGGCTCGCATCAGAAACCCTCCTTGCCGCGCTGAGATTCCCAGTCGAACGGGACCACGATCATTCCACCCTCACGCAGACGGTCGACGCAGCGGTCACCCATGGCGGCCGGCAACTGGCTGGCTTCGAGGTTGGAGATCACCACCGTCGGGCGCTCCTGCTCGTACCGGCCGTTGATGATTGCGAACAGGGTTGTCAGCTCGAAGTCGCTCGGCTGCTCCTTGCTCACGCCTACCTCGTCCAGCACCAGCAGATCGGGATCGATCAGGCTGGAAAGGATCTCGGCCTCGCTGCGTTCGCTGTGCTTGTCGTACGTGGAGCGGATCGCCTGAAGGATTGCGCCGACAGTGCGGTACACGGCCGTGCGCGACGTGTTGTGCAGCAGCTCGTTGGCCATGCCGGCGCCGAGGTGGGTTTTCCCGGTGCCGGGCTTGCCGATCAGCACCATGCAGCGACCGGTCTTCAGAATCTCGTCAAAGATCTGCACGTAGTGCTGGCAGAACCGGAGAGCTTTGCGCTGGCCGTCGTTCTCGGCCTGGTAGTTGCCCAGGGTGCGAGTGGTAAAGCGTTTCGGGATCAGCGCATCGCCCAGCTTGCGAGCGAGGGACATGCGCAGCTCCATCGCCTTGTTGGCCTGCTCAGCGGCTTCGGACTTCTCCCGGGCGATGCGAGTGCACTCAGGGCAGTTGCTTTTCAGCTCCCGACCCAACACAGGAAAGACCCGTTGCTCGTAGGCGCCGTGGGTTTCGCACTCGGCTGGCTGAATGCGAGTACCCGGCGGCAGTTCTGGAGTGGCTTGGACTGGCTCAGAGCGCATAGCTGCCGTCCTCCCGCATCTTCAAGCCGGAGGTGTAATCGCGATCAGCGAAGCCGGTGTGACGGGATTGCGGGAACGGGTGCACATTGCTGGCGACCTTGTCCGGGAAGATGCCGGTCCAGCCGTTGGAGATCGAGGTGGCGAGCACCTGATCCGGCGCGGCATGGCCAAGTAAGGCCTTGGCCTGCTGCTCACAGCTCTTGGCGGTCAGCGGCTTGCGGATTTCCTTGCGGTGCTGGCACCAGTCGGCCCACGCCTTTTCGGACACGTTCTCGGGCTTGGCAGTGAGCGGATCGAACTTGCCAGACTTCGCGGGTGCGCCAGCACCATGCTTTTTATGTTCTGTATCTGATTCTGTTTCTGTATCTGGTGGCGTTACTGAAACGTTACGCTCCCGTTTCTTCTTCTCACGATACGCTGCAACCCTTGGCGTGCTTGAGTCGGAGACGTATTGGCGCTTGTTCCAAGCGAGCGGAACTGCATCGTCATTGATGAGATTTTTTTCGATGAATGCAGCCTTGGTGGACGCCCATTCGTCTTCGGAGATTCGAAGCTGAAACGCTACTTGATCATCCTGTAACGTTTCATCGCCGTTACTGCATTTGATGCAGAGCAGCATCAGATATCGGCGCTGATAAGCTTCCGACATCATCTGGACTTTGGGGTCCGTGGCAAACTCTGAGTAAAGCCGGAACCATGGATTGGCCATCAGTTCGTCCTCCATTCTTCCGGGAGTTTCTTGCCCTTCTGCCTGTTGCACGGTGCGCACAGAGCCTGAAGATTCGATTGTTCGCATGAGCCACCTCGCGCAACAGGAATGATGTGGTCGATTACCAGCTCATCGGGGGATCCACACGCCGCGCACTCTCCAACGGAAAGAACCTCGGCCCTCACCTTGGCGCCGAGACTTTTCCGAGTGGCGCACGGCGCGCTGAACCCCTTCAAAACCAGCGATCCATTGAGCGTTTCCAGCCATCCAGCCTCAACGAGCTGTTCGCCAAGACCACTTACGCGGGTCACTTGATCGATCATCCCGACGGTTCCGGGCACCTTTCCGTAGTGGCCATGGGTTTCAAACCACGCAGCCGTTTTGAAAAGAGCGATCAGCGCCTCGCCCTCGCTGAGATCTAGTCGTGAGCAAAGGACAGCAAAGTCCGGCTTGTGCAGAAGGTCTGCGTTCAACTTCAACCAGGTGGCCATTACGCGGCCCTCAGTGCTTTGTCATGGGTGAACAGCCCGTCCCAGGTCTTCTTCATTGGCAGCTCGCCGGCCAGGTACAGGTCATACAGACGCACGGCGCCCTTCTTGAGCAGGACTGGCGTGAAGGAAACGAACGGCTCTTTGCCGTGGGGAGTGACTTCGTGCTGATGCTCGGTCATGTACTTGTCGCGGGCGTAGGACGCCACACGGAAGCGAAGGCCGGATTTGCTCTCGTTGTAGAGCCAGTTGCGGCCCTCGAGGAATTTGCCCACCTGCATGACGTTGACCCCATTGAGGCCCTTGCAGAACTGGGTGTGGGTCATCCCTTCCTTGAAGAGGTTCTCCATGGAGTGGATTTTCGAGGCTTGGGCTTCGACTTGGATTGTCAGTTGCAGGCGCTGCTGCTCAGCTTCGAATGCGATCTGGATGAGATCCATCCGGGAGAGTTCGCGGGGTTGGGCGATCTGCCCTTCCAGCTCCTGCCAGCGGTCCACCAGCGCGGCGGTGAACTCCGGGCTGAGCTGGGCAACCACAACGAAACTGTCGCGCTTGGCGATTTGATACACGCTTACGCTCTGACCGAGGTGGTTTCTAACTTCCCCCACTGGGGGAAGTTGAATGGTTCCGCGCTCCGCCAGTCGCTCGATGGATTGTTTGACCTTGTCGTGGCGAGAACCGACCAGCTCCGCAATGTCTTGCGACGACATAGAGGTACGCGACACGTTTTCAGAATTAGAAAAACGTGTCGCGACACTTTTGGGGGTATTGCTCGAATTGGGTTGGCTCTGCATAATCGGGCCTCTCTAGTTTACGAATCAGCCGACCTCGACCGTCGGCTTTTTTGTGCCTGGGCTTTCCGGGGGCTGCTACTTGAGAGTGCTGACCCAAAGACCCCTTTTTTGGTGGTGAACTAAGAATTTCCGCGCATGCGCGGAAAATCAGGCAAGCTTCAAATTCGGTCGGTGTTTTGCGATCAGTGCTTCAGCCTTCCGGCCCAGCTCCCCTGCCCGCGCCTCAACTTGGCGACACTGTTCGGCGAAAGCCGGCAGGTGCGGCAGGTCTTCTTCACACATCACTTGGTCATCGAAGACTTCGCTGCCGGTATCGATCACGTCGCCCAGCGCGCGGATCAGTGCACCGAAGCTTTTGTTGGCGCATTGGTCGCTCTGCATTTGGCGTGCACCGGTCAAGCCATGACGGCCGGCCAGCTCATTGATGCAGTTGTCGCGAAACTCAGGCTCCAGTGCATTCACCCAGGACTCTTCCAGCCAAGACGGCATTTCCTGATCGCCCGAGAGCCAGCGCTGCACGCGCTTTAACCAGCGGCTTGTGGCCTTCACGAATTCGCCCACATCGTTCAGGCGCGCCAACTCATTGAAGTCTGGGACCTTTGCCTGAAAGATCTTGGAGGCGGGAACTCGCAGGCAGATCTCCCGGCTCAAGGCTTGGGCGAAATCGTCCTGGCTCAAGCTGGTGCGTGCGATCTGGTTTTGAGCATGGGCGACCAGCACTTGGTCGCGGGTTTGGGTGCTATGTCTTGGACTGGACGTTTCCATGGGGACTGCTCTCTTCTAATCTGGCTTCAACGGATTGGCGGACAGGGATGTCGCTTAGGCGGCCATCTCGGCCCAAGGAAACGACGGGCACAGGTTTTCTTTTTTGAAAGCACCTTCGGTCAGCGCCTCCGCTCGTTTGGCAATAACCGGAGACATGCCGTGCTTCCCCCGAACCCAGCCGGAAACGGTGCTTTGATCAACCTTGAGCTTTTCGGCGGTGGCCTCCTGGGTGCCGAAGTAGTCAACGAGGCCCTTGTAAATTGCGTTCATGATGCCCCTCCATACGGGAATACCCATATAGTAGATTATGGGAATACCGATTTGCAAGGGTATGGGAGCGCCCGTAATACTTCACGGATGGAATTCAAAGAACGACTCAAAACCGCCCGCCGCCACGCCAAACTCAATCAGACTGAGCTTGCTGAGCGCGCCGGACTCACGCAAACCTCGATCTCCGATTTGGAGAGGGGGAAATCGAAGGCTACCGCCTTCGCAGCTCAGATCGCCTCTGTTTGTGGCGTGTCCCCGATGTGGCTGGCTGAAGGCGTCGGTGACATGCTCAAGGGCGTGCCTGATCATCTGGCTGAACGCATCCAGCCCAGCGTGAAACTTGGCACCATCGAAACCTGGGATGACGAAACCCCACTCGATGATGACGAGGTCTACGTCCCCTTCCTTCATGAGGTCGAACTGGCGGCCGGATCTGGCAGGTTTGCGATTGAGGAAAGCGCCAACTCACGCTTGCGCTTCAACAAGAAGGACTTGCGCCACAACGGCGTTCAGTTCAGCAATGCGAAGTGCGTGAAGGTCGGCGGCAACAGCATGGTGCCTGTGCTGCGCGACGGCGCCACCGTCGGCGTGAACGTGGGGAAAAACTCCCTGAGCGATATCGTCGACGGCGAGATGTACGCAATCAACCACAACGGCCAGCTTCGCGTGAAGCAGGTCTATCGCATCCCTACCGGTCTTCGCCTGCGTAGCTTCAACCGTGACGAGCATCCGGACGAGGACTACACGTTCCAGCAGATCCAGGAGCAGCAGATATCGATACTGGGGCACGTGTTCTGGTGGGCGATGTATTCACGATAATGTGGAGAGCCCAATCAATTACAGTTTGCGTCTAGCTTTCAAAAAAGGAGTTTTGCATGAAGCCAATTTTTGCAGGTGACAAGCTTGCCCACGTTAAAGCCCCGGGGTTCATCAACGAGGAAGCAGACCAGAGTGTCGGTTTCGTTTTTGGACCTCCCGACGAGCCGCGGATTTCTCTCACTTTTGGGAGAGACAAGATGACAATCGTGGAGGAAGTGTACGTAGAGACTTCTAAAGGACTGTTCCGCCCCCAGCCTCACAACGATGGTTTTTATCTCGAGCGGGTGGATTTCGGTACTTTCACCATGCGAGTGGAAGCGGCTATTAGGCTCAGAGCCATGCTCACCGATCTCATCGATAAGGCTGAATCCGGTGTACTAGGCAGACCAGTATCAGAGGGCTGATACTAATGTCGGCAGTATTTTCGGCACATTTAGGAATGATCAGCGGATCGTCATGGTCTTCGTCTTGCGACACTGGATCCGCAAGCCTTCTGTCTTTTAGGTCAGCAGCATCCGCCATTCAAAGCTATGCTGCAGGGTCACATCCTGAAAGTGAATTTTCGGATGCCGTTAGAAAAATTGAAGTCGCTAAGGTTCCAGGAACTCTTGCGTTTCGATCTGTAATTGCGATGCCAGCCGGTGCGGAGATTGGCTTCATCAGTGCATTGGATCTTTCACTGGCGAGCCACCTCATTTATGAGAACTACTCAGAGGAGCTTGGGATGGCGAGTAACACTTTGTCCAGGATGGACATATTTGTGTCTCAGACTCTTCCTATTTTGGCCGTAGTCATAGGGGCAGCATGGGTGATGTATACCCGTCTGGACGATGCTATCGGCGATGCAAGACTCGAGACCAAGCAAGATTTTAAGGGTGTGAACGAATTAATCGAAACTCGATTTAATCGCGCAGAAGCAAGGCTTGACTCTCTGGACAGCAAAACGGATCAGAAGCTCTCAGCAGTCTTGCAGCAAATCACAGATCTGCAAGTTAGACAGACTCAAACAGAAGACAAAAAATAGAAATGCAGCCCGGCCCAGCGCCGGGCTTTTTCATGTCCGCCCTTCCCTCACGCCAATGGTCGCGCACAGCCACGAATGGTAAAGTCTCAGCTTAATTGATGGAGGGAACCAATGAAGATCGTAGGCCTGATTCTGCTCGGAATTGTTTGCCTGGTCAGCTACCTGATCGGAAGAGGCACCAACAGCTTTGCACTGGTCGCAAGTATCGTCTTCTTTCCTTGTGCGATCGCGCTGTACTTCTACCCTGCTATCTGCGCTGTCGGGGAACATCCCAAGGCCACACCGATATTCGCGCTAAATCTTCTAGCTGGCTGGACCTTTATCGGCTGGGTCGCTGCTTTTATCTGGGCTTTGAGCAGGCCTACCCCCATAGAGTTCGCAAGGGCAAGTGGTTTTCCGGAATTGACACAACGGGCACCTGAGCCCGTATCAGAAATGAAAGACTGCCCCTTCTGCGCGGAAACCATCAAGGCCGCCGCCAAGAAATGCCGGTATTGCGGTTCTGACTTGGAGCAGCAGACCGTTTAAATAGCATCAACGCTATATGAAGCCTGCCAAGCGCAGGCTTTTTTACGCCAAAAAATATGGGAGCAGAAACTTTTATGGGTATACCCATTGACACGAATTATGGGTTTGCCTATATTCCGCTCATCGCAGCAACACAAACCCACTGCGAAGGGCCTCAACAGACCCGCCGCTCTTTAACAATCAGCGCCATGAACGACTACCCGGCCAGTCCGGTTAGGTCACTCCCGGCTCCATCGGTGGGAGGTCAGTAAACCGATGAACAAAACCGCACTTGCCTCTACCGGCGACCGGCGATCCGACAGGCCCGAAAGCCTGCCAACGCGCAGCCCACTGCGACGGCGGACGAGGTGTTGACCGAACTGAGTGAATGACCTGGTAAGCGGGTGCGGAGAAAAAACAGATTTCACTGGCTGGCCTTGGCGACAGGGCCAGACGGGAAATCAACCGATCAAGCACGGAGCATCAAATGAGCGAACAAACGCTTCAGCAACTGCTGGCCGAACGTGTCAGCACCTACGCCCTGTCTGATCGCCCTCGCGAGCTGATCGATGAGGGCATCGACAAGATGTTCAAAAGCGTCGTCGAAGACGCCTTCAGATCTTACGGCACCATCGGCGAATCAATAAAAACGGCCGTGAAGGAAGCCTTTCCGGCCAATGTCACCGACATGTTTGAACTTCAGCGCTACAACGCACTGATCGCCAATGCTTTGCGGGAGCGCTGGGAGGCTGCGGGCATGGAGTCGGCAATCATGAAGCAGGCCGACGCATCCATTACTGAGGTGTTGACCGGTGAAGGTCTGCTCACAGGTGAGATTTCGCTGAAGGATTTGCTCGAAGCATTCATTGATGAACACAAAGAAGAGGCTGCGGACGAGCGATGGAGCGCCCCGGAAATCCGCATCACCGAAGACGACAGCCATTCTCACAAGTTCTACCACATCTACTTCGATCCGCAGCCAGAAGGTGGGAGTCGGTACAGCTATAGCAATGAGCGCCGTAGCGACTACAGCCTCAAACACAACCTCCATGTGATGGTTGAAGGTGAGCGCGAAACCGGAGACCACTGGAGACCGAAAGTCGAATTCGGGAAGGTGTATAGCGCCCAACTCGATGCGAAAAAGGTCTCGATCAAAATGAATATCCGCTCGAAATGGGAGCGCATTCTGGCTTCGCTTTACTTCGGTGAAGCCGTTCTGCTGATCGACTGCGAGGAAAGCGACTTCTCCTACGGGTTTGACGACTGAACAACCAGCGCCACGACAGCCTGTCGTTAACTGCCCGATCCTCTCTATGAGAGCGCATCGGGATGTGATCTACAGCGGAGCAAGGCACCTGACTCGTAATCAGGCCAGCCACTGAGCACCGTCGACAAAGCGCGGCGGCAGGCAAAGCCAGAGGTGACGACCTCGC
>Ga0265797_10001635_pt1 | contig 39237 bp, 37 predicted proteins | sample P2T30metagenome_FD_192433 | JGI IMG/M metagenome (GOLD analysis project Ga0265797, IMG submission 192433) | Plant litter microbial communities from East Loma Ridge, Irvine, California - P2 T30 | ecosystem: Environmental > Terrestrial > Plant litter > Unclassified | place: USA: California...
GAGGGTTGGGGCGGAGGGGTGGAAGGGTTGGGTTGGGAGGCAGGGGTGGGGGGTGTGAGAGGAAGGTGTGCGTTGCTGTGTTATGTGTTACAGTTGCAAGCTCGCGCGCACGTGTTTGCACGTGAGATGGCAGTGCTACCTTGGCATTCTGGCACCACGTGAAGCCTGTACTCACAAAGTGAAGCAGCACTGCCCATGCTCAATCGCATCACCTACCATCAACTTGCGACCTGCTTCGCGCCATCTGAAAACCCGAGCACCACTCGACCACCATGGCGCACCTGCATGTAAACTGCACAGACGTCAGCACCTATGTTATGCAACACCACAAACGCGCCGAGAATACGCGCGACCTTATCCTAGACACCCAGCGACCCCTCGACATCTTCCAGCAGAACCTCGAAGCGCTACGCCGAAGCGTTGAAGGCATCAGCGACATCCACGCCGTGCTCACAACAATATTCCTCGAGAACGACTGGGACGTCTCCCGGCTCTACCAATCCCACAGACTTGACCTCTACCTCGGTTGCCCGGGCTGGTCCGTCAATCATAAGATTGAGCGATGCTATCAACAAGCACGGACCAATTACCACTTCAGACCGATTGGGAACGTTGTCGGGAGCGGTGAGAGGGTTTATAGGGATTTGGAGAGGTGTGATCGCGTTGCGTATAAGAGCACGTTTGAGATGGGGATTTTGGCTGGAGTGATGACTTCGTTTGTTGTCTTGGGGGTTGTTGGGGTTGCGACTCGTCGTTCGTATAATGCGAGTGTGTGGCTTGCATTCTTGATCAGTATGGCATTGTTCAGCATTCTTTACTACCAGGAGTGAGTGCAGTCGAAGCTAAGCACAACCTAGATATCGGTATCCCGTAAGTAAACGAAGAGGTACTACATTAACAGTTGGCTGACTGAAAAATAGTACTTCCCAATGAGAGATGAATCGAGAGCGACTTGAGGGCTGACCCATTCGGGACTGGCTTCGCTGGTGTCAAGTGAACCAAGTTCGACGTAGATAGGCGGCGAATGTAAGTCTGTGCTCTAAATATTGCTCTCGCGCGGAGTCTTTTCATGTGGGCGTCTCCCTGGCAAGTGTTAAAAATGTTGACCAAACTGTCACATACCACCACGAAGGCTTCAGTGGTGCATGGCGGCTCTAAGTGTACAGTCGCATGCATAATCACATGCACTTGAAGTCGAGTGATGCGTGCGTCCGATTGAGCTGACACGTGCCAGCTCTTTCACAGCTTTCACGTGCAATTTCTGTCATGTAATCCAGCCAGTACTCTTCCTGCACGCTACGATAAGTACTTGGCCGCAGTCGGCAACTGTGAATTCTTCTGACACGCCACAACCACCTTTTCCACACTCCAAACAACGCACAAAAACCCAGGTCCCTCTCCAACACCATGGCGCCAACTCGCCGCGGATCCGAAGACATGCTCAACAAAGCCACGGCCGAGTTCGCCGATTCCGAATGCACAACCGAGCAGATCTCTGCGTTCCACGAAACCATGCGCCAAACCCTGCTCGACAACCACATGCGTCTCGCCGATAGCATCAAGGATCTTGACGAACAGGCACAGCGCCACCACGATGCAGCATTCCAGCGACTCGACCCTCGCCTTCAGCAGTCTATCCACAACCCACGCGTCGACCTGCTCGAGCGCGCCCTCGGGAAGAGACCTGCCTCGAGGAACATCTCTGACGACTTGCTGGCCAACGACAGATTACTCAACTTCGTCGAGAGGCTTGAGGAGACCGAGAGCAAGATACGCTCCTTGTGCGCGAAGAGCGAGGAGACGACAAGCCTCTATCATCAGTTATACCATTCCACCCAGGTTGACGACATGCTCGACATCAACTTCTTCCCCGACGCCGATGGCAACATGGTCCGCGGCATCAGATACGAGTGTCGCTTCCACGCAGTGGCCCTCTCACGCTTCCAAATCAGCTGTGGTGAAGTCGGTTCCGACGACCACTGGGTCTGCGAAATCGAGGAGCACGACATCTACATCAAGCTCGCCGTCGTCCTCCTGGGCATTCTTGCTGGTACCCTGGTCATCTCTTGCGCCATTACCGCCATGCTCTGCTCCGCAGTCCGTCTGCTCGGTGGGCCGCGGGTGCGCGCTTTCGGCATGAGTTGGTTGATCGCCGTTGCGGTTGGCTGGGTCGCCTGCCTTGGCAGCATTTGAGGTCGACGAAAGACTAAATCTGTCATGAGCGGATCGCCGGACATGTCAAGCAGAGAGGCTGGATCGACAGCTGATTGGAAGACATATCATGCCATCCATTTGAGTCTGCAAGAGGGAAATCTTTTGGGAGACGAGCCACGAACACCTTGTCTGTCTAATAGCATCGAAGGCTAAGATCGAGGTTGGACAAGCAGTAGCTACAAGCCTTTGCTGCAGAGTCTGGCTCGTCAGTATTGAATCACAGAAGTCATCAATACGTATCAAAACAAAATAAAAGGCATCCACATCGTTCGTTGTAAGTGCCATGTTGTTGATGCTTCGATCTCGCTAAATCTCGATAATTCGATTTGTTCGCTATCTCCGTGTGGTGCGAAGTAAAAAACGCAACCTCATGCGGCTTTGAAGTCTTACAAGAGAACGATATGCCATCGAGATGCTAATACGATTTCACGAGTGCTTAGGTAGTATACACACTACTATCTGAAGGTGCCAATAAAGTATACTATGACCTTGCCCTTGAGAAAACTACTATATCCCATATACTGGCCTCTGATCACAGGGCGCTATACTTCACACCATGCGCAGGCTGTCATGCTACTTTCTGTCCACTACAACAGGCCTCAGGCAGACGCGTACAGCACGAATGAGGTGCCCTTACGTCGGGCTGGCCGACTTGCTGGGCGCAGGGATTCATGCAAAGATCAAATCTTCCTTGCTTCCATGAAGCAACTCGGGAGTCCGAACGCCACATCAGAGCGACTGCTCAGCATCGCAGAAAAACCTTTTACAACGCATCCCACGGAAAGACGCACTAAATAATGTTAGCTTACAGCGTCGACAGCTCGAACGATGAGCGAACCGATGATTTCGTCACCAACTGCCACCCCTACTTCTTCGGCAAAGAATACAACAAGCTGGTCTCCGACATGCAGAACCTACGCGACCTGATCGAGAACACTGAGACGGGCCAGCGCGATGCAGAAGAGCAAGAGAATCTCCACGCCGACTTGGTCTCTTGGGGTTCACGCGTCGAACAGGACCTAGCAGCAATCCGTGTCAAGCTCGACCACCACTTCCGCCAGAGTTCTTGCCGCTTCAAGGCCCATTGGACCCCGCACGTCCACGAGGGTAACCTTGACCCTCTCGAGCGCGGCGCGGATGGGCATGTTATCTTCGATCTCCGTCGCATCGAACAATCTCGCATCGAACAGTCTTGCATGACGAAGATGGGACGCAGTCCGGAAGCTCAGTATTCCATTCTCGTCGAAGTTCGAAGCAAAATCATCCGAGGTCTCTCAATGTGTGTCTTTTGGAAGATCGTGATTCTTTGCTCAGGCGATGATCCGCCTTGGGTATTTTGGGTGGTGATTTTTCTGTACAGCTTTGGTTTGCGTGCATACGCCGAGTAGCCGGCCCATGTATATCGATCACTATCCTTCCATGAGGCCGGAGAAGAAAATTGGTATGGTGAGTCACTATACGTATTGAGTAGAGGGAGACAATGCCCGAAGGAGAGTTTGCTGACTAGATTCACTGAGACAGCGCTTTTGGCTCAAATAAACGATTGGCGGTTCAATACTCCAGTGCTCGCCTCAATGAGCGACGACATATGTTCGGAAATGGGTGGAGGATCCGTTGACGTTGGGGAACATTTGGAGTGATTGCGACCTAGTATACATTCGTGCAAAGATTCTAAGGCCACGCGCGAAGCTTCAGTTAAGAAGTAGTAATCTCAGATTTGTACGAGGCGTGAGAAGCATGATATCGAAGCCATACTACTCAGTGAATGTTCAATATATGCATTATCGTAGCGAAAGTATCAAGCCTGTTGTCTGTATGTACATATCCGAAAGACAGCGAGTGGTAACATTGGTCGTTGATCCTGTGCGATGTTTGAGCGGGGGCCAGAGCATTGTGCCGCCAGCTTGCAGTTAACGGAGCATCGGAGAATAAACGCAACGATAGTTTTCCGTCTGTCAATCAATGAGAGAAGCGGAAGTCTAGCCTCTTGTTGCCCTCGTCCTTCGTGTTCTTCAAGTACTCATGCTTCTCATCCTGGCTCATCGCATTCCACTTCTTCTCTCTCGTGGAGTTGCGCCAGGTGTAGTACAACCTAGCAAAGACGAACAAGCAAAGAGCAAGAACGTTGATGCCGATCAGTGTGCTATTTCCGCGGACGTACTTGGGCTTATCGTCCTCGCGATAGATATTGGCAGAGATCACTCCGCCCATCTGCACCATCATGTTGTAGCAGGCTGCAGAGATCGAGCGTGTGCGGACGCCGCCTGAGTTGCGGGAGGTGAGGCCCACGAGGATGGCGTGGCAGTAGGGGTAGCTGAGTAGGACGGTTAGGAGGGCGTATGTGCGCCATGCTTCGACTGAGGCGCCAGGCCAGGCACGCAGGGCGATAATGCAGGGGAGGGTCCTGTTGTTGAATTAGTGGTCGGAACTTGTGGAGTGTGGTGAATGGAGCCCCATACCAAAGGGACTGGATTGCGGCGATGTATAATCGCTGGCCGGTGCGCTCGCTCATCCATGTTAGGAGGAGCAGATTGAGAATGGCGACGCATTGCGAAGGGATGACGAGCAGGTTTGTTTGGAACTGCGAGGCGATTGTCAGTTGGGAAGATCTTTTGAGGGTCGTATGTTTACGTACTGTTGTGAAGCCCAACGACTTTAGCGACAGTGTGAGGTAGGTTGAAGGAGTAGCCTGTGGAATGAAGCAGATGAGGCCGAGTGCATAGATCTGGACGTGGTCAGTTATTGAGTGTAAAATGAGTCGATGCAGTGCAACTTACAGGCCACATATCATAGTCACTGAGAGATTTGAAGAGAGATTTCGGCGTGATGCCTTCTCGGTTGTGCATGTCGCCTTTGTTAGGGTCGTCTCTGAGAACACGATTGACAACAATGCCAACCTCCCGATCAGTGAACCAGCCTTTGGGACGGAACCATGTCTTGGTAGCAACAGCAGACGACGGCATGAGAAAGATGGCGGAGATGCCAACCGACAAGGTAATGAGACCTTCAATAAGGAAAAGCCTACATCAAGTCAGCATCTTGAATGGGGAATGTCGAGAAGTCAAGTGAGTAAATACCATCGCCAGCCTGCAATGCCGTGGACACCTCTCATGTGAAGAAGTCCAAATGCCAGGATCGAAGTGATGATTTGCGTGCCATCGAGAGCAGTCCAGAAGAACGAGAGTCGGATAGGCAGCTCTTTGCTGGTGTAGAAGTATGATAACCACAGGACAAGATCAGGGATGAATCCACCCTCAAGCATACCGATCAGCGCCCTGCAGGCGTAGAATGATCCTCTGCCAGACAACGCGGCTTGCGAGGCCGCAACGATCGACCAGGCAATCATTTGCATGGGAATCCATCTATCCGGACCGAGCTTCTTGGAGATCAGCTGCGAGGGGATTTCTGCGAGTAGGAACGAAACCTTAAATATAGTGTTTCCTGTATTGTAATCGTTCGTCGTCAAGTTCAGGTCCTTCAATAGGTTGTCCGAGACTGCCTGGGCCAAGTTTCCACGATCGACCTGAAGAGCGAAGAAAGCAAAGCATGCAAATGCGCACACCCTGAGGTCAAGCTTCCTCACGATCCTCTTCTCCTCAGCGGGCGTCCATTCCAGATCCGGATCGAAGGCACCACGGCATTCGTACTGAGAGCTCTCATAGACCTCTCTGTAGAACTCCGCGACCTTGGGATCGGAGAAAGGGTTTTCCTCGTCCACGCTGTGCTCAGAGGGTGTCGATCCATAGGAGTGAGTCGACTTCAATGCCTCGGCGATGCCCTCTTCCTTGGGGTGAACAGCTGTGACGGTTGGTTCCAATGCCTGGGCGACTGTGGTGGTAGTCACGGCCTTGTCCGCGGAGAAAGCTTTGGAAAACGCCATAACGTTGTACTGGGCGTGCTTGGTCGTGGACTAAGCGATCGTCGAAGAGTGCTTGTACACGTGGTATTCATAGCTTTCGTCGACATCGCATGGCTCCGTGTGGCGATGGTGCCATGTGGGCTAGTCCCAGAGGCGCTCGCACTAAGAGATAAGGATACATGAAGTTCTCGCGTGCTGGGAAGATGTAGACCTAAAGGCGCACGCCATCCGCCTACGTGGGTTGTTTCGCGAAGCCTTTCGCGTGTCTGGAGCGAGCGGACACGGCTCGTGAGGTGAGGAGTTCTAGCACGTCAGAAATGGTACCGTTTGCAAAAGCTCCAAGACCAAGAAAACCCTATTTACCCAGCGATAGCGGAGGCTTGCGACCTCTCAACTTGCAAAGTTATAGGCTTGTGTGATCGTCAAGGCGAATGGCGAATATTTAGCGAGCCCTCCCGGGGCCTTGGAAACGGAAGCTGCGAGGTCAGTCGACTTGCTGAGCAAGCACGTAATTGAGAGCTTCCCACTCGTCAACACCTTGTGCCAGAACAATGGACGAACATATAAGAAAACGCAGTGTCGGCTACTTTACTTCTTCTGGTTCATAGCACAAAAAAAACGATCAGTTTGTCTTTTCACCCAAGAGACAATCGTCCGTCCGATCCAGCGATCGTTCATTGCCTTGCATCTTCACATCCTCTAACGGCTAATCCGGTATATTAAGGCCCAACATGGCGACCACCACGACCCAGACCTCGGAATCAACTGCCGAGACCCCGAAGAGCAGCCCTGCAAGCAGCCCTGCCCCAACTCACAAGGAGCCACTCCAGCTTCAGGGCACACTGGACCAGTACGACTCGTTCGATGTCACTCCAATCATTGGGCGAGAGTTCCCGACCGCCAACTTGAAAGAGTGGCTCGAGGCTCCCAATTCCGATGAGCTTCTAAAAGAGCTTGCCATTACCAGTCAGTTCTTGCGCTTTTCACAACGTGTCCCGACTTATACCATCGCTGAGACTCTCGTCACGGGTCGTTCGCACCTCAGACGAGGTTCTTGCTGATGGCGGAACGCAAATAGGGACTGACATCGTGCAGTCTCTCAGCGCGGAGTTGTTTTCTTCCGCAAACAAGATGGCCTAGACAATGATCTGCAGAAGAAGCTCGCTCAACGCCTGGGCGAGCTCTCCGGCAAGCCTGCCACTTCGAAGCTTCACATTCACCCTGTTTCCAACAGTGGTCGAACTCTTGGGGGCAAGGACGATGAAATTTCTGTCATCAGCTCTGAGCAAGCCAAAAAGTTGTATGCCGAACGCTTCGGTAGTGAAAAAAGGCAGAGCAACAAGGATGGATGGCACAGCGACATTACCTTTGAGCCTGTACCGAGTGACTACGCCATCCTGAGACTTACCGAGCTTCCCAAGACTGGCGGAGACACTCTGTGGGCGTCTGGCTACGAGGTCTACGACCGTCTGTCGCCGGCGTACCAGAAGTTCCTGGACGGACTGACTGCCACCTACGCGCAGCCGATATTCAACGAAAGCGCCGAAAAGAACGGCTTCCAACTGTACAGCGCCGAACGCGGCGCTCCGGAGAATGTCGGAACAGACCTCAAGGCTGTTCATCCTGTCATCAGGACCAACCCTGTCACGGGCTGGAAGAGCGTGTACGCTGTTGGCCACCACGCTAAGCGCATCAACGAGGTGACCAAAGATGAGAGCGACCACCTTCTCAACTGGTTCACGCAGCTCATTGTCGAGAGTAAGTACCTGTATCAGCTGTTCTGCCACTGGATGTGCGCTGACCAGTTTAGACCACGACTTGCAGGTTCGCAACAGATGGGCCAACCCCAATGACCTCGCGATATGGGATAACAGATCAGTTTATCATACCGCGACTTACGATTATGATGGACCGCGTACTGGCCAGAGGGCCGTCAGCTTGGGCGAGAGGCCGTACCTCGACCCGCAGAGCGTGTCCAGGAGGGAGGCGCTTGCACAACAGACTCCCGCGGCCTCGTAGGCGGAGAACCTGCATAAAATTGATGGCTTAGCTGTAACGACCATAGCAATAATTGATAAGAACGAATCTCTTGATAGACTGTGTCCGGGAGGTTTTGTAGTCGGGGTTGTCGTGGGTGAAGGTTCAGGAATTCGTCAGCTGCAAGTTGAAAGACGTGATTGCCTCTTGGCCCCACGCAGTTCGCAAGCGCGATGTCTCCCACGCTCTCAACCACCAACCAGACCTCATCTAGATTGGTTCCTCATTCTTCAGACATGTGACACGCGGAGACATGCCGACTCCAAACATTTGCATAGATAACTCTGCATAATCAGTGGGAGTGTCAATTTGCTTGCTCCTCATCGCCGCGGCCACGCTTCAGCATGTGCATACAGACACCTTATCGGCCCATTTGCAAAGAGTTGCCGAGCACGACATCCAAGGTTATGCTACATCGCTGCACCCGCAATCCTTTGCCGACTCATGGGGAGTCATGGCTAAACAAGGTGGAGCGCCCAATAAGCAGGCCTCACCACGGGCCAGTCTCACCAGTCCAATGCACTCATAGGGCCGAACGGTAAAATCTTTTCCTCGTGCCTCTTGTACTTATCCGCTGTCCAGGCAGGCGACGGCCGTTTTGAAACTCGTCACATACTACGTTTTAACTTTGCTGTACGAGTCGCGGCCATGGCTCCTCACTACTACGATCATGACAGCCAGCAAGCTCACACGCATGACCGACAGCAGACTACTATACCAACTGAGCACGACAGACTTCTAGGCGATCAGGGTCACGATTCACTTTACCGAACTCTTAGCGTACGTTTCGTGCCCAATGGTGTATTTTCGAGCGCCACGTGGAGGTCGTAGTTGATGATGAAATCATCAGCTTGGGTAACAGAAGCGGCAAGCACTCATACTGACTTCATCGCAGCGCCGAAGTGAAGCTGATTTTCTCCCGCAAGATGACAGCGACGCCAAGATCTCAAGACGTGAGTCGGTAAGCGGCCGCAAAAGAAGTCCCTGGGCAACACTTTCGGTCTTGCTCCTGGGCTGCTTCATTGCCAATGCGGACTCAAGTCTTGTTCTCGCAACTTACGGCAGAGTCGCATCGGAGTTTCACGATCTGGACTCGGGATCATGGCTGTTGTCTTCGTACATTCTGGCCATGAGCGCTGTCCAGCCCTTGTATGGCAAGCTCAGTGACATTTACGGTCGCAAGCCAGTGCTGCTTGTTGCATATGCCATGTTTGCTATCGGCAACCTCGGTGCTGGCCTGGGCAGATCTTTGGGTGAAGTGATAGCATGGCGTGCTGTACAAGGTATCGGTGGCGCGGGCATGGGCTCGCTGGTTGCAATTATCATCGTGGACATTGTGCCCATGCATGATGTTGCGAGCACCAGAAGCTATGTCAATATCATGCAGACTTCTGGTCGAACCTGCGGAGGAGTGATCGGTGGTTGGCTTACACAGACTCTGGGTTGGCGATGGTGAGCTTCTCCAAACTTTACACTTTGCAGAACACCTGTTGACTAATATTTGTAGGGCATTTCTCGTACAGGTCCCACCGACTCTCGCAGCTCTCACAATGGTGGCAATCGCCCTCAAGCTTCCCGCTGGCAAGGCATCTGGCGACAAGACTCAGACCAACTGGGACAGAGTCAAGCGTATCGACTTCACCGGCGCACTATTTTTGGGAGCCACCATCTTATCGCTGTGTCTGATACTGGATCTTGGTGGTACTCGCATACCTTGGAACTCGTCCTGGATGTTCGTGCTCATTGGATCCACCGTTGCCTGTGGGATCGTATTCATCATCTCTGCCAAATACGCTGCCGAACCGATCTTTCCTCTGGAGCTAGCCACGCATTATGTTGTGGTCACAAACTACCTCGTCATCCTGTTGCAGACCACTGCACAAAGCGCTCTCATGATCAGTGTGCCGATCTACTTCCAAGTGACTGCTGCAGCCACAACATCAGAAGCGGGCGCACATCTCATTCCCGCCTTCGCGGGCAATACCCTTGGCGGCCTCATGGCCGGATATTGGATCAAGCGAACCGGCTTCTACAAGCCACTCACTGTGCTGTCACCGATCATGGGGGTAATATGTACTCTCAACCTCTTGCTCCTCTGGGACGGTCACACGAGCCCGTGGCTGTCTTTGCTGATCTTCCCTGGTGGCCTCGCGATGGGCTTCTTGTCCAGTTCAGCTTTCGTTGGCCTTGCGGCTGGTGTTGAGGAGGAGGGTATTGCTGTGACCACTTCGGGAATGTTCCTTGCTTTCAACATCGGCGGTATCGCTGGTGTGAGTGGTGGCAGTGCTGTGCTTCAGAACGTTCTCAGGAGCAGTCTTGGGAGCGCGTTGGATGGCGTTGATGGTGGCGAAGAGGTAAGCTCGCTCAATTCGTTCATTCTGTGGTATGGCGCTGACACAAATTATAGATCATGAGAAAAGCTCTCGCGGATATTGGATATGTTCAGACTGCCAGCAAAGCAATCAAAGACATGCTAATACCAGCCTACGTGACGTCGTTCCACTCCGTCAATAGTAAGTTATATTGGTCTGATCGCAAAATTTCAAGCTAATGAGTCCACAGTATTTAGCATTGCATGCTCGCTACTTGCAGTTTGCGCCGCGGTAATTACCAAAGGAGGCAAGATCGAGCGGACGAAGCACTGAGACGCCAATTGATGGAGTTCGTTCTCGTTGCGCAGCGCCGCAAATGGGACGCGCGGTTTTGTTTAGATCAGTCATTTAGCGTGGTCTGCTGGCGATTTTGACCTTTCAACAAGAATGATACAGGTCGGTTTGATTTGCAGTTAAACTCATAAAAGCATGGCGTTTGCAATTGAGAGTGTGTATTATGCATATTTTTGACAGATGTATAATCCCAAATGGTCCCTAATATTTGTGCTCGCTTACTTTGGATCAACTGTCTTTGTGCTACGATAATTCGAGAACGGGGCCAAAAATAGTGTCCTTGTGCCAGCGACTGCCTCAATTTTGTACTGACGTTAATGTAATATATATTGACGATTTCAAATCGATATCAGTACTTGTACAATAAAAGTGTAGACAAAAGCCATGGACAGTGAGACATGGAATCGATAAAAGATAGGCAGCGATGACGCGCTTGCTGCTCGTGCGTCCAACGGCGGCCTCTGCGCCTTCCTCCCAAACTTTAATCTCCGCGATCCAAATTAGAGTATCCTTCTAGGTCCATTTCCTCTTCCACTTCCATCTTAACTTTCTCCAAATATCGCCTTTTCTGCTGGCCCGGTTAAAGACATAAGCACAAATTGAGACAATCTTCGCCTATTTCAGCTTGAGGCTGGCATTCGATCTATGCGACTTGGACGTTCGAAGACCGATACGAAGGCCTCGCTGCAACCCTGCTTACATGCGTCCATACCCGTCACTCCCGTTCATATTCAGACGAGTCGGCTACTGGGTAAAGTTCTCCTTACTATATCAATTATACTTTAAGTGGTCGACAATATGCTCCTTCTCGTACGGTCCTCACGCGGTTAAGATTCGTCGCCTATGAGGCGAACAGATTATCGTACAAGTACCTGACCACCGGACTCTCGAACTCCACTGACTCGTTGCATCGTCATCATCGTCATGATCGGTGTGGAAACAAATGCTGGCCATCGGCCTAAACAGCCGCCGCGTCAACGCCCAAGCCAACACCGACTATCCCACTGACGCCCATACAACTTTCGCCGCAGAATCTCTCAACTGCATCGTATCGTAGAAGGAATGCCACACATCTGATTGATCAAAGCTTCGCGAGCGGACCAGTATACACTCGCACACCATCGACCCGGCCGAATAGTCTTCTGATCCACATGTGAGGTGCAGCACTATCTAAGCGGATATCGACTGGATATGAGTATGGAGCCTTCGGGTCATCTTGGACAGACTTGGAAAACCTCTTGTCCGGCTTCGACAGCTTTTTGTTCGTGCTCGTAAGCTTTTCGTCCGACTTCAACCCCTTCTCGTCTAGGTTCGACGGTTTCCCATTCAGATTCGACAATTCTTCATGAGACTGCGTTGCCTGCTCTTCTGGCTCCAAAGTCTTCTGTTGTGGTTTCGAAAGCTTTAATCGCATCGTTCTTACTAACGGATTGTGTGGGATCTTGTCCACTTCGGCCCACAACTCTTCACAACAGTCAGTATTCCTCTTCGGACCACTTTTCCGGAAACCTTGCCTTCCTTGAACGGTGCTAGCCTCTCATCATGCTCCAGTGTCAGTTTCTGGTCCGCAAGAGACAAGACAATGAAAACTTTGTCTTTATTCCGACTTCGCGAGGAACCCTTGGAGGAGAATGTCGATTCTCGTTGCATCATGGTTTGCGTGTGTGCTACACTGAGCTGATGTTGTTGTCACTAGTCGTCGATAAACCGTTGGGCAACCGAAGAGTGCGCACGGTGCCAGATATCAGCGCGGAGACGCGAGGCTGAAATGCCCAGGCTCGAGACTGCGATGCAGGCAGCCCCTCCTTGGGGATCCAACACGGCTGTGTGATCAGCCTGCATGCCTTTCTGCGGCAGCCACGCACACCATGAATCGCCCAATCGGATGTCTTCTGCATCCTCATGGCAACACCACCGGAGCAGGTATGCTGTGACCAGGTTCTGTGTAACATACTAATGCCGAGGCTCACCATATGTGTATGTATACATAGATATACATATCTACACACGAGGCGAAGTGCATGATACCTACCCGTGGTACTATCTGCTGCAGTGGTCAAGCCCCGCGAAAAAACAACTTGCTGTCATGCGGCTTCGTGACGTTCCTTGAATAGGAATCCCGTGTGCCGTCGCCCAGCAACGCGCAACTTCGTTGGTTACATGTACATTGCTGTATTTGCGACTTGCGCGATACCCACGTCATTCTCATACTAATGCAAGTTCTTCGGAAATACCATACATCCTGTCTGGTCACTTTCTGCAAAGAATATGGCTGTTCGAAAGACGACGTATTCCGGAGCATGCGGTCGGAGGCGGCTGACTTGAGGCAGAAATCGATTTCGTATATTGAGGCGCTGCTGCGGCGCCTCGTCAGCAGACGAGACGAGCCGTGAAGAAGCAAGGCGGCATGCACGACGGCATGGCAAAGTTCCAAATCGAACAATCTGATGTGTGACAAAACGGCATCGCCGAGCATGGCTTGGAGCATCAGCCTGATGGTACTAATTGCGGCACGAGACTGTCTTTCTCCGAAACAAATTACCACTTTTCAGGTGCCTTGACCATTCTGCGAAGCGCGCATCGGCCGAATAAGGTGGTCGATCAACAACGCCATGTTCCGATGCGTCGATTGTAGCTGCAGCGTGGCCGTTCATACCCAAGATACTGCCTTGCGACAATACAGAGCGATGAATCTCAGCCTGATCATGCAATATGCAGCTAGCTGGCGCTGGACTGGCCAGAGCACTCGCTTCGAGGACCAATGTAGCCGTTATATCCTTGAAGTCCAGTCGAGGCGAAAGAAACGGTTCTCCATGTCTTGCCTGCAAGCTCTACTATCACTGGAAGCGCCCTATCTATCCTCAAACCAGTCTCCACATGAATCGCGATGCCGGACAACGTACCTCCTGTCGATAACAGCCCAGATGACCGGTTGGGCGTCGAGAAGGAGGTTTCCTACCCGGAACGTTTCCCACTCGCCAACTCAGACAACGCATCACAAAGCCCTTGGTCGAAAAGGCTTGTTTTGTCATTAGGTGAACTCATCCATGATCTATGATTCGTGAGCTATGAGCTTTGATAATACGAGTTTGAGGCTGACCAACATCAGACGGAGGAGGGGTCCGTGGCTATAGCTCCCTGCTAATCATCAGAAGATTGATGTGCATCATTGCGGACTTGGAGAGCGGCAAGAGGAATGATCTGCTTGATGAAGACGAACGTCGAACATGGGTGGTGGTGAGCTCACGTCCTATCAGGCACGGCAGACGATAACGAACCGCCTTTGCTCTCGAAACTGTGAAGTTGTGCTGACGTTCATACAGTACGACAATAGTGCAGATTATCCATGGCGTAACCCACCTGCGAGTTCGAATGGCGACGCTGAGCAACAAATCGCGCAAATCGTGCAAGACCAGCAGCCCACGCAAGACCAGCAGCCCACGCAAGACCAGCAGCCCACGCAAGACCAGCAGCCCGTACAAGACCAGCAGCCCGTACAAGAACAGCAGCCCGTGCAAGAACCCAACGCACCAGTGATACCACAACCGTCGCCAGACAGTCGAACCAGTCCCCGATCCTCCTTCTCACTCTCGTCCCTCTTATCAAGACTTCAGCGTGCCGCGCCATCACAAGAACAACACGGCAGATCAGCCGACGCCGCGCAAAATAATGGGTCGCCAGTCAACCAAATTTCCACAAAAGGCAGTACGTCATCCAACACAACGCAAAGCAAGTCATCAGAAGCAGAAGGGGACTCTCGCCCCATCAATGGTCTCGTGAGATTCCGAGTCCACCACTACTTCGACTATGTGGTTGGGACGAGTACTGGAGGGTAAGCGTCTAGCTTTTGCTGTCCTTGGTCTAGTCTTGAAGCTAACTTCAGTAGCTTGAGTGCCCTTATGCTCTCGAGAATGGGAATGGATATTGACGACGCTCTACGACAGTACAATACCGTGGGCAACAAAGTGTTTGCGCATCCCCGACCACATGGAACGCGCCTTGGTGGGATTCTGCGGCCCAGATATGCATCTTCAAATATGAACGAAGCAGTACGCGAGGTTGTCACGCATGGCTCGAAGAAGGAAATTGATCGCACAAAGCCTGAATCCAGCGAAATCAGACTGACCAACGAAAACAAGCTTGCCTGTCGCACGTAAGTTTTGAGCGTGAGATCCTGACGCCATGATGCTGCGCAAGTCACTGACGTGAGCACAGTGCCGTCGTCGCTTACGGTGGCCCTAAGAAGAATATGCAGACATACGTATTTCGAAGTTACGATCGTATGCGTTCAACAAAGGACACCTGGTTCAATATCGGCTCCGCGTCGACTGCCCGAGTTTGGAAAGTAGGACGCGCAACATCTGCAGCACCTTTGTACTTTTCAAAACAGACCATTGAGAAGAGTACTTATATCGATGGCGGTATGGGATGCAACAACCCGGCAGGCCTCATATGGGAGGAAGTCAAAGGTGTCCATGGACGCGATCCCGACTTGATACTTTCCATCGGCACTGGAACGAAGCCTCAACCCAACAACGGCGCTGGAACAGTGCAAGAGACCAGAAGACACAGGCTGCTCGACAACGCGCGGAGTGTGCTTCGTGCAGTGCGCAAGCTTCCCGATATCGCCACAGAGTCTGAAAAGTGCCACAACAATCTGGAAGAGCACATGGATTCTCTCAGAGCAAAAGGCAGCAGCAAATACCCGATGTACTTTCGTTTCAACGTGCCCAATCTTGCGGCCGTGAAACTAGACGAATGGGTGTCCACAGCAAGCAGCAAGAACCCCGATGGCAGACAAACGCTGGAAAGGCTAGAAAACGAGACATGGGCATATCTCAACACCGACGAGACAGTGAAGAAGAACTTGGAAGCTTGTGCCAAAGAGCTCGTGCAGATTCGCAGGAAACGAGCCGAAACCGAGCGCTGGGAACAATTTGCAACCCACACGACTTACTACTGCCCCGAGAAACAAGACCACGAATGCAAGTCGTTGCCATTCTCTAGTCGCGACGAGCTAAGATTGCATGCCTCAGAACGTCACGAATACGTTCCACGGGTGTCGATCGATGGCAAGCCTCTCTGCATCATAGACGCGTGTTCGGAACACCCACAACTTTTCGGAGGCAATGTCGAGCTTCTCCATCATTTCGAGGGACCACCGCACAACATGAAGTGTGCGAAGCCAATGTCATCGCCAGACCTCGAAGCGTGGATGGATGGACAGCGAACGACCGTAGACGCCGCGTTCCAGGAAGACTTTCTAGCGCCATCCCAAGAGCAAGAGGTCCAGCAAAATGGTCACGTTCAGCAACCCTCGGAGCCTGAGCACGGCAATGAACTTCCAGCGCCGGCCCAAGAGCAGAACATCGAGCAGAATGGTCATGATCAGCAGACTTCAGCGCCACCACGTAGAGACGGACTTCCACATCCTCTCCAAGAGCACAACGGGCACACTCGGCAACCCCTGCAGCCTCGCGATACCGGACGAGCTCATACTAACTGACCAGCTTGCTCTTGCTGGATCCTTGCAAGTGCAGATTTTCTGAAGGTTTTCCTTTATAACCTTTCCGTACGTCACATGGACGAAAGGTGATTTTGTTGTCATAGCATATTTGCTTTACAACGCATGTCTCGGGAGCATGGGTTTGGGGTCAATTTGTGAGGTCGTTGCTCAAGCCTGTGATTAGGCTACCAGATACCCTTGTGTTTGATTTCGTGATATATGTTGAATAGCTTCATTGTTCCTTTCAAGCACCAATTACATGCTTTTTGATTGTCGAAACATCAATCCAAAGATACGTCGGCCTACTATCTTCCGATCTCTATCACACCCGATATCGGCAGCCAAAAGCGGCAGGTGGGAGACAAATCGAGTGTGGAGAACAGCTGATTGCCAAAACGTGACAGCCCCTCACCTTCACGGCTCTTGTCAACCATCATAGCATCACGAGCCTAGGTATCTCTGGTCTGTACGTAACAATCTCCTCAAGCTTGTGGTATCGGAAGTAAAGATATCCAGAGCCAGGTAGGCCCCTCGTACCCGCAATACCCGCATGCGAATACGTGCTTGCCCGACATCATTCTCTATCATTACTTTACCTAGCCATACTATCTGCTGGCAATAGCCGGTGACCTATTGATAAGTCATTCTTGTAGTTACCTATATACACCAAGCAATCCGCTTCCTACCCTTCCTAGTCCCCAGTACCTCCCAGTATCAAACACAAGACCCAACAGACTGCCACAGCGCAGCACCACCAACACCACCACAATGCCCCTCCACTCCACCTCCATCTTCCCCTCTGCCGACCACAAATACTCCTACTTCCCCTCACGGCGCTCTACCGTACACTCCGCCAAAGGCATCGTCTCCTCTACCCAGCCCCTCGCCAATGCCTGCGGCCTCGAGATCCTGCGCAAAGGCGGCAACTGCGCGGACGCCGCCGTCGCCATCGCCGCCGGCCTGAACATCACCGAGCCGGGCAACACGGGCATCGGCGGCGACATGTTCTGCTTGTTCTACGACGCCAAGACGAAGAAGGTCAGCTCGCTCAATGGTTCGGGAAGAGCTGGTACGAAGTGCACACTGGAAACTGTGAGGAAGAGCTTGGGGATTAAGGACGGCGAGACGGGGAGCATTCCTATGAGCAGTGTGCAGGCTGTTACTGTTCCTGGCGCTGCGGCGGGATGGGCGGATACGGTTGAGAGGTTTGGTAGTGGGAAGGTCACGCTCGAGGAAGTGCTGGAGCCGGCGGCGAAGTTGGGTGAAGAGGGCTTTCCTGTTAGTGAGATCTCCGCTGGTCTTTGGGCAGGCTCTGAGGGTTTAATCCGTCGTGCTTCGCCCAATTTTGCAGAGATCCTCAAGAAAGACCCGTCGGCGCAAGATGGGTGCAGGCCGCCTAAGGCTGGAGAGTTGATGAGGAACCCGACTTTAGCGAACACTTTCCGTACACTTGGCAAGCATGGTAAGGAGGGCTTCTACACTGGCCGTATCGCGGAAGAGCTTGTCAAGGTTGTGAACGACTTGGGCGGACACTTGACGCTGGAGGACTTGAAGCAGCACTCGGATCTTGGAAGCGAGGACACTGAGCCCATTAGCTTGAAGTTCCGTGGACAGAATGCGAACAAGCTCCATGGCGAACACATGCACGACAAGTCTTCCGAAGGCGTCGAGATTTGGGAGCACCCACCAAGTGGCCAGGGTATCATTGCCTTGATGGCGCTGGGCATCTTGCAAGAGCTCGAAGATGCAGGCCAGGTTCCCCAATTCAAGCCTGAAGATCACAACTCGGCTGCCTATCTCCACGCGGTCATTGAGGTCCTTCGCATTTCTTTCGCCGACGCAAACTGGTGGGTTGCGGATCCCAAGGTCTACAAGGTACCCACCAAAGGCCTGCTTGAGCCGTCCTACCTCGCAGAACGCGCGAAGCTCTTCGATCCCAAGAAAGCCAGCGATCATCATGACCACGGCTCGCCCGCGCATCAGCATAGCGATACCGTCTACTTCGCCGCGACCGACAGCGAAGGCAACGGCATCAGCTTCATCAACAGCAACTACGGTGGCTTCGGTACTTGCATCGTGCCCAAGGGCTGTGGCTTCACACTCCAGAACCGCGGCGCAGGCTTCTCGCTCGGCCCGGAGAACCACCCAAACATCATGGCACCGAACAAGAGGCCGTACCACACCATCATCCCCGCGCTGGTGACTAACGTCAGCGACCAGAGTTTGCACAGCGTCTACGGCGTGATGGGCGGCTTCATGCAGCCGCAAGGCCACGTGCAAGTCCTTCTGAACCAGCTCATCTTCAACCTCACACCGCAGGCATCGCTTGACTCGCCCAGGGTGTGCATCGGTGCTGGTATGCCCGAAGACGGCGTCGAAGCCGATAAGACGGTCTACCTTGAGGACGGCATCCCAGAGAGCACAGTAGAGGGTCTTCAGGCGCTCGGCCACAAGGTGAAAGTCCTGAAGGGCCACGACAGGAAGATGTTCGGACGTGGACAACTGATCAGGTGGCACGTTGACCCTGTCGATGGCAAGGGCATGTGGAGTGCGGGTAGTGACCAGAGAGGTGATGGCGCTGCTGCGCCTATGCTTTAGGCCGAGTACACGTACATGTAAATAGCAATGATAACGAGAGCCATGTTCAAGTACCATTCCGCGTGCGAGGATCAGGATTCCACTCCTCGCTCTCGATGCTGATCATTAGCTGCTCCATGAGCGGCTTGATCTGCTGCATGTAGCTCTCTTCGTCGACCATGACTTTGCTAGGGCGAGCGTCAAGGCAGAACGTCTCGGCTTCCTCGTCGAACTTCCACACCCACCAAGTTTTCTCTAGAGACGGAGGCTGTGCATCGTAGCGCTCGTAGTGGTCGATTTTCATAACGATGCCGATAAGCCGATTGCACCAAGTCTTGAACGCGCCTTTGACGTAAGCTTGATTGCGGACGAAGACTATGCGCTTGACTCCTTGAAGGCGACGCAGAAGTTTGGCGATGTCTGCGGTGAAGTCAAAGAGATAGTGATGAGTTGTCTGGTGGAGGACGATGGTCAGACTGTCGAGATGTAGGGCGGCGTTGTTGAAAGCGTGGTCGCCCCAGGCTCGCATGCCGCGGAAGTGGCGACTGTCCGCTACTAAGGCGATGGATCGCAAAGCATTGAGCTGTTTACTTGAGAGCCGGGAGAGACGCTCGGGGATGTCGATGTAGAGGTTTGTTACGAGGAAGTTGGTGCGTTTGAAGGCTGGGATGTGACCGTCGAGGTAGAGTTGGCTGCAGCTCAGGAGGGGCGATAGGAGAGCTGCTGCACTGTAGGTGTGGTTTACGGTGATAGATGAGTATCCAGTACGTTTTTGGAGGCCTTTGTGAGAGAGGTTGTCGTCAAAGACGTGTTCGAGGATGAATGTTCTGAGCTCAGAGGGGAGAGTGAGGAGGCTTGCTGACTGTTGATTGGGAGGCGCCATTGTCGACTAAAGCTATGCGTAAGATCTAGATTATTCAACGACAATCTTGTCATGGAGAAGCTTTGATACACGACATTGGTATGTTGGGAAACAAGAGATTAGGTAGAGTGAGTGATGGAAATATGAAGATGGAAGGCACGCCCCACGTTCGGTCGGAACGCCGCTTCACAATCTCGACAACGTTTGTGTTTTTGCTTGAGAGAAAACAAGACCTGCGACAATCGCAGCAACGCCATCAAAACTCCGACTACAACAAAGATATCACAAAATGGATCCCGCATACGCATTCGACAAGCCCGGCGTCATCTCGCTGAGCAAGCCTGCGATGTTCCTCACCTCCAATGCATTCAACATTCCCGACGGCCCAGAAGGAAGACTTTGTGGCAACGACTCAAGATGCTCAAATCCAGGAAAATCAAGATGCATAAGGTGCAAAGTCGACCGCTACTGCTCGCGAGAATGCCAAAAAGCGGCATGGCCGGATCACAAAGACCACTGTGCACCCTTCTCCGCCGATCCCACCAACACCATCATTGATCCTCACCAGGTCGAGGAGAAAGACAGAGAGGCCTTCATGATTGAGAATTTGGAAGCCATGTCTCGGCCAAACATCATCATCTTGCCAAAGAACTCCGATTCTCCGGCGAGTGTTGTGCTGCATGTCCTCCAGCAAATGTTCGCGGAGCACCACTTCCGCGTTGGCTACTATGGCTTGTCTCGCTACTCGAAAGCCGTCATTCTGCTGAACAGCCAGACCGACTGCGAAGCCTTGCTGAAAATCTTACGCACAAGCCTAGGCAAGATGTGGGGCGAGGAGGTCGTAGGTCCAATGTTCGCCGCTCTGCACGACGGCATGTCGCCCATCGACAAGCAGACGCTGAAGGACGGCTGGGTGCAGCCCGACTCTACCACCCGTGTTCTTCTCATCGCTTCTAAAGACCACTTGGAGTACATCGCGCCCGACACTGAGGTCTGCATTGTTCTGAAGCCCAGCTCCAACTTGGACGTTATCACCCGCTGGCAGCGTATGGCACGAATGGCAGGACAGAAGGGACGTCATGTCAGCATCAAGCCTTGGAAGACCGCGGAGGACCTCAAGTGGAAGGCTGATGAGATGGCTTTTGCCAAGAAGAACGGAGATGAAGTGGTCAACTGGCAGCCACAGTATTGGGCAGATTACGACTTCGAAAGCAAGGAGAGCTGATGGAGCCATAGATTAAAGCTGCATCGACAAATTTTACAACAGCTTGGCATCACAGAGAGTTGACGCCGGGCCCCAAAAACAAAACCATTACGGCAGAGACACACATGACTCCTGTGTCTCAATCCAATCCATTTCCCTTGAAAAATCTCCTCGCATCTTCCATCAACCGCCGCGGTGCCCTAAAAGAGAACTGGGGATCTTTACCAGGCTCGATCCACCTGTCCACCGTCTCGCCAGAGATAGTCATCGTATCAGAGACAGGGATCTGACTACGGAGCACTCGCCACCACATCTTCTCCAATGCCTCCGTGATACCTTCTCCATCAATGTCATCCGTCTGATGCCCACATCCCACTTTGACTCTTTTTGCTACGTTGACCCAGCTTTCAGACCCGGTCTCCTCTTTCTCCTCCGCTTTCGCAACAGCACGTGCATTCTCAGAGCGAACAAAACACCTTAGCTTCTGCATCGAGAAATGCCACTCAATTAAATTCCCCTGCGAAGGCCAAATGATATCCATTCTCTCCGGCCCTCGCTCGTAGAAACTGTCACCTACATATAAATGCATCTCATCATGATCGTACCACGCAAGCTGATCCGGCGTGTGGCCTGGCGTATGCAGGACAGTAATACCAAGATCCTGGGACACCCCAGAAAGCGATTTTGGCTCTGACGGTAGCGGCCAGCATAACTTCTCGAACGCTTGCGCCCAGTGCGTAACTTTCCACGGCTGTGCTATCTCTCCGATGGGTTTGTAGAGGCCGTTGCCTGCGAGGTCTGACTCGATGAAGTCGCGGCCTGTTGCTGAGGCGAGAATGGCGGTTTGGCCGCCGAGGAGAAATTGGGGGATGCCGAGGGTGTGGTCTTGGGGATGTTAGGTAGGTGGGTTGGATGTGAGGGTTAGATGGACTTACCGTAGTGGCAGTGGCTGATTATGATCAGGTATATTCTCTCGCCATTGGGGTTCAAAGGGGTGTTGTTGTTGCTTGGGAGAGGGAAGTGTTCGAGATAGTCTCGCAGGTGTATGTATCGAGCTGTTGTGTTTGTCAACAACAAGGCCGCTGATGCGGTGGCGAACGTCAAGGTCCCCATCGCACTGTATCTTAAGAACACCACTCACCATGTTTCTTAGATTTACTTGGTCTGTCACAGCCAGTGTCGCCGATGATGACCACTGGTATGGTTGGATGGACCTTGACATAGATCAGAGGATGCTCCCGATAGGCATCGTTCTCGGTTATGAGGAAGGTTGAGCTGTTCAGCTTTTTCGCGGTGAAGGAACTACTACTGTTGATTTGATCAGACGCCATTGCATCGAACAGGGACAATTATGTGGACTAGAGCCCAATGGTTTGGTCGCTGGTGGCTGGCTCGAGGCTGGCACCTTTCGATAAGGTTGCTGCCTCCAGCCCCGCCAGAAAGCTTGTCGCCGAGACGTCAAACTCCGTCATCACGACGGAGAGACTTTTGAGCACTGAAGCAGAGAACATTCGCGGCTGTCAGCGGTTCCTTCCATTTCTACCATTAACATAAAGATGAAGACCTACATTTCTGTTCCATGGACTCAATTTCCAAAACAGGCTCCAAGCTATATCGCATATCTACATAAGGATATACTTTCTACAAGGCAACTCTGGCTTTGCCATGGCTTGCCCTTCCATCATACCACTTACATGCGCCGGACCGACAATCTTGTAGTTACCGGAGATTACACCCGATGTCATCCTCTGCAATACTAGAGGCGCTTTCGTTCCCAGGAAGACCACAACTTCGTCATTCTCTTCGACACCTTCGTGCGCAAGACCAAGGTATCCGCCCTCAAGGCTAATCGCACGCATCCCCCATGCCGACTGGAAAAGGATATCCATCAGCTCGATTCCCTGCGTTATCACAATTCTCTCTTTGGCAGGCCAATCCCAGCCGGTCTCATCAATCTCATGCAAGATCAGTCTCGACCATACTCCAAAATCGAGCAGTGAAGACAAAGTCTTGGCTTCTTTGAGGCGCGCAACTAGATTTGTATGTCGTACTGGAGCAGCGCGGAAGATCATATTGAGGAGACTTTTGGAGACAGGTTCGTTCATAGTACCAACATCCCGCCCGGTGTCGGCTTCCCAAAGATCGGTTATCCATTGCATCCACCAGCTCCAGAACTTAGCTACAGGGAAATTGTAGTCCGCGCCAAGAGTCTTTTTGGATTCTTTCGAAAGAGTGACTTGGAGGCAGCTGTACATGTATGCGATATCTTCGACGAGTTGCCGCCTTGTGCTTTCGGGAGTCCGCGCCTCCACACGAAGCTCGCCTGCACGCCAGACTTGTTCACTCAACAGCGCGTCCCGAGCACAATCCCGGAACCGTCCCTTGGCTACCTTAACACGACCGATCTGAATGCCTGCCATTTGAAGCCTGGTATTTTGTTCAAGGGTGCCGGAAAAAGCGATTTGCGGTTTCTCACGAGATGAGGCTGCGTACTTGATGAAGGGATCTGAGCCCTTCGTCGACCAGTCGTACACCCATGACGGTAGTTCGTTTCGATGTTTCGAAAACTCATACGGGTTCAAAGAGAGAAGTATGTCCGTGAATCCTTTACGCAAGAGGCACTGGGTTGCTTCGACATACACCGCACGTACGGACCACGCGCTGTTCAAGGTGATGCCTGTTCTGTCGTGCGCAAGCCCGAGCCGCGCGTGGATCTGATCTTTGGGATAATGCGCCCCGAAATTCTCATTCTCGAAATATGTGAGCTGCAGAACTTTGCTGATCGATAATCCAGCCTGGATGGTCTTCCTCGCGGTGAGCAGGCTGAGGAAGCGAACGTCGAAATCGTCCAGTTCTGCTTCGAGGGTTGGACTTAGTGGCTCCGAACTTCGCAAAGACAACGCGAGGCACAGAGCGAGAAAGACACCTTTGTATTGAATGATTCGGCGGCCGTAATGAAAAGTCAAGTTGTTGGCTTTCGCTTTACCGGTCTCTTGCAATATCCATACCCTGGTGAAGTACGGATTCTGCGAAAGGGCACGCATGGCGAGAAGGAACTCTTTGAGCTTGGTGATTCGTCCCACTTGAGTTCGCAAGTAACGCCACAAATCGTACCACGCACGTCCGGTCTCGCTTTCAATCGTACTCGGGTTCGACGGAGAAGTTTTCGCAATAGCAAAACAGGCTTGGAGCCATGCATCCTCGCCGTTTAGTCGTCGATCAGCAGAACGCTGCACTGCGAGCTCCCACAACACTTCCGCTAAACCAAGAGCTTCACTAGTCGTATCTCTGCCTCTATCAGGTGGAGGCCCAAGCCATGCGTGTACTCTTGTCGCTCGAGTGTACAGCGTGGACATCAGCGCTATCTGTTGGGTCTTCTCCGCGTCATTTTCCGCGTTGATGCATAGGTCGTCTGCCCATATCGGCAGGGTGTGACGCTTATCGCGGAGGTATCGCAGCGCTATAGCGAGGCTCCTTTGAATCTTCCGATCGTATAGCTTCGACGAGCTTTCGGAACGTTGGACGACTTGGCTGACTTTTCTCCTGTACCTCACTTCCAGATTCTGCTCGGTAGTCTTATCAAGCTCGCCGCAGACGTACGACAACGCCGGGAATGATGAGGAATCGAGACTGATGTGTTCCAGTCTCCCACGCAAGGGCTCATTGAGAGTCTCTGCTGGGAGCAGGTAAAATAGTCTGACCTGCTGGCTTCCCTCGAGATCGCGAAATGGGAATAGAGCAGATGTCATACTGAGTCGATCGAAGCGCCCTCCGCGGCAAAATCTCGGCCCAACTTGAGCGACAGGATGCTCTCGATGTCTTGCCCTTTTGAAGCAGTATGGCCTAAGTTAAATTAACCTCTTGGAAAGGCTATTTCGCAATGAAGACCGGACACTGTTAGCAATTGGGCGAGCAGACCAGGTGCCTGGATCCCGCCAGCACGGTCAAAAGGCTCAAGGCTCGCAAGGGCCGCAACCGCGATCCTCTGCGGCTGAAATGCATCCAGCCGTTCATGCATATTTGAAGGCTAGCGATGTAACGTGGCGTTCAACGTGGCGCCCAAAATGGCCAATAGTCCTCTAAAAATCGCACCGGTCAGTAGGAGTAGTGCCACGCTCCCGCGTACACTTTGATCAGCCGCTGCTCCTTCCATATCTTGTTTAGACAACTCCACCACTCTAGATAAGAAAGCCTGCGAACTCAAAAGCCGTGGATTGCGACATGTTCATCGCTAACAGTTTTCAAACTTCCCGTCAAACTTCCCGGCGATGCTTGATAGAAGCATAATCATCTTGGCCTTCGTGCTGCTCATTGCAGCAACGACTGCACAGGATGTCGTGCTCCAGGCCAAAGGTGTGAGGCCGCCGCCCAAACAAAATGGTGCAAAGCCCGCGAGACAAGGCGCACAACATCCTGAGGCAAATCTGCAGAGTGTCGTACAGCACATTCCAGACCGCGCGACCCGTCTAGTTGAGGAGGACCAACTGGGTTCCTTTGCGAAGAGCGGAGCTCCCTTCAAGAGTACGAGATCATTCTCCGTCCAAAAATGAAATGCATTCGGACTGACACCAATGAAGAACGTGTGAATGCGAGGGGGATGGTCAACTATCTTGAAAAAGTAGAGGCCACTTTCGACCAGATCTACTATGAGCAATACCTGGAAGAGCTACAAGCAAAAATAGATGACGCCAACACCAGAGGCGAGATGCTAGAGGAGGGTCAATACCTGCCCAATATTGCGCGTCCTCCTACAAAGGCATTGGCGTTCGAGCTGACTAGAACTTCACCTTCGTACGCGCTTACGACCTCATCCTACTATCCCGCCAACGTTACAGCGGCATGCGACGCCTGGGTGTCTCTCATCAGATACTGTGGCACCACAGAGACAAACACAAAATCATTATCGGAATGTTATTGCACTTCGGGCACCGACTACGTGCCCGATCAATGGAACTCACTGGCCGCGAGATGTGCGATGGCAGAATTCAAATGCAAGAAGTCCGCCAACTACCTCTGCGATCTCACGGAGCATGCGTACAGCTCCACGGACTTTTGCAAGCCTAACACCAAGGCCGTCAAGTTCCACACTGAGCCAAAAGACAAGGTCAAGCCGTACACGACAACAACCACTTCAACGGGCGGTGATGATGATGGTGACGATGATAGATCGATGGGCTGTAACGAATTCAACGATCTCGAGGACTGTCCGGATGATCAGGAGAGTAGTGATGACTCCGAATCTGGAGGTTCAAGTGAGGACTCCGCTCCTGCTGAACAAGCTGCGCCGCAGCCCAAGGCGACTTCGGCGGCCGCTCAGGTGCCTTCGGCGACTTCTACATCATTTGCTCAATCGTTGGGCATGGCGTTGGACGGGTTGGTTTCTCGCATTGCTCAAGCATGGTTGATGGCCATTTGTGTGTTCTGGCTACTATGAATGTATCAGATGATGTGTTGCGAGGCAGGGATTGTTTAGTGATAGGCATTTTGTGGATAGCGTGATAACCTCTCATTCTTATTCGTTAGTTACATTCATAAGCAATGAACTGTGAAACAAGCATGCAATCCCTCAATCTCCCCAGCCCCACCGATAGCATCGCATGTGAGTTTCAGTTACTGAAGACAGATGAAGATAACAACGTGAATTTTGTAGCACAGTTGTCGAACTGCCTTAGGGTTAGAGTTGGTGTAAGACAATTTTGGAAATCAATGCAATTTTTGGTTCTACATGCCCACACATACTTTCGTTGGTTTGTCTAACGCTCCTAGTCGATACAAATATCGGAATTTGCTATGAAAAACAGTAATTGGGCCATTCAATCGATGTTGTGGCGCCGACAAGGCAATTTCATAATTCATCTGCGACGTGGACAAAAGCCACAAGTTGTTGATCGAAACGTCTGATCTCAGTGGTTTGGCTCGAGCAGTATTTCCGATGAGAACTACAGTCCTCCTTCCTCACAACTACTGTTTCTATCAGACACAAAGATTTACAGGCCCAGTATGTCGCGCACATCATTATCTAAGATCGTTTTCTCCAGCAAGCAGAGGATCTGATAAAGATGCCCTCCTCTCTAGTCTAACCGAATCCGAGAATGCGACAGCCGGCCCGTGACCCCACAAAAGCTTGGTTAAACAAGCACATGGCCAAGGCTGAGATAGCGGTTCCACCTCAACCATTCCATACATCGACATGACTTTTCCATAAATGGACAGCGATCCAAACGAATAGTACACGCAAATCTACACAGCCTGCCATGTGCCACTCAGTCCGCATACGTTCAAAGATCTCAAAGTGACTACGAGGCAAGGTGCCACCTTCTCCGCGGGGTTCATTGGTGTTGTCACAACAGACGTGGCCTTAGCAGCAACCTGGAACTTGACGAGTCTATACGAGCAGCGGTCGATACGCTCGGTGCCAGCGATCCCTAGTTTGGAACCATGGTCGACAATCTTCATGCTAGGCCCATCGCCATCGCACCAGCACACGCGAACGGGGACGTGAAGACAATGAAGGAGAGCCAGACTCCACCTTTAGCGATGGCATACGCTTGTCAGACGTGTACTAGGAGGAAAGTGAAGTGCGACAAGCTGAGTCCGATATGTTCTACATGCCACAAGGCCAAGCTCGAATGCTCCTACCAGGCACCACCGCCGCGCAAGCGAAAGCGCAAGACGAGTGGCGACCTTGGCGAGCGAGTGGCCTACTATGAACGCATCCTACAGCAGCATGGCTTACTGACGGACGATACTGGAAGCAGTGCACTCAGTGCGCCTAAGGACGCTCCACAAAGTGTACCATCACAACACCAGAGCAGTCGAAATGACCCTGAACGCAATGGGAGACTTCTTTCTGGAGGAGGGACGACACGCTACGTAGACAGCAACCTGTGGCGCAACCTTGGAGAAGAAGAGATGTCACGCATCGCTGACGACGATGATGATGAAGTGGACGTGGCACCAATTGTGGCCACCTCAGAAGACCAAATGGCCGGCGACCCTGTTTCAGGCGCTTTTCTGGGCCTACCGCGGAATTTACTAGACTTCCATCCCTGCGCGGCTCACGCGAAACTTATGTGGCAAGCCCATACAGAGAATGTTGAGCCGATCTGCAAAGTATTGCACATTCCAACAGTCGCGACGATAGTGGAGAATGGCTCGCAACATCCGTACTATCTTTCGAAAGCAGATGAGTGCATTCTGTTCGCCGTATATCACTTTGCGGTGGTGTCTCTTGGTGACGAGGAGTGTCAGCAGAAATTCGGCCAGACACGCGACATCCTACGCATACGGTACCATAACGCGCTGCGACAAGCCCTGATCAATGCGTCTTTCCTAAGGACGACGCAAATCCCAGTTCTGCAAGCCTTCGTGCTATACCTGTTGTCGACACGGCATCAGAACGACCCTCAAACATTCTGGATGATGACTGGCGCTGCCGTCCGCATCGCGCAGCGCATTGGGCTTCACAAGGATGCTGAGTCGCTCGGTCTACTGCCGTTCGATGTGCAAATGCGACGACGGCTGTTCTGCCAGATCTTGCCTCTCGATGGATACGCCAGCCAAATATCCGGTACTGGTATCACCCTCGAGCCTGGATCATGGAATGTAAAAGAGCCTTCAAACATCAACGACGACCAAATCTGGCCCGGCATGACCCACACACCGGAAGATCAGAAGGGCGCAACTGAGATGATTTTCTTCCTGGCGCGAGCCGAGATAGGATCTTGGTACTTGAAAGCCATGCAAGGGAAATATGATAAGCCGCCTCTCTATAATGCATTCTCCCGAGACGGAATTGGAGCCGACAGATCCGACTTGGTCGACGAGATGGAGTCAATGATCGAGGCCAAGTACCTACGATATTGCGACCTGCTGAACCCTTTGCATACCTTACTGCTCATTATGGCTCGGTCCGCAGCCAACGCAGGACGCCTACGAATGAAACTTCCTGCTCTTCACGCCAACACCGCGAGCAACGAAGAGCGGCGGGAAGTCTGCAACATCGCTGTCAAAATCATCGATACTGACATTGCGGCATATGCCAACCCCAGTCTGGTTCGCTTCATGTGGCACATCCGAGCTTTCTTCCAGTGGGATGCTCTCATCTGCATGCTAATCAGCATGACCAAGCCAGACCTACTCCAAGCCATAGAGCTGGAAACCGCATGGCGACGTATCCAGACAGTCTTCGACAACCACACCGAAATCCTCGAGCGTAACCGCCTCCTCAGCACCGCGGTCTGCCGCATCACTCTCAAAGCTTGGGACGCAAACCCTCCCGCCTTCGCAATCAACGGCGAGCCAACATTCGTGCAAACGCTCCGTGAATACAAGGCTCAAAGTGAGAGGAAACGCCAAAGATCGGCGTATGCCAGGGCGACTGGGAGTGCGACAGAGACTACCACGCCTGTTGGACCTTCACCGAGCAGCGATTTTACGGCGTTGGAGCAGGGTGCTGATGGGTTCAATTTTGGGTTGGACAATGATTTTACGTTTGACTCTGCGGATTTTTTGTTTTGGGATAAGCTGATCCAGGATTATCGCAATGTGCCCGAGAATCAGTCTGGGAACTTTTTGCAATGATGTGCGGCTGATGGAGATGGATTGGAGTTATGAGATGGGGTTTGGGTATGGGTTGTTCCCCACTCTGATCGTTGATCGATGATATACTCTACTCAACTGTGCCAGTACAACAAATCCATCACATACCTTAATGCTAGTCGCAGATGGAACTGTTTTATATTCACGGCCATAGGGCTGAGACACCCAGACCAGGGTCCCCCAATCATGACGTGTAGGAGCTGGAGCTCAAGCTCTCCCCTCATCATCAAATCATCACAGCATTAAGGTGACACCATAATGCAACGCATCGGCCATCGCCTATTAAATACATGTAGACATACCAAGCTCCCCAAAGCTCTCCTAAATCCATAACCCATTTAACCATGCTCCTCACCCGCCCTTTCACCTCCCGTCTTCTCACCCAAGCTTCACGCATTCCCAAATCATCACATCAATCACTGAGACTCCTCTCCACCACCCCAATACTCCACGGCAAAGACAACAACATGTCTTCCTCCCCGCCTAAGCACGAGATGGCGTACTTCCCAAAGCTTACGTCAGATGTAAGAGCTTTTGGGCAATTCCGAAAAGTGCTGCACACCGGCCTATTCAGCCAGCTTGTGTCGATGGAGATCCCTGTTGGAGGGGATATTGGAGATGAAGTGCATACTGTGGATCAGGTGTTGATTTTCACGAGTGGTGAAGGTAGAGCGACTGTTGCGGGTAAAGATCAGGTACGTTAAGTCCCAAAGACGACATTGTGGAGGTGGCTGTTGATGATATCTATATGGATGACTGACTTGTGCAAAGGATATCAAAGCCTCCGATGTCGTGATTGTGCCCGCCGGAACACAGCACCAGTTCATAAACACTTCGAAGACTCAGCCGCTAGAGCTTGTGACGGTGTACAGTCCTGCGGAGCACGATAGTCGGACTGTGCACAAGACGAAAGAAGAGGGCGACGAGGAAGAAGAGAATGGGAAGGATGAGGCGCCTGAGTGGAGCCAGCAGAGCAAAGAGCATAATTTGAAGAAGGGGCTTGTGAAGGAGAGTGGTGGGCCTTATGAGGGTGGGGATGATGGGAGGCACGAGAAGAATTGATGAGGCAGTGTGTGTATGATGTGAGGAAGGAAAGGAGAAGTGTAGGAATATAATGTGGGCGATGGGAATGAGATGAATGAGATAGAAGAGTAGGTTTGGTAGACAAAGGTCAATTTCATTTTTGTGTGTTCAAGAAGCTAGCTGGTGCTCTTTTTCCGTGAGGATACTCGAGTCTTGATGGTGGTAGTACATGAAGGAAAAGTGAAGGCTCTCAGTCAGAAAAATGGATGCCGACAGCTGATGCAAAAGAGCGTCAGCTTCGACACAGCCCCAAAGAGGAGCTGGCTTCTGTGGGTGAGAAGTCTTTTAAAGGAAAGTCGGAGTTCGTGAAGAGTGTCGGAAGCGTGAAGAAAGTGGAAGTGAGAGTGACACGTTGTCAGTGCTCACAAGTAGTAGAGGGTGTTGCGGACGTTCTCGTGGACAGCGGGCAAGGAGAATGGCGCGGTGTGCTCATTGTGCCAGTCATCTGTACGAAGGCGAATCATGGCACGTTTGCCTGCCAGGCGAGCAAGATGAGTGGGAATGGGCCATTTGGTGTTGTAGAGTCCAAGTCCGTCGTCTGTCCAGAGAGCAGCCAGGGAGTCGATGCTTCGATCGGAGACTCGCATAGGGTCCTGTATCTCTTCTGAGTCAACTTCCGGAGTCAATGTGAGGGCCTCCATGTCGGTGTGCGAAGGGCTGTGGGAACCGTTCTCTTGCGCGCTTGTTGTGGCCAAGTTCACCACGTTACTCTGCCAATCGCGACGGAAGGTGGCCTTGATCGCCCCTGGACGGACTTCCACAGCCTGTTTGAGATTGCTTGGCGAACGAACACGTGGGATCTGTTGGACGTTGACTGACAGGGAGTCGGAGCCAACGATGAAGAGCATAGCCGAACAGTTATCGTTGGGTCGGTCCTTGTAAGCTTTGGTGTCCAAGCGGGTTGAAAGGCTGTCATTCTCAGTGAGGGTCACGTACGTCAACTCGCGAGGTCCTTCTGCAGGCTTGAGGACCGGGAAATGCTTATTGATGGCACGCATCTCACTTGTCGGAGTAGGAAGCTGCACTTGTATCTTCTGATCTGGTGCGTTCGATCCTGCGTTGGTCTCCTTGGCGTCAAACTTCTTGAAGCTGGCACTGTTTGTCAAGTCGAACTTATCGTTCGAGTCACCAGTGTCTTCCTGGCCAAAAGAAAGCACCCCAGATCTCAAGATAACAATGTTTCCAAGCTGGGAAGACATCTTCTTGGTTAAAGCGGACATCAGCTTCACATGCTCCTGAGACATGATCTGAGATCTACTGAAAAGACCTTGCTCGGTGCAGTAGTTTTTGCTCTGGGCCGGATCTCTGGAAACAAAAGTGACAAGGTATATGTCAGGCTTGTCATGCTGGCCTCCAGTCATGCTGACGCGCTTCGGCGAACTGTAGACCGATGAGACATGCATGGCGATGACAATTTCGACTCTCTTCTCCCTCGGAGCCGGCTGTTCCAACATGTGCGAGTTCTTCTGGCAGATCCTGCGTTGGATGTCTGTAGCGTATCGCGAAACGCGATCGATCTCATTGAGGTTTTTGGGTGCATTGTGAATCTGATTCTCGAAGGTACCACGTCTGACGAAGAATGTTTGTGCGCCCACGTAGACATCGCAAGCTGTCTTGATGACGTTGTACATCGTGCTTTGATCCTGCTCGGGCTCAAGCCAGACGATGACAATGGTCTTCTGGTCAGGCTTTTCACATTGCGCCACGAAGTCACGCAGTTTGCGCGTCCATTGTGTGCTCAAATCAGACTTGGGATCATACCGAAGAGCTAGCAGGGGCATCGAGATACCACCCTTTGCCGAGAGATGTTTCGCAGTATCGGCAGACTGCTGGAAACGGCTCTTGAGCGCGTTGCGCAACTGAAGCCACCCCTTTGAGCGGACAGGCGATGACCCGACTTCGACAAACAGCAAGTTTGGGGACTTGTCATTGCAAGCCTTCTTCAATCGAGCGTCCATGTCAGTAGTCTCTGGGAGCTGATGGAACACCAGACTGGCTTTCGCGGTCTCGCAAGACCCAGGCAGCCTCATCACCGCCTCCGCGTTAGTCAGGAAGCTGACGTAGTGATTCAAGCCAACGCCCCTCGGCCCACGCAGAGACTGACGATCCTCAATCTGACATTGTTCCATAGGCAGGAAATGAGGCTTCTCAAGCGTACCCACATTGACGAGAGGAAGAGTCAGAGACTGGTGTGTAGATGGCGAAACGTGGTGTAGTTGGCCTGAGGGTAAGTCGGACATGGAGCCCGCCTTGAAGCCCATGACCATGCGTCGTTCGTTGGACGAGCCCAACTTCACAACAACACCTCTCAAGTTCGCTGTGAGCATCTTGACACCCTCAGAGGATTGCAAGCAATGGAGATCAGCACGATAGTGCTGCGCGACGAAGTCAGACAAGGTCATGTATTCGCTTCGCAGGTACACATTGGTTTGCGACTTCAGCTCCACGAGTGGACCGCTGTTGTGATCCAGGTAAATGCAGGAAGATGGCTCCGTAACCACGCGCAGGCCTGGAAAGATATGGACTTGGTCGCTCTCGCCCAGCGCTGTGCGTGCCCTGATGGCCTGATCTGCCTTTTCAACCCTGAGGTGACCACCAAGATCGACAAACTGCTGCTGAGTCATGCTCAAGGTACGACCGTTGGAGCTGCTGCCAATATTCAAGGAGAGAGCTTGGGGCAGAGTTTGCTTGTAGCAGACCATATCCATTGGGATGAGGTAGAACTGGGCGGATTTGCTGTGGAAGATGTCATTGTCGATATCGTATTGCACTTGATCTTTGTTGCCTTGGATCCCGTGAATACGGAACCAGCGTTGAGATTCATGATGTTTGCGTCCGGCTGGGATGCTTGATCGCTTGAACTTCGCCCATTCCACGAACATGCGTCTTGTAGACACGGACTTGTCGTTTTTGTCCTTCGCATCAACGCGTTGTGGTGTTGTGAATGTAAGGTTGTAGTCGAGGTTCTTAAAAACGGTCGGGATCGGGAGCGGGCCCTCGTAGATGGTCAAGAGAAGTGTGTGGCGGGTTCTCTCAATTTTGCCTCTGACGTCTTTCTTGGCGAGGACATCGTGTTTGCCCAGCCTGATAGCGATGGAATCGTCATGGATGTATCGGCGCAGCAAGGCACGATGCAAAGCCTTATCTTCATCGGCAGTGACGGTGGCATCACCTTTGCCGAGGAAGACTGGTCTGCTTGCAACGCTGGATTGGTAGCGTGCATGTTCGATGTCGAGATCAATCTCGTTGGCGTCAAGCTTCCGCACGTTGGTTGTGACATCAGTGTGGGTGTGTTTGTTCGACACAGTCGGGTGAACGTTTTTGTTCGACATTGTCGAGGTGTTACGGTTGGGAGTTGATTGGGTGGGTATGGTAAAGCGTGATCAGGCAGGTGGTTGGAGGCTTGTTCAAAGAACGAGTAAGAAGGGGAAGGGGGATGAGGAAGTGTAGAAAGCAAAGGCAACTCCTGATCTAGTTGCGGCTGCTGAGGAGAAAAGAAACTCCATGACAGCGGTGAGAGGAGGAGAACTTATACTTTCGCAGACCAGGCAGCGAAGGCGACGGCGACGTAGGCAGGTGTTTGCTGGCAGTGAAAAGTGAAGAGCTGCGTTGCATTGTTCTTCAAAGAAGGATGCTTGCTGTGAGGTGGTTTGTTGGTGGATAGCCAGATGTGAAGGATGTCGTGATTTTTGGCATGCTGGGCTTTCCTCAAAGAAAGACTTTGTCGGCCGTTGGCAGCTGCAGGCAGGCAAACAATCCCGCTTTGGTGAAGGTTCGCTGCATGTGCATTGCGTCCGCCCGACTGACCTGAGGACTCTGTCGATGCAAAACCTACAACCAGAAGAAAGCGTTTCCCTGAAGAGCAAGCAGTCTGAGAGAGTGCAGGCTGAATATCAAAGATTCTCTCCAGGACAAAAGATCTTCTTTGTCATTGCCAGCAGACTGCAAATCAGCAAGTCAGCCTCCACGTCTCAAAGCATGGCAAAGACATACCGCAAATGCGATTCTGCTTTGTATCCAGACTTGATCCCGCTGCTTGCTGGGCTTGGGAATCGCGTGCGATTCGCGTTTTCGAATCCTTCGCCGATGACTTGTGCAGGACATGGTCGGAAGTTCAATCGAGACAAGGCAGAGTTTGAGTGAGGTTCTCGTACGATGGCTTGTTGGGTCGAGAGTTTTGTGGACGACGGCAAGATGCACAGCAGCGTGATCAGTCCGATACATGACGGAAGGCACGATAGCTCAGAGTCGTGCTTGCCGCCACATTGTAAAGCCATAGTCGCGAATCCAGCAGAAATATCCAGCCAATCCCCAAAATTCCCAGGAACTTACCAAGCACAGTAAAACGACAGGCCTCGAAAGCCGGATGAAAATAAAACCCTCTTTTGATACAAATAATCCCTCTCACTTACAACACTCTATTTCTTCCCCCGTCCCCTCGCATTCAAACTCTTCAACGGATCCGCACCCTTACCCGCCATAATCCTGCCCTTGCCCCTCTTCTTATTAAACTCCCTCGCCTTGCGGATCCTGTTCGCGCTGTCCTTGCGAATGCCCACATGTCCTACGTCTTTCTTCAACACCGCCGCGCCTCCGCTCGGTAAAAGGTAGTCGGGTACATGCTTGAGATGAGGCTGCTGGCGCACAGCGTGGCTCTCGGTGTCGTGGCGCAGGTGTCTCAGGTCTTCGGGGTGCTCCTCGAAGTGGCGTTGCAGTTTTGTGGAGTTGATGAGTTCCTGGCGGAGTTCCTTGGTACGGGCTTCGCGGACGGCAATGCGGGTGACGCTGCGGATTGCGTCGGTGATACGGTAGCGGAAACCTTCCAGCTTTGCTGTGTCGAATTGCCACTCGTCGATGGAAGCGCCGAACTTGGTCTGGCGGGCTTTGATGCGCTCGAGGACTTTCTCATCGTGCGCGCATTGCTCGATGGAGGTGGACTTGTGCTTCTTGTAAAGGTCTGCGGGGACGTAGAAGGAGAGGGCCATGCCCTTTTGGCCGGCGCGGGCAGTACGGCCTGTACGGTGGGTGTAGGATTTGGCGGATTGGGGGAGGTCGAAGTTGAGGACGCAGGAGACGTGGCGGAAGTCAATACCGCGAGCGACACCGAATTCGCGGTCGCCGCCGCGAGACTGCTTTTGCTTCTTGCTGGGTGGTTGCTTTGTGTCCTTGCTCTTATCTCCGTCGTTGTCGTCCTCTTGGTCGCTGCCAACCTCTGCGTCTTCTGCTTCTTCGGTCTTTTCTGTCTTCTTGCTCTTGCGCTTCTTCTCTTGGCCACCCACAACCTCGTGCTCGTCTGCTGCGATGATGATGTCGTAGACTCCGCTGTTGAATTCGTCGACGGTGTGCAATCTGCTGTTTACTGGGAGCTCGGAGTTGAGCACACAGCTTCTAATGCCGAATTGTTCCAGGAAGAGCTTCAGTCTGTAGCAGCGGTCGATGTCGGCGACGAAAACGATAACCTTGCCCTTGATGAGTTGCAACTTGAAGATGGCGTATGTGAGGAGGAATTTGTCCTGTTCGGCGGTCTTGACGATGTATTGCGACAATTGCTGCTTCTCGGTCGCTTCTTGCTCGGAAAGGTCCAGAATTTCGGGCGCACCAGATTTGCAGAAAAGTGATGTGAGAGAGTCGACTTCGGTTCGGAGAGTTGCAGACATAAGAATTGTCTGAACTCCATTGGGCAGGGTAGCAGCAATGCTCTGAAGATCCTCTTCGTATCCATAGCTGAGCACCAAATCCGCCTCGTCAATCACTACATGCAGGAGATCGCCAGCCTTGAGCGCATCGTTGCTGATCCATTGGCTCGCACGGCTGGGAGTGGCGATAGCAATGTCGGGTTGCTCCAGCAGTCGCGCGCGAGTCACAGCAGTATCCTCTTTCCGGGTCAGGTTCTCGGCGCGAACTTCTTGGGCGCAGAAAGCTGTGAAGGTCTTGATTGTGGAGGTGACTTGAGACGCAAGCTCTTTTGTGGGCACCAGGACGAGGGCTGAGACGGCCTTTGCGGGTTTTGTTGAAGTGGCCTTGCGGCGGAGGATGGAGTGGATGATTGGGAAGAGGTAGGCCAGAGTCTTGCCAGAGCCGGTCTTTGCGCGGGCTAGGAGTGGTCAGCTTTTGTATGCAACGCTTCGAATCTCCACCAGACATACCAAGAATGTCCTTTCCACCAAGCGCAAGTGGTAGAGTGGCAGCCTGGACGGGTGTAGGCTCTGTGAACTTTTCGCGAGTGATTGCTTGAAGAATGCGCGAGTCGAGATTTAGGCTGTCGAAGGTCGCCTTTGACGGTGTTGTGGTTTGGGTCTCGCCTGCCTCGGGTGCAACGACCTCGGGTACGTCGTCTGAGTTGAGTTTGCGTTTCATGGCCATGATTTTTGTGTATGGTATGGAGAATGTCGGTGGTGTTTATTCTTGCGGGCAGCTTCAACCAGCAGGACTTGAACTTTCATCGCATCGAGACTGAAGAAATTCTGCCGAGGGCGGTGAACCCTGAACTTTAAATGCTGCTCCGCAAAGCCTCCAATCCGGCAGCACGCTCAATGCTATCTCTATACTTGCACTGGTAACTCATCTATCACATTTGAAAACCTCATTCTATCTTTGGAGAAGTACACTTTCTTGTGGAGGGCGAGATGTGCATGTAGAATGTTCATTTATTCATCACAACCGCCAGCCGGCCATTTGGGTATCTGTACGTCAAACGAGTCTTAACGCACCCAGTTTGGCGAAGGGCCCGATCTTTTCGCTGCTATCCTTCTGTTTCGTGTGACGCTCGTTGAACGGCTTCATCAGATGGGCCGAGGGGTTGACATCATCTGTTTCTCTCTGCGACGCGTGCTGTGGCTGTTGGCTTCCGCCGCTGGTCTATACATGTTTGTCATCCTTGGTCATGCTTCCGTGTGCTTCCACTTCCATGGCTTCATTTGCGCTCGCACCGCCTTTCGCGTTCTCGCCTTCGTGGGCCTCCGTGGCTGGATGCTCGACGCTTTGCTCTCCACCAGTAACAGAACCAGGTCCCGGCGTCAATGAGATGTCACTTCCGGACACCTGAATGGCAGGCAGTGTTCCCGATAGCGGCCTGTAGAGACGAAGGGTGTTCTCTGGAACAAGGACCTAGCTCTGTTGTCCGGTGCCGTAGTGCTGCTGACTAACGGCTTGCAGGCTAGCTGCTGTTGGCGTTACTGCAGCTGCGGGTGATGGGCTCTGACTCCCAGATGTCGAGAGGGAAGAGACGGCGGACCAGCGAGCGTTATTACCTGTCGACACCGCTGAGACGCGGTTGTTCGGGTCTGGGGAGGCGGTGGGAGTGGCGTCGAGCTCGTTCGGGTCATTCTTGGTGGGTAGTTCGACGATGGCGTTGGGATGGGTATCTAGCTCTGCGTCGGCCAAGTGTTTTACATCTGGTTTGTGGATGGAGGGATCGGGCGCGGAAGACACGCTGGTGTTGTTGTTGAGAGCTCTTTTCTGGTGGCGGCGGTATAAGAAGTAGCAGAGGAATCCAAGAGCAACTACGCCCGCCGCGACACCGGCGAGTGCTCCACCGATGATAGCGGGCGTCTGGTCTTTGTTTGCTGCTGGGGAGCCTGTTGGAGTTGCCGGTGCCACCGTGACAACGACTATGCTGACCACCGTCGAGGCTTGTCCGACGGAGTTTGAGGTGATGGAAGTGAAAGTCTGGGTCGACACTTCGCCAAGAATTGTAGCGCTGGAGGTGACAGTGGCTGCACAGGTGTTAGCTCTGATATGTCAACTGAAAAAAGAAGTGTTCTTACCATCACGAGTGGATGAAAAAAGAGCCTTTGCTGAAGATATGGCTTCGGAAGATGGATTTGCAGAGACCTGATGCATGACAGTACCGAGCTCAGTCGAGAAGACAGACGCTGCTTCAGCGCAGCAGTCTCCAAGCGATTTCACAGGATCGCCATTGCAGCACCAGGAAGCCTCCTTCTCGTCGACGCAGAGTTTGATGTCTTCGCTCCTCTGAGCGGAACGGCCTGCTCTTGGTTAGACAGCGCATGATTTAATGTTTCTTTGGGAAAGACGACTCGCCAGTGACGCACATCCGCGGACATCTTGCATCTAGCCAGTGCTGATCTGTACACGAGTGGCGCTCGTGGTGTCCAACATTTGAAATGCACATGCCGTTCGACAGGCACTCCGAGTTTTCTGGACAACACGCGCCGCCGTCCGCCGAACAGGGCGTGTTGTGGCCTGCTATGTTGCCATTTGGATAGTAACAGTGAGCGTACCAGGAATCAGCGAAGACTTGTGTAGCGCACAAGACGATGACGAAAAAGATTACTTTCCAGAGTGGCGCGGCTGTGAGTGATGGTGGCGAAGCCATTGATGCGATGGCCGGAGGTAGCGTGGGAGGGCCTTGAGTGTTTCCTCGTAGGTGTGTATTTCGTATTGGTGTGTCGTGTCTGAAGCTGTATCAAGAAGTGACACACCGTTGCCGTCGAGAGGGTCAAGCTTCATGACGGGAGTGAAGTGAGAGCCGAGTGAGGAGAAAATGGGGAACTTCCAAAGTCGCCACCCAATACTTCTCACTTACCTATGGCCGACGTTTACGTTGCTGCAACGTTATGTCTACATCATTCTCTGACTATGTCAGCCTTCTACCCTATGTAGCGC
>Ga0265797_10001636_pt1 | contig 39234 bp, 33 predicted proteins | sample P2T30metagenome_FD_192433 | JGI IMG/M metagenome (GOLD analysis project Ga0265797, IMG submission 192433) | Plant litter microbial communities from East Loma Ridge, Irvine, California - P2 T30 | ecosystem: Environmental > Terrestrial > Plant litter > Unclassified | place: USA: California...
TGAAAGCATCCCGTCATGAAGATGGGTGGGCTGGTGGATGGAAGATGACAAACAGCGCCCGGGCTGTCCATGGATCGAGCCGTTGACAGGCTCATCCGAATGAGGCTAGCAATAGATGAGCCACCAGAAGCTACTAACTACAGCTGTGTCTATTCTCAGCGCGGACTGATCTCAGATTTGAGCATGGAGGGTTTTGTTTTTCTATTGTTGCTAGTGGAATCTAAATACCAGCGCCTGTGGATGACTGCGATGCCTGCTAGCTTTTTGGCCTCCCTTTATCCTGCATCACTAAGCCCATTCCATTTCCCATGTCTCTCCATCAATCATCCCACCATATTGAATGTGGGCTCCACCTGCATACCATCCTTTGTCTGATGTTTTCTAACATATATTTTTCACTTCATACACGGTAACCATGAAGCCTACTCGATGGAAGTAGGCAAGGGAGTGTCACACATGATCGAAGAATGACTGCACAGCCTCGTCCGATACACCTTGGGTTTCTAATGCGAGTCGTAACGAAGCAGAAAGATATGTGGGTGAACGTTGCCATCGACTATAGTTCTTAGCGGTAAAGCTGGCAAAATTGACAAGAGCTTGTTATTTCTCCTTGCAAAGTTAATAGTGAGGTTAAACAGTGTTGTCAGGCTGTGCACTTATCAGATTCATTGGGTCTGGATACAGGTTTGATATCACGAAGCGAGAGGAGCGGGACCTACAACACTGGCATAGCAGGGGTCGAAAGAGCTGCTCTGTGTTTTCTAGCGCCTCGTCCGAGTACGGAGACGTGATTATTCGAGATACGTGCTGCATGCGAGCACGAGGCTTTTAGGATAGGTACTACCTTCGCACATACCGCACGATTGATGAGGTGGATAGGTTGTATTAGGTCGTAACTTGTGATTTTAATGAACGCTGGCGACCTCCGATCTTGACGTTCATCCTCTTGGATCAATCTCTCTATTATACCATTGCGTTTTGACCTAGAGGTTTTGCTCTATTATTTCAATCAAGGACGTGTATCTACCCTTGATTATTATGGCTTACCTTTAGTACTACTGCTATCCCAGCTTCGGGGAGGCTAAGTGCGAGGAGCTGTGGTATAGCTAGGCTGTCCGGGTTGGCGACTACATCGAAATTTCTAGCCAAGGTGTGTTTGTATTCGTAACTCCCAGCACTGAAAACCAACTCGAATGCTGAGATTAACTGTTTTTCAAAGGTGGTTGGAACCCAAAGACCAGCAAGATTCCCACCGATCTCGACGAGGAAATCAATCAGGCCTTCTCTAACGTCGATTTTACCCTAAAGCACGCTGGCGGTAAGGCCTGGTCTTAAGTCTACAAGATTAGGCTTTACCTTGGCGAGCCATCCATGGTAGCCGCCGTCCTTAACCTCAAGAAGTGACTGTCTGAACACCGTCCTGTTTTGACCTGTATAGGTATGAATCAGCGTGGCCTTCCAGAAATGCATGTGGAGACGGAGGTCTTTGCTAATGACTAGGATGTTGCAAAGGCCATAACTGCTGCTAAGACCTCGGCGTAAATTAGCAGTATCATCGAGCGTACGTGTGAACTTGCGTATCGATGATGTCGAAAAGGAGTAAATCTAAGATGAAAGTTACATTTGACTTGCTACTATACACCTTTACCTATCCTCGATAATTTTCCTTTAAACTCCTAGATATCTCTGTATCAGCCCCTTGTTAACTCTTGTGCATATTTACATCCTGTTACAAAACAAGCACTAGTTCATATTCTGCACCAGGCATATCGAATTGAACAAATGGTCTATCCAGAGGGACGATGGAAACATCAGGCGGCAAATGTAAGCCTTGGTTTCAACAGGACCTCAACTTTGGTTCAAAACAGTGTGATATCTTTACTAATGAAAACACGGCCAACTAATGTAAGCCCTAGTGGAGCACTTCAGAGTTAAGCGTGACAGGTTCCCTAGGAGATCTACGCAGCTATGACATGTATGCGCTGTCAGATCATAAATCGCTCGAGACGAAGACAAACAACATCAAGTGGCCTGGAGCTAGATTCATCGGGGATATATGTGATTGATAATTGCCAGGCGGCAAGTCTGTCTCGAATACATGATATATTTGCTCGCAAGCAATTTCAAACTCCAGTCATTAAGAAAGCAACACATTACCCAATTCATGGCTTCATGGGTAAGTGATTATAAAACGCAAGGATACCTGCTGTTCTTTCCCTCGTGTCAACCCCGTCGTAAAAACTATCCGTAATTCATAGACCTTTCATTCGTACAGCGTCTCCAAGCCACAACAGCCGCAAGCCGTGAAAAGTTCGTTTCTTGGACTTCTTGCACAGCAAGAGGTAAATCCCGAACTTCTTTGTCCTGGTCCTGGCTTTGTTCGGCGGCTATCGAGAAGGCACTATGACCGCAGTCGCTCTAAGAGACATGGGGCTTGCCAGCTGAATCGGCCGAAGCGCGGAGATTGGCGGCAGTGGAGCCTGACTGTGAGAAGTAGCGAGAAAAGACGGGCTGGAGGAAAGATCGGAAGACGATCTGGGCACCGCTATAAGATGTCAGCCTCAATTGTCACATGCATGCGATAAGCTAACGTACGAAGTCTGGGGAAGGGACATCCAGAGGATGAGGACGAACTTGAAGGTGTAGTAGAAGGCTATTAATGTCAGTCGGGCGCAATCTGCGACGGTCTATGTGTACTCACGGAACCAGTAGACGGCATTGACGGCACTCTCGAAGACGGTCAGAAAAGCAAAAGTAACCCAGTACTACGTGGTCGCGTTAGCTGTGTTACTACTCCAACATTTGCGTATTGTGAGAGTGTCCCCATACGCGAGATGGCGGGGTACGTACTGTCAGCCACTGAGTGTCGTCAACCTTGTTCGCCGTGAACAGGGCACTAAGAGAGTAGTAGCCGGGAATGATGAATCCAGCAATGTTGACAAGGAACTCTCCGGCGATGTTGAAGAAGATCAGGAAGAAGTAGAGGCCGGCGAGACCGAGGACCATGTAAACCTTGGGGACTGAGGTTTGCTTCTCAAAGTTGGTGAGGGCGGGGTACTTGGACAGCTGGAACACAACATGATTAGCATGCACAGCTCGAGATTATCGTCACTGTTACTTCTCGTCAAAAGCCGGTGGGCTGCACGTTGTATTTTGACAGTTGTGTCAAATGCGGAAGCGAGGGCGCTTACCTCCTTGTCGAGCTGCGACAGATGGGCCTGGGCTCTATCCTGGACAGACATGTTGATAGATTTGGGGTTGAGCGTGGGCTGTTTTGGTGCAAAAGCAGAGGTGTAGAGAAAGGGTGCTGTCGTGGCAGAAGGGCTGCAAGGTGTTCTTTAGGTGGGAGGAGTAGGATGTGTGGAGCCCGGAGCGATTGTGGGATGAGGGAAGAGTGGGCTGGATACGTCACCGCCTTTCACGAGCCAGCCGTGGCACTCCGACAGACGAGACGTAGATGGATACTGCCGTGGATGCATCCAGCGCCGCAGCGCGCCAGGACCCTGCATGGCTGTAATGCTGTTTTTACTGCCTGCACTCCTTTTCCTGGGCGATTAGGTGAATAGTAAATTTGATGAGGGTTTATGACGATGGTCATGTGACCTTGCTGGTCCATGCGCGCCGGCCAGTCCCCGTTGCTGCAGGTGCGACCGAGTCCAGATGAAAGCAGTAAACATCGAACCTCCATCCCACAACAAACCCACCTGCGGGTCATTGACGACGCCGACGACGCCTCTTGGAGCTGAGCATTATTTCCCGGTCATTTTATGCACGTTTGCGCCATCTTAACCCCACAGAACAACGTGTCGAAGCAGTCCCTGGACCACAAACAAACAAACCCGACGATACCGGAGCCTTTCTACACGCGAACTCCGTAGCCGCAGCGACGACGCAAAGACCCATCAGTATTATAGCAGTATCCGGCACCCTGTCCACCTACTCCAGATACGTTCCCGATCGTGTTGTTGCCTTCTCAGCGCCGTTGCCGTTGCATTGTTTTGGTGTAAACAGAGGAAAATCTGCCACGCCGGCATTCGCACAATGACCGACATCCGCCGGTCACGATCGAACACGTCCATGTCTACTCGCAGCAACCGACCACCTTCTCGCGCGTCTACAACGAGTGTCCACTCATTCGAGCAATTTCAGCAACCACAGCAGCCCCGATCGGCCCAATTTGCCCAGCAGCCGCAATACCATGCACCTTTCACTACCAGCGAAGCGCTACAACCCGCACTCATCCAGGCAGCGCAACAAGTTAGCGCGCAGGACCACCTGATCAACATGAGCCTGGAAAGTGTTCAGCAGTACCTTGGTTACCCGGCAGATTCAAACACGAACCAAGCCCAACACAACGGACTGCCCGCGCAACCACATCACCACGCATATCACAACTCGCTCTCTCAACATTCACAACACTCGCAATCATCACAGCAACACAACTTCATGGCGCCGTCGATGGATACCGAGGAGAAGAAGAAGAGGCCTTCGGCTTCTGGAGCAGCCACAAACGACAAGGAACTGCGCCAGTTATTGAACCAAAACGAGAACCGGGACCTGAAGGATGTTGCAGCCGAGGTCATCCAGAACGACCGGACATCCAAGGCGGAGAAATCGAAGCAGCTCTTTGCAATGCTATGGTAGGCAGTTCGTGTTCGCGCTCCAGACGCGTGCTAACCTTCGACAGGCTCAAGTGTGTTTGTCGCGTCGCAAAGACATCGGTCCCACGCAACCGTGTCTACTCAAAGTATGCAGAGCGGTGCGGTACAGATCGCGTTATCCCCCTCAACCCGGCCTCGTTCGGAAAGCTCGTTCGCGTCATTTTTCCTGGAATCCAGACTAGGCGCCTCGGTGTTCGCGGAGAGTCTAAGTACCACTACGTCGACCTTGAGCTTATCGATGATAAGAGTGAAGGCGAGGATGCGCGTCGGCCCAGCCATGGTGCAGCCGCACATCATGCTCTGAAGCGTCAAGCTTCTGGTACTCCTAGGCTAAATCTCGAGTACGTTTATGCTACGTCCCTTTCTACATGGAACAGGCTGACATTCCCCAGCGCCACCCCCCGCTTGACTGCAGATAGCGCACAATTTCCCCCACGAGAACCGCGGATGGAGTCTCATAGCAATTATTATACCCCTACCTCATCGCGTGGTGTCCTCTTTACCGACATCTACTCGTCTCACTTCCAGCCTTCGCACACTCGAACCAAGACATCGTATGAGCACGAGCTCAAGTTCCCTACCCCTGATATCCTCGAGGCCCCGGATGCTTTTGTCGTCGAGCTGCCAGACATCAAGCCATATCTCCCAGCGCGTACAGATCCCGATTCCGCCGATAACCTTGTCGCTATGTATCGCTCACATGTCGTCTCGCTGGTGGACTCGGTGCGGTACTGCAAGGAGAAGCAGTTCTTCCGCCTCTTCGGAACCTTCCATGGGACTTTGACAGTGCCGGTGCAGAAGTTGTTTGCGACTCCCGAACTAGCACCTTGGATAAAGGAATGCGACTGGATGATGTACCAGAAGATGATCCGCAACGTCTCTCAGCTCACGCTTCAGGTAGCACCGCCACCGGTACTAAAGTTTCTTGATAACGTGGCAAAGACGTTGCATGCGCACATCACCACCAAATTCTCCGCCCTCCCCGTACATGTGCTCGAGGCAAAGCTAGAACCCGCTACCTTGTTCGCCCACCTGCTCCGCCAGATGCTTCGTGTCAACTCAGCAGCCCATGCGGCAGCTGTCATGCTGACTGCAGAGAGCCATCGCACTCACATGTATGCCGACTGGCTCCAGCATGTCAACATCAAGCGTATCATCGCAAACGAATTGCCCGGCTCCTGTGCGCACGAGGAGGTGTACACTATCCTTTCGACCGAAATCCGATCCATGCTAGGACCCCTGCCACAAGACATCCAACTGCCTTCTGGATCGATTCACCATGCAGCCTATCCCGATCCGCCAGCTGATCCCTCAGAGTCGGTCATCGACCGCATCGCAGCTTTCTTAACCCGCTTACCGTCCCGCTTCCCTGGTGCTCATGCTCGTACCATCATGCACTGCATCAGTGCACTTGGTTCGGCTGCCCTACGGGAGATTACTGTCGAAAATGGTGTGAGCTTCCAAGGCTGGTGGCTCACTAAGGTTTTCGTAGACGAGATGGCACAGTGGTTAGCATCGATAGGTGGCTTCCTAGGTCATGCACCGCCAGACTGGAGCTCCTCCAACTACTCCCCTGTCATGGGGGATCCCCTCAATGCAGGCGTGACCAATGGTGGCAGTGGAAGCAACAACGACAGTCGTTACAGCAGCCTGGAAGCCGACTTTGGGCCAGAACAGTCATTCATCTCCTCTGCTAGCCATGTTGCTATACAAAACAATGGATCCAACCAGGAAGGTAAGTCGCCGCATTCACAATACGCCCTATGGTAGTTGACTAACGAAGATCAACAGTTAATCCTGGAAGATTTGCTCAACAGTCATCGCAATATAACATGAGCTTTGAATACGGTTACGATATGAACACCTCTCAACAGGAGGTGAATCACGACGACAGTGGTATAGGTCTTGGCCTCGGCGTCCAGGAAGACGGTATCGACGCCAAGTTTGCATCGCACCTATCTTCAGCTCTCTCGCAGAGCGTCAGCTAGTTTGCTCCATTCTTGTCTTTCAGTCTTCTTGAACCCTTGTTCACGCCTCACGACGTCTCTGAAGTCACGACTCACGATTAATCGTGCCCCGATACGGCCTGTACATACTTTGTAATTCCTGTATTTAAACGGGTCCGGAAAGACCTATCTGGTTTGGTGTTTATGGAGCTTGGGTCGGCGGGGTTTGCCTTGACCTACATTTGATTTTGCACTAGCACGGCGTATTGGGATGATATACCGCCTCTATGGCTCGGCTTGGGTGCTAGATTGCTGCGCTTGAGTTTTTCCTCGGCGCAGACTTGAATTTGAAGTCCACATCTTTCCAATTTTGCCTAGAGTCTAGATGTAGTTGGCCAGTGATCAGAAGAGGACTATATGAGCACCATCATCCAGGAAGCGTTGAATATCCGAAAAGAGATAGGCGAAGCGCGACGGTTTCACGGTAGCGCTACAGGAGTGAAAATGAAATTACATTCATGGAATGTTGAAGAATGTAAAGAAGGGGCAATACCATCGACAGGACAGACCTTAGCAAAATAGAGAACGGCGAGATGGGTACAGTTGGCCCAGAATTGAGTTTTGACCCCTTGATTTCTGGCCCCGAATTGAATTATGGCCCCGCGTTGGATCATGACCCTGAGTTGAGTCATTCAGGAAATACCAACTGTGCAGAATAAAAGAATTATACAAAATAAATGGGTAAGCTCTGCACACAGAGCGTATTATAAGCATTACCTGAGGTTCAGACTCTGTGGTCACCGCCGCTACAAGTCAGCAGCAAGATGGTGGGGTCTGAATTCAATATGAGATTCTCGCCCTCGGACCCAGCCTGATGGGGAAGACTTAGGGCGGATTAAAATTTCCTGTGTTGTTATGACAAATCCCTTGCATATTCACAAATCTCCCTTCAATGCTCACAGCATCCCTTAAAACATTCCCATCCCCTGACGTAACCACTTTATCTTTCCCCAACCATCAGCGGCCAACTTCGGCGAGAGCAGTCTATCGCTCACCTCACCGCCCCTGGTATACCAAAACCACCTATGTCCCATTCCGTCGTCTGAGATAAATGACAAGCAGTTAATTACAAACAACAACAAATGTCAATACCAACATGGACACGCGATCAGTCCTTCTGACCATGCTTTGATCTACTACCACGTTAGGCACGGGCTCAAATTTATGGCCGCTTGTGATGATGGCGCTTGTGCTGCACGCTTGTAAAATAAACCGTCACTAGACTGTGCAGAGTGCTACCGGCCTCTCTCACCGCTCGTTGGCCAGAATAACAGGGACTATCGAAATGGAAAAGTGCTAGCACACATAGACGTTTACCTGGCCAGTGTGTGGTGTTGGCTAGAGGCGTTGATATCCGAGACTAGGCCCCGCATGATGATTATATGCCGTGCGAGCTGGACCCTGTGTATGTCTTCATACTTGTAGGAGTGGCTCTCATGAAGATTCAGGCGTCCATCTCAACGAAAAGTCTTAACCTTAAACACTTCACTTGAAGACCGCAGTAGGCTAGCCTTCGATTGGATGCAATAACAGCTATATTTGCAATTTACCAGAATAACCATTGAACAAGAAAAGGAAAATATGTACAAAGATAATCTTGCCCCTGAATAGAGTGAAAGCAACAGCGGAGAAAGTTGAAGAAGCAGAAGAGAAGGAAAAAGTAGACCAGCTAGCATCTCGATCGTACCAGTCCTGCGGGAACCCTAGCCGTCCAAAGAAGAAAACAAAAACAACAAGAATAGTAATCATAACGCGAAAACAAACTAACCATCAATCACCCACTCACCACCTCTTTGTCCTCCTCTTCGTGCCAAAATATGTCTTGCAGATATCCTGCTTAGCACTAGCATCCAGTGCCGCCGCCGTAGTAGGAACCCACCCCTTATATACCAAATAACTGTAATCCCATCTAGGATCATTAAGCTGCGTCCTCCACGACCAAAAGATCCACCCGTTAGTCCTTTCATACAGTCTCTGCTGCGCCACAAACCACTGTCTATAAAATGGCACATTAGCCTCATTCTTCCAGTCAAACTCTGTGCTATATTCGTTGTTGACAGTCAAACTCCACTCGCCCACTAACTTGGGTGTGTCGCCGTCGGCAAGCCGGTCGTCCAGGTAGCACGTGTAGTACATGTAATCAGCTTGTTTGGCGTTTGGGTGCGTGGCTGTTACCGCGCCGCCGACGTAGTTGTGGTCGTCGAACATGACGGCGCTGTCGGCGGGGAGGCTGGATGCTGGATCTCCCGCGCCCCAGAGTGAGTCCATAAATTGCACATGCAGACGCGAGGATGAGGAGATTCCGAGGTCGTTTTCCGCGGCGCGCACGGCCCGCAGAGCAGATGGGTAGTAGACTTGTGTCAGGGTGTCTTTTTCGGCTTGCGGCATGCCCCCACTGTCACGCGTTGTTTGCGGCTCGTTGACGACTTGGATCATGCCGACAGTGGCGGCGTAGCTAGCAGTTGTGTGGATCCGTTTGGTCATCCAGGTGAGCCATTTGGTGGCGCGGTCGTAGTTTTGTTGTGTGTAGAAGGCTGGAAGGCCGGATTGGGGGAGACACTGGGATGCTGTTAGGACTAACGCGAGATTTAGGTAGTTGGAAAAACACATACCTGGCCTGTGAAGGCATCGCTAATTTTCTGCGCACCAGGGGCACCGTGGAGGTCAATGACAACGAACATGCTGAGATCAGCGGCTCGCTGAATAACAGCATCTAGATACTTGAGGTTCATGTTGGGGAAGTATTCGCCTGAGGCCACCAGACTATGAAGGCTCCAGTAGCCGATTGGAATGCGGATGGTGTTGAGTCCAGCATTATGCATACTGGTGACCATGTCTGGTGTGATCCAGCGAGCGTAATGGGCATCGAATGCTGAATCGGCCTTTGTTTGACCAAGAGATTTGACGCAGTCGAATTCCGAACATGCTGTACCGCAGCCCATAAGCTTCCACTCGTCTCCCATCATCCATGGCTCTGAAATCAACCAGCCGCCCAAGTTGACACCACGGATCTTGTAGTTGGGTAATGAAGATGCACGGGTGGTCAAAGAGTTGCTTGTGCTGTTGAAGGCAGCAAGACTTCGTTCTGCTGGCATCCAAGCATGAACACTAGCTGCCAGCAGCGCAGTAATTACTGTAGGGCGTTTCATGACGAGGTGTGTCTGCTAACAATATGAATTCAAGGAGAGTGAAGAATTGATCTGCGACCGTTGGAGTGTAAAGCCAATTGCGTGATACGTGTTTCAGTCGGCATGCCATGGGGTATTTAACCATCGTTGAAAAGCTCTTACATATCTCCCGCACACATACAGTGAGAATTCTCCATTGGTCGGTGAGTAATTCATATGGAGATTGTCAAAGGGGTGCTCCCGGCTGACAGTAGCTGACGCCAGAAACCCAACCAAAACATATCGGCTAGTGACAGACCCATCTGGCGTTCGGGCTCGTGAACATGTTTTTGTCGCTAAACTTCATAATTCATCCCTGTCTTGGTAGTTCTTCGAGCTGTCAGCGGAAGAGAAATTTGGTAGCGTTCATCTCGTTGCGAATCAACGTGTAATTTAATGACCACACCTCTCCACTTTCTTGTAACCCTGTAGGCTTCATGGTTGTTCACTTTAGAGAATAATATATTACTTCTCCGCTAGTTAGATCAGGCGGGTGAGGCGGGCGGTGAATCTACAGGGGAAACGCACACCGTTGGCTGGCGTACATCGGCTGACCTAGTGAATTGGGAAGGTGATTGTGTAAGAAAATCGGGCATAAACTACCGCAATGTAAGAAAACGGGTTCATGTACGCTAGTATTTCGGCATACTAAAAGTACAAAACAAGGGAAGGAATGTATGGAAAGGCGCGGCTATAGATATAAAAGACGTTTTTGAATGTGATCTTTACTGATTTACTACTAAACAAAGTATGTGGATAGGTTAATACAGCCGGATACGACTCCTTTCACCCGCAGAGTGGCCCGTAGTGCTGATCTCTACATAGGCAGGTGGTATCAGGTCTCGTTTGTTCTATATGTTGAGACTCGGCTGTAGCGATGATTGATGATTTCCGGAAATTGAATGTGATCAATCCCACCGGGAGATGCGCTGGCATCTCAAAGTTACTTTCAATTTCTGAACCTGGTGAGATTTTCTGACCATCCTCAAATGATTCATCATGGGTGCATTCTGGGTCACATGCGGTAGGCTAGTCTGTGTAACGTATAGTAATAACCAATCAATTCACAAAGTCCTCATCGAACATAATTGACAACCTCCCCTAGTCACAATTTTCCCGCCGCGAAGTGGCGTCATGCGGAGACCCATTTTATCCCTAATCGAGAGTCTTGGGGTAATCCGGGGTAAATTTGGACATTCTCTCTTGGCGGACATGACGTTACATCTTATTGTAAGTATGTTCCTTGTTGTCGATTGCATATTTTCGGTCTCGTGGGCGCCAGTTGTCGATCCCGTGATGCTTAGCTCCGCCTGCAGGTCTGGGCGTTGGGACTAAGTGTTTTAGCACTATATTATCTTACAGAGGACGAGTTTGGCCCAATAAAGAGTGATTTATCCTCTACCTAGAATTTTCTCTGCATGTTCACTTTGTGTACTAAGGTTTAAGCAATGTTGATTCGTGCAACCTGTACCTGTGACTTGCTTGTGGGGGTGTGACGTCGCCCTGAATCTCATCGCAAAGTAACTGGGCCATGACTTAGTATCACAATGTACCCTATGGTAATCTAAAACTCGACGCAAGTCTTACATCTAGCCGCTTACTGTATTGAGCAAACGCTGACGCCCTTTTTTTATGTCGCCGAGCACCAAGCGATCGACCCGACCGCGTTACGTGTGAATGCATGCGCGGTGGGCAATTCTTGACCGTTATTTCTCTCCAATGATAAATTCTTCTTGTGATGAACATGCTTGAAAAACGATAGGCCTCGTCACAACCCCAATATTTACCGTTCGCAATGGAACTCCTGGGGCACTTGAGAAAAGATTTGTCATGTGATTCATAGATCTCCCAAGGGTCGCGATTTTCAGAACACCGACAGTCGATCTTTCATTCCAGATGGAGTAGGACTGATAGTGGAAAGAGTCAGAATATCGGGTGATGGGCTTGCGTTAAATATTCTGTGGAATTGCAATCCCCAAACCTAATATCTGCATGCGTGATACCTTAAACACAAAAACGCATCGCTCTCTTTATATAAAGACTGTAAGGTTCCCAAAGTACCCTTGAAGAGGCCTCTGGTATTACTGGATTTTAGCAAGAAGATCTCAACATAAGAGCTTTAGCAAGTTCTTGATCTTGTCAGTTGGCGTCCCTTAATTGCTTCAGATCCCACAACACTATACGTTCCCAATTTGTAGTTCCTAAATTCGTCGTGAATAAAGTATCCCGGCTCCATTATGATGTCTGATGATTGATCTTCACGCTTGATGACCGACGCGAATCTATCTAGTCAAGTACCCAACGACGAAAGGAGTCGATGAACCAGACAGTAAAAGCGACTTCGTTGATCCCTGTTAATATGATCTAGCTTATCAATTGTAGACCACATTATTGTTATGCGGAATTTAGCTTCGGTGTACAATTTTGCACAGCTTCTACATTGCCCAGGTGATGAGTCACTGTCTTCCAGCCGCCATAAGACATGATTTCACGGCAGTTAGTGAATCTAGAACAACAGCATCACGCGACTTCCTTTTCTCGGCGCCTACAAGACCGTTAGGGAGACTCTGAATATCTTAGGCATGGGATTTAGCATCTTTCAACTCACAACAAGTCTTGCTCCGCGTTGCTCTCAGGGACGAGATCGCAAGAGAATTGGAGACCCAATGAAGTTTTCAGAGTTTTTGAGAGCTGTTAAAGCAGCCAAAGCCAATTCAACCAACACAAGTCAGACGAAGAGCAGGATCAGAAAGTTGGTAGAAAAAGATGTGAGAAGAACGAAAGTAAACATCCATACTAGGATCACGTTGTGAAGCCATCGAGCTACCCTAAGAGTGAAACGTTTGTCAAGCTCCTCACCTCGTATTCGCCATGCTGTTCTGAGAGCATACGCGGTTGGTCCTGAGTGATCTGCATGGATGTAGGCGATAGTTTGCTTTTTTTGCACCTACTCATAACGTCCCATGTGAAAACCAAGCCGTAGTTCCAGAATCGGCAATATCGGACTTCACAGTCCGAAGGGTCGGACCTTCTTGCCCGACATCACTCAAGACGGTGTATCTTGTAAATATCCTCCAGTCGCTAGAACCTACCGTATTGAGATATTATGATATAGTGTTCACAGTCGTTTTTTGGAGGTTGTTGGAAAAAGGACGTGCAGCGTCCGAAAATGGCTGCTGCAGTACACGCGGTGCAGTACATTGCTCGGAAGCCGGCGTGCGTGGAGAAGTGGGGCACGCTAACCAAGAATGGCGTAAGAATCCCTCTTATCGCATCGATGATACGGCTTAAACCTCACCTTGACAGATCGAAATGCTTTGTTTTCGACCGTCACTTGCGTGATTGGTAAGACATGCTGCATCGTCCAACGGTGTGCTGTTGACATCGTATCGCGGTGCTACTGCCGAGATCGATCTGCATTGGAGGTATAAGACCCCGCTGGACGCTGTCGAACTCCGCACCGTCAAGCTCAATAACTACTATCTCAATTACAACAACATGGCGCTCGATCGATTGAAACAAGCGGCATCTCACGTTACGGGGATAGGCGCTCCACCCCACCCCTTTGATCCTCTCAGCGAGACGGAAATTGAGCGAGCCGTTGCTATCATCCGCAAAGAACATAGCGATGTGTTCTTCAACGCTGTCACCCTATTGGAACCGCGCAAGGCCGAAATGATGAAATGGATCAAAGACCCCGACCATACTCCCAGACCCCATCGAGTTGCTGATGTCGTTTGCATTGGCCGCGGCAGCAAGGTGTATGATGGACACGCAGACTTGGATGAAGGCAAGCTCCTCAGCTGGGCATTGACTGATGATGTACAGCCACTTGTAGGTGGAAGACCCAGCTTACTCACGAACAGGGTATTGATGTTTACAGATTACCATGGAAGACTTGCAAATTGTAGAGACTATTGTGCGCAAAGACCCAAGGGTCGTTGAGCAATGTGGCATCATCGGCATTCCACCAGAGGACATGCATAAAGTGTATTGCGATCGTAAGTATATCTATTCTGGCTAAATTCCAATGCGCTGACTGGATTCAGCATGGACCATTGGCTATGATGAGCGCTTTGGCACCAAAGTTCGTCTTCAGCAAGCGCTCATGTACTATCGTCCACACCCCGATGACAGCCAGTACACTTATCCTCTTGACTTCTGTCCCATCTACAACTCTGACACCCAGGAGATCATTCATATTGATGTACCACCTGTCAGGAGACCACTCAACCAGGCACCACCCAACAACTACCACGCCGCCGCGATTGAGGCCGAAGGCGGTTTCATGACTGACCTGAAACCCATTAACATCACACAGCCCGAAGGTGTATCTTTCAAATTGGATGGAAGATATATCAGCTGGGCAAACTGGAAGCTTCACATTGGCTTTAACTACCGTGAAGGAATGGTGCTATCGAACATCACTTTCAACGACAAAGGCACTGTTCGCGATACTTTCTGGCGCCTGTCGCTTGCTGAGATGGTTGTACCTTACGGAAACCCGGAGCATCCACATCAGCGCAAGCATGCTTTTGACCTCGGAGAATACGGAGGTGGATACATGACTAACTCGCTGAGCTTGGGCTGCGACTGTAAGGGAGCAATTCATTACATGGATGCTGCGTTTGTCAATCGAGCAGGGCAGGCGACCACAATCAAGAATGCCATTTGCATCCACGAAGAAGATGCTGGCATTCTTTTCAAGCACACCGACTTCCGCGATGATAGCGTTACCGTGACTCGCGCTCGTAAACTTGTAATCTCGCACGTCTTTACTGCCGCCAACTACGAGTACTGCGTATACTGGATCTTCCACCTCGACGGAACCATTCAGCTTGAGATTAAGCTCACTGGTATCTTGAACACATATGCTATGCTTCCGGGCGAGGACCTCAAGGGCTGGGGAACTGAAGTATACCCCGGCGTCAACGCACACAACCACCAACATTTGTTCTGTATGCGCATTGATCCCAACATCGATGGTCCGGAGAACACCATTTTCATGGTTGATGCTACACGAGGCGAAGGCGAGGTTGGTAGTGCGGAGAACAAGTACGGTAATGCTTTCTACGCCAAGAAGACAAAGCTCAGCACCCCTGCACAGGCGGCAACAGACTACAATGGAGCGACCAGCAGGACATGGGAGATGGCCAACACAAACAAGATCAATCCTTACAGCAAGAAGCCGGTGTCATACAAGCTTGTCAGCAGAGAAGTTCCGGAGCTACTTCCCAAGCCTGGTAGCTTGGTATGGAAACGAGCAGGTTTTGCTCGACACGCTGTTCACGTCACAAAATGCATGTTACTTTCCTATCGCAGTATAACTTACACTAACGTTTCCTAGACGAAGACAGTCAACTCCACCCTGCAGGTCGTCATGTTCCTCAAACCTCTGGCGAGCCTTCCCAAGGTATCCCCGCCTGGATTGAAGCAAACCCCAACGAGAACCTCGACAACACAGATGTCGTCCTATGGCACACTTTCGGCATCACGCATTTTCCATCACCAGAGGACTTCCCTATCATGCCTGCTGAGCCAATGACTCTCCTCCTACGACCGCGCAATTTTTTCACTAGAAACCCTTGTCTGGATGTTCCACCGAGTTACTGCAGCGTACCGAGTGGTGTAAGGCAGGGTGGCACGCTTGTAGACAGGCTGAGCCGTATGGCCTTTGCAGAGGACGAGAAGAAGACCCCGTCCGTGCCTACAGCATGTTGCTCGGACCAGAAGTTTGGTGCTGGTGTATAGCTTAGTACTGTTCAATGAGGAGGTAAATTGTATATATGTTTATAGCGGTAATGAGTGCGTTCCGATGAACCTATCATTTTGCGTATAATGAGGTTTGTGCCGACTCCATACAACGGCCGCGGAGACTTTGCGTCAGTTTGGTCCATCAATCTTGCCTAGCTCTTTTCCTACAGTTCTTATACAATTAAGCGTTCGCGAGTGCATCTCCGTCCGGTTCGAATGCAGTACAGACAAACACATGCGGGGATGACGTATTTCCGCACTATCTCCGGCAACCTGGTCCAAGCTCCTGCTAAGATCACCGACCTACGACGTCTTTTCCCCTCCATGCCGCCGACGCGATTTACGATTACCAAACATCTACGACATGATATAACAAACCTTTCTCCTTTTCTCTTCTCAGTTTCGTTGCGATCTTGTACACAAGGATGTGCTTGCCGACATCGACTATCCATCATCCGAGCCCGCAATGCCCCGCGCATTTCCACCTGTAGAACAAGATGTTAAACCCAAGCGGTCCAATGTGCCAAAGAGCACACTATCAGCCTCGTTGGTCGAGACTGTAGCAGGATTTAGCGCAGGAGTCGTCTGCTGTCTCGCAGCACACCCACTCGATCTACTCAAGAACCGTCTCCAGCTCAACACCACAGCCAGGTCTCGACCTGGCGACTCATTGAGGATCTTACGAAATGTCGTCAAGGATGAAGGGGGTGTAAAGGCGCTGTATAGGGGGTTGTGGCCGAATATGCTCGGCAATAGTTTGGGATGGGGCTTATACTTCCTTTTCTACGGGAATCTAAAAGAAATATTCCAGAATAGGAGACAGAAAGGCGACCATATTGGGAGTGCCGAGTTCTTCTCGGCAAGTATTATCGCTGGTATATCCGGGTGGTCTGTATACTCCTGGCTTTTGCTGACTGGTCGTTAGGTCTCCTGACTGGCGCGTGCACAAACCCAATCTGGGTAGTGAAAACCCGCATGCTCGAGCGCGGCTCGAACCACCCCTCGGCATACAAATCTATGACATTTGGCCTGCGCCACGTATATGAGACGCGTGGATTGAAGGGCCTTTGGGCAGGTTTCTTGCCCTCATCTCTCGGTGTTCTGCATGGCGCAGTGCAGTTCAGCATCTACGAGAACATGAAGAAGAGAAGAGGTACACACATTGGCGGCCAAGACAATTTAAGCAATTGGGAATATATGTATATGAGTGGTGGAAGTAAGCTACTTGCTGGTGCAATCACATACCCATATCAGCCTATAAGGGCAAGGCTGCAGCAGTACAATGCAGCACAGCAGTATAGTGGACTGCTTGATGTGTTGAGGAAGACATACAAGAACGAGGGCTTCTTTGCGTTTTACAAAGGAGTCATCCCAAACACGGTTAGAGTCATTCCGACTACTGTGGTTACGTTTCTGGTCTACGAGAACACTAAATTATATTTGCCGAAACTCTTCGCTGATGAAGAGCAACATAGCCATGATGAAGACTAGATATAAGTTGTCAAGAAATGTAGCAATTTTCTATGCCAACTTCGTGTCGCGAACAGCCGCTGAAAGTATACCATGAATTCAGCTTTTTGGAAATGCCCTTCTCAGGTCTATACATTGCATTCTGAACGACATTTTGGCTTTTCCTATGAGAAATGCTAGTAAGAACAAGGAAAAAATAGCGTTAGTAGATGATTGGCTAGTCAGAACATGGAGTAAGTTGCACACAAAGACAGGTTGCGGAGATCGGTGGGTTGAAAATATGTGCAGACTTGAGAGTATGTGCAAGATTATGGACGACTACAAGGAGATAGGGATACCCAGATACACAATCTTTGACGACTATCATTGCCAGATCTGATTATACTGCACGTAGTGACTATAATATAATGTGCGGAGGTTTCCTCCGTAGATCCACATACTGCTCACCCTACCATAATTTGCATCGGTTCTCACAGTGTTTACATTTATCACATCCAGTGTAAACTTTTTCTTTATGGCAAAGCATATACATCTACAGTTACATGAACTTATATTCACCTCATTTTTCTATCTCGCAGCTATACTGTTATGACATCTTTACATAGATCTCTATAGCATTTAGCCAACTGATCCATCTTCTTACCCCTCTACCTCTCTTCTCTCTACCCAAAAATATCAAATCGCTTACTACCCGTAGGCGACGGTGCAGTAGTTGGGATCTCACAACCATCCTGATCTGCATCATTCCCACCATTTGCCTCCTCACTCAATCCAGCCAAATGCTCTACAGCCGCCGCATCAAAGAACCCGCTGCTCCTACACTCACTCCGCGGCACCCGCATCTCATCTTCACCATACACAGTAACCTTCTCCTTCTCTTTAGACGTAGTAGGTGGGTGCGGCCGCGCAGTAGAATGTTCACCTGTCAAGGGATCCGATAAGCAGGAGTCCAGGAAGCGACAAAATCCTGAAGACGCGAGAAGATTCCATCGTACTTCTCAGCCAGAGCTGCGGAAGTGTAGCGCTTGGAGTTTTTCAGCGTTGAGGAGATTGAGGTACTGAACGTGGAGATTGCGCTGGCGGAGACGGAGCGTGGGCGTGTACGAGGGAGTGCTTGGAGAACTTGCAGGGTTAAGGACTGGTCTCCGAGCTTGGCTGACATCGATGAGCGGTTCGGTGTTGTGGCGAGTTGCCCGTTAGAAGACGAGTCGTTGAAATGAGCTTGATGGATGTAGCCCTTGGGTTGCTCACGACTCAGTTTACCGATCTTCTGGGAGAGCTTTTCGTTGGACTCAATCAGCTCTTGTTTGTCTTGCTCCAAGCCAGCAATTTTGGTGCGGAGAGCGTGGTTTTCCGCCATAAGATGGATGGCATGGTTGCGAGCGCGCTCAGTTTCCTCGTCACACAGTGGAAACGACAGACTGGGAGTCACGTATACTGGGCTCGTAGAGTCTGGGTGGATGCCGTAGCGGCTGAGGTACCATGCGCTGCTACTGTATAGCTTCATAGAGGTAGTTGAGCTGGAAGTCCTCTTGAACATCCTTGGGAACATTCTCGTCGGTGGAAGTCATGGTGGGCTTGTTCAACCGAAGGTCCGCAATACGTGGGCCGACAACAAGGTTGAAGTCCCCACGGATACGCTTTTAGATAACGGCGTGCCACTCATCGTATTGGGAGCCTGACTGGGGATGCAAGTTTGAAGCTAGCGTATTTAGCTCATGCAACTTTGTCTGCACCACTTCTAGTACTTCGAGCAATGTGCAGCCTTCAAGATGTGCCTTCTGGGTCGTCGTGGCAATCATGCTGTACCGCATGCTGTCTGGGTCTGCGAACTTGATTAAGAACTCATGAACGGTACTGCGAGGAAGCTCGATGCCATCGCAGATAGAGTCGAGGACAATTAAATCGGATCCACATTTGGTTGTAGTATCCAGTGACTTAGACAAGAAACTACCCAAGGAGACCCAGCCGCGCATCTCCATGTCATTGATAGGCTTGTACCACGCCTCAGGCTCTTTTGTTAGCTCCACAGTCTTGTAGTACAGCATCCATGTCAAGAAGTTAGAAAGTTGTGTAGCATTGAGAGCATCGACGAAAGGCTTGGCAAGCTTCGGGATGATCAACCGGGAAGAAGGTGGTGTCGATGGTGGTGCTGAAGATGAAGAGAGGAACCTCGTCATCTCAGCTAGTTGTCGGAACTTCTTGGACATCTTCCCAAGACCAGTATGCCGACGATTGCTCAGAGTTGGTGATTGGGAAGACTCAGATGTCGACGGGTGTATATCCTCAGGCGCGAGGAGACGCTCATTAAGCATATTGAACTTGGAGGGCTTGCGCTTGGGAACGGGACGGTTGAGAATAACCATTGCTTGCATTGGTGGAATAGATTCCATCTGGTACTGTACTTGAGGTGAAGTAGTTTTAGTTGAGCTGTGTTGGAGTATCAATGGCCCAGATGTGAACAAAGTTATTTTCAAAGTGCAAACCCAAAATCGTAGTGTTTCGTAGATAGAATAATCGGTATTTGATAGATCTGGCGTAGAAAGTGGCTGTGGTTGTTCAGAAAGACTACTCCGGCAAGTCCTAGATTAGCTGTATAGTCGGGAGTAAATGTCTCACGCCCAGCCAACAGACTACGGTTATCGGTAATTTTCCCAGTGAATTTGTTTGCGTTTCGCAGGTCTCAAGATTAGTTGCATCTTTCACAGTGTAGGTGGGTTAGAAAACTGCACCCGATTGTCCTAGTGAAACATGTGAATGTTTGAAGTGAATTGCTAGTTTGTGCGCAAAAGACTGAGAGTGGATCCAATTTTCATTATCATGGTTGAGTGTGACTAATGTTTGTCGTGAACCACTTAATCATGTTGCAACCTACACGACGTCAGGCTGCGGTGCCTACATGTATCAAATGACTTACTGATTGATTGTGTTACAATGTGCGCTTAGCCTTATATCTTCAGCCCGTTCCAGCGCGCTGAATAGGACTGAGTCTTTCCGGGTCCATTTGCAGGCGTCCACATAAGTGAATCGTGCACATTTACACGCTCGCTATCGACACAGGTTATCAACCAGGTATATATGATATACTGAAACTTTCTGAAGGTGCAAGTATGGGTTCTTCGGGGGGTGTATGCCACGACAAAACTGTTGCATCTGGATGGGATAAGTGTACTGAGTCGCAAGAATGCTTATTCCCAGTCCTCGATCTTAGGATGCGATCTGCTACTGAGGAATAGATAATCCGAACGCCAAATACACAACCGGGGGCTATTAAAGAACAGACTAGTTGCAACGAACGTTGTATGTTGGCGTAACGAATAACTTGGCTAACGAGCTTACATCGTTTACCAGGGTTTGTACGTATATGATTTGTAGTCAATAAGTGCTCTGATGAGAACTCACAGAGAGAAAATTACTTATGCTTACCTCTCATCCAATAAGTTTGGTGAAGCTTTGCCATGTAAGTGGGTGTGTACAGTGCTTAGGTGGGTTGGCCATGCTCACTCTCACCGTGATAGTCTAGGAATTAATGTTATATCTGCATGGCGTTCGCATAGGTTCTAGTGAATTTAATACTCAATCTTATTTTCAGGGCTTTATAGTGGGCCAGATCCGTTTAGCACATTTGCAAAGGACAATGGTCAAGTCATTATGGGCATTCTGAAGTTGGGTTTTCCAACCAGTTGTGATACGCAATCTAAAAGCCTGGGCTCTTGTATTTCGATTTCCCATTGCATGCAGCCAGAACTAGGGTCACCATCACTTCAATGTATGTGATTTTATAGTCGGATAATCATTATGGTAAAGGGGCGTGGTTGTAAGGCCGGTCACTAGACGAGACGGCGTCAATCTTGGAAGACACGTGTTAGCGCGTCTTTATCGATAAGACGATTAATTGTCCAAACTGTCCTCATCACCATCCACCTATTCCCCACTTGCGCAACCACTCGCTCTTCCCAGCAACCAACCTCAAACTCGCCAAAAGAAAATTTGTTGCAAACAACACAAACAGCAAACCATAACTATGGAATCACCAGATGTCTTCACGCTTCTACCCCTTGAAATAGACCCCGCCACTACGACTATCTCCGCTAGCCAAAGCACCAGCAATGCCCTCGAGACCGAACTCGCAGCCCTGAACGCGCTGCACACGAATCTCCTCCTCGTAGAGACTCCCACCGGCACACCACCCCCACCTGTTCCCGTCAACCCCAAGCGCTCTGCTCAAATCGGCAAGCTGCGCGAGTCCGGCAACGCAGAGTACAAGAAAGGCCAGCACGGTGCGGCTATCAAATTCTACACTCTCGCAATTGACATGGCACTTGCGCGCCCCGCATGGGAGCCTTCAGGGTTGGTTCGAGAAGAACTATCAGGTCTGCTCAGCAACCGCGCCCAAGCGAACATGGCAATGCAGAACTGGGCCGAAGGCGCCGTGGATGCCGAGGCAAGCGTGGAAATGAAGAAGGTGGGCAACGCAAAGGCGTGGTGGAGACGGGGCAAGTGTCTGCTTGAAATGGGCCGGTTGGATGAAGCAGAGCTGTGGGTTAAGCAGGGATTGGAATTCGAGGCTACGGAACATGATCTTATTAATCTGAAGGACGAGATTGAGAAGAGGCAGAGGGTGAAGGCTTAGTGTTTCTCGCTTTTTGACTTCAATCAGCACCAACCAAGGTGGGATGAGCACCGGAGTCTGCACCCTTAAGATGTGGGGTAATCGTGCTGGAGGTGCGTGCTGCAGCGATATATCATCGAACTAGCATGCATTGCGCGCTGATACATTGCCGGTTCTGGGATGTTGCAACTTCGGTTTGGAAAACGAGGGGAGAGGGCATTGCAGGGCGTTTGGCGCAGAAGGGGGGTGTTCATACCAAATCCCCAGGGAACAAGTTAGTGCATATAGACTTTGCACGGCCTTATTCAGCCTGTGGACATCAAAGTAATCGTTTTTTGTAGTCCAATTATCTGCTTCTGATTATTTGTTTATGTATTTTTCGTGTTCTCTCTTTCTTACGAACTTGGTTCCCACCCTCTAGCGTACTTCAAAATTGAACATACGGAACCATTGTCGATACCTCCACCTCATACTCATCGGGAGTTTTTTCACAGAAGCCTACAAACGCCTTGGACTCTTTCATTTCAATTTACCTCTCTGTATCTAGTACCGGTCCTGCCTGCTCACGCACTGGCTGGTTTGTCTTGCACAACAAGCTTATATTACTACCACGTACAAAACTCGGAACAAGTGCCACACAGAACCATGTAGTTTCGGTGAAGCATAATAAAATGTTGATGTTTATTACACGTTTGATCAGGCCAAGTATAGCTTCGTCTTATTTTTCTTGTATTTCCTCTTTTTTTCTTTCTCACTCTTATACTCCCTTTCCCTTCCTGTTATGTGTGGACAGACACCTGAGACTAACTCTATGTCTGCTTATCGCCCGTCGTCTAATGCCAATATTATTTAGGCCTTCTAACTATCCCTCTACCTATTACACAGAACTATCTGTGTAACACCCCCTTATCAAGCTAGTAGCCTCGGCTTCGTCCGCGAAGTCTCTGGTTATGTAGGATTAGAAAAACACATTCTTCAATCTTTAAAAGAGAAAGTGAGTATAGGGGGTGAAGTGATATTCGTAATTTTAGGTAGGGTTATATGTATTAAGGAGGGAGAGACGCCAGATATGTTGCCTGAATGTCCTGTTTCAAGCGCTGCGATGTCGCAGTAGGAGTTAGAGGGTATGTTCGTGTGTCATGCAGCAGGAGTGAGAGTTACGGTTTGGAATTTTCAAGTGTGCTGGGCATAGATGGCGAGATGGGGTATGAAGTTGTATTAGAAGAGGTTTTCTAATTTGGTGTTTGTCAACCTATCTGGAGTGAAAGATAGAGAAAGTTACTCTTTCATCCCTCTGAGGTACCCGTCCCACTTCTGAGCTTCCGGGGTGTAGATCCATCACAGTAATTCTTGTGTTTTTTACCATCACCATCAATATACCACTAATAGCTGCCGTCTTTGTACAAATTCCATGAGGTGGGAGACCTGTCTTTACGTTAAAGATATACAATCTTTCCTCGGCCTTTTCCCTAATGTGTTCGGTGTGCTTGTTGCATGCCATGGACGTATTATGCTTGATTAGGCTATGGCCTACGTACAGCCGCTCGCCAGAGATGTCGACCGCGGATTCGTAATATTCGTTGTGAGTTCTTATCACGTCTAAAAATACCTTGTGGAGTAACTTTCGGTAATCAACTTCTACATGATAAGTCTTTGGAAACGAGTCCCAGCAAGCCATAGATCTTGGCTGCTTATGAACTCTTTTAAGCCATGTGATGACTGAAGAACATTGCGAATATATCGCAGCCATTACATCGACTTGATGGTTTCCTTCGAAAAAATTGACTGGTCGATACGGATCTGATCTATCCGGAGGTATTGGTATTCCCGGTAAGCCTGTAGGAATCGGTACAAGCCCTTTCTGATGCCGATGGGTCGATCGTGGGGTAACATCGTGGTGGCTATTTACGCAAGCTTCGGCTTAATTCATGCCTTATGACAGCTAGCCTTAGGTTGATGCATGGTCGAGCATGTTTTCTTTGGCATTCAAGAATGTTGCAGTTCATTTGTCCTGAGGGAGAGGGTGCATTTGATGTTCACCAAGGCGCTAACGCCTTACGTACCAGCCTAAAGACTCGCAGAATGCGCGACTGCTAGTCATATTGTTTCACCCAGGTTTTCTTAAAGTATCGACTTCAGTACATGAAATCTAGAGTGAGCACTGACATTCGACTGAAGTATTCTACAGCGCAACGGCGATTTGCACGCAATTGTTTGGAGGTATATGGTGCAAGGTGCAAACAGGCTCAGTATACATGCTTCTTACATTTACTACCTATCTGATACATAGCCGACAGAAGCAGGTTGTTAGTCATTGAGTTTTCCATAGAATGGAATGCCGATCGCCTGGAGAAGTAGTCGTGCGTCCTTGTTACTCGTGGCGTCTGTTTGAATGGTGATGTGACAACCAGGGATCATCTTAGGTGGGTAGCTGACAATGAATTAGCATTACGCCACTGGTTTGATGGCGAAGTAAACACTCACGCGTCGTAGTTGATCTCAACCTCTGGGAAGAGCGCAACTTGGTCTGGTGTGAGGCCAAAGCTCATATTACCGTGTCCATCGCCAGATGAACCCGGCACACCCTTCCACTCCTTGATCTTGGGCAGGACAACATCGATAAGTTTTGCCAAGAAGTGCTCGGCGTCTTCTCGCTCCATTGTTGAAGTTACAGCGACGTACCGACCCTTGCGCAGGCCCCAACCAACAACGTTGTGTCTCGCCTTGTGTGACACAGCTCGTACGTTGCTGATAGCCTGGACAATCATACCAGCAACATGGAGGTTTGCGCTGCTTTCTTGGGCTTCGGGTACAAAAGAGTGGACAGTGACCTTTGTAATTTTGGGCACATTGCGGAACGTGCGTGGCTCTTGGAGCAAGCGAAGCACCTCACCCTTTCCTCGTGGGGGTCTTAGGGGACGATTCTTATAGTACGGTGAGTCGCCTGTCCATTCTCGTAGTCTCTGTTCCGTCTTTGGGGCTCGATAGCCTGGGGGGTAGTGCTGGTATGTGAGGGTGAGGAGGTCAGAGGCGATCTTGCTCTGGTACGTTTGCTCGAGACGGGTGAGACTGAACGGCCCGGGCTGGAAGAGTCGTGATGAGGGGTCCGACTGTGGCGGAGGCTGGTGGGGATGCAAAGGGCCGCGGTAGTACTTGGGGGAGCGGTATTGGTATCTATAGGCTGTGAGCGTGCGGTGGCTTGGTGGGCTATTGCATGAGCATACCTGCTGGGTGGCAGCTGCTTGTTTCCTCTCCTGCGTAGCCTACTGCGTGCCACTGGATCGTAGTCTCTTACGACCTCCTCTGATGGTGGCGGGACCTCGAATGACGAGGCGGCTTCGACTTCTCGGACTGCCTCCGACGAGGCATTGCGGCGACACAGGGGGGCTGTCAGGCGGATGGCCGGTCTGGTGGTGTTGCAGAAGGCTTTTGCCGTCCGCAGCGGCAGTTCGCGCATCGCCATGGCTGTCTGATGTGGGCTGGTGGTGGGTTATGCGCCCAGACAGCGCGCACCAATTCCCAAGTTCCGACCCGAGCGGACTTTTCGTCGGAATACGGTATACGAGGTGCTGCAGGGATGGACCAGGGCGAGGGTCCGCAGCTAGCCAATGGGACTACCCCAATTCACCGGCGCCAGGCTGCTTCAAGATGCCGTTCGTGGGCATGCGGCTGAGAGTATCTCGGGACGTTTCTCTGTTGCGCGTGCCTCTGGCTTGAGGTCGGCTGTCTGCCGTCCGTGAACAGGTCATTCACAGGCCAGAGTCATACTTGGCTAATACTGGTCCATCCGCCTTGTATCAACCGGGATTCAACCACCAGCCACCAACCACCTCCCCCACCGACTACCCGGCTCACGGCTCGTCTGCGCCTTCCTACAACATCAAGCTCGCTGCCTACTACCCCGCTACCCACACGATCGTCCTCTTCACACCAGCGGCCGTCGACACTCTGCTGGATGGGTCCCGTCTGTATCCACCACCACCATGAACGGCATGTCGCGCTTCCTTAGCCGGCGCGAAAAGCATCATGAGAAGCGCGCATCCAAGCACGCCAGCAAACAAGTACGCCTGAGCTCTCTCGCTTCTGTCAACTCTCTCAGTCCGCTGCCATGGTCGCCCGTCACTGCAGCGCCGGAACACTCTCCGGTGCGCCAGCGACGGCTGTCCAGTAGCATCGAGACGCTGTATCACAAGCTTCCATTTGTATTGCGAACATCGGTAGAAGGCAGCCTTTTATTTCTACATCAAAAGCTGCCGTCTCGTACACCGTTTCCGCCAATCGACATGCAACCTTGTTCAACGAATTCTTCTGACTATATCTTACTCCAGTCTCGCACGGCAAACACCTCGCCGGATCTCTATAGAATATTCACGAGCGAAGGTCCACGACCGCCTGCAAACAACGATGCCGACAAGAAGGTATGAGAGGAACCAGGCTGTACTGCACTCTTGTTAACAAGGTGCAGGTCAAGATGCTCCTCAGCCGCCTCCAGGGTGCTGGTATATCCAGCATGGGGGAGGAACAAGCCGAACATGCTCTTGCATGGCAGCCCGACAATCTCGATCGCGCCTACGATCTCCTGGTACTCGCAAATGAATCGTTAGAGGGCGAGTTGAAGGAATACAACCCCAACGTTACCATGCTAGGCGCCATCAACCGGAACATGGTAACCTGCTATCTCGATGCACTTTTGTTCGCCATGTTCGCCCGCCTTGACAGCTTTGAAGCAATGCTGTACGACAACTTCCAAGATGAGCCACGGAAGAAGTTGGCGGCCGTCTTACGGCTATGGGTGAATTTCTTACGGACCGGCCAGCTTATCAAGGTCGATCTGACCAAACACCTCCAAGATTCACTCGCAAAGTGCGGCTGGGAAGACGCAGCCCAGGTTCGACAACAGGACGCGTCCGAAGCCTTCACCTTCATTACTGGTGTACTTGAGCTGCCATTACTTACCTTGAAGATGGACATCTACCACACAGGGCGTGAGGACAAGGAAGACGATCACAAATTCGTCAACGAACGATTACTGGAAGTTGCTATTCCAGAACAAGAGGGTGACAATGTGATTACGTTGGAGGACTGTCTTGAGACCTACTTCAACAACAAAATCGAAGTGAAGCGGTACTTGCAGCGGCAAAATACGATAGCTTCCATGAGATCAAAAGATGGCGAATTAATAGATAGGGACCCGGAGAAAAATGAGACTATCCACATCGAGACTGCAGAGCTAGACGAACCAATGACCCCTCTCGTCTCAACGCCCATTTCCCTAGGACCTACTACGCCTCTGACCCAAGTACGGCCTGTTCTGGAAGGCCGTCGTAGAGCCGATAGTATCTTTAGCCAACGGTACACACGCCAGCCAGAGATGAACAAGTTTGACGAGAAGAAACACGTTGAAGACATGTTAGATACCAGCTCTAGTGGCCGACCACGATCCGCTTCTCTACTTAAGAAGGAGATTCTCATGCCTGCATGGCAGTTCTTCAGCCTCATCCGTAAGTTGCCAATGCACTGTAACCTTACTCCCCTAACCACCAGATAGCCTGGTATACCGACAATGTCCCCAGAACAGACGCTCAAGTCGCCGCACACTTTTCAGTGAAACGTCCTGTGCTTGGGATATGTCTAAAGAGATACACGATGACACCAAATGGATCTCCAAAGCGTCTGGATACTTACATTGACATTCCGCTCGACATTGGACTGCCCCACTTTATCTCCGATGACAGGATGAAAGATGAGGGTCCGCTCTTTGGCAACTTCAAGCTCGTCCTGCAGTCAGTTGTTTGTCATCGTGGTGTGTCGGTCGATTCGGGGCACTATATCGCCCTTGTACGTGCGAACACCCCCGGACGGCCTGGGACTTCGCATTCTGAGCCCGAAGAAGACCAGGATAAATGGTTACGGTTTGACGATCTTTCGAACCAGCGGGTGACCGAGGTCGACATTAGAAAGGCTCTGCGCGAGGAATCTCCATACCTCCTCTTCTATCAAGTACAGCCCATCGATGAAGAGCTGGCTTCACGAGGAGATCCTCCGACCTACACAGAGGCACAATCCCAAGCCCCATCAGCTGACCCCTCGAACGAAACGCTCAATGTCCTGCCTTCCACATATGCAACAGATGCAGACAAGGCTGGAGAGAGCGAAAAGGTCAATATTTCGGACGAGCATGTTAATGTCAATCAAGCGGATGAGCCACCTAGCCGAAACAGCATATCTAGCAACCGGGCGAGCAGCATTGCGATTGAGGACATTGATGGCAGCCTACGAGGTCGAACCGAGCCGCCAACACCTGACGATCAGAAAAGCAGCTTTTTGTCCGCATCCCGACGCGGGTCCCGTATATGGATACCGGGAAACTCCAAAAGTCGATCAGGCAGCCCAGCCAACGAGAATCGATTATCCATCACTCTCTCAAGGCTTACGGGGCGTGGTAGCAAGGACAAGCTAGTCACGGCCGAGGCCGGCTCTACCAACGATGATATCATCATCATAAGCGACAACACAAAGGGCGTGGAAGCTAGTCAGCCGGTTCACTCGCCGGCAAAGGACAGGAAGGATACCGGCATGTCAAGCGGCAAGATCAAGAAGGAGAAGAGGGACAGATTACGGAGTAAGAGCAGGGAGCCGGGTGCAGCCCTGGAGAAAGGCAAGCACAAAGACAAGAACCGTCCGGATCGTGAATGCGTCGTCATGTGATGAATCCTCTTTGTATATATATATAGGGTCATGGGGTTTCATTGTTTGCATTGCATAACTCCTCATCAATACAGTCACGTGGTGTCTGGAGGATTGACTGGGGAGTGTCTGATTGTTTAGCGCGGAGTTTTGGAAATAAACATAGGCATGTTGATTGTGATGAGTAAGCATGACCTGTTACCGGGAAGAGGTATCTCGAGATAACAGAAGGAATACAAATGGATGAACAAAGGAAAGAGTTTGGAAGCTCCTTGCTTATGGGTCTACGTGTTGAATTGTAACTACAGAAATACCTTCATGGCTATCATGCATGTGTCCAGAGAAGGCGTAAGACGCGCCTAGAAGCGAGAGATCCCGTTCGGCCTAGCAAACCGCGGGTTACCTGGCCTCTTGGGACGCTAAGGACCGTCGCCCACCACAAAAGTCGCCCGCCCCGTTTCCCTTTGCCTCTCACCCACGTTTCGCGCAACAACATCTCCGTCCGTGGACTCTTGTAAAGAATCGCCGAAGCGCTCGTCCAATTTCAAATCCGGATAACCCGCTCCAGCCTTTATCATGGCGATCAGCCCGCAAATGTGCGTTGTATTGAGTCTTGACATGTTGACAGTTTGCTAATTCCGATACAGTACCAACCTGGTCATCATCCTGTAAGCTCGTGTGTCGCGCTTGCACACACAATCGTGTCTAATAAATCTGCAGTGGTTTCATGCAAATCTCCAAGAAGATTCCCTTCGATGACCCGAACGTTCTCAACGGTGTGCGCGCACTTTACATCGTGTCCAACATCATCATCGCTAGTGTCTACTTCTACGTCCAGGCACAGATCAACAAGAAAAATGGTAAGTCCAGGAAACCGTAGCCTATCTCAAGGCCCAAGAAATGTTATACTGGGTGACAGCGCTAACGCATTTCAGACATGACGGTCGTGAAGTACGTTGAGCCCGCCCCGATGGGTTCTGGCGAAGAGCCCAAGTTTGTCGCGACCACCGTCAAGGCCTACGATCTCCAGAAACTGCGCGAGCTCTTCAAGGCCCAGCTGATGGGTGTTGGAATGATGTGCGTTATGCACCTCTACTTCAAGTACACCAACCCACTTCTCATCCAGTCCATCATTCCTCTCAAGGGTGCCTTCGAGGGCAACCTTGTCAAGGTCCACCTTCTCGGCCAGCCAGCAACCGGCGAACTTGCTAGGCCATGGAAGGCTACCGGTGGTATGATGGGTGCCATGGGTGGTGGAGAGATCAAGACGGACAAGAAGAGCATTGAGGCTGCGGAGCGTGCTGGCCGTGGCGGTGTCAAGGACGAATAGATGGGTTTACGACGGTACAGTTTTCATGCATGTCTACGCATGGGAATTGTCTTTTGGGAATTGCGGGCTACTTCACGAGCATGGCCGAGCGACTATGTTCGCCTCTGCTGATTGTACAACATGGACACCTTTTTGCAATTACTAATTATGACATTTATTACTTCCAAACGCATTGCAACCCTGCGTACAGCTGATGGAGTGGGATCACATTGTTTTTTAGGATTGGCCCACAGGCTTGCGCAAGAGGAGACATGGAAGTGTGGTGAAAGGTGTAGAGTTGTAAGAATGGAGAGGATGAAGCGTCAGAGAAACCATGCAGAAAGCGAATAGGTGGTGCCTTCGTCTTTGTTGGTATAACTACGATAAACGTGTCTAACATGTAGTATCCGCTATGCAGGAGCTGTAATGCAGGTCGACATGACAAGTCGTTTGATAAGATAGACCGGGTAGTATCAATGACGTACAATCTACGACACAATCAGAGAATCGCTTAATTCCTCTGCCTCTATAAGAAATTAATTGCCGGTTCAGAGTGAACCGTCTGGATGAGTTGCAGTTGACGAGTTATTTTCGTGATGTAGTCGGGCGCGGACGGACCCTAGCACGAGATTTCAGGTTGGCCAAGCTCCTCCGAGCAAGTCCCGCCATGTCGCAGCTTCGCTCAGACCGCTAACCACCAACAAATCGACCCGTGATATCCTCCCAATACCCCAGATTTGCTTCCGTGGCCGCTTCACAGTCACGATGCAGTCGATTCGGCAACCGCTGCGCTCTGCGCTCTCAAAGTCCGCTACCAGGCAGTATGCGACATCCTCTTCGCAGTATGCCGAGACGATTAAGAACCTGCGCATCAACGGCGACACCAAGGTCTTGTTCCAGGGCTTCACTGGAAAGCAGGGAACGTGAGTGAATTTGGGAGAGGCTGCAATTGGACACGGCGCTGACCCCGGGACAGCTTCCACGCACAACAAGCGATTGAATACGGTATGCGCCCGCTCGAAGCTGCTTTGCTATGACGAAGGAGGGGGTTAACACAAACAGGCACCAAGGTCGTTGGAGGCACAAACCCCAAGAAGGCTGGCACTCAGCATCTCGGATTACCTGTCTTCAAGAGCGTAGCAGATGCTGTCAAGGAGACCCAGGCTTCCGCTACTGCCATCTTCGTTCCGTACGCACCACACCAGGACCCCACGGAATTTATGACCTAACCCCATTGTAGCCCACCCGTCGCCGCCGCGAGTATCGAGGAGGCCATCGCTGCAGAGGTTCCCCTAATTGTGACGTAGGTGTACACACATGAACCCTAAGCTACGTGGAAACTTACAGTAGACAGTATCACTGAGGGTATTCCCCAACACGGTAAGCAAAAGATGAAGAACTTGGTTAACACGGAAACTGACTGGAGTAGACATGGTCCGCATTACCGATATGCTTAAGACGCAAAACAAGTCTCGCATGGTTGGCCCCAACTGCCCCGGTATCATCGCTCCCGTACGGTCATGTCCGCACCCAGACATCCTCTCACAGCTTTACTGAATTCACCAGGGCCAATGCAAAATCGGCATCATGCCTGGATTTATCCACAAGCGCGGCCGCGTTGGTATTGTTTCTCGTTCCGGAACACTCACCTACGAAGCCGTCAACCAGACCACCCAAGCTGGCCTTGGTCAGTCTCTTGTCGTCGGTATTGGCGGTGACCCCTTCTCCGGAACCAACTTCATCGACTGCCTGAAGGTCTTCCTCAAGGATGAGGAGACTGACGGCATCATCATGATTGGTGAGATTGGTGGATCTGCCGAGGAAGACGCTGCCGACTTCTTGAAGGAGTATAACACCGCCAACAAGCCCGTTGTCAGCTTCATCGCTGGTATCTCTGCGCCCCCGGGCAGGAGAATGGGTCACGCTGGTGCCATTGTCAGCGGTGGCAAGGGTGATGCCAACTCCAAGATCACCGCGCTTGAGGCTGCTGGTGTCACTGTCGAGCGCTCACCTGCCAAGCTAGGATCAACTCTCTACGACCAGTTTGTCAAACGCGATCTAATATAAGCGTTGGCGACAATGTTTCGTTGCTGAATGCGTGTTCCGCGTTGCGGTTGCTGCACAATAGTCTATGGTACATTGTAGTCATTTAGAGCAAATCCACGGACATGCATCCATTTCTCTAAACTTCCATCATCATTATATCTCTATGTTGCACTTTAGATTTTGTTGAAGCATTCCAGTCCTGTTCGTTTTCACATGCCGACGCTTGAACCCTTTGATATGGCCCAAGCTCAGGATTTCGTGCCAAAAAAGTTCCCCGCAAACCTCCGAGACGCATCCCAATTGGCATTTATAACAACCAACAACTATAACCATAACCTAGTATTCAGCAAAATGTCCAAAACGAAGACTAAACGCGCGCGTCGCGAACTCAAACGCGAAGGCGACCGAAAAATACTGGCGCACCACCGTAAAATCGCAAAAGCCGCGGAAACCAAGGCCTCGACAGCGGCGACAACGACGGCGAAATCTCTCGCGAAGAAGAACAAGAAGCAAAACACAAGTAGCAACACACCAGGTGCTTCCGCCGCCACCGCCACCACAACGGCATCTGCACACATGCAGCCCTCTCAACAAAACCACGCCATCCCCTTCGGCCCGTACGACCATATTCTCCTCGTTGGCGAAGGCGACTTCAGTTTTACACGTTCCCTCGCCGTCGAGCACGGGTGCGCGAACGTAGTAGGCACGAGCTACGACACCCTGGACGAAGTAGAGGAGAAATATCCAACCTTTAGCGGGATAAAAGAGGAGTTGGAGGCGTTGACGCCGCCGGTGCCCTTGCACTACGGTATCGATGCAACCAAGATATCTAGCTACAAGCACTTGCGGTGTAAACGCTCCTCTGACGACGATGACGTCGGCATGCTGGACACGGATGGCGAAGACGAGGCCGAGGCCGAGGCCGAGCACAACAGGGGCCAAAAGCACCAAGGTTGGGACACGATAGTCTTCCAATTCCCGCACGTCGGTGGCCTCTCGACCGACCAGAACCGCCAAGTCCGCTCGAACCAGCATTTGCTCGTCTCCTTTTTCAAGTCCTGTCTCGATACGCCCACGCCGAAGCATCGTCTCGCTCTCCTCCAGGCGCAGGCATCAAAGTCCCCGCCGTCTAGACCACCGTTTCTCCGGCCCCATGGCAAAATCATAGTCACCTTGTTTGAAGGCGAGCCCTACACGCTCTGGAATATCCGCGACCTGGCCCGCCACGTCGGGCTCAAGGTGGTGGAGAGCTGGAAGTTTGATGCGGCTCAATACCCCGGGTACAAGCATGTGAGGACATTGGGTAATGTAGAGAACGGGTGGAAGGGCGAGGATAGGGCGGCGAGAATGTATGTGTTTGAAAAAGTGGCGCTGGTGGCGGATAGTGATGAAGAGGCCGAGATGGCGAGGTTGGCGAGGGTGGGGAGGGGTGGGCGGTTGGTTAGTCAGAAGGAGGCCATGAGGAGGGCGGAGACGGAGGCGGACGGCGAGGAAGAAGAGGAGGAGGATGAGTGAGGTCCGGGCAGGGGAGTGTGCCAGATATGTGCGGCATGCACATATGAATACTAGCAGTTTGTCTAGTATTCTTTCAGCCTGTGTTCGGCCTATACTACATACTCTACAGAGAGATGGATGGAGAGGAAACAGACACATAGGCCCTTGCCACGCCGGGCAGATGGTACGTATACACACACACACACCAAGGCGCCTCGCTATACCCATGAATCACACCCTGCAAAAAAAGGGGGAGTCAGCAAACAAGAAAGAAAGAAAGACACCGCATCCATCACATGACATAAACCTTCCGGACATCGCTCTCCCGCCACTGATCTCCTGTCAAGCCGCCCATTGGATCCCTGACCCACCCCTCCTCCGTTCCAACCTTTTCATTAAAGACGCGTAATCTCTCGGAGCCATATATACGGCCATTCGGTAGCACAACCGGTGCATCTTCTACAATCGATTTTGTATGCAACGCATAGGGGACATTGCGGGCTAGTTCGTTGAGCTCGGTGCTGCAGATAGGACAGACGGTTGTGGTGGATGACGAAGCGTTTGTGGAGGAAGACGTGTAAGCTGAGTGGCAAGCAGGAGTCTTTAAAGCGGAGAGACCTGCGCTGAGGGCGATGTGGAGGAGCGGTCTAGGAGGCAGCGAGTAGAGGCTGTGGTGCGTAGCGACGAAGATGTCTGCTAGATGGGACCATCGTGACGCTGAGTAGAGGGACTAAAGTTCCTTGTGTTAGCGAAAATCCGTCTCCGTAAAGTATAGACAACTTACATGATACGGCTCCACCTCATCACAAGGTTTATATGCTAACAACCCCGCCGCCCTGCCCATCAGCTTGAAATCCCCACTCTTACTCAAATACATCTTCGCATGTGCCGTCGCCTCACCCAATTTATCCACGCCCACACCCACACCCACACCACCACCACCATCCTCGACATCCATGCCATCCATGCCATCCATACCCGCCTCATGCCCCTGTCTTACCAGCTCAATAAACTGCTGAAACCTCAACTCAAACTCGAGCTTACTACCCCCCTTCTTCAACTCCTTCCCATGCTCCTTGCACCACTCCAGCGCCAGCCCCGTACTCATCCCCTCCCGCAGACTGCGCTCGATACGCTGACACGCCACAAACGCCTCGACATCAACCAGCTCCTCGATCCCTTTGCTGCGGGCCAGACATGCCGCGCTCTCCGCATAGCCCTCTCGCAGCAGGTAATCTACTAGTAGCCGACTCAGCCGTGTGCGACTCCACTCGTCGTACTTGACATCTACGAGCGATTGCACTTGGTACAAGTCTTGCAGGTGCTGGAGTCGGGCTTTGGCCGACTGGTGGATCTTGGTCTCTTCTTCGTGGAGGGTTTGCAGTTTGCGCTTGAGTGTTTGCATTCGGTTTATCATGCTGTCAAGGCTGTCGAGCGTGGTCGAGGCTGCGGCCGACTTGGACGCCGCTTTTGTCGTCGCTGTCAGGGACGTTGTGAGCGCAGAGGACGTATGTTCGATTACGCGTTGCGCGTTTTTGAAGTTGCGCCGTGAGAGCTCGTACGGCATGCGGAGGAGGGGTTGGTCCTGCCCAAGTTAGCAAGGTAGAGGGAGGTTGGAAGTCGAATGCGACGTACGAGTAGGAGATGCGATTCCGCGTTGAGCTTTGTGCTTGTGAGCTCCGCCATGGTGGGCAGATGGTGTGTTGAATGTGTGCAAAGCTTGTGAGATAGCTGTGACGCCCCAGGTTGATTGGGTTGTAACGATGGTGGTGGCAGTAAGGATTAAAGCGAGTGATAAATTGGAGGCAAGACTCTATGTTCGGCGTTAACCATCAAGCTCCACCATCGCGGAGGTCAAGCTTGCGGGGGCGCTCGTCAGAGGTCATGGCTCACCAACCGGCACGTGCTAGATATTTGATCACAGACACGCGGCACATACCAAATCACGTCCAAGGCTGACATTGCCAAGTACCGTCAAGTAGTAAATACACTCAACACACACACACACAACTCGCACTGCAGTTTGAGAAGATTTGCTTCTATGTGGTATGATTCTGATCGTAAGGTAACTCTAAAACTCCTCTAAGACCCAAATGCATCATAACCCATAATCCAGATGTCTCTACCCGTGCAGAACGACACTGACGCAGGTAGCGATGAGCTGCCGGCCTACTGCAGAGGTATCCTGAACCCTGCTCTAAGGCCATTACTTTTTTTTGCTTTGTACCCGCGTCCCGTTGCTCAGAAGACGCATGCAACTTGGAAAATGACACTCAACCATTCGCTTAAAGAGCACCAGTCGACGCCATCTTCTTGCGGAGATGGTCCTTGTACTCTCCGATACTACCATCCCACCGACGGACAGTCTTGTGTTCGCAAACCATAATGTCCTTTGCAATCTTGTCGAGCAATCTATTCAACGTTAGTATATTGTCTTGTCAATCAGAAAAGGGGGAACAAACCTGAAGTCGTGAGATACGACAACGACACCACCGCTGAAAGCGTTGATGGCATCTGCCAAACTGTCAATGGTGGGAATATCTAGACCGTTGGTAGGTTCGTCGAGGAGCAACATGTTGGGGCCTTCGATAGCCAACAGAGCGAAGACGATACGCGACTTCTGACCGTCGGACAGAGTGGCCATCTTTGATGTTTGTGCCTCACCAGTCATACCATAGCGACCAAGCTGCTGGCGCCAGTACTGGAGATCTTGGCTGATGTGGTGGAACTTGTCACGGACAAAATCAAGAGCAGACTTGGTGAGGTCGAGCTGTTCAGCGGAGTGCTGGCTGTATACACCGAGCTTCAAGTGAGTATGGCGCGACACAACACCGGATGTAGGGCTGAGCTTTCCGGTGAAGATGTTGAGGAGAGTCGACTTTCCGACACCGTTGGGTCCGACGAGCGCTGTTCGCGAGTCCATGTCGACACCAAAGTCGAGGTTCTCGTACAGGTTGTCTTTTGGATCACCCGAGTAAGAGAAGGTAACGTCGTCGAGCGACAGTACTGGTGGTGGGAGCTTCTCTACATCGGCGAAACGGAAGGTGAAGACACGGTCAACAGAGACAGGCTCGATGAGACCGTCTGCCTCCATCTTGTCCAAGATCTTCTGGCGAGACTTGGCTTGCCTGACCAAGTTGGCGTAGGTACCAGCGGAAGCAATGAACTTCTTGATGTGCTTGATCTCATCTTGCTGCTTCTCGTAGGCCTTGGTCTGGTTGACCTCCTGCTCAGTACGAGTCTTGTGGTATGTGTCGTAGTTACCTCCGTAGTAGAGGAGCTTCTTTTGGCGCATGTCAATCATGTTGGTGCAAACACCGTTCAAGAAGTCCATGGAGTGAGACACGAGAACCAGGGTGCGCTCCCACTTCTTCATGTACTCCTCAAGCCACACACAGGCCTCCAAGTCCAAATGGGCTGTGGGGTCATCGAGCAGCAAGAGAGCGGGCTTGACGAACAAAGCCTTGGCAAGCGCGACACGCATACGCCATCCACCAGACATGTCCTTGGTCTTCTTGTTGATGGTGACCTTGTTGAAACCGAGACCGGTAAGAATGAGGGAGGCGCGGGTGTGGAAGGTCGACGGGTCCATGTCTTCTTGACGCTGCCAAGCGTTAGTTGAGTCAAATGATCACGGGCTACTCGTACATACCTCGTAGATGTCGTCGAGAAGAGGGCTCTCGGGACCGTCCTTCTCAAGAATCTCCTCTGCCAACTTCTCGAGACGGGCCAGTTCATTCTCAGCTTCACGGACGACCCATTCCAAGGCGCCCAACTCGGTCTTGGGGGCACCCTGGTTCAGCAGGTAAATGTCGATGTGCTCGGGGAAGGGGAACTCGCGCTTGTCGATGGCCTTGAGGAGGGTCGTCTTTCCGCAACCGTTCTCACCCAACAGACCGTATCGTCGTCCGTAGTTGATCTCGAGGGTCGAGTCGTTGAAGAGGACCTTGCCGTGGAAGACGAGCGAGGCAGAGATGATCTTGACGTCGCGCGACTGCTCGAGCGAGGCAAGCACACCGGTAGTGACACGGTCCGACAGACCGTGCTTGTCTTCCTGCATGGTGAGCTTTGCAACCTCCTCGTTTAGCTCGAGATCCTCGGCCTCGTCGCCGTTCTCAGAGTTGGCCTTGGAAGCACTCTTGGAGTTGGCCTTGGACGACAACTTGGAAGTGGCCGTCTTCTTGGGCTTCGCGTCGCCATCGGCGGCGCGCTTTGCCTGGCGGGCGGCTTTTGAGGCGGAAACCATGGTGTCTTAGGGGTGTATTGATGAAGACGCGGGCGTGGTGGAAGAAGAAGGAAATTTCGTAGGGTTGGGAAACAAACGTCAATCTGTGCCCCGCTAGGTATAACTTTGCCCCGCAAACGCCGTGTTTGAGATTGTGGTCAGCGCCCAACACTCTGATGCAGCCGAGTAGAGTGAAAGATGTGTTGCTGGTAACTGTGCAGAAGAAAGGGATATGGAAGTCAAAATTCTAAAAGGCTGCGCGTTGGACAATGAGATCCTGTGCAACAATTTTCTGACATGTGGCGAAGGCCGCGCACGGCCAATGAGCGCTCCCCACCACCATACACAAGGCAACCATGGCGCTGGATTTGCTGAGCCCGTACATGGTCGGAAAGCATCTTTTTTTTTGACAGGATTCCAGGAGCAGTGCGTCTTCCACTTGCATGGTTCTGTCCACCATAAAAGTCTTTGCATTCTGAAGTACCTTGATTGGACATGTGATTTACCATGGGCATATATCCCTGCACTTGACCACAAACAAAATCTACACCATTGTTGAGACGGCATTCTACCCATATGTAACCATCTTGGGTAACATGTGGATGCGTACAGATTATTGCTAGAAAAAGAAATTCTTTCATTTGGGTATACGCTATCAGCATCACCAAGGCATCCCACGTCCTTGTAGTCGCCTATCCGTGGATACCCCTGCAACCCATACTCCTCGGAAAAGCGACAAGCGATAGTCCCCTTATCTCCAACATGCTCACTAGAGATAAGCCTATATACCAGACTGACTACTCCCAACATTACTCGAAATGACCGTAAATTCTGCACTACTTCTTTCACCGTCATCTTCCTTCTCCAAACTACTTCCCCTTCTCTCCACGTCAACCCTTTTCCGTAATCTATCTCTTAACCTCTGCAGCACCTTGATCTCTTCTATATTCAGACTCAAATCATCTGGTAGTATAACTTCCGCGCCATTAATCACTATTTGCTGTCCTTCTTTGCCATAGTCTTGTTCCTCGCTATCTCTCTTTCTTTCGATGCCGCCGTCTGCATCCGGCACTATTTCTTCATCTTGCAGTTTTGCTTTGCGTACATCTAGCGGCGTCCACCAGTACATTGGAAATTGGCGTTGGATGTTGTTGATAATCAGCCCGACCGCCAGCATCAACGTGGTACCCCACATGACGAGTCCGACGAAATACCAGCCCATGGCTGTAATGACAGGCTCTGTTGCCGCGAGGACTGCGGATGCACCACCGGGTGGATGCACGGTGTTTGTCAAGAGCATAAAAGCAGATGCACAGCCACAAGCCACGGCGCCCGCGATCCACTTGATCGAGTCGTAGTCGGAGTGGTACTGGAATATCTTCGATATGCCGATGCCGATAAGGGCCGAGAAGGTGTGACCCAGGAGGGCATTGCGCGGTTGACCGAGAGGTGAGCGAATTGAGTTGTACTCAAGGATCGCAGAAGCACCCTAGGAGAACCAAAATCAGCGTCTTGCCATGCCACCATTCTCCCATTACCGGACTTACAAAGGAAGCAATCAGCGCCGGTGGATGGTGCCATTGTATGCTCTCCGTGTTGTTGAACACCGCCGCCACGACTGCCAATCCACAGAAGGCGCCGACCAGCGACCAGAAAGCGCCAAGTACATTCCCGACATCCTGCTGCTGCGTCTCCTTCCTGTACCCCAAGAACCTCGCCACTAGCGCAGGTAGCTTGGGCAACTGCGACGCCGGAACAACACGATTAATATGGCGATCGATATCGAGATTCCAGTCCCTCGCT